>Ga0302324_100026314_pt1 | contig 11125 bp, 9 predicted proteins | sample Palsa_T0_1_FD_201949 | JGI IMG/M metagenome (GOLD analysis project Ga0302324, IMG submission 201949) | Peat permafrost microbial communities from Stordalen Mire near Abisko, Sweden - Palsa_T0_1 | ecosystem: Environmental > Terrestrial > Soil > Palsa > Peat permafrost | place: Sweden: Abisko... | reverse complement strand
TTCTTCTGGGACGAACTACCCGAATTGCTGGAACCCGCAGAAGATTCGGGTGCCCCGGGTCTGGATTCTCAGACCTGGGAGTCGAATAAAGCCGGCTCGGCCACTGTCGGACCCGCCGAGACGCTCCCTGCCCCATTCTTTCCGCCTGCCTCCGCGGAAAGGATGGGAGACCAACAAATTCCTCCTGACCCGACACCCGACACCCGACACCCGATACCCGATACCCAATCCGGCCCGCACCATGTCCTCTCCGCCCTCCTCAAGCAGCTCTACATCGATCAGCACTACGTCCCCCGCACCATCCTCGTGCCCGTCGACTTCCCCGACCGCGCCACTCTCGCCGCCCTTCTTACCGAGCGCACCGGCCATCGCATTGAGATCGCCGTCCCGCAGCGCGGAGAAAAGCGCTCCCTCGTCGACCTTGCCGGCCAGAATGCGAAACAGTCCTACATTCAGCGTTTCCGCGTCCTCGAACCCTCGCGCAAGGCCATCCAGGAGTCGCTCGCCGACACCCTCATGCTCCCTGAATTGCCCCGCCGCATCGAGTGCTTTGACATCTCCCACATTCAGGGCGCTGAAACCGTCGCCTCGCTCGTCGTCTGGGAAGACGGCAAGATGAACAAGCAGCTCTATCGCAAATTCCAGATCAAAACCGTCGCGGGAGTCGACGACTTCGCCTCCATGCGCGAGGTCGTCTTCCGCCGCTACCGCCGTCTCCTCGACCGCATCGACCCGAACCCAAGCGATCCCGCCCTGCCCGCAATAAGCTTGATCTCGCAGGAGAGTCTTGTAACAGGGCACGACTTTAGTCGTGCCGAAACCGCCATCCAATTAGGGTCTGGGGCTTTAGCCCCGGGCGCACGCTCTCCTGAACCCTCGGCTCAATCTGTCGTCCTCGAACCCCACGGCTCACGCAACAAAGAACCCTCCACCCTCCCCTCGCTTATCCTCGTCGATGGCGGCCTCGGCCAGCTCCACGCCGCCGCCGAAGCCCTCGAAGAGCTGGGTCTCACCACGCAACCCCTCGCCTCCATTGCCAAAAAAGAAGAGGTCATCTATCTATACGGCCAGGAAGACGACCCGATCGTCCTCGATCGCCGCTCGCCCGTCCTTCATCTCATCCAGACCATCCGGGATGAGAGTCATCGCTTCGCCGTCGGCTACCACCGCCAACGCCGCGCCATGCGCGACCGCGACTCCGAGCTCAACAATATCCCCGGCGTCGGCCCGCAAACCCGCCAGCGCCTCCTCACCCACTTCGGCTCCCTGCGCGACATCCAGAACGCCACCGCAGAATCCCTGGGCGCCGTCGTCAACCGCAAAACCGCCCAGGCCGTCTACAACCACTTCCACACGAGTCCCGTAAAAGCCCGCACGGTGACCTAGAATTCAGCCCGAGGCGACCCACTCGGCATGACGATGACCATTTTTTCTCGATTCCGGGGCAAAGACAATGAGCATGTCCTCGCGCACGACCATTGCTCATTCAATCGGCTCGAATTGGAACGGAGCGATATCTGCGGCTGTTTCTATTGCATGACAACCTTTCCTCCAAACGAAATTATTGAGTGGATTGACGAGGGTCAAACCGCCATTTGCCCCAATTGTCCCGTTGACTCAGTAATCGGGTCCGCTTCTACCTACCCGATCACGAAGGAATTCCTGGAACGAATGCACGCCCACTGGTTCTAGCCCGCCCAACATCGGATCCAAATTCGCGCGCCCTTTAGATTCTGATTAGCTCCTAATCGGATGCCCCACGGCTATTACATTCAATCTTTAAATGCTTCGGCCCTCCTCCCAACCAACGCCACCCGCCCTTTAGAACAACCACCCGTATGAGGCAGGCATCTCACCTCCCGTAAGTTAAGCGGTCCGCTCGCATTAAAGAATCGCTGAGGAGAGGAGACATCGACCATGACAAGGGTTTGCGCTCACCGCTCGTTTTCGTTTGCGTCTGCTGTTGTCCTCGCAGGCATTTTGGCTAGCACCGGCTGCCGCAATCAGCCCGCACATCCTGATCAGAAACCATTCGTAACCACAGCCCTGAAAAACAACAACTTCGGAAGCATCAGCGTATCGCAGGACCGAGACAAGGGCGTTATCACCCTTACCGGCAACCTGCCTTCCGACGACCTGAAGGCCCAGGCGGAATCCCTCGCAAAGCAGGCCGCTCCTGACTACACCATCGCCGACGAAATCGGGGTTCGCCCCATCGGCGAAGAGGGTCAGGCACACGCCGTCTCTTCCAATCTTGATAGCGCGATCGAGCGCAACTTCAAGGCGTCCATCAAGGCTCATAAGAACCTTGACAAGCAAAGCATCGACTACAAGGCAAAGAACGGCACCCTTGTACTCAGCGGAACAGTCAAGACCGATCAGCAGAAAATCGAGGCTGAATCTCTTGCCAAACGCGTTCCCAACGTCCAACAGGTTGTGAATGAAATTCAGGTAAAGCCCACGAAGCATTCGCCTGCCAACTCTTGAGCGCGTCGACGGAAATTCTGCGCTCGTTGCAAGGCGCTGTTCCGTATTGCGCATAGGTCTGTCATAGAACTTGAAGGAGTCAAAGCGACGATAAATCGAGTGCATAAACCGAAACTACCTATTTATTGCAACTCTCATCCGGATGGGCAGGGGCGGAGGTTTTCGCGATTCCCCTAACCTTGCCGGTGGCGAAGGAGAATCGCACCGTCAGCCACTGGACCCTGCCCGAATTCTCGCGCTAACCCTTCAACAATGATGTTTAAAGGAGTTTCAAATGGCTAACTCTTCCAGCTCAGCTCTCGAAAGGCCCTCCATCTCCCGTTCTGAGGTCGAACAGGTGCTCCGCTCAGTGATGCAAAGCCTCACTGACAGCGAGGAGGGTTTCCGCGAACTCGGCGACGAAGTTAAAGATCCCAGTCTCCGGCGCTTTTTCTTCGAGGAGTCTTCCATGCGGACGCAATTCCGCAGCGAACTCGAAGCTGTTCTGCTCCAGGAAGGTTTCGATGACACCAGGGAGCACGGAACTGTTGCCGGCGCGCTGAATCGCGCATGGGGGGAGTTCAAATCCGCCTTGGGCGGCAGCGATCACACACTTCTGGTCACGGCGGAAAAGGGAGAAGACCAGATGATGGAGGCCTACCGCAAGGCTTTCGAAAAAGAGTTGCCTTATCCTGTGCAGCAACTCTTCGCCGCGCAGGCCGGTCACGTTGAGGCCTCGCACAACTACATTCGCGCCGCCCGCGACAGCACAAAGTAAGATCCGTCTTTCGCTCGCCGACTTCATCCTCACCTTTTCGATCGGTGAGTGATGATCCCATCCTTCGCCTGCGCACGAGCCCTCCCCCTTGAGGGGCGAAGGATGGGTCCTCCCCTTAAGAGCTGTCGCCTGATTGCTCACCTTACGGCGCCACGTTCGTCCGTTTAACCAGTCACCAAACCGCGCCTTGGAGACAACACCCATGTCAAACCCATCCGCAACTATCCCCAATCTTCAAGACTCTCTTCGTACCGTCATCGATTGCCTCATCGACGGCCAGACAGGCTTGAGAAGAATCGGCGAGGAACTTCAGGACCCCAACATCAAGCTCTATTTCCTCGACGAATCGCTCGTTCGTGCAGAGTTTCGCGGCGAGCTCGAATCCATCCTTCACCACCAGGGTGTCCACGATATCGCAGAGCGGAAATCCGTCGCTGCTACCCTGAATCGCGTATGGGGCGAGCTCAAATCCAAACTCGGAGGCGGGGATCAGTCCCTGCTTCAGACTGCCGAGCAGGAGCAGCTCGCTGCCACAAAGGCCTACGCCAAGGCTCTGGACCAGGAACTCCCCTTCCCCGTTCGCCAGATTCTGCTCGCCCAGGCCGCCCGCATCGAGCTCTTCCACGAATACGTCCACGCGGTCCGCAAAATCAACAACGCGCTCGCCGCCAGCTGACCCAATCCCGCTCGCTCCAATATCCAGCGCCGGCCGGCTAAACCGCTCAGGCCGTCTGGAGGGCACATCCGCGAGCCGCACCCCGCCGCGCCCAATAGCACTTATTGCTTGTCGGCGGCAGGCCCCACCGCGTTTCCGCTGTCTTTCGTGATCGCACCCTCCTCGTGCGCCATGCGAACAATCACCTTCCCTATATAGCTGTCGCCATTAAACGCATCGCCAGGAATTTGGCCAATGAAACGCACAGTGCCGGTTCCATCGAGAACAATCCCCGTCGGAAAATCGGTCGCGCCGAAGATTTCCGTTGTCGCAGCCGGTACAACAACCGTCTGTGTGCCCGACATTTCCTTGAAATTCTTCTCCCGGGCCGGCTGCCCCACGAGCACCGCATCGTCGGCAAAGACAAGGCCATACGCATGGATCGGCGTGTCGCGATTAACCACGGCAAATTCCGTCAGCGTCTTCATCATTCTTCTGCAAGTCGCACACCAGTCAGGAAACAGCACAAGCACGGTTGCCGACCCGAAATTCTGATCGATCTGTGCTTTTGCGTTGACCGACTGCAGCGAGCGAACTACCTTCACCTCGGGAACATGCATTCCCAGCAGTCGATAGCGGGCGGTAACCGAGCTGATTCTCTGCCGGTCTTCCGCGGGCAGCGCTGCTGTGGCCGGCAGGGCTCCCTGCACCTCGGCCACCGTTGTTTCGGCTATCTCGTTTCTTCCGTAATAGCGCTCAAGAAACGCCAACTGCATAGCCGACTCGTAAAGTTCGCCCAATCCTATTACCGCTTCTCCGTGGGTAGCCTTCAAGGGAATGCCCTGTGCGAGAGCTTCCAGAATTGCGGTGTGCTCATCGGCAGCCAGTTCCACGGCGATGGGATTCGAGGCCTCCTCGAGAGAACCCTTCATGTCGCGCAGCGCGTATGCCACCTCCGCGTCATAGGGCAGCTTGCGCAACATCTCACGCTCGGTTTCCACCGCTAAATCCATCGCGTTCATGCGGACCAGCGCATTCACGCTGATCGCGTAGGCCTGGGCGCGATGCTCCTCGGCACGGCTGCTCACATAATCAATCGCTGCGGTATTTGCGCCGTTCCAGTCCTGCCCGAAGGAGCAAAGCCGCGCCAGATCGAAGAGATCGTCCCCCTTGTAGTCCGCCGCTTTCACCCTCGCAAAGTCCTGTCCCGCCCTGTGCATGCCCTCGGCCAATGCGCCGAGTTCGGCATCGGACCAGTTGTCCAGCGATCTGCGCACCACCTCGAGCGGATGCCTGGCCTCTTTGTAGAGGTCGCCCGGTAAACTCGCCTCGATGCCCGTGTCTTCCGCGGCTCCCGGCAACTTCGACGAAGGCTCCGCCGCAGGTTGCGCCGGAGCCGAAGTTGACGGTGCGGCTTGCGCAGACGATCGGCGAACAGATCCGCAAGCTGTAAGCACCAGGACAAGGCACACTTGTCCACAAACCCTTTTTCTCGACAAGAACCCTCCCGGCTGCTTGGCGCGGAGTTACATCGTATTTGTATTTAGACACCATGCTTCCGGCGAATGTTCCACCTTCTTTGACCCGGTTTGAGTTTCCCTCGGCGCCCCGCCGCCATCCCCACGACCCCCGCAACCCCTCCAGCGTAAAATCGATATAGCGTAAAATCTCTATATAAAAGACCGCGCAGGAGTCAATCCGTTTGCCTGAAGTCATGTCGTTGCCCGAGCTCTCTTCTTTGCCTGAAATTCCTGCAATTCCCGGGCGAACATCCCTCCGCTCGACCCTCTTATTTGCCGCACCCTTTGCCGCGGCCATTTTTCTCATCCACCTGTTCAGCTCGCTCTGGGGCATGCACCTCGGCTACGGCTACTTCCGCGACGATATGTACTTCATCATCTGCGGACGCCATCTGGCCTGGGGTTATGTTGACCTCGCCCCCATGGTCGCTTTGCAGGGGCGCCTCGCCGAAACGCTCTTCGGCACCTCGCCCACCGGCGTCCGCGTCCTCAGCTTTGCCGCTCACGGCGTCACCGTGCTGCTCACCGGCCTGCTCACCCGCCAGTTTGGCGGCCGCCGCCCCGCGCAGGCCCTCGCCATGGCCGCCGTTATCGTTGCCCCAGTCCTGCTCGGCACCAGCAACTTCTTAACCATGAACTCCTTCGAGCCCTGCTTCTGGATGGGCTCCATCCTCGTGCTGCTGCGCATCGCCGATGGCTCCGCTCACCCGCGCGCATGGCTGCTCTTCGGGCTCATCGCCGGCCTCTCTCTCGAAAACAAACACTCCACCGTCTTCTTTCTCATCGCGGTCCTGGTGGGCCTGCTGCTCACGCCACAGCGCCGCCTGCTCGTCTCGTGGTATTGCGCCGCCGGCGTCGCAGTTCTCATCCTCGTTGCCCTGCCCAACTTTCTTTGGCAGTGGTTCCACCACTTCCCCACCTATGAGTTCCTCCATAACATCGGCCAATCCGACAAGAACCTGCGCCGCTCGCCCCTCATCTTTCTCTACGAGCAAATCAAGATCCTTCTCTTCACCACCGCCCCCATCTGGATCGGCGGCATTATCTGGCTCGGCTTTTCCACGCGTGCCCGCGCATGGCGCTTTGTAGCCGTCTCCTACGTCATCTTTCTCGCCGCGATGATCGCCATGAACGCCAAGCACTACTACATGGCGCCCTTTTACCCCGTCCTCTTTGCTGCCGGCGCAGTCGCCCTCTCGCAGATCGCGCGCCGTGAATCCTGGATCACCATCTACGCGGTAATCATCGGCTTTGCCATCGTCTTCACCGGCCCTATCACGCTCACCATCCTGCCGCCTGCGAGCTACAACGCACTCACCAGAATTTTCTACCCCGACTCAGTCCGCATGGAGAAGTACACCGCCCCGCTGCCGCAGATCCTCTCCGACCGCTTCGGCTGGGCGCAGATGGTGCAGGGATTCGCCGCCCGCTATAACGCGCTCCCGCCCGACGTGCGCTCCAAAACCGGCATCTTCTGCTCCAACTACGGCGAGGCCAGCGCAGTGAACGTCATCGGCCCAGCCTATGGCCTGCCCACCGCAATCAGCGGCCACGTAAATTACTACTTCTGGGGCTGGAACAACTACACCGGCGAATCCATGCTCACGCTTGGCAACGATCCCGCCGACTACAAGGGCATTTACGACGAGGTCATCGATCTCGGCCCCTTCGACGCTCCCTGGATCATGGACTTCGAACACCGCCACTACTTTTTGCTCCGCCATCGCAAACGCCCTTACGCCCAGGACTGGCCATCCCTCAAAAAGTGGGACTGAGCCGGCAATTATGGAGCCGATTGCGAACATGATTTAGACTTTCCGCAACATGACCTCCAACGCAGCCGCACGGAAGCTCTTGGTCTCAGCCTTATGGGCCGCGACCCTCGGAGTTTCATTGCTCCTCAGTGGCTGCAATATGGCCTATCATCCTTATCAGGTGGCCGGATCATCCATGCTTCCATTGCTCCATCCGGGGGACAGAATCTTTGTTGATCAATCGGACAAGGCCCGCACCGATTTGCAGGACGGAGACATTATCGTGCTGCGCAGCAAAGATGGCATCGTCCTGAAACGCATTCTGGCACTGCCAGGCGAAACGATCAGTAGCGACAATCGCAAGGTCTTCCGCAATGGCAAACAGCTTGATGAACCGTACCTCGCCCCGGCAACTGGCGAGGGTCTACCCGACCTGATAACTTTTGCACCGCGCACAGTTAATTCGGGAGAATTATTCGTTATGGGAGATAATCGCGATCGAAGCGCGGACAGCCGGTTGCCAGGATATGGCCCGGTCCGTTTCTCAGACGTCGTAGGCAAGTACCGTTGGACATACTGGTTCGCCTCGTCGACCCGCAAGCAGAACTGAATTGAACCCGATCGAACGCACCTGATGCATAGCTGCCGAACCGGAGGCCCGCGCCCCTACTCGCCCGTCTCCTCCAGAAACTCCCCCAGCCGGTCCATCGCGCGCTCCCACTCCGGCCGCCGCGCGCCCAGCCACTCCCGCGCCGCATCCAGCCCCGCCGCATCAATCCGGCACGACCGCACACGCCCCACCTTCTCCGTCTTTACCAGGCCTGCCTCTTCCAGAATCTGCAGGTGCTGCACCACCGCCGCCAGGCTCATCCCCATCGGCTCGCCCAGCCGCGACACCGACATCGGCCCATCCGTCAGCCGCTCCAGCATTCCCCGCCGCGCGGCGTCTCCCAGCGCATGAAAGATGCGGTCGATGTCGATCTTCTTTTTCTTGCTCACCCTCCGCATCTTCCTCCACCGTTCTGAGTCTATGGTCCGCATCAAAACGACGTGTCATCCTGAGCGAAGTTTGGTGCTACGCCGGGCCACCGGCGTAGCACCAAACGCAGTCGAAAGCCTGCCCTGAGCGTAGTCGAAGGGGATCTGCGGTTGCTTTTCTGGCATTCTGCCCTCCCCGTCACCCCAATCGACACCAATGCTCAATTCGCCGACGAGCTGTGAACTGCGAACTACGAACTCTGAACTGTCTTTTCCACTTCCTTCGCCAGCTTCTCCAGCAGCTCCGTCCATCCGCCCTTGCGCATCTCCGGTCCATCCGCCCCTTCGAAATACGCCCCCTGGTGCGTCAGAAACAGATCAGTGCCCGTGCTCGTCTTCACCAACTCCACCGTCGCCAGCGATGCTGAAAACGTCCTGCCGTCCATCGCCATCCGGTAGGCCCACACGATCCGCTCATTCTGCACGATGTCTTCGAACACCGAATCCATCGTCAGCGTCATTCCCGAAACCGGCAAGCCCGGACCAAGCTTCATCGCCGACCGCTCGCCCCCGCCTACGCGAAAATCCAACTCGTGGTGCAGAACCTCATGCTTCTCGCCGCTGTAGTTCCACCGCCGCTTGCTCGCCGGCTCCGAAAACGCCGCAAACACCCGCTCCGGCGTCGCCTTGAAACTCCGCTCCAAGGTAAATGTGCTATGAACCGTCGCTGTCTTTTCCATAATCGACCTATCTCCTCCTGTTTCGCTTAATAGTTAAGCGTTGACTTAAGTCTTATTCCGCACTTCACCGATTGTCAAGTGGATACTTAAGTATTTTCCTCAATCTCACGTTTTTTTCTGAATGAACGATTCGCGGCTTCGTTCAGTGCGCCCCCGCCGCCGCCGTCGGCGCGCCTGCCGCCTGCGATTGCGCCGCCTGGCGAACTGCCGGCGCACTCCCCGGCTTCCTCGTCGGCTTTGGCACGGGCCTGCACGCATCCGGCACATTCGCCATCTGCTTTACAAACACCCTGTAGTCGGCATTCCCCGGCTGCAGCGTCGACCAATAGCTCTTGTTCCATGCCAGCGGTTTTCCCTTGTCGATCAACTGCGTCTGCAGAATTTTGATTCCACACATCAGGTTGTTCTTCGGCTGCAGAATCGTCTTGGCCGGGTCCTTTTCCGGCAGTTGCTTATCCTTGTCCCAATCGAAGTCGCACCCATACCGTTCAGCGTCCATGTAGGTCAACTGCAGCAAACCCTCGCTTCGCACCCTTCGCTTGGTTACGTCATCCTTCACAGCCACTTCCGGCTCTGTGTGCCGCACATCGGCCGTTGGCTGCAAGCCCGCCTCCGCCCCGGCCAGCGCCTGGAAAAAATAAGCCCAGTAAGCCCGCTTGTCCACCTCGCTCATCGTATTGAACCGTGGGCAAAACGGCCTTACCGCTCGCGCCACTCTCGATGACAGCATCTCCGGCGGCAGCCCCTCCTCCACAATCTTGTCCCACTCCGGGTCCCACGCAGGTTTTCCCAACTCCTCTTTCTTCTCCGCAATCGGGGTCGGCGGAGGGTTTTTAACCTCCACCTTCGCCGGCGGCTGCTGGTTCGCGGCCGGTTTGCAACCCGCGCACAGCCACAGCGCCGCCCAGCCCACCATCCCCATCCATCGAGTTTTGCTCATAACACCTGCCACACTGATGGGATGCAGGTTTTCACGGTGCTGGCAATGCCATCAGCATTAGCCGCCGAGGTTTTCGGTCAAATCCCTCGAGCCCTCGGCTCCGCTCCGTGCTACCCTCGCACTACCCGATGCCCCAAACCGGCCCATACCAGCCCACAAGCCAAACCGGCCTGAAACCAGGCCCGCAGCCCGACCTGCCCCGCGTCCTCGGCGTCAGCCAGGCCACGGCCATCGTCGTCGGCACCATCATCGGCTCCGGCATCTTCCTCGTCCCCCGCGAGATGATGGTCGACCTCGGCTCATCGCCGCTCGTCTACCTCGCGTGGATCGTCGGCGGCCTGCTCTCGCTCTTCGGCGCCATGACCTATGCCGAACTCGGCGCCATGCTGCCCTATGCCGGCGGCGAATACGTCTACCTCCGCGGCGTTTATGGCGACACCACCGCCTTCCTCTACATGTGGACGTGGTTTGCCGTCGCCAAGCCCGCCTCCATCGCAGCCGTCACCATTGGTCTCACCCGCACCCTCGGCTTCTTTTCTGCTTTTCACTGGCTTGAGGGCCAGGCCATCGGCGGCCCGCTTCCCATCCTCTGGTCCCAGCTCGTCGCCATCGGCGTGGCCTGGTTCATCACCGGACTCAACTACCTCGGCATCAAAAAAGCCGGCGACTTCCAGCTCGTCTTCACCATCCTCAAAGTCGTTCTCATCCTCATCGTCGCAGGCTTCTGCTTCGCCTCCGCTGCCGGCTCCTTTTCCAACTTCTCGTCGACTCTGCCTCACGCCGTCGGTGGCGTCTCCGGCTTCATGGCTGCCCTCATCGCCACTCTCTGGGCCTACGACGGATGGAACGACCTCACCATGGTCGCCGGCGAGGTCCGCCGTCCCGAGCGCTCTCTCCCCATCGCCCTCATTGGCGGACTCTTTCTCGTCGGCTTCCTCTTCATGGCCACCAACGCCGGAATCCAATACATCCTCCCCGCATCCGCCATCGCCTCCAGCGAACGCCCCGCCGTCAGCGCGCTCACCGTCGTCGCCGGCCCAGCTGGAGCAGGCTTTGTCGCCGCTGCCATGGCCCTTTCCATCTTCGTCACCCTCAACGGAACCATCATGTCCGGCGCGCGCATCCCCTTCGCCGCCGCCCGCGACCGCCTCTTCTTCGCGCAATTCGCCCACATCAACCCGCGCTTCCAGTCCCCCTCCACCTCGCTCGTCGTCCAAGCCCTGCTCTCCACTGTGCTGCTCGTCTTCCTCAGCAGTTTCAGGCAATTCTTTGATCTTGCCGTATTCGCGGAATG
>Ga0302324_100026313_pt1 | contig 11125 bp, 5 predicted proteins | sample Palsa_T0_1_FD_201949 | JGI IMG/M metagenome (GOLD analysis project Ga0302324, IMG submission 201949) | Peat permafrost microbial communities from Stordalen Mire near Abisko, Sweden - Palsa_T0_1 | ecosystem: Environmental > Terrestrial > Soil > Palsa > Peat permafrost | place: Sweden: Abisko... | reverse complement strand
TTGGTCGAAATACGATTTGCGAGCCAGCATGCAAGCGGCGGTGACGGCCTGGTAAACCCGGCGTTGATTGGCCAGCGGGCTGTCCCCTTTTTCCTTGGCAAACAAATGAAAAGCCAGCAACGGGTCGTGGTCCCAACAATCTGCCAGCGCGACTCCGGCATGCTGGATGGTGCCGTTAGGGTAAAGGAGTTTGCTGCCGACAGCGGCGACAGAGGAATCGGTCTCGGCCAGGGAAAACAGGGGTGCGAGCCAACCGCTTTGGACTTCCGTATCGTTGTTGAGGAAGACAAGGAACCGGCCTTGGGCCGCGCGAGCGCCTTGGTTGCACGCCTTGGCAAAGCCGGCGTTTTCAGCGTTAAGGATGGCGCGCAGGCGTCCGGCCGTTTGCTCCGATTTGAGGAATTCGACGGTGCCATCGGCTGAGCCGTTATCGACGACGATGACCTCGTGCGCAGGCGCGGGCGTGTTGGCGCGCAAAGAGGTAAGGCATTGTCGAGTCAACGAGAGTTTATTGAAAGTGGGAATGATGATTGAGACGGCTGGAGCAACTGAAGCAGGCTGCGGTGGCACATTTGGCAAAGAGTCGGCACTTGTATGGCCCGCGGAAATTTCAGCTCGTTTAATGCTTGCAGGAGGAAGCGCGGGGCCGTTTCCCTCAGGCCGGACAGAGGGGGCTTTATTTCCTTCTTCCAAAAGCGCCTGCGCTTGCCCTTGGGCAGGAGCATGCTTGATTTCCTTAGCCAGCTTAAGAGCAAGTTCCAGGAGGTATTGGCCGCGCTTGGCATCCAAGGGTTTCAAATGCTGGCCAGTGACGAGGAGCGCCTCAAGAATCACTTTCGCGTTTTGGCAATTCTCAACGGACTTAACAGCCTCAATCATCGTGTTGATCGCCGCCGCTTTCTGATTAAGCCCGGCCAAAGCCAGGCCTGTTTCAAGCTTCGATCTCCAGAGAATGGTCAGTTCCATATATTGTTGGAGGTTTCGGGCATTGACCGAATCTGCTTCGCCGCTGCGCAAACTAAGGCCTTGCGCAAGGAGTATTAAATTTCTCAGTTCGGCGGGAACGCATTCCAAGTAGGGACGAATGCTGCACATGATGTTGCCGTGGAAGGGCGTGCTGCGCAGGACGGATGTTTCCCCTTCGTTGACGCGATACCAGACGAGTGCTTCCGGGACGACTTCCAACTTGTAGCCACGCAGAACCGCGCGCGCCATGAATTCGTAATCCTCATGATTGACACCCCATTGTTCATGAAAACCACCCAGCTTCAGGAAGACCTCGCGGCGCACGAGGGAATTGGTGTCGCCGAACCAATTGCGCACGGCTCCGGCGGCCGCGCAACCGCCGAGAAAAACGATGCGTGAATTGATTTTTTGCTGCGCCTGGGGCGCTGTCTTTCCGTCGAACGTGTCAAGAAAACAAGTCAATATATCCGCGCCCGTTTTGCGCGCCACGCTCACAAAGGTCGATATTTCGCCAGGTTTGGCGACATTGTCGTCGTCCATGAAAAGAATGTAATCTCCCCGGGCGGCGTGGGCGGCGCGGTTGCGGGCGGCGCCGGGAAAACGGTTTTCCGGTTGGCGCAATAGCTGCCAGCCGCGTTGGCGGAAGATCGGTTCCAGAGAATCAAGATAGGCGATGGTTTCAGGTTGCGAACTGCAATCATCCACCACCACGACTTCGATATTGGGATAATCCTGAGCTTCGATGGAGGCGAGAGCCTGGGCCAGATAATGGGGCCGATTCCAGTGCGCCATGCAGACGCTGACCAAAGGTTGATCTTGCGTCAAAGAAACAGAAACGGAGTGGGATGACTCCGTCAAACCAAACGCCTCGTGCCATTGAACCCAGGCGCGTTCGTTGGCGACCGGCTCAACAGCGGAACGAGCGGGAGCAATGCCGTGACGCACGACGAAGCGGAGTTTTTCGGCCAGCGCAGCCGGGCGTGGGGTGAAAAGCGTGGGGGCTAAATCCTCCGCGACAATCATCTCTGGAATCCCACCGCTGTCGCTGGCGATGAATGGGATGCTGGCGCCAAGACATTCGAGAACGGTGTTAGGAAGATTATCAACCAACGACGGCAGCACAGCCAGACGCGGACCGCCCTGCAAGTAATCCATGGCCCCGGCTTGATCGCGGTCGCCGATGACTTGGTGCTTCCAGGGCCAATGGCGGGCGCGCTCGCCAATATACTGAGTGGCCGGTTGGCCGTTTATTTCAGCGGGCTTGCCCAGGAAAGTAATTTTGATATGGGCCAATTCACTCTCGCCTCGCAGCTTGTCAAGCGCATCGCAAAAAAGCGCAAGACCTTTGCGATATTCCAGCCGCCCAAAAAACACCAATTCTTCGACGCGCCGTGGCTTGCCCGCCGGACCCGGCAATGGTTTGCGCGCGGTCGCCGGGCGGACGTATTGCTGCACATAACATTTGGCGGGCAAGTCCCATCCTTGCTCCTTCATCCAATCCAACAGGTAATGGCTGGGGCTGGCCACGACGTCGGCCAACTTGACACTGGCGCGCTCGACAAAGTCATTTTCGAGATCTTCGGTCGAGGTGACCAATTCCGAGTTGCTCAGTTTATGCCAAAGGGTAGGGCCGTGCGAATGGACGCAGAGCAGGGTGGAGGCAAAGGCCGTGCCTTGGTGCTTGGCCAGGAGGGCGTAGTAGCCGGGACCTTTCCATTCCGAAAAATGGATGACATCGAAATCGTGTTGCTGCAACCAAAGATAGGCCTGGTAGCTTTGCACCACATGCCAGGGAGCGCCAATGGGAATGCTGCACGAGGCGGGCATGGGAACGAACCGGATGCCCTTTTTCTTATAGTAAGCAACCCATTGCTCCATCGTGCCGTTCTCGCAGAATTGGCCTGAGACGAAGAGCAAAGTCACTTCATGCCCGGCGGCGGCGAGCGCCTCTCCAAGAGAAGTAAAAGCCGTGCCTACACCGCCATTGCGCACGGGACCGACAAAGTCGAAACTGGCAATGCAGACACGCAATTTGCGCGCTGGGGTTGCAGACGAGGAGAGCGGCAGCGGAGGATAAGAAATTTTGTTCATAAGGCCCGCATTATGATGACTTCTTGAGGACCACAGCGGTTTGGTAGCTTTCAGCGCCCGGGATAATTTCTGCGACGTGAAAATACTGGCCCCAGACGCGGCGCATGTAATCGGAGTGGAAAAACGTGTAGCAAAATTCCCAGGAACTGCCGCGAATATCCACGAGTTCGCCCGGCAGATTCGCGTGGTTTCGCAATTCCGCCGGCATCCAATGAGCATCCCGTTCTTACGAAACCAGGCCCAGGTGTTTTCATCGTGGATGGTGAGCACGAGACAACCGTTGGCTTGCAGGACGCGGCGTAATTCGAGCAACCACATGTCACGCATGACCACCAGGTGCGTAAAGATCGAAAATCCGCATATGAATTTGAAAGCATTTTCCGGAAAGGGCAGATGCGGCAAAGCCAGGCTGTTAAAAAACTTGAAGGGTGGCGACAGGTGATTCTGCGCCCATTCAACGGACGGCGCATGCACATCGCAACCCCACACACTCACTCCTGCGCGGGCTTCGGCCGCGAAATTGCGCACCACTCGTCCCGCTGCACCGCCCCAGTCAAGCATCGAATCGCCCGGTTCGAGTGTAACCGCATTCCGAGACATGACGCTGCGCAGCATACTCGCCGAGCGGGCGCCACAGGCCAGATAATGACTCAAATCGCCTGCGCCGTAACCCATGGTCAAATCAACAGGCGGCACCGCAAAACCATCCTGCGCGAGCGCGGGGGCGGAGGGCTTCGTTTCAATCCGGATAGGGGCTTCGTAATTGCCGACGGAGAGCAGTTGCAATAAATGTTCCGGGCCCAAGGCGCGCCACGCACTGGTGCGCGCTGCGTAATCGCCTGCCAGGGGCTCCAGCTTTTTCAAGCTGACGCTCGAAGGCGATGGCACCGGTGCCGGGGTCTTCTTCGGCGGTTGTTCGGGTACCCTCGTCTGCTGGATTAATGCTTCTTCGAGCATTTGCCGGGCCTCATTGTCATCTGGATGGCGAGCAATAATGCGTCGGCAGCATTGTTGGGCCAATTCAGGTTTGCTGTCGTTTAAATGAATTCGAGCCAAAACCTTGTGGGCGATGGCCTGGTCGGCATCGAGCGAAAGCGCGAGTGACGCCGCAGGTGCGGCTTCTTTGGACCGGCCCAACAACTGCAAGGCCAGGGCGCGGCTGGCATGAGCCAAAGACGACAGCGGCAACAGGGCCACCGCTGCGGTGTAATTAGTGAGGGCGCTCTTGATATCTCCGCCGTTTAACTCCGCGTTTCCCAAGGCCAGAGCAAGACCGCCATCGGCGGGTGAAATTTTAAAAGCAGCGCGAAGTTGTTCCCGAACACGAGGAAAGTCGCCGTGGGCCAATGCGTCTTTGGCTGCGGCCATAAATTGTGCCACCGTAAATGTTTCATCGCCGTTTTCTTCGGCAATCTGTTCGGAGGGGGGAGTGGCTTCGAGAGTGATCACAAGTTTGTGGGTTGAGGTTGGGTTGAGGCTGCGGTGGAGAGTTCCGCCTGGCTTGTATTGACACTGGCCTGCCAAACAAATTCTGGGGCGCGCCACAAAGCCCAGCGGAAGTCATTCGACCGCCCTACGGAGCGCGTTTCGAAATGGATTTGATGGCGTCCGCGGGAAGATTCCGGAATATCAAGGTTGATTTCATACCAGCGCCGGTCAAAGGGCAGGTTCAAAGGGTCCAGCGACATCACAAGGGCAACGCGCCCATCCACTCGGAGATGAAATTCGCAGCCGCCGGACTCCGTTTTTTCCCAAACATCAGGGTGCAGCATCACGGCCGTGATGAGACGACCGGCGGCGCCAGTGGGAATTTCAAAGACCACTTCGGCCGGCGGCTGAAGAAACATGGATTTGGAAGTCTTTTCCTGAAAGGTGATTTCCCAGACCGCCATTTGTTTTGCCGTGCCTTTCGTCACGCGCGCCTGGCCGATATGATTCAAGCATTCAAAGGTCGATGCGGATTTGATCTGGATCGCGTCCACCAGTTTGATGGCAAGAGCATCGGTTGGATCGAGTGCGAGTGCTTGTTTGGCGCTCTCGAAGGCTTCTGGCAAACGCCCTAATGAACGCAAGGCGGAAGCACGCCTGGAATGCGCCGAAGCAAGCCTTGGTTGGAGGCGCGCGGCTCTGGAATAGGCGGCGAGCGCAGCCTCCAGATTTCCGGCGCTCAATTCTGCGTTACCGACCGCGAGGGCGATTCGGCCGGTGCCGGTCGAAAGTTCCAGCGCGGCGGCCAGATCGTCGGACGCGCTCTGAAGTTCTCGAAGCACAAGCTTATCGGGCGCAAGGCCGGTGGCGGCGATTTGTTTGAGGGTTTCGTAAGTTTTGGCCACGAACGGCAACGAACATGGCCGCCTCGCTTTCGAGCGCCGCAAATCCGAGCGGATGGTCGTGCTGAACCGGTCCATCCACTCGGCGTCATCAGCGGGCCACGCCAAATCAAGGGCGCGCGCCAAAGCTTGTGACTGTTCGCGTGGCGCCGTGAACCAGCGATCATAGTCCACGACGACGCGTAATTCACTTCCGACATCGCGGACGGCGTCCAAGGTATGCAACAACCAAATAAGCTCGGAGTGCAAGGGGTCCAGGCCGTCTCGTTTCAATAAGGAATCAACCACGACCGCCGGGTCGCGCACGGCCAAAACATAGAGTGGTTGTAATTGAAGCTCGGCGAAGATTTGTTTCCACAGAGGAAGCAGCCGGCAGGTGCGCGGATCTTTGAAGCCCCATAGGCCTTTGGCGCTGGCGATTTCCTTGGTAACGATGGAGATGAGTTTGTCCTTGTAAACCTGCAAATCCGGCAAGCGCGTCCAATCAATCGCAAACGGGTAAGCTAATCCATAATCGCCCCAATCTTTGGCGATTTCGTTCATCAAATCGTTTTGGGTGCGGTAAATCCCCTCATTTTCCCAGTGGCCCATCTCATTGTAAGCGTCGCCGGCCAGCAATTCTTCGCCTAAATCGACGCCCAGGACGTGCAAAAGATTAGTGAGCAGGGAGGTGCCGCTGCGGTGCATGCCGAGCACGACGACGATTTGTTGTTTTTTAGGAATCGCAGGTTCGGATGTCTGAACCATTTTAGATGCATTTGCGATGTCTGTCATGGTTGGAGTCGGCTCAAAGGCCGCGGCTCAATCGGCCGTTTGCAACAGGCTGAGAACATTTCCGGGCATTTGGTTGGCGTGCGACGCCAGGGCTGTTCCCGACTGCGTGCTCATGCTTTGCAGCAAGGAATCCATAAGCGTGCTGACCTCGGAGCTGTCCAGCGTCTCGGAATCACTATCTTGAATGGATGAAGACGCGTCGGACAGACGCTGAAGCGACGAATCAGCCTGGCTGGTTGTAGGACTTTGTTGGGAGGCGGTCGGAGACGGGTTGGAAGCGCTGGAAGCATCCGGGCGCTTTTGGAGGAGGCTCAGAGCCATCGAGTCCGAGGAAAGATCAGCGTTGATTTGCATAAGGGAGCGGGGTCTTGGCCGCAGCGGCGGCTTTGGGGGAGGTCGGCTTGGATTTGGCCTTGAGCTGCGGCAGCTTGGCTACGGTCTGATTGAGGGCTTCCTGGTTGTTCTTTTGAATTTCATCGTAAACTTCCTGGCGATGCACAGGCACGTTTATAGGAGCGTCGATACCCAGTTTCACCATATCCCCTTCCAGACGCATGATTTTGACGGTGATGCGACCATCAATGACGATGCTTTCACCGGGTTTGCGGGAGAGGATGAGCATAAGCGATAAAGTTGGGGAAGTTTAAGCGACGGGAAGCGGGTGTCGGATGGCGTACTCGGCGGCGTTGACAGGGATGATCTGCTTGCCGATGAGTGTGCGACGGTTAATGACAATGGGTCCCTTCAAGTTGACGGTGGCTTCGCCGGGCGCGCGCATGGTGACAATGTTAAGGACAAAAGCTTCGGAAGGGTCATTCAGCTCCAGGAAGGCGACGTCCAATTCGCTCAAATCCGGCGCGTAATTGGCCAGGACGAAGTGAGGCGGGACGACCAGAAAGGCGCGTTTGACTTCTCCCACCATTTGGAACCGCATAAACGGCTCCTCTTCGGGGCGCGTGAGCAAGATGTATTGATGCACGCGCTCGAAACCCAACAACCCGTAAGGAAGTTGGATCATATTATTTCCGTTTCCGTCGATGGCGTGCGTTTCAGTTGGCATCAGTTCTAGTGTATTCATGTAATTTTAGTCATCCGAGGTAATCTTTTAGCAAAGGCTATGCCACGGCTCATTTTGCCCATTTTCGCCTCTGTGGAGGGTGGTTACCCGGTTAGACGGGCAAAAATGACTCTATTCCGAGTTCGTGGAGGAGGAATTTGCCGGGGCGGGGAGGTTATTGGCGAACCAATTCACCCTACATGCTCAGCGACTTTATGGCGGCTGACGCTGTCGCCGTCTTCAGTCTGCAATTCGCGAAAAACGAGGGAAGAGAGCATGGTCAATACGCCCAGGCACAGGAATGCGTGGTGAATGCCGCGTATCATTTCAGGCTCGGTGGTATGGAAGCGGTCGGGGATAAAAAACGCGGTGGCCAGGGACGCCGTGGCTACACCGAAGCTGATCGACATTTGCTGCGCTGTGCTGGCGATGGTGCTGGCGCTGCTGGCTTGTTCCTCCTCGATATCGGCAAAGGTCAGCGTATTCATGCTGGTGTACTGGAGCGAAGTGAAAAAGCCGTAGGCAAAAAGTTGCACGACGATCAGCCAAATGGGGGTGGTTTTGCCAATGGTCGCGAAGAGCACGATGAGCAGACCAATAGTGATCGTATTGGAAATCAAAACACGGCGGTAACCGAAGCGCCTGAGAATGCCGGGCATGGTCATTTTAAGGCTCATGGCCGCCAGGGCCTGCGGCGCCATCAAGAGTCCGGATTGAATGGGCGAAAATCCCAGGCCCACTTGATAGAGGAGCGGGAAGATAAAGGGAATGCCGCCGATCCCCAAACGGGTGAAAAAACTGCCGCTGACCGAGGCGCGAAAGGTTCGAATGCGAAACAGCGCCAAGCGAAGCAAAGGGAATTCAGCGCGAGTGGCGTGCAATCCGTAGCCGGTGAGCAGCGTCGCCGAAATGGCCAACAATCCGAGTATGGCTCCCGCGCTCAAGGTGTGTTCGCCAAAGACTTCCAACACATACGAGAGCAGCGCAATGCCGCAACCGAAGAGGATGAGGCCTATGACATCGAGCGGATGTGTGATTTCTTCGCGATAGTCGGGCAGATGCCGATAGACCATGTACAAACCAAGCAGGCCGATGGGAATGTTAATGAAAAAAATGACGCGCCAATGGAAGTAGCCGACGATGAGTCCACCGGCGATGGGGCCCAGCATCGGGCCGATCAAACCTGGGATGGCCACGAAACTCATGGCGCGGATGAGTTCGGATTTGGGAAAGGTCCGCACCATGGTCAGGCGACCCACCGGCACCATCATCGCTCCGCCACAGCCTTGCAAGATTCGGCAGGCCACGAGGACATGGATTTGGCTGGATATGCCGCAGAGAAATGATCCCAAGGTAAAAATTCCAATCGCGGCGGAGAAAACACGGCGCGTGCCGAAGCGATCAGCCATCCAGCCGCTAATTGGAATAAATACCGCCAGGCTCAAGGTGTAGCTCGAAAGCACAGCCTTCATGCTCAACGGCGCCACTTGCAGCGCTTTGGCAATGGTGGGGACGGCGGTGTTGAGAATCGTCGTATCGAGCGATTCCATGAAGAAGGCGACGGCGACGAGCCAAGGCAGCAACCGCTTCGCGGCCGGGCTGGGATTCTCCGGGGTCATTACCTTCTATTTTCGGGAGGGCGGAGCGCTGCGACGCCCGAATATTTGGGACTCGCAGGAGCTCGCCCCCTCCCGAAATGAATCAACGAAATGCCAATTTTTGTCATGCGCCATTTGCGGCCACTGTCCATTTCCAATTCCGCACCTCCGGCATGTCCTGGCCGTTTTTGTCGATATACGCTTTATGTTCGATGAGTTTGTCCCGAAGTTGCTGCTTGAGGTAAACACCTTTGCTTCCCGTTTGCGGCAGGCGGTCGATGGTGTCCATCACCAGGTGGAACCGGTCCAAATCGTTCAGCACCGTCATGTCAAAGGGGGTCGTAATCGTGCCCTCTTCCTTGTAACCGCGAACGTGAATATTGTCGTGATTGGTTCGCCGGTAAGTCAGGCGGTGGATTAACCACGGATAACCATGGAAAGCAAAAATAACCGGCTTGTCCCTGGTAAAGAGTTCGTCGAAATCCTTGTCATTCAAACCATGCGGATGTTCGGTGTGTGGCTGCAGCTTCATGAGATCAACAATGTTGACCACACGGATTTTCAATTCGGGCAGATGTTCCCGTAGAATGGAAACGGCGGCCAATGTCTCCAGCGTAGGCACGTCGCCACAGCAAGCCATGACCGCGTCGGGCGCGGCGTCTTGATCATTGCTGGCCCAGGGCCAGATGCCGATGCCTTTGGTGCAATGTTTGACAGCGGCATCCATAGTTAGCCATTGCGGGGCCGGATGCTTGCCGGCGATGACGACGTTGACGTAATGACGGCTGCGCAGGCAATGGTCCATCACCGAGAGCAGACAATTGGCGTCGGGCGGGAGATAAACGCGCACGATCTCGGCCTTTTTGTTGACGACGTTGTCGATGAAGCCGGGATCCTGATGCGTAAAGCCGTTATGATCCTGACGCCAGACATGCGAAGCCAAAAGATAATTAAGCGAGGCAATCCTGCGCCGCCACGGCAGACGCGATGTGACCTTGAGCCATTTGGCGTGCTGATTGAACATCGAATCGACAATGTGGATGAAGGCTTCATAGCAGTTGAAGAGTCCATGGCGGCCGGTGAGCAGGTAACCCTCAAGCCAGCCCTCGCATTGATGTTCACTGAGCATTTCCATGACGCGACCCGCGGGGGCGAGGAATTGATCGTTGGGCACAGTTGCCGCCTCCCATTGGCGCTGTGTCACTTCGAAAACGCTTTCCAGGCCATTGGAAAGCGTTTCATCGGGACCAAAAATGCGAAAATTGCTTTGGTCGCTGTTGAGCTTCACCACGTCGCGCAGGAATTTGCCGAGCACGTGGGTGTCGCCAATGCCGCGCACGCCGGGCTCGGGCACGTCCACGGCGTAATCGCAGAAATCCGGCATCCGAAGATCGCATAGAAGAAGGCCGCCGTTGGCATGCGGATTGGCTCCCATGCGGCGCTCGCCTCTGGGCGCCAGTTCGGCCAGTCCGGGTTTGAGGCGGCCCTGGTCGTCGAAAAGTTCCTGGGGCCGATAGCTCCTCAGCCAATCTTCCAACATCTTGAGATGCGCAGGATTTGTGGCTGGATCGGATAACGGCACTTGGTGCGAGCGGAATGTGCCTTCGTTCGGCACACCATCGATCATCTTCGGCCCGGTCCAACCTTTGGGCGAATTGAGGATAATCATCGGCCAGCGCGGACGCGTGAGGTCACCATTGTCGCGCGCGTTCTTCTGGATTTTTTTGATCTGCTCCACCGCCAGGTCGAGCGTTGCGGCCATGGCCTCATGCATCAGATCCGGTTCGTGGCCCTCGACAAAATACGGCGTCCATCCATAACCCGTAAGCAACTGTTCCAATTCCTGGCGCGTGATGCGGGCTAGGAGGGTTGGATTGGCAATTTTATAACCATTGAGATGCAAGATGGGCAGCACAGCGCCATCTGTGGCGGGATTAAGAAATTTGTTGGAATGCCAGGCAGTGGCGAGCGGCCCGGTCTCAGCTTCGCCGTCCCCAACGACGCAAGCGACCACCAGCTCAGGATTGTCGAAGACCGCGCCGAACGAATGGCTCAGCGAATAACCGAGTTCGCCGCCTTCGTGGATTGAGCCCGGGCATTCGGGCGACACGTGGCTGGGAATCCCGCCGGGAAAAGAAAATTGCAGAAAGAGCTTCCGCAATCCGGCCTCATCCTGGCTGATGTTGGGATAGATTTCGCTGTAAGTGCCCTCCAGGTAAGTGTGGCTCACCGCCGCCGGCCCGCCGTGTCCCGGCCCGGAGACATAAATCATATCGAGGTCATATTTCTTGATGACTCGATTCAAATGG
>Ga0302324_100026312_pt1 | contig 11125 bp, 6 predicted proteins | sample Palsa_T0_1_FD_201949 | JGI IMG/M metagenome (GOLD analysis project Ga0302324, IMG submission 201949) | Peat permafrost microbial communities from Stordalen Mire near Abisko, Sweden - Palsa_T0_1 | ecosystem: Environmental > Terrestrial > Soil > Palsa > Peat permafrost | place: Sweden: Abisko... | reverse complement strand
GCATATCCTCACAGCTCGTCTTTCGCTTCCGCCGCGATACGCCAACGGTCATCAATTCGGAACCGGCCAGCATCGCGGGATTTCCGTTTTCCTGCGCGAACTTGCCGGCCGCGTACGTGCCATCCCTGGGGTCCGATCTGCCGGCTTCACTGCGTATCTGCCGCTCGCCGGCACCAACAATAATTGGTCGTTCTTCATCGAAAGCCGGCCGCCTAACCCGCCCGGCGTTTACGATTCCACCGATTACCGGCCCGTCACTGCCGGCTATTTCGAAACCATCGGCATCCAGGTCAGGCGCGGCCGCTCGTTTGAAGCGCGAGACGACGAGGACCACGCTCTTGTGGTGGTCATCAATGAAGCGATGGCGCGCCAGTTCTGGCCCAATGAGAATCCGGTCGGAAAACGCCTGAAATTCGGCGATGCGCATTGGCGGACGATCGTCGGCATCGTAGGCGATGTCCATCACCAGGGCTTGGCAATCGCACCAGAGCCGGAGATGTACATACCGTGGGGGCAGGTTCCCAACGTGGAGGTTCGCCCCACTATCGTAGTGCGCTCGTTCATCGAGCCTGCCAGCCTGACCAGCGCCTTGCGCAAAGCAGTCGCGGAGGTGGATCCCGAAGTTCCCATGGATCAGGTCGCCACCATGGACCAACTGGTCTACGGGTCGGTGAGCGAAGTGCGTTTCCGCACCGCTGTTATCTCGCTGTTCGCGCTGCTGGCGCTGTTCGTTGCATCGATCGGAGTTTACGGCGTGATGAGCTACCTGGTCAGCCAGCGGACGCGCGAGTTCGGCATCCGCATGGCCGTGGGCGCGACCCGCGGCGCGGTGTTCGCACTGATCCTCAGGCAAGGCGCGAAACTCGCCGCCATCGGCGTCGCGATTGGACTGGCCGCCGCGGGGCTATGCGGACGGCTGATCGCCAGCTTGCTCTACGGTGTGGAACCGCTCGACGCCGCGACCCTAGCGGGAGTCTCGATCCTTCTCGCAGCGGTCGCGCTTTTCGCCAGCTACGTCCCCGCCCGCCGCGCCGCGAAGGCCGATCCGATGGATTCTCTGCGGTATGAGTAATCGCGCACCAGTCGTAATCTGAACTCTCGCCGTTCGGGTGGCTATAATGCTTCTGTGCGATTGCCATGAACAAGCAGCACTACTTTTTTGGAACTGATTCCACCGCGGCCAACCTTTCCCCAGGACATAACCGAGGCAGAGGCGGCCTTAATGAACGAGCACAGCGCTTATTTTCAGCGGCAGTTTGAGGCCGGCAAGCTGCTTCTTTATGGTCCGGTGATGGCTCCGGATGGGGCCTTCGGTTTGGCCATCCTGGAGGTCGGAGACGAAGCTGAGGCTAGGCAGTTCGGCGAAAACGACCCCTCGGTTCGCGCTGGCCTAAACGGCCGGCCGCAACACCGTGGCTTATCGAATCCGCCGGTATTAAGCGGCATGACGATGGGAGGCCAACCGAGTGCAAGAAGAAAAGAGGTCCAGGGACGTCGGCAAGAGGCGTCGGTAGCGCTGGCCGGGCGGGTCGGCGCCCATGACGGTCACGTCGTAGTCGTCATTTCGGCAGCTCTTCGCCAGCCTGCTCGCGCACCATGTAGCTGGCGTACCAGTCCGGCCAGTTCGGGTCGGCTTGACCGGTCCGCGCTTCGTGCTGCCCGTGGGCGGCCGCGGCGGTGCAGCGCCTGCGACAGGTCGCCCGCCGACGCGTACGTCGTGTGGCCCGCGACACGCCCAGGCAACCCGTGTGGTGACCTCGTGGAGCAGCCAGCCGTTGCCGTCGGGATCGCTTAAGGAGACGAACGAGCGGTAGCTGCGATGCTCGGGATCCGGACCGCTAACCCGTAGCCGCCCGAACACGTAGGGCTGGCCGGCGCCAGCGTGCACGCCGCCGGCGTCGTGGAACACCTCGGTCGCGTCGACGCCGTGCGCGACGAGTTCGGCGCGCGCAGCCTGGATGTCGGAGACGATCAGGTACAGGCCCTGGGCGAAGCCGGGCGCCGCCGCGGTGACGTTCCTGCCGAAGATGACCGAGCACCCGGAGCCCGGCGGCGTGAACTGGATTACGCGGTAGCCGTCACCGTTGGCATAGTCGGCGTCGAGCCGCCACCCGAACCTGCCGTAGAACTCCTTCGCGCGGTCGACATCCGAGACGGGGATGACGAACCACCTCGAACTTCATGTCGACTCTCGCCACTGCCGCGTCGTTACTACGAACTTCGCTGGTGCTCATTCCGGCCTCCCCGGTTGTCCTACTTCTTGTGTCGAGTGCTCGCTAGTGTATTATGCCTTGAAACAGGGCTGCCGGAGAGTGGCCATTTGGCGAAGGCGGCAGACCAAGAAAGGCGATGGTCTGCCCCATTAAAGTGAACCGTATTGCGCTTAAGGCAGTCCGGCACGGGGCGTTTCGACCGTGGTCATCAGGATCGAGGCATGATGGTTCGCGGATGCCTCGGCCTCGTGGAAGGTGGGCGCGACAGAGACGAATAGCGTGCGCCCGTCGTCGCCTCCTAACATGCAGGCAAAAACGCCGACTCCATCGATCTTCGATTCCTCCAGGATGCGGCCGCCCTCAGCCACCCGGATCAACCGGCCGTGGGCCGCATCGGCCACCCACACCGCACCTTCCGCGTCCAGACAGATTCCGTCCGGCACAACGGCCGCTTGCCGGAACATTTCACCGACATCGGTGGATGACGGGGGATCGCCGAAGGCAGCCCAAGTCCGACGCTCGTCCAACGAACCCAAAGCGACGTTGAAGGCGCTAAGCCGGTTCATCGTCGATTCGGCCACGATCAGCGTACGACCGTCCGGGGTAAGCACCATGCCGTTGGGGAAGCCCAGCCCGTCGGCCACCACTTTGGCAGTGCCGCCGGGCTCAACGCAGATGAGCACAGTGGTAAGGGCTTGGGCGCCACCCATGAGGTCGAAACCAAAATTGCCCACCCAGGCCCGACCGTCGCGATCGACGAGCATGTCGTTCAAGTGCCACAGGGCAAGGCCGGACAGATCAGCATGTTCGACGAGTGAACCGTCGCCCTCACGCCGCAGGATCTTCCGATCGCGCATGGACACGATCAACATCCGGCCGTCGGGCAGGAACCCGAGCCCCGAAGGCTGCTGGGGTACGTGAGCCAAAGTCTCTGCCGCGCCGTCCATGGCCACGGCGAGGACGCGGCGCGTGTAGAAGTCGGAACGTAGAGCCGCCCGTCGCGCCATCGTGGGCACTCGGTGAATGACAAGCCGCCGATGAGGGTCGTAAACGCCGGCATCGTGATTCCCCGAATCGCCCGCAAGGCATCAAGAGCTAATGTGGAGGGTAACATGAAGACCTTTGGGGCATCGCGCCACCGGCTTGGCGAAGGCGGCAGACCACGAAAGGCGATGGTCTGCCCCACCAAAGTGAACAGTATTGGAGCTAGCTGTGACAAAAAGCGAAATCAGTCGCGCAACGCCCGCACCGGATCGGTCCGAGCCGCGCGCCACGCGGGCAAAAAACACGCTATCCCGGCAGCCATGGTCATCGCCACGAATGCCACCCCGAAGGCAAGCGGGTCGCGCGGAGTCACTCCGTACAACATGCCCACGATCAGCCGCGTCAATGCCACCGACGCCACCGCGCCCAGCGCCAGGCCGCCCGCGGTCAACGCCATGCCTTGGGACATCACCTGCCGCAACAAATGCGGCACCCCCGCGCCCAGGGCCATCCGCAACCCCAGTTCGCGGGTGCTCTGCGACACGGTGTACGACATGACGCCGTACAGCCCTATGGCGGCCAACAATAACGCCAATCCGCCAAACACGCCGAGCATCGTAACGGCCACCCGCTGTACCGCTGTCGTCCGGTCGACTTGTTCCTGCATCGTGATCACTTCGCTGGGCGCCAGGTTCGCGTCGAGCTTATGTATTTCGCGGGCCAAAACCTTCGCTATCGTCTCCGGGCCTAGCGGCGTTCTCACTTCCAACGCCTGGCCCAGGGCACTCTGGCGCATCGGCACGTAGAAGAACGGCTTCGGCGTCTCCCGCAGACTGCGGTACTTCGACATTTTCGCGACGCCCACTACGCGCATCCAGCGCCGCTTGACCTGCAAACGTCCGCCGACCGGATCCTGTCCGCGCCAATATTGGGCCGCCATGGCCTCATTTACTACCGCCACGAGCGGAGCGGTTTCGTTGTCCGCACGCGTAAACTCGCGGCCGGACACCACGGGAATGCCCATAGTCGCGAGATATCCCGGGCCCACCTCGTTGTATTCGACCGTGAGTTGTCGGTCGGGCGCGGTTTCGTAACCATCCACAGCGATCTCCGCGGAAGAATAACTCCCATAGCTGAAGGGCGTGGTGCGCGCGAATGCCGCCGATTGCAGGCCGCCGAGCCCTTGGAGGCGGTCGATCAACTCGTCTTGAAAAGTCTTGATGCGCTGGGCATTGTAACCCGCCGAGCGAAAATCGATGCCGGTGGTCAGCACGCCCCGCGTCGAAAACCCGGGACTGGTATTCTGCATCCCCCGCAGGCTTTCGAGCAACAGGGCCGCGCCCACCAGCAAAACGAAACTGAGCGCTACCTGGACCACGACCAGGCTCGACCGTGCCGCCGCTCGCCGGCGCCCACCGACGACTCCGGCCGAGTCCGCCTTCAGCGATGAAACGAGATCGATCTTGCTGGCCTGAATTGCCGGCGCCAGCCCGAACAGCAGCGTGGAGATCAGGCAAACTCCGGCGCTCAAGGCCAGAACGCGCCAGTCGAGTTCGCCGGGCAGGGTCATCGTAACGCCTGCTCGCGCCGGAAGCAACAGCGCGAGCAAGTTGCGGCACCAGTGTGCCATCGCCATGCCGCCGATTGCCGAGATAATCGCAAGGATCGTTCCCTCCGTAAGAAGTTGTTTCAACAGGCGGCCCCGCCCGGCTCCGACCGCCAGACGAACCGTCATTTCGTGCCGCCTCCCGAAAGCCCGGACCAGCAGCAGATTGCTGACGTTCGCGCACGCGATCAGGAGTACGGAGACGACCACCGCCAGCGCGATTCCCAGCGTGGGCAGCAAGGCGCCCGCATTATTGAAAGGGGTCTTCCACAGCGGGAACAACTGGATGCCGCAGCCGCGATTCGTGGCTGGATAGTCGACTTCCAATCGCTTCGCAACTGCTGAAATCTCCGCCTGCGCCTGCGCCGGAGTCACGCCCGGCTTGAGTATCGCGAAGCCTTCAATCCAGCGCGCGCCGCGATCCCCCAGCTTGTATGTGGGCGGGTCGAACTGCTCCTGCATCGAGGTGGGCACCCAGAATTGCATCGCCCAGCCCACGAAGGTCCCGTAGAACCCTTCGGGCGCAACACCCACAATGGTATGCGGCATGCCGTTGAGCATCTGCGTCTTGCCGATAATTCCGGGATCGCCGCGAAAACGGTCTTGCCACATCCGATAGCCGATTACGGTCACGGGGTGAGCGTTGCGCCCGAAGTCCTCGCCCGGTTCAAAGCCGCGCCCGAGCACGGGGCGGACTCCCAGCGCTCGGAAATAGTTGGCCGACACGACACTGCCGGTGGTACGCTGGGCGCGCTCGCCGATAGCCAGCGTAACTCCCATGATCCGGTCCACGATAAACGCGTCGAATAGCGTACAGTTCTTTTGAAGATCCACAAAGTCGGGCCAGGAGAGATCGTCCAGGCCGGCCACGCCGCGGTTGGTTCCGGCCATGGCCATCATCCGCTCCTGGTGGGCTACCAGCGGAAACGGACGCAGCAGGATGCCTTCAATCCAACTGAAAACAGCCGCATTCGCGCCGATTCCCAAGGTCAGGCAAAGGATCACCAGCAGGGAGAGGCCGGGACTGCGCCGCATCATGCGGAAACCGAAGCGCACGTCCTGCCACAGCAGTTGGATGGCCGGAAGCCCGTGAGCTTCCCGATAGGTCTCCTTAACCTGAGCGACGCCGCCGAAGCGCCGCAGAGCCGAGGTGCGCGCCTGCGCGGATGTCATGCCCTTGCGGACGTTTTCAGCGGTTTCCAACTGCAGATGAAAATGGAGTTCTTCATCCAAGTCGCGTTCCAGGCTTCCTTTGCGAAGCCAACCGGTAAGCCGGCACAAAAGCACACGAAGCCGGGTCATGACGCTTCTCCCGCTTGGCTGCGAAAGCGGGCGAGGATGCCGGATATGCGCTCCCAGTTTTCGGCTTCGGCGGCGAGTTGTTTTCTGCCAGCCCGCGTGATGGAGTAGAACTTGGCGCGCCGGTGGTTCTCCGATGAGCCCCACTTAGAGGCAATCCACCCCATCTGTTGCAGCCGCAGTAGGGCGGGGTACAAAGTGCCCTGGTTCAACTCCAGCGCGTCACCGCTGATCTGCTCGATACGGCGGGCGATGCCCCACCCATGCTGGGGGCCGAGTGTGTCCAGGGTGCGCAGCACCATGAAGGCCAGCGAGCCGTGCAGTACGTCCGTTTTTTCTTTTGCCATAGGATGCGCCAAAGGATGCGCCATAAGATGCCCTTTTGGTTGACTACAGGAGTATATAACGGTTTCCTGTTGGGAGTCAACAGGAATGCGCGAGATGGATTGGACCCGTGCTATACGGGGCGGGTCTGGAGACCCGCCGCAGGCGTGGACGCCCGCCCCACGCGGACTCTGGGTAGTGGCGTATTACAGCCCAGGCTTGGACGGCTCCGGCCGCTGCCGGACCGCCGGCTTGCGCACCTGCTCGAAATACTGCTGCACGTAAGCCTGCAACGCAGCCGGCACTTCGTCGCGATTGATCTCTCCGCCGGCCTCGGCGTGGTGCGCGTCGCGCTGGGCGTAAGGCGTGCGCAACTGCTGATTGCTGTTCTCGACTTCCACCGTTAGCTCACCGGTGACGTTGGCGGCACGCTTGCCGATGATCTCGCTGATCTTGCCCATGGCGGCAAGCTGTTCAGCGAGCTTCACGTCTTTGCTGCCGTCCTGCCTGCCGATGCCGCTGCCGGGCTGCTTGGTGGCAGGCTGCTGGCCGCTTTCGCCAGGGCTGCCGGATTGCGCGTTCTGCGCGTTCTGGCTGTCGTCTCCAGGTTGCCCGTCCTTGGCGTCGGCCTGTTGCCCGTCTCCCGGCTGCTGGCCCTGTTTGCCGTTCTGTGCGCTATTGCCGGACTGGCTTTTCTGCTGGTTCCCGTTCTGCGCGCCCGCCTGCTGCTGCGCGCCCTTGGCGCCGCCCTGCTGCCGCATGCGATTCATCAAGCTGGACATGGCGTCACGGAATTTGCCAAGCAGGCTGGAATTTTCGCCGGAATTGCCGGTAGCCTGCTGGTCTTCGCCCTGGCCCTGTTTGCCGGCCTTGCCGGCGGAGGGGCCCTTCTTGCCATCGGCGGACTGCTGGTCGCCCGGGTTGGCGCTGACACCCTCCGGTTCCTCACCCTTGTTCTGTTCGCCTTCGAGCTGGGTGGATTGCGCCAGCTTGGAGTTGTCCGGGCGGCTGGCGGCGGTCTTGTTATCGACATCCGGCACGCCTACGGTGTCGAGCGCGGAGTCGGGCGCAGCATCCAATTCGCCGGGACCCTTCTGCTGGGAGTCGTCGAGGGAGAAGCCGGTTTCCGCGGGGCGCTTGGGATCGTGCGGGGCCTGGTTCGGGCGGTCGTGCGCGGCCTGGCGCGCTTCGGTATAGCCCAGTTTGTCCTGCAGCATGCGAGCCAGCGGCGCGCGCAGATCCAATCGGCGGTCCAATCCATAGCGCAGCGCAAACAGGCTGCCGGCCGCAAGCGCCAGCGCCGCGGTTCCATACAGCGCCCGGGGCATACGCATGGGGATGGCGCGCCGCGGATCGACGCCGGCAGCAGTGCGTTCGGCTTGCGCCCGTTGCGCGCGCCGCATGCCGCCGTCCCGATCGCCCCGCTCTTCGGCGGCGAAGAACAGGGCCGTGGAAAGGGCGTCGGCGAGTTGGAGGCTGTGGTCCACGCGCTGTGCCACCCGATAGGGGGACGGTGCGCTCCGCCATGTGAGGTAAGCTCCGGCGGCCAGGGTGATCGCCGGCAGCAGAATCAGCCAAGCCCAACTCAGGATCTGGGTTCCCAACAACAGAAGCAGGATAAGCGTGGCCAACGCTCCGCTGACCGCATACGCGGCATGACGCATGGCCTCGTTGGCGAGTATGCGGCGGCGGGCGCGTCGGACCGTTTCGAAGACCATGAGTCCCAAGTTGCTTTCATTATCGCAAAATCGGGAGCTCGCCCAAGCACGAGCGGTTCATAAGCGCCGTGCGCGCTACAATAACAATAAACAAAGCGGAGGGATTGAATCTGTTGAGAGTTTTGATCGTTGACGACGAACCCGCTCAGCGTAGCGGACTGGCGGCTATGGTGTCAGCCTGGGGCATGACGGCGGAAACCGCCTCCGATGGCAATGAAGCACTGGAAGTTCTGGGGCGGAACCTGCCGGACGTGATCCTGACCGACCTGAACATGCCCGGGCTGGACGGTTTCGGCCTCCTCGAAAAACTGCGGGAAATGGGCGATATGCCGCCCACCATCGTACTGACGGCTTACGGCAATGTCGAAACGGCTGTGCGGACCGTGCATGAACTGGGCGCCTACTGGTTCCTGGAGAAGCCGATTCAGCCGAAGAGCCTGGAAGTGCTGGTGAGCCGGGCGGCCGCGCATGCCAGCCTGGGCAAGGACAAGCAGACGCTGATCAGGCAACTGGCCAACAACGGTTCGCTCGGCGAACTGGTGGGCGGGTCGGCCAAAATGCGCGAAATCTTCGCGCTGCTGCAGCAGGCGGGGCCGAGCAAGGCGTGCGTGCTGATCACCGGCGAGAGCGGTACGGGCAAGGAGATGGTGGCGCGCACGCTGCACAAGCTCAGCCAGCGGCGGCAGGGGCCGTTCATCGCCATCAACTGCGCGGCGCTGCCGGAAACGCTGATCGAGAGTGAATTGTTCGGGCATGAGAAGGGATCCTTTACGGGGGCTTCCGAGCGGCGCTCGGGTTGCTTCGAACTGGCGCAGCACGGGACGCTGTTACTGGACGAGATTGGCGAGATGCCGCTGCCCACGCAGGCCAAGCTGCTGCGCATCCTGGAGGATTCCAAGGTGCGGCGCCTGGGCGGCAAGACGGAATTCGAAGTGGACGTGCGGCTGGTGGCGGCCACCAACAAGGTGCCGGACGAAGCCATCCGGGGCGGCCATCTGCGGGAAGACCTGTTCTACCGGCTGAACGTTTTTCATGTTCACCTGCCGCCGTTGCGCGAGCGCAAGGAGGATGTGGCGCCTATTTCCGAAGCGTTGATTGCCGGCCTGAACCGCAAGCACGAATGCCGGGTGACAGGCATTTCGCCGGAGGTGCTGGAAGCCTTCGAGCGGCACGCATGGCCGGGTAATGTGCGCGAATTGCGGAATGTGCTGGAGCGCGCGGTGATTCTGGCGGGCGAGGGGACCATCGAGGTGAAGAATATTCCCGCGTTCCTGCAGGGCCGCGCCACCATGGCGGCAGCGGCCGGCGCTACGACAGCCGCGGCGCCCGAGGAACTGGAATCCGTGCGTTTCAGTATCGGGACCACGGTGGGGGACGCGGAGAAGGGCTTGATCCTGAGGACGCTGGAGCACACGCGCAACAACAAGACGCGCGCGGCGGAGATTCTGGGCATTAGTTTGAAGACGCTGCATAACAAGCTGAAGGAGTACGGGGGATAAGAGAGAGGCGCCGGCGGTTTAGCCGCCTCGCGCATCAAGATCTGTCATTCGATGGTCCCACTTAAATCGATTCGGGACGAAAAAGATATAAGAGAAAACAGTTCAAATGACGCGGCCGGGTGTACAATTGCTGGAAACCGGGTTCCCATCAAATAGAGGAGCTTATCGTGTTATCCAGCCAATCCCGATGCACCCAACTGGTTTGCGGCGCAGGTTTGCTCATCATTTCGACCGTCGCAATCCGCCTCGTTAGCCGCTCATCCAACCCGTCTGTTGTGCATGCACAACAGACGGTAACCTGCGCGCAATGGGCGAGCTCCACCAGCGATATTCCGCCGATACCGACCGTAATTGACGGGACTTGCGCAGTAATCCCTCCGGACTTTAAGGGAACGCCACTGCAAGGATCGCTGGACCTGTACTCCTGGATCGCGTTCCTCGCAGTTAACTGGCCCGCCGCGCAAGGAACCTGCCTGGCCGATACCGCCCTAAGCATCCTCACATCCGCGCCGAACCAGGTTCCGCCGGTTTGGACTACCTATCTTCAGGACAGCGACGTATTCGTGGCGGCGGGCCAGCAGCCCGCGAACTGGTGCTTCGCCACGGCCGCTACTAAGACGCTGAAGGCCAGCGCGGCTCTGGGCAAAAAGCAGCGCGCCGCCGAGCGCTCCTACCGTCTGGCGCATCTGCCGCCGAAGGTTCTGGCGCTGGCGAAGAAGAATCCGGAAGTGCGGCTGTTCCTGCACCGCAATGCCAAGACCGCGAACGGGACAGCGCTGAAGGCTGTGACCGGTACGCCGCAGACCCCTTCGCTTCCCGAGATTCTGCAGGCGACCGGAGACATTCTAGTGGATCAGAACGGCCGTTGGACGCGCTTTACGGTGGCTATGGATCAGGACGAGTATAACTACATCATGAGCAAGACTCTCTGGACTAAAGCCGGCCAACAGAGCGCAGGCACGGCATCCTTCCCTTGGACGCCGACCGGTGCGATGGAATTCAAATCCGCGTGGAAGGTTTTGGGCGCCGGCGACATCTCCAGCCATTTTGTCACGGCTTCGGCAATCGTCTATAACGACGACACGGCGGCCCCGAGCCCGGGCACCAATCCGGTGACCGTGGGCCTGGTGGGCCTGCACATCACGCACAAGACAAATTTGCAGCGGAGATGGATCTGGTCCACATTCGAACAGGTGGAGAACGATACGAAGTCGTTTTATAAGCAGGGCTGCGATGCGGCTCAATGCCCCCCGGACAGGCCCACGGTTGCCAATCCGCTGACGGCGCTGGAACTGAATGCGCAGGGCCAACCGCTCCAAAGCAATGACGGTTCCGAGAAACGCTTGATGCGGAAAATAGCGTGACTGGAAGCACATGACAATTGGGGATAACATTACATAGCTCACCTGCGAGTGGGCTGATATTCACAGTGCATAGGCCAAAAGCCCATGCCACAGGAAGACTGGAATGGAGGAGCGCGCG
>Ga0302324_100026311_pt1 | contig 11125 bp, 9 predicted proteins | sample Palsa_T0_1_FD_201949 | JGI IMG/M metagenome (GOLD analysis project Ga0302324, IMG submission 201949) | Peat permafrost microbial communities from Stordalen Mire near Abisko, Sweden - Palsa_T0_1 | ecosystem: Environmental > Terrestrial > Soil > Palsa > Peat permafrost | place: Sweden: Abisko... | reverse complement strand
CAATCCGCGTGAAGATAGTCGGCCACGTGTTTTCCGCGCCGGATCAACATGGCCGTGGAGGGCCGCTCGGTCAGGCAGATCAGAATGCGTTCATGCCGCGCCGGCGGATCGAGGCCCGGCCGCGCCGCCTCGGCCCGCGCACGCGCCGGCGCCGTCAGATCGGAGAGCCTTCCTTCCACTTCATGTGCGGTGTGGCGGAGCGCCATCTCGCGGAGGGCCGTCAAGTTCGTTTCAGTGAAGAAGTTCTCCATGGCCTTCTTCGCCTTATCGGTGGCGTAGACCACACCGCGCTCCAGACGGTTCTGCAAGGCTCGCGGCGTGACGTCTACAAGCACGACCTCGTCGGCCGCGTCGACCACCCAGTCGGGGACCGTTTCACGCACGCGCACGCCGGTGATGTGCCAGACCTCATCGTTGAGACTCTCCAAATGCTGCACGTTGAGGGTAGTAAAGACATCTATGCCCGCGGCGAGCAGCAACTGTACATCTTCCCAGCGCTTCAACCGCTCCGAGCCCGGCACGTTGGTATGCGCAAATTCATCGACCAGGCACACGGCCGGTTTGCGTCGCAGGATCGCGTCGGTATCCATCTCTTCGAAAGCGGAGCCGCGGTATTCGAACCTTTTGCGAGGCACGAATTCCAGGCCTTCCGTGAGCGCAATAGTGTCATGGCGCGCGTGCGGCTCGAAGTAGCCTACCACCACGTCCACACCCTTTTGCCGCAGCTGCCCCGCTTCATCGAGCATCTGGTAGGTCTTGCCGACACCGGCGGCGTAACCCAGGAATACCTTGAGGCGCCCCACTGGAGTTTTTTCGGGGATGGTCATTGGGTGAGCAGATGGGGAAAGATGCGGAGATCGATATCGACGGCAGCCTGGATCAGCCGGTCCACGGGGCTGCGCGACCACATCTCCTTCCAACGATCCGGAGCGCTGTGGCCCACGAAGATCTGGGTGATGCGCTGCTCATGGGCGAATCGCATAATCGCGCCGATGGGGTCGGGGCCCTCCAGCACATGGACTTCGGCCTCCAGCTGCTGGGCCAGCGCCAGGTTCGCGTCCATGGTCCCCTGATCCTCAGGGCTCAAGCCACTCTGCTGCACATAACAGACCAGCAGGTCGCCGTGAAACCGGTCGACGTTGCGCCGGCCGCTACGCAACATGGCCGCTGCGTCGCTGCGCGGAGTCACGCATACCAGGATGCGCTCCTGAGTACCCCAGCGCAGCTCCACTCCGTTCGACCTCAAGTAGGTCATGAGCTGATCGTCAATCACATCGGCGGCCAGCAGCAAGGCCAACTCCCGCAATTCCGCGAAGCGCCGCACGTCCACCGGCTCCAGCACACCGGCGCGCTTCCGCAAGTCGTCGAGCGCGGCATCTACCAGCACGATTTCGTCGGCGGAACGGAGAAAGGATTCCGGCACGGTCTGCCGGGCCCGCTTGCCGGTGATGCGCTCAACGGCATCCTGCTGCTCTTCGATGTGTTGCAGATTAACTGCGGTGATTATCGCAATCCCCTGGTCGAGAATGTTGTCCACATCCTGCCACCGCCTCGGATTCCGGCTGCCCGGCGGATTGTCGTAAGCCAATTCGTCGACCAGGCACACTTGCGGATGCCGCCGGAAAATCGCAGCCACATCGAGTACCTCGTACTCTTTGCCGGCGTGCGTTTCTTTGAGGGTCGGGATGGAGTCCAACTTGTGGAGCAAAGCTTCCAGGTCGGGTGTCAGCGGGGATTGTACGGCCGCCGCGACGACATCCTGGCCGCGCTCCTTACGCCGGCGTCCCTCGTCGAGCATGCGGAACGATTTGCCTACACGCGAGGCATAGCCGAGGAACACCTTCAGCCGCCCGCGCCGATCCCGGCGCTCCTCAGCCTGGACGCGGCGCAGCAACTCATCGGGACTCGGGCGTTGGTGGATGCCGGAAGGCAAGTTTGGCTGTGCTCCTGATCTCCTCCATTCTCCCCGCATCGCAAATCTTTTCGCAAGTTACCGCGCGCGCCTGGGGATGGTCAGGATGTATGTGATAGCCGGACCGGGGTTGTGGCGTACGCTTCGCTCCTACGGCCAGACGGCGAACTTAAGTTCGCCGCAGCACGCTGAAGCGACGCTGAAGCGTGCGCCACGCGATTGCCGGATCTACTTCCGGACCGCCGCCGCGCCGAAGGCCTTGTCCAGATCCAGATTGAGTGCCAGCACATTAACGCGCGGCTCACCGAAGACTCCGAACTGGCGCCCTTCCACGCGCTGCTCGACCGTCCGGCGGACCGCATCCGGTGCAACTCCGCGCGCTTTGGCCACCCGATCCACCTGCGCGAACGCCGAAGCCGGGCTGATGTGAGGGTCCAGGCCACTCGCCGAAGTGGTCAACAGATCGGCCGGTATAGGGCCCGTGTAAGTCGGATTCTCCTGCCGGAATTTCTTGACATCGTCTCTTACTCTGTTCACCAACGCTTGATTAGTTGGGCCTAAATTGGTGGCGCCGGAGTTAGCGGCATCGTAACCGTTATCGCCAGCCGCCGAGGGTCGTCCGTGAAAATACTCCGGACGCGTAAATTTCTGGCCGATCAGTTCCGAGCCTACCACCTTTCCGTTAGCTTCGATGAGGCTGCCATTTGCCCGATGGGGTAAGAGCACCTGCGCGAGTCCCGTCACCACCAACGGATAGACCAGCCCGGTCAGAACGGTAATCACGAGCGTGAGCATCACCGCGGGAATGAGTATTTGCTTCATGGATATTGCTCTCCTTTGGCCATCTTTAAGCGAGGCCCAGCAGGCCCAGCAGACGGTCGATCACCCAAATGCCGGGGAACGGCACGATCACGCCGCCGACGCCGTAAACCAACAGGTTGCGGCGCAATAGGGCGGCCGCGCTGAGCGGTTTATAGGCCACGCCGCGCAGCGCCAGCGGAATCAAGGCGATGATAATCAGGGCGTTGAAGATCACTGCCGCCAGCACGGCGCTCTGCGGGTTCCGCAGATACATGATGTTGAGCGCCTGCAACGAGGGGTAGGTGGCCATGAACATGGCCGGCAGGATAGCGAAATACTTAGCCACGTCGTTAGCGACCGAGAAAGTAGTCAGCGCGCCGCGCGTCATCAGTAACTGTTTGCCGATGGCAACCACTTCGATGAGCTTGGTCGGGTTACTATCCAGATCCACCATGTTGCCGGCCTCTTTCGCGGCCATCGTGCCGGTATTCATGGCCAGACCCACATCCGCCTGAGCCAGCGCCGGGGCATCGTTGGTGCCGTCCCCCGTCATGGCCACCAGACGGCCGCCGGCCTGCTCCTTCTTGATCAGGTCCATCTTGTCTTTGGGAGTGGCTTGCGCCAGAAAATCGTCCACGCCGGCTTCCGCTGCAATGGCTGCCGCGGTCAGCGGGTTATCGCCCGTAATCATGACGGTGCGGATACCGATGCGCCGCAGTTGCTCGAAGCGCTCCCGCATGCCGCCCTTTACGACATCCTTCAAATGGATGACGCCCAGCACGCGGTCGCGGTCCGCCACCGCCAGCGGCGTGCCTCCCGAGCGCGAGATGCGCTGGGTGGTCTCGATCAGCTCGGGCGCGATTTCGCCGCCCTGTTCCTGCACGAATTCGATCACCGACTCGGTAGCACCTTTGCGAATGCGCCGGTCGTCCAGATCCACGCCGCTCATGCGCGTCTGCGCAGTGAAGGGGATAAAGTGCGCCTCGTGCTGAGCTACTTCGCGGCCGCGAATGGCGTATTTTTCTTTGGCCAGCACTACGATCGAGCGCCCCTCGGGCGTTTCGTCGGCCAGGCTCGAAAGCTGCGCGGCATCGGCCAGCTCGCCCTCGGTGGCGCCGCCAATGGGAATGAACTCGACGGCCTGACGGTTGCCGAGGGTGATGGTTCCGGTCTTATCCAGGAGCAGCGTATTCACGTCGCCGGCGGCCTCCACGGCCTTGCCGCTCATGGCCAGCACGTTATGCTGCATCACGCGATCCATGCCCGCAATGCCGATGGCCGAGAGCAGGCCGCCGATGGTGGTGGGAATCAGGCAGACCAGCAGTGAAATCAGCACCGTCACGCTGGGCGCCTGGCCGCTGCCGGCGGATTTCACGCTATAAAGCGCGAACGGATACAGACTCACCACGGCCAGCAGGAAAATGAAGGTCAGACCGGCGATCACGATATTCAGCGCAATCTCGTTGGGCGTTTTTTGCCGCTCCGCGCCTTCCACCAGTGCGATCATGCGATCCAGAAACGTTTCGCCGGGATTCGATGTGATTCGCACCTTAATGCAGTCGGAGAGCACTTTGGTGCCCCCGGTTACCGCGCTGCGGTCGCCTCCCGATTCGCGAATCACAGGGGCGCTCTCCCCGGTGATGGCCGATTCATCCACGCTGGCGATTCCCTCGATCACATCTCCGTCGCCCGGAATGATATCGCCAAGCTCCACCAGCACCACATCGCCGCGCCGCAATTGCGCGGCTGGAACGGTCTCATACTTTTTGCCGTTCTTGATCTGCTTGGCCATGGTCTCGGTCTTGGTCTTGCGCAGCGTGTCGGCCTGAGCCTTGCCGCGACCCTCCGCCATGGCTTCCGCGAAGTTTGCAAACAGCACCGTGAACCACAGCCAAAGAGTGATCTGAAAGGTGAACCCCACGCCGGGCGCTCTGGTGGCGAGATCCTTGAAAAGCTCCAGGGTGGTCATCGCCGCGCCCACCTCCACTACGAACATCACCGGGTTCTTCATCATCAGCCGCGGGTGCAGCTTGGCGAAAGAATCCCCGATTGCCCGTTTGACGATGGGCGGATCGAACAGCGGCCGCGCGCGGACGGCCTTCTTGGAAATCAATAGCGGCTCGGTTATATAGGCGGAAGTTGAGGGCGGTGGTTCCATTACAGGCATTATCCTAGCTCCAGAATCCCGTGATCAATAAGGAAAACAGCTTTCCGTCGTTCATCAGGAAGTGCTCCACGATGGGGCCCAGCGAAAGCGCCGGGAAAAACGTGAGTGCGCCGACAACCAGGATGACCCCCACCAGCCAGGCCACAAACAAACCGCCGTGCGTGGGGAAGGTTCCGGCCGAGACCGGCACCATTTTCTTTTGCGCCAGGCTGCCCGCGGCGGCCAATAACGGGATCATCATCAGAAAGCGGCCGATCAACATAGCGAACCCGATGGTGGTGTTGAACCACGGCGTATTGGGGCTCAGTCCGCCGAATGCGCTTCCGTTGTTGCCCGTGCCGCTGGTATACGCGTACAGGACCTCCGAGAGCCCATGCGGGCCGTGGTTGGTCAAGGGGTCCTTGGCGAAGTGGATCACCATACCGCTCGCGGAGAACAGCAGAATGCTGGCTGCCAGCACCAGCAGGGCGAGCATGGCCATCTTCACTTCTTTCTGCTCGATCTTCTTGCATAGATATTCCGGCGTACGACCCACCATCAGCCCGGCCAGGAAGACTGCCAGGATCGCATACATCAGCATCCCGTAAAGACCCGCGCCCACGCCGCCGAAGATGACCTCGCCGAGCTGTATGTTTACCAGCGGCACTATCCCGCCTAGCGGCGTGAAGCTGTCGTGCATGCTGTTCACGGCGCCGCAACTGGCATCCGTGGTCACCACCGCGAACAGTGCCGAGGCCGGAATCCCGAAGCGTACCTCCTTGCCCTCCATGTTGCCGCCCGACTGGGTGGCCGTGGCCTGCTGCTCGAGGCCCAGTTTGGAAAGGTTGGGATTGCCCGACTGCTCAGCGGAATACGCGACCAAAACTCCGGCAAAGAATACCACGCTCATGGCGGCGAACAACGCCCAGCCCTGGCGCGTGTCGCGCACCATCTTGCCGAACGTGTAAGTGAGCCCGGCCGGGATCGTGAAAATGCATAGTAACTGCAGAAAATTCGAGAACGGCGTCGGATTTTCGAAGGGATGCGCGGAGTTCGCGTTGAAGAACCCGCCGCCATTGGTGCCCAGCATCTTAATGGCTTCCTGCGAAGCGACCGGACCTTGCGCAATGGTCTGGGCGCCGCCTTCCAGTGTCGCCACGTTCGTGTAAGGGCTGAGATTCTGAATCACGCCCTGCCATACGAATACCAGGGCGATCACGATGGAGAGCGGTATTAGAACGTAGAGCGTCGCGCGTGTAACATCCACCCAGAAGTTGCCGATAGTCCGCGCCGAGCGCCGCGAGAATCCGCGTACCAGCGCCATGGCCGTGGCGATGCCGGCCGCCGCCGAAGTGAAATTATGCACGGCCAGCCCCACCATTTGCGTAAAGTAACTGACCGTTGTTTCCGGCGTGTAAGCCTGCCAGTTTGTATTGGTCCCGAAACTGACGGCGGTGTTAAATGCGAGGTCCGGGCTGATCAGCTTTCCGCCGAAGCTCTGCGGATTGAAGGGCAGCCATCCCTGGATCCGCTGGATCAGGTAAGTCAGCAGGATGCCCGCCAGGCTGAACGCCAATAGAGATCCCGCATAGTGAGTCCAATGCTGCTCGGCGGTTTCGTCCACGGCGCTGAGCCGATAGACCAGCCGTTCGAGCGGCCGCACGACAGGATGCATCCAGGTACGCTCGCCTTCGAACAGACGCGCCATGAAGACGCCCATGGGCTTGGTGAGGGCCAGGAGAACCAGAAAAAAAAGGAAGATTTGAAGCCATCCGCTTGAAGTCATATGAAGCTTCTCCCTAGAAACGCTCGGGCCTCAAGAGGGCATAAATCAGATACGCCCCCAGAACCGTGGCTACAATTGCCGCAACGATGTATTCCATATGGGTCTCCTAGAGACGGTCGCAACCCCGTACGTACGCCCAGGCGACGAGGAAAAACGCGATAGTGATTAGGACGAAAAGCAGATCCAGCATATTTTTATTTCACCTTGATCACAGCGACGCTGTGGCCGTGAGCGGCCAGTTTCCGGGCGAAACGCTCCTCGCCGGTCCACCACCAGCGATCCTTCGTTCCGATCACGACCAGCGATTCGCGCCGCAGCAGGGCGAGGTAGGTCTTTTCACGGTCGCGTGCGAATACCAGCTTAACGTGTAGCGAGGCGGACGTGGCGCGCGCCACTGTGGCGAGCTCCGCTTCCAGACTTTGGCGGATACCCCGCTGACACTCGAGCGGCGCAGGGTAAGGCAGCACATGTACGGCTATCAGGGTTACCGTCGCGTTGCAGCCATCCGCCAGTTTCAGGGCGACCGCCAAAGCGCGGGTGGTCAGCGCCGGATCGACATAAGGCACGACCAGATCGAGCGGCCCCTGACGGGATTCGAGCGCCGGCGGCACCCCGGTTGTGTCGCACAAGAATGCAATTCTGTCCGCCATGTGCTCGCCTGTTCAAAGGATAAAGGCATGCTTATAAGGAAGTCGTTAGGAAACGATCATGATTCCATGAGGGCGGGGGCAGCGGCTAGGGTTGCAATCAACGCCGTATTGTGATATGGATTTGGCTCGGAGGCATATTTCCATGTCCGCAATGGCTAACCGAAGGACCGCCGTTTTGGCCCTCCTTTCAGCTAACCTGATCCTTTTCTCCTGCTCCAGCAGCGACGCTCCGCAGCCCGGCACGCCGGCCTTCTATTGGTCCGCTGCCAAAGAAACTTTCGCCGCCGGAGATTACCAGAAGACCATTGAGCACCTGGACCATATCTTGTCCGGTCAAAACGAGTACGTCGCGCGCGCGCAGCCTTGGATGCTTATTTTGACCTCCGGCATGGCGCATGGCTACATGGACCTGGCCGACGCCTTTGAAGCCGGCGGCCGCGCCAACCATACGCAGACCACCGCGTTCCATCGCCTCGTGAATGACTACCGCGGCTCCGCCAGCCGCCTCTCGCTGCAGTTTGCCGAAACCTTCGGGAACTTCCAGAGCAAAGACGATTCCGTGCCGCTGGCATTTCCGTTTCCGACCGGCAGTCCGACCGAGGTGGCGCTGCTGACTAGGGTTTCTAATGGAGCCATGCCACCGGCAAGCGAGGTCGAGTCGGCCCAGAAACGCACTATCGAACGCGCCGTGCTGCTAGCCACCTGCCGGGCCGAGGGCGCGCCGGGCGATCCGGCGAAGGCCCAGGACCTGCTCAAGAGCGGCGCCGCCAAAGTCCCCAGAGCCACTTTCGTCCAAGCCATGGCGACGGCCCTCTTTGAACAGGCCCAGCTGTACGGCCACAACAAAATGGACGATCCCGACAAAATGAAGATCTTTTGCAGCCGCGCGCAGGACGCTTTGAAATTGCTGCCCGCTTCCAAGGAAAGCGACGAACTGAATAAGAAGATCCAGGCGGCGCTCAAGAAATCCAAGGCCTGATACGGCTACACCAGTTGTTCCAGCAGTCCGATCAGGTAATCGGCGTCGAAGGGCCCTGAGCGGTGGGTCCGCGCGTCAAAGAATCGCCACATGGTACGCCTCTTTTCGAGGGTGTAGAAGAGCAACTGCTCTTCAATCAGGTCCTGGTCGAGCAGTCGCTGGTTGAAGCAGCGGACGGCCCCTTCGAGGATGTACGGTATGCGGAAGTCCTCGGTGGACGCGAGTTCGTCCGTGGCTTCGAACCTGATCTGCAGGATGCGGCCGCGCGCATTGATCTGGAACAGGTGGATGCCGTGCTCCTGAAAGCTCTCCGGATGGTATTCGTCCGGATCGAACTCCAGTTCGGTACGCGTCATCAGCTCGTTCATCTCGCGCACGAAGTCCGCACAAATTCCATACAGATCCAGAGCCGCCTTCCGGCGCAACAATGCGATCTCACGGGCCCTCTCGATCACGTTTTCGTCCTTCCGGGCCAGCGCGTCGATGCGGTGGGCCAGCCTTTTCAGACGCTCTTTCTGCGATTGGGAAGGACCCCGCGCGACGACCGGTCCAAACCCCCACTTCGTCTTCACACCTACCAGAGTATGCTGGCGCCACTCGCCTTAGCAATTGACATTACAAGCGCCGGACCACCAGGCATACTCGGCCTTTGATCAGTTGTAGCAGGCTGCGGTGGGGCAGCGCGACGGAGGGCCACTTTTGGGAATCTTCTCCGGCGTCCCGCCCCAGCAGGTACAAGCTCCGTGTGCCGGGGCGCACCCGCCGGATGCCGCTTTGGCCGCCCAGATCCAGCGCGTAGTAGCCTTCGTCGGGACTGCCGCGGCGCGCCTCCGAACGATCCAGCAAGACCACGGCGTCGCCGCCAAACGGCTCGGCCATGCGTGGGTCGGGCGCCAGGCGCGCGGCCACCGGGGATTCCAGTCCCTTGAGGTCGTCCTCTAGAAACGGATATCCGCCATGTCCGCTGGCCGCCGGATACGGATACTCCGGACCGATGAAGCCATCGAGTAGCGCCACGGTGCGGTACAGCGGCTCTTCCCGGGAGGCGCGCCGCGGAATGTTACCGGCTTCGTTGCCTTCGAGCAGATCCAGCAGGTCGATGCGCAGGCGTCTGAGTATCTGGTCCGCCAGTTCGGGCGAGAAGACCCGGACCCCTTTCAGCACATTGTGCATATGAGGTTGTGAAATCCCGCTCAGCCGGGCGAGGCTTCGCTCCGTGCCGTCGCCGTTGCGCACGCGTGCCTTAATGTGCGCAATTAGTCGGATTTGTAAGAGTTGAAAGTCCACTTGCAAGCGCTCCAACCCTATTTCTGCCGGAAATACAGGGTTTACCGGACCGTAATATCCCAAACAAACTTCGCAATACCACTAATAATTTCAGGATCAATTATAAGCAGCACAACCCTTGCCATCAGAGTAACATACCGATTAAAGCGCGGGAAATTACAAATATTTATGAGAATTTTGTTAGTGGAAACTGCTTGACCGTTTTCGTGTCCGCGATAGATTTGAGACAGCTTTAAGGTTGCGGCCCTATCGATGGTAGGCCGCCGAGAGGATATTCCACTAAAATGAATTGGGACAGATCAAACACCATTACGCTTGCCAAAGCCACATGCACGCACTGTCATGGTTATGGATTGCGCGCAGGCCGCTACGATCGCGAAATTCCATGTAATTGCGTCTTCCGGGCCGTTTTTCGCGCCTGTTACGGACGCTTCCGCGATCTCACGACTCAGGAAAAGCATTTAAGCCGCGTCAATCTCGAATTCGGACATGGCAAGGACAATCGCATGACCTACGGGCGCAAGAACGAGGAGTACCTGGCCGACTTTTGTCTGATCAGTCGCCGCGCGCTGGAAGCTTTCGAATATGAGATATTTCGCTTCCATTTCCTTCTGGGCGCCGATTGGAAGCTTTGCTGCTGGCGGCTGGGACTCGACCGCGGCACGTTTTTTCACACGGTTTACCGGATCGAGCAGAAATTGGGACGGGTTTTTCGCGAGCTCGAGCCCTACGGCCTGTTCCCGTTAGATGAGTACTTCGGCGGAACGATCCGCAACGCGCTGCCCCCCGAGTCGCGTCCGCGGACGGTTGTTCCCATTCGCCCGGCGCAAGGCATTCTGCGGCCGCCGTTGAATCTTACAGCCGCATAGGACCGCTCAGAATAGCGAGGCGCGGAGCGGGTTTTCAGGGCCGCTCCGCGCCTCGTGATACAATCCTGCGAGCAGCATTATCCTAAATGGACCCGCTCACGCATTCAGCCACCGGAATTTTCCTCGGCCGCGCGGGACTGAACCGGTTCTGCGAACAGGCCCCCTGGATTCTGCTACTTGCCGCCAATGCTCCCGATATCGATATTGTGACCTTGTTCGGTGGCTCCTTGAGCTATCTGCACTACCACCGGCACCTGACTCATTCACTGGCGGCGCTGCCCGTAATGGCGCTGTTGCCGGTTTTGGCCGTGCGCCTGTTCACGCGCAAGCCGTTCCGATGGCGCGCGGCTTACGGCATCTCGTTCGTGGCCGTGGTATCGCACCTCCTGCTGGACTACACCAATATTTATGGCATCCGCTTTTTGCTGCCATTTTCGGGGCGCTGGTTCCGTCTGGACCTGACCCCCGTAGTGGATCTTTGGATCTGGGGGGCACTCCTGCTGGCTCTGGCCGGGCCGCTGTTAGCCCGCCTGGTGAACACGGAGATTGGCGCGCGAACCAGCCACCCCGGCCGTGGATCTGCGATCTTCGCGCTGTTGTTTCTTCTGGCATATAACGCCGGGCGGGCAGTACTGCACGCGCGCGCTGTAGCCATGCTGGACTCGCGGATTTATGCCGGCGCGGCGCCCCTGCGC
>Ga0302324_100026308_pt1 | contig 11127 bp, 8 predicted proteins | sample Palsa_T0_1_FD_201949 | JGI IMG/M metagenome (GOLD analysis project Ga0302324, IMG submission 201949) | Peat permafrost microbial communities from Stordalen Mire near Abisko, Sweden - Palsa_T0_1 | ecosystem: Environmental > Terrestrial > Soil > Palsa > Peat permafrost | place: Sweden: Abisko... | reverse complement strand
CGCGGAGACGCCGTCCTAGACAGCTGGATTTTCGCCGGGGCGGGGATCGATTGCGTCTGGCGTCGTGGCCGCAAGCTCGTCCAAGGGGGGCGACACCTTGCCCGGCAAGGGATACGAGAGCGCTATTGCCGCATTATCATAAGATTGACGGGATGATTCGCGTGAAATTCAGCGGCAGGGTGCGCTTCGGGAGCCGAATAGCGCGATTCTACAATACCCCCTCGACCGTCGTGGTCTATTGGTGGCCACGATTTCCGCGGACCGGATTTACCTTCACGCATCGATGAGAAATCTGACCCCCACCGTCGTTGTAGCCTCGCCGGCAACCTTGCGAGTCCAGGACCAGGGCCGCGTGCTCAAGCTGACCGCGGGCGGCGACTGGATCGTGGCAGAAGCGCCGAAGTTGGAGGGGCTTCTCAAGGACATGCGCCTCGGCGATGCCAAGGAAGCCGAGGTGGATGGCAGCACCATCGACCATCTCGACAGCGCCGGCGCGTGGCTGTTGGTACGCACCAAGCGGCTGCTGGAGAGCGGCGGGCGCAAGGTCACGAAATTCGTCGTTCCCGAGCGGTACAGCTCACTCGTGGATTCGATCGAGCACGGGGACATCGCCGCGACGGCGGGAATGCACCCCCCACGGCCAAGTATCGAGCAATTTCTTGAAAGGATCGGACGCGCCACATTTACCGCGCTCAGACAGGCTTATGATCTGACGGGATTTCTCGGGCGCGTAACAGTCGAAACGTCCGAAGCAATCGTTGCGCCCCGCCGGGAACTGCCTTTTCCCGCCCTGATCCACCAGATCGAGGAAACCGGGCTGACCGCGCTGCCCATCGTGGGCATGCTGGCGTTTTTGCTCGGAATCGTGCTCGCCTATCAGGGCGCAGACCAGCTCAAGCGGTTCAACGCGCAGATCTACACGATCGATTTCCTGGGCGTCGGTTTCCTGCGCGAATTGGGCGGTCTGGTGACTGCCATCATCGTTGCAGGCCGGTCCGGCTCGGCGTTCACGGCACAAATCGGAACCATGCGCGTCAATGAAGAGACGGACGCCATGCAGACCATCGGCCTCAACATCGCCGAGATTCTTGTCGTCCCGCGCGTGCTGGGGCTGATGATCGCGCTGCCAATTCTCACGTTTTTTGCCGATGTGGTCGGCATCATCGGCGGGATGGTGATGACCTACATCAATCTCGGCATCACGATTCCCGCCTTCATGCGCGAGCTGGAAGGCGCCATCACGCTCAAGACGTTGATGGTCGGGCTCGTCAAGGCGCCTGTCTTTGCGTTCGTGATCGCCCTTGTGGGTTGCTTCGAAGGCATGCGGGTGGAGCGCAATGCAGCCAGCGTCGGTCAGCTGACGACCAGATCCGTCGTTGAATCGATCTTTCTCATCATTGCGCTCGATGCCGGCTTCTCGGTGCTGTTTTCCGTGCTGGGAATATGATGAGCGGAAAAGGGACGAGCGACGAAGTCGTGATCAGCATCCGCGGGCTCGTCAACGCCTTCGGCAACACCATCATTCATGACCATATCGATCTCGACGTCATGAAAGGCGAGGTAATGGGAGTGGTCGGCGGATCGGGCGCCGGCAAGTCCGTGCTGTTGCGTTCGATCATCGGTCTCAATCGGCCCCAATCCGGAAGCATCAAGGTGTTCGGTCAGGAGACGGCAGACATCGAGAGCGAAAACCTGAAGGGTCTGCAGCTGCGCTGGGGGGTTCTGTTTCAGGGCGGCGCCCTGTTCAGCTCGCAGACCGTGGCGCAGAATATCCAGGTGCCCATGAGACGGTGGACGCGGATGTCCCAGGAGCTCATGGACGAGCTGACGGCGATGAAATTGTCGATGGTAGGGCTTCCCGCCGACACGGCGCTCAAGTTCCCGTCCGAGCTCTCGGGCGGCATGACCAAGCGCGCCGGCCTCGCCCGGGCGCTCGCTCTCGACCCGGAGCTTCTGTTTCTCGACGAGCCCACATCCGGGCTTGATCCGATCTCGGCAAGTCTTTTCGACGCTCTGTTGAAGGAATTGCAACAAAGCCTCGGGCTGACGGTTTTCATGGTGACCCATGATCTCGACAGCCTCCGGGCCACCACCGATCGCATCGCGGTGCTGGTCAACAAGAAGATCAAGGTGGGAACGCTCAAGACCCTGATGACCGACCCCGATCCCTGGATCCACGAATATTTCGCAGGGACCCGCGGACGGGCAGCATTGAACGCGTGAAGCGGACGGAAGAACATGGAAACCAAGGCTAATTACGTCGCAGTAGGCGTCTTCGTGCTGGTCAGCATTCTGGGCCTGTTCGTTGCGCTTTTGTGGCTCGCCGGCTCGCAGTACACGGAGGAATTCGCCTATTACCGCACCGAATTCACCGGCTCGGTGACCGGCCTGGGGACGGGCACGACCGTGCGCTACAACGGCATCGATGTGGGCCATGTCAGCAAGCTCAATTTCGATCCCGACGATCCCAAGAAGGTCATCGTCATCCTGCAACTTGATCCGACGCTGCGTGTACACACCGATTCGGTGGCCTCCATTGCCAGCGAGGGATTGACCGGCGGCAGTTACGTCGAGATCGACGGCGGCTCCAAAAACTCGCCCATCCTGCAATCGTCCACCTGGGGCGAATATCCGACCATCCGCTCCAAGCCCTCCACCTTGCAGGAGATCGAGCAAAGCGCGCCGCAATTGCTCGCCAAGATCAACCGCATCGCAGACCGCCTCAACGACCTGTTCAGCGACCAAAACCGGGCGGCGTTCTCGCAGACGCTTACGAACCTGAAGGTGCTGTCGGGCTCGCTGGCGGGCCATACCAAGGATTTCGACGCAACGCTCACCAATCTGGCGTCGGCGTCGTCTACGCTCGACGCCGATCTTACCGGTATGAAGGCGGTTATTGCCCATGCAGACGAGACGACCGAGCGTCTCGGCAAGCTGAGCAATGACGTCGACACGACCGTGACCGGCGCGCGGCTCGACGAGCTCATGGATCAGACCCGCATCCTTGTGAAGAGCCTGACAAGCCTGTCGGATGAACTGAAACGCGACCCGACGCGCCTGATTTTCGGCGACCGGCGGAAAGGATACATCCCCCAATGACGCGCCCATCCTTCAAAACCGCCGGACTCAGCCGCCGAGGAATTTTGGCGGTCGGGTCAGCCTCGATCTTTCTCGCCGGCTGCGGTGGAAGCAGCCTGATCGGCCCTTCGCAGGACCCATTGCAGATTTACGTTCTCCAGCCGCCTCTCCAGAGGCTGGACGGCGCGCCCTCTGTCGCGTGGCAATTGACCGTGTCGCCACCCGATGCCGCGCAATCGCTGCAGACAACCCGCATCGCGCTTCAGCGGGGGGAAACGATGGACTTTTACGCCAATGCGCAATGGACCGATTCCGTGCCCCAGCTGTTGCAGTCGCTGCTCGTACAGGCGTTCGAAAAAAGCGGAAGCATAAAGGGTGTCGCACCCGAATCGGCGGGCGTGCACGGCGATATGGTCCTTGAAACCGAGATCCGCAGCTTTCAGGCGAATTACGAGGATCAGGCGGGCGCCCCCGATGTTGTGGTTACCATCGTTGCCAGGCTTCTGACAGCCGGAAGCCGCGAAGTCGTCGGAACCCTTGTCTCAAGCCATGACGCGCGCGCCGCACAGAACACCGTTCCCAGCGTCATCCAGGCCTTTGACTCGGCGACTGGTCAGACACTCGAAGAGATTGTCGCCTGGGCGTTGAAAGCGGCACCCAGAACCGTCGCGGCAGCAAGGCATGCCTGAGGATTGGCGAGTTCGAGCAACAATCTGTGGTTCATTGGGGCACACAGGTTCCTTTGTCCTGAATCGGCAAAGCCATGCCTGCCGGGTTTTGAGACTTTCTGAAACGAACGCCCATCTCATTCGTTTTTCCTAAGGTGTCCGGCGTGCGCGTCACTCGATGCGCGCGAGAAGGGCAGTTACGGCAGGAAGGCTCGGGAAATTGGCTATCGCAGGAATTGAGCGCAGGCGGAGAACGGTGATGGACCGGTGGCGCGGGAGGGGCTTGGACGCCGCCTCGCAAGGAGAGCTTCTGCTGCACCGATTGGAACGGTTCGCCCATCTGTCTCCAGCAGAAGTGGCCCTCGTAACCTCGCTCGCGGCAAAGACCGAGGAAATCTCGGCCGGTACAGAGCTCGTCGCGGAAGGCCAGTCTCTGGATACGCCGCGGCTGCTGACATCCGGCTGGGCGTGCCGGTTTCGGATGCTCCCGGACGGGCGGCGTCAGATATTCGAATTCATCCTGCCGGGCGATATATACGGACTTTGCCTGCGGCCGCAGGCGATCGCCCTTACGACAGCGGTTGCGCTCACTCCCGTTTCCATCGCGGACGCGTCAGCGCTCGGAGATGCCATCATCAACAGAACGGATGAGTTTCCCGGCCTTTCCGCAGCGTGCCACAGCACCGCAAGCCTCGAGGAAGCCTACCTGCTCAACCAGCTTATGCGGGTGGGACGGCAGACAGCCTACGAACGGACGGCGCATCTCATTCTGGAGCTGCATGAGCGCCTCAGTGTCGTGGGTTTGGCCGACGAAACGACGGTTGCAATCCCTCTGACCCAGGAGATCATGGCGGATGCGCTGGGATTGAGCGTCGTCCATCTCAACCGGACGCTCCAGCAATTGCGCCGCAATCAACTGATCGAGTTCAAAAGCGGCCAGGTACGGCTGTTGCAGCCGGAGCAGCTTGCACAGCTCGCCGATTTCCGTCCGCCGCGCATCACGCAGGTCATTCGCGCGGCTGCTTAAGCGCGCGCTTTCGAGATCAGAAGGGCAATCGGAAATCGCGCGAACAGGTTTTGGCAGGTGAGTTGTGTCGTCGTGATCGGTGGCGATGAATCGAAAAAGGCCTGCCACGAACGCCGCGCGAGATCATCGGGCATTTCGATGCCTGTATCTTCCCAATAACCAGCCGCAGGAAGTGGAGCGCCCGCTTCGATGCAGGCGCCTGCGCAAAGCCGAGGTACCGCGACGAGCACGGCATCTCCGCCCTGTTGCCGGACAAAGGCCATGACATTTTCCGAACGGGGACCGCGTGAAGCCAGCGGCCGAAAATCTCCGCCTTCGAACAAAACCGGCAATCCGGCCCTGAGCTGGAAAAGCCGGAACAGCAGCCATTGTTTGAACCGGGCGTCTCTCCAGTGCGCCAACATAGCTTCGATAGGTCCGCCTTCGTCCAGCGCCAGTATTCGCCACGCGAAATCAACAGGCCGGCGATTGTCAGGATCCACGAGACTGAAATCCCAGAATTCCGAGCCTTGAAACTGATCTGGCACGCCCGGCAGCGTACAGCGCAGCGCGCATTGCACGAGGCTGTTGAGCACGCCCGCGGCGGCGATGTGCTCGACGAAACGGTACAAGCTGGAAAGAAACGACGCCGACTGCCGAGGATCGAGAATTCTCGCGACGAATTGCGCGTTCGCAGCCTCGAACGGCTCATCGGGATCGTTCCACGACGATCTGAGCTTGGCTTCCCTGAGCGCTTTGAGCCGCCAGCCTGCGATCCGATCGGCAAATTGTAAAAGCCCCTTTGCGTCATCCGGCAGGAGGTCGAACGGCCACGCGCCCACCAGCGTTTGGTAAAGCTGGTATTCGTCACCTGGATCGAGAGCCGGGTCCCGCGGGGCCGCGTTTTGCCGGAACCAGCAGGCAACATTGGTCGCCCACGCATCGGGCAATTCGCTCAAAACCGCCAGGCGCGCGCGCGAATCCTCGCCACGCTTGTGGTCATGGGTTGCAGTGGCCAGCAACGCGTTGGGAAAATTCTGCGCGCGCTGAGCCGACTGCCGATGGAAGTCGTCAACCGACAGCGAGAAATAGCCCGGCGCGCAGCCCACATCGTTGCGGGAGAGAAGACGGCCGTAGCGGTAGAAGGCGGTGTCTTCGACGGCCTTGGCTGCCACGGGCGCGGCAAGCTGGTTGAACCGCCTGACCGCATCTTCGCGCAGCAGATCCGCCGTCGCTCTTTCACCATGGACGACTCCCACAATGAATTGGAGCGCGAGGAGATCGTTGCCTTTCATACGACTCTCCGCCGCAGCTGCGGCAGCATCGAACCGCGGGTCACTGTAACCGGTATCGCCTGTGGCATATGTCCGGTACGTGCGCATTTCGCCCACGAGACCGACAAGCGCGCGCCGTATCGCGGCACGGGTGAGATCGGCGGCATTGTCCGATTGCGCTGCGACGCCGAAGAAAGATCCTACGCCGCCTTCGAGCGCGGCCTCGAACTGGGTGGTCACGACCTGTAGTCGCGCTTCACGCTCTTCCGGCTCAAACTCCGCGCTGCGCCGGCTGATTTCGTGCCAAAGGCGGCCAAGCGGCTCTGCGCCGTCCGGATCGTGCTGGAGCCCCGAAACTTCATTCAGGAAATCATATCCTGTCGTTCCATCGATGCCCCAGCCTGTGGGGCAGGATTCTCCGCGACCGAGTATTTTCTCCACCACGAGATAAAGCCTGCCGCCGGTTGGTGCGAGCCTGTCCAGACGCGCGCGCAGCGCCCGGCAATAGCGGGCCGGATCGGCGAGACCGTCAACATGGTCGACGCGCACGCCGTCGATCAGCCCTTCGCCGACGAGCGCGAATATCTTTGCATGGACGCGTTCGAAGACCTCCGGATCCTCAACGCGCAATGCAGCGAGCCCGTTGATATCGAAGAAACGCCGCCAGTTGATGGAATCACCTGCCGTGCGCCACCAGCAGAGGCGGAAATGCTGGCGCTCAAGCAGGCGATGCAGCGCTTGCGGGCGATTCACATCGGCGAGCCGTTCGGCGTCGGGCCGCTTCCTGTCGCCAAACGCCGCGTAATCATCCGGTCGAAGCGGGAAACGATGCTGATAATATGTGAAAGCGAGTCTCTGAAGTCCCTCATCATAGGCGAGCGCAATCTTGCCATCGTGCAATTCTTCTGCGTAAGGCGCTCCCAGAAACGGCGCGAGCACCTTGTTCGCGAGATGGAGGTCGTCTGTTTTCCAGTCGATATCGAAATATTTCGCAAACGCGCTCTCGCGGCCGTTTTCCAGCACGTCGAGCCACCACGCATTGTCCGCGCCGCCGACGGCCATGTGGTTGGGGACGATATCGACGATCAGCTTCAGGCCGGCTTCCGTCAACGCAGCGCAGAACCGGCGAAATGCGTCTTCGCCGCCCAGCTCCGGGTTAATCTGAGACGGATCAACGACATCATAGCCATGCATCGATCCGGCTCTCGCCGTAAGGATCGGCGAAGCGTAGACATGGCTGATACAGAGTTTCGCCAGATAGGGAATGATCGCAAGCGCGTGGTCGAAGGTGAAGTCACGATGAAACTGGAGGCGGTAAGTTGCGCGCGGGGTCACGGCGTTTTCCTTGCGGCCACGAAGCGTTTCACGCGCCTTAAGACATCGGGGTTATCGAAGGGCGTGCGCAGCCGGTCGCGTCGGCGCCAGTTGGGATGCTCGTCGGTCGTTCCCGGCGAGTTCGGCTGCTCGGCCTCGCCTGCGATGTCCTCGAACGGAATGATGGCCAGCGCGCATGTCGACGATCCTGCATACGCGACGGCCGCGTCCACGGCAGGGCCGGGATTCTTTCGCCCGGGCGCTTTCGCTCTGGCGCATTTCGCTTGCACAAAAGCGGCCCACAGCGTCTTGCGATCCGCGCGCCTTTCTCGACGTTCCTTTGCCCCGACCGCTCTGGAGAAACCTTTTACACGCGCGCGCCAGTCTATGTCGCGCTCCGTCCACCAACCCGCGACGGTCGGAAGATCATGCGTCGTTGTCATCGCTACCGCCGCGCGGCGCCATTTGCGGTGCTGCACGAAACGTCCGTTGGAGCCGCGCTCGAACCACAACACCTGCATGCCCATGATGCCGGCCCGCTCGAGGTCGTCGCGAAACCCCGCCGGCACGGTCCCCAAATCTTCCCCGACAACGATGGCGCGGTGCCGCTGCGATTCGAGGGCGATCAATCCAGTCATGTCCTTCTGCGGAAAGGAGAGATAGACGCCTTCGCCGGGCGCCGCGCCCGCCGGGATAACCCAAAGCCGCTTCAGACCCATGGCGTGATCGATCCGGATGCCGCCCGCGTGACGCATGCCCGCGCGCAGGGTTTCAATGAAGGCCGAATACCCCGTCGCCCGCAGGCCGGCCGGCGAGAGCGCGGTCAGCCCCCAGTCCTGTCCCGCGGTGTTGAAAATGTCGGGCGGCGCCCCGACATGGAGGCCCATGAGCAACTCGGATGGCGCGCTCCAGGCGTGACTGCCTTGCGGATCCATCCCCACCGCCATGTCGGCGATGAGCCCGATGGCCATGCGTTGCCGCGCGGCGGCGTGCGCAGCCGAAAGACTGCGCGATGTGATCCATTGCAAATATTGATGGTAAAGAATCTCGCGTCGATGTTCAGCCGCAAACCGTTGCGCGCCGGACGCGGCGGGGGCTTCGAACGGCCGCGGCCAGTTGCGCCAGCCTTGGATTCCGTCGGCAGAAAAATACCTGTCGAGCGCCTCGAACAGAGCATGCTGAAACAGACGCGCTCCGCCGCTTGTGCAGAACCGGTCGAACTCGTCCTGATTTCCCGCTCTTTCGAAGTCTTCGAAGGAGGCACGCAACGTTGCATATTTTTCAACCCCCGCCCGTCGCCAGTCGATAAGCGCCGCGGGGGCGCGCACGCGCGGCCTCGATGGTATTCCGGCATAAAGCGGATTGAGAAACAGGCGCGTCGAGGGCGCGTAGGGACTGATTTGATCCGGGCGCGCGGCAAACAGCGCGTGCGTGGGGTTTGTCATCACCGCATCGATGCCGTGCGCCGCAGCCCTGGCTGCGAATTCGGCCAGCGCCGCGAAATCTCCGAAGCGGCCAGTCGTGCCGCCGTGCAACGCGTAGATCTGCACGCCAATGCCGGCGAGCTTCGCACCGGGACGAAGGTCATCGATGCCGAAACAGCGCTTCGGGACCACCGCGAGCGTCATATTCCGATCGTCGAGCAAGAGCGTGTGGTAGCCGTATGCACGCGGCGCGCGCACGGTGACGCCATGGCCCGCCGATGCCGGCATGTCGGGCGTCTGCCATTCGCCGTTTTCCAGGCGCAGCCGTAGAGAGCGCCCGGCGGCATCAAGGCGAATGCCTGCGCCGGGCCTGGTTACAAGCAGCGGCCGCACCTTGCGCTTTTCGTCCGATATCCGTGCTTTGCTCTCGGCGATCTCCCCTCTTGTGCCGGCAGGATACCCGAGCGCCGACATCACCGCGCGCAGAGTCTCGGCGTTCACGCGCTTCGGCGTACCGCGCGCATCGTGCCAGTCCACCTGCAATCCTGCCGCACGGGCGAGCGCGGACACTTGGCGATCGGTCACGGCTCTATCCAGGCGAGCGTGGAGGATGCCGGCAGCGTGTCCGACGGCATGCCCCAAACAGGAACGGTTCCAGGAATTGGAGCGCGCACGACGGTGTCGCCGAGATTGCAGGCAATGGTCAGTCGCGCGCCGTTCGCAAGCCGCCATCTCGCGACGACAGCAGAATCGCCGACGGCCTCCGCGCTGTCCGATCTTGCGCCGTGCAAGTAGGGCACGATCCGCTCCCTGCGGATCTTCAGCAATGAGGCGTAGAAGCGACTCGTGTCCTGTGCTTTCTGGCCGACAAAACTCGGCTTGGACGCTTCGAAGGTGGAAGGCGCGTTGGGATCTGGAATTCGCGCCCGGACCGTCGCATCGGCAAAGGCTGGAAATTGGGCGAACTCGGCCCGGCGGCCGTCACGCACCGCTTCTGCGAGCTCCGCCTTGAAGTCCGTGAAATAGAGAAACGGCTCCGCTGCGCCTGTTTCCTCGCCCATGAAGATGAGCGGAATCTGCGGGCACAGCAGCAGCAATGCAATCGCCGCGCGGAGCGCTTCGGGCTTCGCGAGCTTTGTTAGCCGCTCGCCGAAAGCACGATTGCCGATCTGATCGTGGTTCTGCAGGAACGAGACGAACGAGGTCGGCGAAAGCGCTTTGCTCGACGTTCCGCGCGTCTCTCCGCCGCGATGCTTCGACCGCTCGCCCTGGTAGGCAAATCCTTCCGCCAATATCCGCGCAAGCGCCTCGGACGGCGCCTCTGCATAGTCTGCGTAATAACCATCTCGCTCGCCCGTCAGCAGAACATGCAGCGCGTGATGCCAGTCGTCATTCCACTGGGCGTCGAATCCGCTCGTCAGCAATCCGGAGTCATTGTTGTCGTTCTCGACGACAAGATGCACCAGGCGACCTGCCGGAACGTTTTCGCGGATGGCGGCGGCAAGCCCCCGCAGCCAGTCGCGTTCGGCGATCGCGTGCACAGCGTCGAACCGGAGCCCGTCTATCCCGAATTCGTTGATCCAGTAGAGCGCGTTCTCGAGAAAGAAGCGCTGCACCATCGGTTGGCGGAAGTCGATCGCGCTGCCCCAGGGCGTGCGAATATCGTCGCGGAAAAATTGGGGCGCATAGGCGCCGAGCCAGTTTCCCTCCGGGCCGAAGTGATTATAGACAACATCGAGAAACACCATCAGACCCAGCGCATGGGCCCGATCGATGAGCGCCTTGAGGGCGTGAGGCGTGCCGTAAGCGCTGTCCGGCGCGAAGGGAAGAACGCCGTCATAGCCCCAATTTCGCTGCCCGGGAAAATCCGCGATGGGCATGAGCTCGATGGCAGTGATGCCGAGTTCCGCAAGGCGCTCCAGATGCCGGGCAACGCCCGTGAAGCCGCCCAGAAGCCCAACGTGAAGCTCATAGAGTACCGTTTCCTCCCAAGGACGGCCGCGCCAGTCGTTGCATTGCCAGCGATAGCCCGCCGGGTCGGTCACGAGGCTTTCGTCTTCGATATCGCCGGCTTGCGCGCGCGATGCGGGGTCGGGCACGCGCTCGCCGGTACCGAGTACATAACGATAGCGCGTGCCTGCGCCGACCGGTTTGGCGACCGTGCGGGATCCGTCCATGTCGGGCGCCGAAAGCGGCACGCGCGCTTCATCGATCTCCAACGCAATGTCCGTGTCGGCGGGAGCCCATAAACGGAACAACGTGCCGTTTCCTTCGGGCCGCGGCCCGAAGCGGTATTCCAGGTTTTTCGCCGGGCGTTGCGTCATCCGGCCGGCTCCAGGATTCCGGCGGCGAAAACCGCGCTG
>Ga0302324_100026306_pt1 | contig 11127 bp, 8 predicted proteins | sample Palsa_T0_1_FD_201949 | JGI IMG/M metagenome (GOLD analysis project Ga0302324, IMG submission 201949) | Peat permafrost microbial communities from Stordalen Mire near Abisko, Sweden - Palsa_T0_1 | ecosystem: Environmental > Terrestrial > Soil > Palsa > Peat permafrost | place: Sweden: Abisko... | reverse complement strand
CTTATGATTTCTGTGGCGCCACCCCGCGTAGTATGCCACCGCGATCAGGATCAGGATCGAGCCATAGATGAGAAGGTTCTTCCTCTTTCCATCGGACGGACTGGTGCCGTCGCGGTCCTGTTGCCGTTTTCGCCGCTCTTCAGACACGATTCATCCTTATATCATGGGCTTCGCTTCACCGACCTGCCGCAGCGGCTGAAGCCGATATTCCTAACACAAGGCTTACGGCGCGGCTGAGAAGCCGCGCCCTTTCAAGACAAGGAAAGTCTGATCTTTTTTCGCAACCTGCTACGCGACGATTTATGCGACCACGTTGAGCGCGCCGGGTAGCACATCGAGTTCTTCGCAATGCAGAGTGAGCACTTCCCCGTCGACCATCACGTCAACGGGTGCATCGAGTTTGAATTCAACGCGCCGGACGGCCTGGTGCGCGGCCATAGGATGCTCGACATGCGTGCCGTCATAGAGCCGTGGCAGGTTGCGAATCAGGCCCAGGCGTCCGATCGGTCCCCAGCGCACATATTCCACCAGGCCATCGCCGATTTCGGCGTGCGGAGCAATCATCATGGTGCCGCCGGTGAACTTGCTGTTGCTGAAGGTAAGGAACAGGCAGCGGCGATCGTCAACTTTTGCGTCGTTCTCTTTTTCGGCCTGAACCCGCACCGGGAACGGGCGCCGATTGAAGCGCGCCAGGGTCAGGAAGATGGAGGCCAGATAACCGAGCTCTCCCCAGGCGCTGAAACGCCGCGCGCGGAGCGTGGCTACGTCCGCCGAGAAACCCATGCTTAACAAGTTGATGTAGTAGATGACGCCGGCGCGATGGCGCAGGCGCAGCACGTCGCAGGGGCGGCTCTTGCCAGCGAGCAGCGATTCGATGGCGTAGTCCACGCCGCGGTCGCTGAAATCACGGAGAAAGGAATTTCCCGTGCCCAGGGGCAGAAATCCCAGCGTGGGGCACTCGCCCGCGTCCTCAAGCGCTTGCGGGAACAGGCCGTTTACCACTTCGAAAGAAGTCCCGTCGCCGCCGACGGCGATAAAGTGGCGAACCCCGCGCCCATAGGCCTCGCGCGCGATTTCAGTGGCTTGCCCGGGGCGGCGAGTGGCCGCGACCTTGACCTCGATCCCGCCAGCCTTCAGACGCTCCAGTGCCGAGCCCAGCAGTTTGCGGCTTCGCCCGCCGCCGGCCGCGGGATTCACAATCGCAAGATAACTTTGCCCCAAGGTTTCAGACCTGTTCCGGATTTGTTTCAGAGCCGCGTGAAACGCGCCCGGCTTTCACAATTCGGCGACCGCGCTGCGCTCCACTGACTTCGTGATCTCTTCCGCCAGTTCCTGCCGTTTGATCTTCATGGAAGCGGTGCGCGGAAAGTCTTTTTCCCACACCAGGTATCCGGTCACGCGCTTAAAATCGGGAAGGCGCCGGTTGCGTGTCGACATTTCTTTCAGCAACTTGCTGTCGAGCGCCTGATTCTGTTCAAGACGCAAAACGAGCACCAGGCTCTCCTGACCTAACTCTTTTTTCGACCAGATGTAATTGGCGGCGAATACGCTATATTCTTTGACGGGCAATCCGTCGAAGACAGTCTCTATATCTTCGGGATATATATTTTTTCCGCCCGCGGTAACGATCATGTTCTTCTTTCGCCCGAAGAGCTGGAGGTGTCCGAGTTGGTCAAAGCGGCCCAGGTCGCCCGTCAGAAGCCAGCCATCGACGATGGTCGCGAGGGTCAGTTCAGGATCGTCAAGATAATGCGACATGACCGTCTTGCTGTGAGCCGCAACTTCTCCCACACCGTCGGCGTCCGGACTCAGAATTCGCAATTCGACACCGGGAAGCGGTTTGCCGACTGTGTCCGCGCGAAACGGCTTCAGATCGTTCAGCGTGAGCGCGGTTCCGGCCTCAGTGAGGCCGTAGCCATTGACCACGGGAATGCCAAGATCGTAGAAAAACTGCATACTCGAGGGCTCCATGAAAGCGCCGCCGGTGATCAATGCCAGCAACTCGCCGCCGAACGCGCGATGCACGCCGGGAAGCAGCATGCGGCTGAGCTTTACGCGCGGATGGCTGCGGGTAAGAAGCTTGTTGGTCGCAATCATCGTGTTCAGGAACGCGCGCTTCCATCCCGGTAACTCGTCAAACTTGGCGCGCAGCCCGCGCTCCAGATTCTTCACGATCATGGGAACCAACGAGACGTAGGTGATGCGATAGCGCACAAAAGCGTCGCGCACGAACTCAGGCCGCAGTGTGCGCAAATGCACAACGCAGGCCCCGCAGACGAAGGGGCCAATGAATCCGACCATGAAATCAATAGCGTGGTTGGTCGGCAAGACACTCAGATAACGCACGCCCGGCCAAAATGGATACCACGCGGTGAGGGCGCGGCATTGCTCGAGATAATTTTCATGGGTAAGTACACAGCCCTTGGGGCGTCCAGCGGTGCCCGAGGAATACACGATGCAGGCTACATCGTCCTTCTGGCGCATCACGAAGTCGGGGTCACCCTTGCGCTTGAAATCTTCCCAGCGAAAGGCGCCGGCCAAATCCGCGCCCAGCGGGGCTTCGGTGACCAGCACGATCCGGGTCGCAATCTTCTGAAACTCCGGAGACTGCATGATGGCGCGCCACAGGTGATACTCAACGACCAGGACTTTGGCTTTGGAATGCGCCAGCAGTTGCAGATGCTCGGCCGCCGTCAACTTGTAATCCAGCGGCACCAATACTCCGCCGCAATACAAAATCGCGTAGGCCGAGATCAGCCACTTCGACTGATTGGTCATGATGATGGCGGCGCGATCTCCGGCATCGAAGTCGGCGTCTTCCAACGCCCGTGCCAGGGGCAGCGCGGTCTCTTTGAAATCGGAATAAGTCAGGCGCACTTTCTCGCGATCGCGATCCGCTTCGATCAGGCAAGTTTGAGCGGAGAAGCGGTCGAGGGCGTCGCGCAGCGCAGCGCCGAGGCATGTGTACTGGCCGATATCGAGCATAAAGAGATTGCTGATTGTTGATTGTAGATTGTTGATTGAGGACCGAGACATCCTGCGCACGGGGACGTTCCTCAGCAATCAACAATCAGAAATCATCAATGAACAATGGGTTTCTCACAGCCGCGCCTGGATTTTCCCGGCCAGCGTGCGAAAGTCGCTCACGCCCTGCAACTCGTAATCCGGCAGCTCCACGCGAAAATGATTTTCCAGTTTGGTCAGCAGGTCGAGGGTCTGCAAGCTATCAATTCCCAGCGCTTTGAAGAAATCTTCATCCGGAGACAGCTTTTCGCGCGGCACCTTGAAGTGCGCCGCGGCCAGCGTCAGGATCTCGTCCAGAGTATTTTCGGCTGTTTTCATAACTGCCTATTCTAATGCATCCTTCGCTCAATTGAGTTTGCGCTACGGCAAATAGGGTTGCGCGCCGGTGCTCTCTACAAATCTCTTCAGTCCGGCTTGCACCGCTGGGCGCGAGAATAGCTCGCAGAAAATATCAATCTCGTTCCGTAAATCATCGTAGGGAATCGGCTTGATGAATTTTTTCGCCGCCGCCGCGGTGTAGCGGTCAAACTTTCCCAGCTGCGCCGCGGTCGCTCGGGCCGCGCGCAGGGCCTCGCCTTCGCCCACAACCTGACTCACCAGGCCAATCTGCTGCGCTTTGCCGGCATTAAAGCTGCGGCCAGTCAGCAACAAGTCGCGCACCACGGCATTGCCCAGATCCCGCTTCAGGCGCGGGATTCCGCCGAACCCAGGGATCAGTCCTAGTCTCAGTTCCGGGAAACAAAAACGGGCCATCTTGTCGGCGATGATCAGGTCGCACACCAGGGCCAGTTCGAAGCCGCCGCCAAATGTCACTCCGTGCACCGCCGCGATGGTAGTCAGCGGCGACGCATCGATCCGGTTCAAGACGCGATGAATGCGCTCCAGAAAGTCCCGGACGCCTTGCAGCGCCTGCGGCTTATCCATAGCTTGAGAGCGCTCGAAAAGTTCCCGCAAGTCGGCGCCGGCGCAAAAGCCGCACTTCAGGTCGCTATAAAGGATGAGCGCGTGCGCATCTTTCTCCAAGTCGCCTTCCGGATCATCGAGCGCAGCTGCGAACTGCTCCAATTCCACGAGCGACACGGATCCCAGTTCATTGCAAGGTTCGCGATGGAGTGCCAGTTCGATGACCCCGTTTGCTAACTCCCAGGAGAGCGCCTCGCCCTTGAACTGCTTCACGTTCAAACAATCCCTTTCTGTCGAACTGGGCTGCTGAGCTAGACTGCCTGCTTCACCTGGTATAGCTGCTCGATCTCATTCTTCAGGCGGACGGAAATCAGGTCGCGCTTCAGTTTGCCGTTCGCGGTTAGCATTCCGTTGTCGATGGAAAACGGTTCGGACCGCAGGACGAAGGCCCGCACCTGCTTGTAGTGTGGCAACTGTGAATTCACAGCGTCGAGCGCTGCCTGCGCCTGCTCCGGTGTGACATTGCCCGTCACAATCGCAGAAAGATAACCGCGGCCATCGCCGAGCACCACTACCTGCTGTGCGGCGGGAAGATGGACTGCGATTTCTTCTTCGACGGTTTCCGGCGCGATCTTGTGGCCAGAGCCGAGAACAATCAGATTCTTGATTCTCCCGACGATGCGCCAGTTGCCCGAGGAGTCCATTTCGCCCTGGTCGCCGGTGTGGAACCAGCCGTCCCGGAGCGCGTCCGCGGTTTGTTGCGGACGGTTCCAATATCCCGGAAAAACATTGGGCCCGCGCACCACGATTTCCTCGTTCTCACTGATCCTCATCTCGATGCCGGGAATCGCCGGCCCAACGCGGCCGGGCGTGAACTGATGAGGATCGTCCATGGTGCAGATGCCGGTGGTCTCGGTTAGTCCGTAAACCTGCAGCACGGGGATGCCGAGCATGCTGAAGTAGTCCTGCGTCTCCGGGGTGAGCGGGGCCGAACCGGAAATCAGAGCTCTCAGGTTTTCGCCGACCATCTTTTTCCGAATCGTGGGGAAGAGCGCAGCCTTTGCCAGCCACAGCCAGAATGCGTCGCCGGCTTGTGGGCGCCTTTCTTTTTGCCGAAGCCACGCCGCCTTCGCGCGCGGGTAGATCGCCTGCGCCAGACCGCCTTTTTTCGCGATCTGATCGTCGACTCCGCGGCGCATGCGTTCGAGCAGCTGCGGTACATTCAGAAAATAATACGGAGCGACGGCTGGCATGTCGTTCGGAATCTTTGTCAGGTCGGTGTTCAGCGTTACCAGGCTTCCCCGCAGCAGGAAAGTCAGCATAGCGATCCACGACGCGCAAAAGCTGAAGGGCAAGTAGTGGAAGATGCGATCCTGCCCCGAGCGGCCTTCCATCAGCGAGTCGAGGCGGGCGGCGGTGCAACCCAGCATGAATCCAACGTTGGCCGAGGTCAGGATCACGCCCTTGGCTTCGCCGGAAGTGCCGGAAGTATAGATGATGGTGACTGGATCGGCGTCGACAAGTTGCGGGCGATCGAGCTCGACTCCTTCTGGCGCTACGACGGCGTCGAAGATTTCGTCGAAAAGAAATTGCGGCGGAGCTTCAGCCCGGCTCGCCTCTGGCCAATGCTGGCGGATTCCATCACCCAGCATCGGGTCGCCGCAACAGATAAGCGCGGGTGAACTGTCCTTTATGATCGAAACCAATTCGGCAGGAGCCTGGCGAGAATAAAGAGGAACAACGATCAGGCCCTCAGCCATCGCGGCCAGGTCCACAGCCATCCAGCGAATGCTGTTCGCAGCCAGCAATCCGCAGCGGTCGCCCTTATTCAGCTTTCTGGAAGCAAGAAAAGTGCGCGCCTTGCGGACCATCGCAAGCAACTCCGCGCCAGTCACTCCGGTGACCTGGCCGTCGCGAATTTCCTGCAGCACCGTGACGCCGCTGGCCGCTTTGAGTTGCGAGAATATTTCTCCGACGAATGGCATGGTGGTTTGCAACGGAGCGCGTCTAACTGTAAGCGCTGACCAACTGCCGCAATGATGCGTTCATGGGCGGCAAATAATCCTCCCAACTCCATTCGCCCTGGCGCGTAGGAAATTCGGGATACCGGCGCTGCACTTCTTCCTCGAAATAAACGCCCATCCGCGCCATCACTTTCAGGTTCTTGACGACGGTGCGCGCAATGCCATCGGCGACGCGCTCGCCGTCGCTGGCTAATGTTTCCAGCGCAGCCAGCAGCCGGAATTCCAGGTCGGGGTCGTCGACCTTCATCAACAATTCTTCGTGCCCGCGCTCGCGCATGAGGTTGCGGATGCGCTCATCCATGGTGATGCCCGCGGAGGGCACGAGTGCCGGCATGGAGGTCACAATGCCGTGATAACGGGACGAGGCCATCATGTGGCAGGCGCGCAGGATGCTCACCAGTTCGTACATGTTGTACTGGTCGGAGGTGAGAATGGGCACCCCGCCCAGCTTCTCGGAGATGCGATTCGCAGGACGCGCGTCCAGCCGCTCGGTGGCGACCATGATTACGAACACATTTCGCCGCTTGCGAAACGCGTCCACCGCCCTGGCAATCGAAGTTAAATAATGCTGGTAGGCGCGGTCGGCGGCCGGGCCTGAGTTGTGAAAGTAGACGGTGCGGTAATGACTGTCTTTGTAGGCTCCGGTCAGACTATGCACTGCATACTTGGCAACTGACGCCTTCACCGGCCACTCGAATGGATTGATGGGGCAGACCACGAGGACGGGCGTTTGACCGTCCCAACCGACTTTTCGCAAAACGTTTTGTCCAAATTCGGCGGGTTGCGGCTCGAAGGTCCAAGCGGTGTCGGTGCCCAACTCCGTGGGTACGCCAAGTTCACGCAACACGGTGCGCGATTCCTCATTTCGCGTAATGACCAGCGAATTCCTGCAGTAACGGCTGCACATTTTCGCGACCATGGGGTCCATTTGGCCTGCTTCCGCGCCATATCCCACAGATAGTTTGTTTTCGACGGCGGCGGTGCCCAGCGCGCCAATCATCATCGTGGTCAGGGCGTTGGCGAATTTACTCTTGAACATGGAGCCTTCGCACGCGACCACGCCGTGATGCTTTGGAACTTCGCTCGACAGGAACGGCGGAAAAATATCCGGAAGATGAACCTGCCTGGTGCCCTCGAAATATCCCTTCGAGAAATCGAAGTTCTGGCTCATCACGCTGAAGTCGACGCGCTCCGCGCCGAGAATGTGGCGGATCTGGCGAAGCATTTCGTCAACCCGCACATCCGAGCCCATATTGCGCGTGCCGTTATATCCGGCGAAGAGCAACTTGAGTTTCTCTCCTGGCTGCCAGGGCTTCCCTGCCCCCAGGATCCAGCCTGCCTTGGCGCGTTCGATGTTGCCGCTGACCCAGGCTTCCAGAATGAAATCCATCATGCGGCATTCCCTCCTGCGAGCGAGGGCCAGGGCTTGTAGCGGTACTCGAAATTATTTTCGCGGCTGAACTTCAGCAAGGGAAAGCTGTACTGTGAAAATGGAACCGGCTTGCGACCCAACTCGGAGGTTACCCGCGTATTGTCGAACACCGTGTTCCATACCAGATAGGGCATGAAAACTTTCATGAGCGATGCGCCGTAGCCCAGCGATCCCTTGCGATTCGCGAGAATATTCACCGACCCGGAGAACGGCCTCTCGGCGAATGGAAGAAACATGGGTGGGCGCTTCTGTTGAGCCGTCGCCAGCGCCGTGGTCAGCTCACGGAAAGTCTGCGAGCCCGTCCCCGAAGAAAGATGATAAGTGTCGTACTGCGGCTGCTCTTTCTGATGCAGGGTAGCGATTGCGTCGGCGACGAAATCCACGTTCACAATGTCGATTCTATCGGTGGCACGAAACGGCAGAACCGGCAGGCCGGCCAGAAATACGAACGCCTTGACCATATCGAACTGCGTCGTCTCCGCGTGCCGGCTGTCGCCCAGAACGATGCTTGGACGAAACACAGTGATCGGCGTGTCCGGCAGCAGCACCCGAGTCATGTGCTCGCAGAATTTCTTGGTGCGTGCATAAGGATCGTAATCCGACCGGTCCCACTCGATGGAGCGATCCTCGGTGACCACTTCATTGCGACGTTTGCCCGCCACCGCCACCGTGCTGACTTCGCTGAAACGCCGCAGGCCGTGATAATGCTCGGCATGGCGCGCCAGAGTGAGCACCTCCAGCGTGCCCCGCAGGTTCACGTTCAGGCACGCTTTCTCTGATTTCCGGTTCAACGACGCGGCGCAATGAATCACCGAGTCCGTAGTGTGAACCAGGCGATCGTACTCATCGCGATTCAGGCCGAAGCCGCTCGCGGTCAGGTCCCCACAAAAGATCCGCACCTTGGTCTGCAGGTATTCGTAGAAGCGCGGAAAATCGAGATGCAGCTGCAACCCGCGCCACAGCCGGTTCTGCGCCTCCTGAGGGCTGCGTGCCCGCACCAGCAGATTGAGCGACGCTCCGTGCCCTTCCAGCAGATTGGCGGCAACATGCGCGCCGATGTATCCGGTCGATCCGGTCAGGAATATCGCCACGTCGCTCCGTTGGTGCCGGTTTTGATCGCGTCGCGATTCACGGGCACAAGCTGAAAGGTGCGCGGAGGCCGCGCTTCGAGCGGCCGCCCCTCAATTAAGGGATAAGTCCAGCGGCGCAGCGCCGGAATGTGAATGTTGATCCAGTATTCCCACCAGTCGAGGCCGCGGGTATCGTAGGCGAAGGTTTCCTGCTCTTCGGGCACGAGCGCATACGACAGTTTCTCAATATTTTCCGCCGCGAAATCGTGCTCGTGCAGCAGAATAAACGGCTCGAACAGCTCAATCAACTTTTCCAAACGCTCGAGATTGCGTTCGGTCTTTACCAGCGGCGCCCGTTTCAACGGAAGCGGCGACATGATGCGCTGAATCGACTTCACAATCGCCTTCTGCGCCGGCGCCGACATGCGGTTATACCGCGTCTTCGAAACCGGAATCGCGTCAAAGCGCAGGCGCAGCCAGGATTCCAGTCCTTCCTGCGCGCGATAGTGCTTGCGATGTGCCAGCGACGTCAATTCGATCGACCGTCCCATGTCGCAGGGATTGGTCACCGAGGTCGCCAGCTGATAAAGCGCGTCATGCCTGCGCTCCATGATCGCGGCGGCGATCAGAGTCATCCCGTTGCAGACGGCGTCGACCGGAATAATATCGAGGCGCTTGCTCTCGTTCGACGGCAGCTGCCGGAAATAGGTGCCCAACAAATACGAGAGCGAAGCAGAAGTATTGATGCCCTCATTCCACCCAAGAAATGGTTTCGACACCGAGGTCTCGACAATCGCGGGGCGAACCACCGCAACCGGAAGCTCGGGAGCGCCATACTTGGCGATCTGCTTCGCGATCAGCGACTCGGCCAGACTTTTGGTGAGCGTGTAAGTATTGGGCCAGCCCAGTTCCTTGGCGCGCCGCGTACCTGCCTCAGTGAGATACATCTTGAGCCAGCGAACTCGGCCTTTGCGAATCTGATTCTCCAGAGCCGCGCCCTGCAAATCCTTCGCGGCATGCTCCTTTGACCGCGCCTGCATGCTTAGTCCAGACGTGACTTCATCACTTTCGGCGCGCTCTTCGGCCTGCTTCACAAGTTCGTGCAGGGCTTGCCATTCCTGCTCGGCGTCGAAGCCGGCCACGCCGCGCGGAGTATAGTTCGGAGTCAGTTTCTCCGCGACCCGGCCATCCTGCTCTCCGGCCACGTAGCAGGTGGAAAGATGCAGCAGGCCCGCATGCTCCGAGGTGCGAACGAATTCCAGAATATTGACCGCGGCGTCGGTATTAGTAGTGAGCGCGTCACGCAGGTCCGGGTTGAAATCCGTCAGGCCCGAGCTGTTAATGATCAGGTCGAGATTCTTCTGCAGGTTGCGCGCGACATCGATGCTCAATCCCAGTCCGGGCTGCGTCACGTCCCCTTCGACGACCTCGACTTTCTCTCGCAGAAAAGCCGCGAAGCGATCGCCGTGCCGCTCAAATAGAGGATCGAAGACCGGAGAATCCTCAACCATCTTCTCGAAGCGCCGCTCGCCGGGATTCGACTTCTGGCGGCGGATTAGAAGATAAATCTTTTTTACGTCGGGCAGATCCATCAACGTATTTGCCAACCAGACCTTGCCGATGAAGCCGGTGACACCGATCAGCATCACGTTCTTGCCGGAAAATGCCCGCCGAACCGAGAATTCTTGCGGCTGTTTCTGGCCATCGAAATGGACGACCGGCCGCACCGGCCCGACAAAATGCCGCACGGCAGGAGTTGCGGCAGCTCGCAGGTCCTCGACAGAAATCTCTAACTGTCGCGCCAGCGTTTTCGGGGCCCGGCGTCCGTCAGGATGTTCCTCGCTGAATTTTGCGAAGGCTCCACGCGGCCGGATGACCGGCTCGAGCAATCGCCCCGTCGCCATACCATCGCGGAATTCCAGGCGGTTGGCAACAATTCGTTTCACGCCCAAATGTTGCGCCAACGGCCGCATCACGTGGTCCAGGCCCTGACTTACCAGCACGACTTCCGCTCCGCTCTGCACCAATTCCTGAACCTTTTGCACCCCGCGCTCTTTCAGCCGAGGCTTCAACTTGTACTGGAAGTATTCTTCGCCCAGCAGGTCGAGCCGGTCGCGGGTAACCCCGCGCAGCACGGAGTGCACCACCCGGGTGGCAAACTTGCGATTGGTGGAGTAGAGAAATGGCCGCAGCAGAGCCATTAAAAAGATGAGGCCGCGACGCCGGAAGCGCTCGGCGAAGGTCTGCGCGTTCCAGGTAAAAAAAGCGACGGGCTCGACCACGGTCAGGTCGAGCAAGCTGCCTTCGACCCGCCAGTAGACACTGGGGGACGAATTGGAATTGTGGTTAGACGGTTCCAAAATCAGTTTTCGTCGCTCGCTACAAGGCTCCCGAAGCAATCGTCAGACGAAGTTCTTATTGTAAACAATTCACCCCAAGGAACGAAGCGGAAGCGCACTGACCATGTGGGAACATGCCTATCTGAGCCCGACGCCCCGTACCACTGGACTCGTGTAGGGGCGGACGCCTTCGTCCGCCCCGCGAAGCGAAGCGAGCGCTTCCCCGGACGAATGCGTCCAAGGCTATGTGTTCCCGTTTTCAGTCCGAGCAGAGCCCTACACTAGGGCGTGGCCTTGGATTGCCGTCCCACCACCAGCGCCACCCCCCCGCTCAT
>Ga0302324_100026304_pt1 | contig 11127 bp, 10 predicted proteins | sample Palsa_T0_1_FD_201949 | JGI IMG/M metagenome (GOLD analysis project Ga0302324, IMG submission 201949) | Peat permafrost microbial communities from Stordalen Mire near Abisko, Sweden - Palsa_T0_1 | ecosystem: Environmental > Terrestrial > Soil > Palsa > Peat permafrost | place: Sweden: Abisko... | reverse complement strand
GAAAACTGGACAATACCCCAAAACTCTCGGGCCTGAGGGGCGGAGCCAGGCGCACCAGGTCCCTCTGCGGGCGCAACATTCCAGCCAACTGCGGGAGTGCGGGCCCAAGACCCAGGCGCGCTTTCCATGCCGGACCGCAAGCAGCGGCCACCGGTGGGCGATCCAAAGTGGGTGGGCGATCCAAAGTGGGTGGGCGATCCAAAATGGGTGGGCGCTGCAACAAGGACGATTCCGAGGCAGGCTGATCATCGGCCTGCCAGGAAGGCAGCCGCGGCTTCTGCAACGGGATTTCGATCGCTTCGGCCTGCGGATGCCGAGCCGGCCGCTCGCCAGGGCATGGCTCACCCAGTGGCAGCGGGATCAGGTCCGCTCCATTCGGATCGAGCACCAACGTCGCCACAGCAGAGACCACGACGGGCGGATAGCCTTGAGGGACGAAGAGCCAGGTGGCTTGGTTCGCGGCAGGCGTTACTTCAACCGTAGATTTAGCCGGTGAAACGTCCAGGGCTAGCGAGGGCGAGGTCTGAGCAGGAGGCTCCTTGGTGGGACCGGCCGGTGTGGGGCTGACCGGCAACTTGACCGCAGCAGATATCATCGGCTCCGCTGCGTAGCGTTTCAGCGGAGGCCCGGGTTCATCCTGAACCGAAGGCAGTTCATGAAGAAAGGACGCTTCAGGCGGATCCGTCCCGGTGTCTTTCTCGACAATTACCGGGCTGGCAATTGCTGCCGCGAGCGAACTTTGCTGGGCCACCAGACTGGTGTCAAGCTCTGCCACCAGCGCGGTCTGTGGCGGAGCCAGCTGGGCCTGAGGCTGCATCGCGTGAGCCAGTTCCGGCTCAGCTTGAGGCTGTAGAAGTTGTGTCCTTAATTCCTCCAGTTGAGCTCGTACCGGTTGCGGCTTAGCCTTTACAAGCTCCGGCTTAGGCCTATTGGACGTGAACTCCGATACCGACTGCCGAAGACGCTCGAAGGATAAGCCAAAATACAGTTCCTGATGCTCCGCGGAGCAAAATGACTGCCCTTTCAACAGCTGAATGATCCCTAATCGTTTCTTGCAATATTCGCAATGCATCTAAATTTGCAACTCGTCGGCAATGTACAACTCGTCGGTAAAGCGATCCGGCCACCTTATACTTCGGCAGAATCAGGCCCGGCCAGCAGGGCAAGGCGCCTTAGCGCATCGACTCTTTGGCCCGTACCCTAACGCCGAGCTAAGATGAATCCCTGATTGATCGATCTGAACCCGATTGCCGCGCCCGTGAATGTGTGATTTACTTATTGGTCGTTCAGCATGCAAAAACTGGTGCTAAAGGCCCCGAAGATCACACGGATTCTCACCATCCTGATCGCCGCGCCCGCGCCGGGAATACTGCATGCCCAGTGGATAAATTATCCCACTCCGGGAATTCCCCGCGGGCCCAACGGCCACCCGAATCTCACCGCCCCAGCGCCCAGGACCCCGGACGGCAAACCCGATCTATCGGGCGTGTGGAACAGGATTTCCCCCAAGTATCGTGTCAATATCGCCGCGGATCTGAAGCCCGGGGAAGTCCAGCCCTGGGCGAAAGGCCTGGGCCAGCAGCGCACGGAAAACTTCGGCAAGGACGGTATGAGCGCGCTGTGTCTGCCGGCGGGTCCGGCGTACAGTACGGACGCAGACAGCACCGGCGGAGGGATGATGAAAATTGTCGAGACTCCGGGGCTGATCCTCATCCTCAACCCGGACCTCACCTATCGCCAGATTCACCTGGACGGCCGAACATTAGAAACCTCCCCGAATCCGAGTTGGATGGGATACTCGGTGGGGCACTGGGAGGCGGACGCGCTGGTGGTGGAAAGTTTCGGATTCAACGACAGGACGTGGCTGGATACCAGCGGCCATCCCCACACCGAAGCCCTGCGAATGACCGAACGATACCGGCGCCCCAACTTCGGTCACCTGGACCTTGACGTGACGCTCCAAGACCCCACGGTGTACGCCCGGCCTTGGACGGTCGCAGTCCGCGCGGAACTGGCCGCCGACACCGAACTGCTGGAATACGTCTGCAACGAGAACAGCGGCGATCGCGAGCACTGGGTGGGCAAGGCTTCCGACGAAACGAAATCCGAAGTGCAGGTCGCTCCCGAGATTCTGTCAAAATATGTTGGCGCCTATGTCGAGCAGCCCAAGCTCTGGAGGGTGGTACCGCGAGTGGTGGAGATCACGTTTTCGGATGGTGTACTCTTCGGCGACATGGATGCAAGGGGCAAGGAACGGCAGTTTGCGCGTTCGGAAACCAGCTTTTCGGGCTTTGCCGGTCTGGCCATCGAGTTCGTCAAGAACAGCCAGGGCGTGGTGACGGATCTGTTGGTCAAGCACGTGTCGGGCGACTACAGGTTCGCGCGGCAGAGGTAGCGCCATGCGATTACTCAGCGTTTTTCTGGCGATCTTCGTCACAGTGGGGCCCATGGCAGGGCAGTGGCTGAACTATCGCACGCCGGGAGTTCCGCGCACCGCCGACGGCAAGGTGAATCTGTCCGCTCCCACGCCTCATGCGCCGGACGGCAAACCCGACCTCTCCGGAGTCTGGGAGAGCGGAGATGAATATTTCCTCGATCTGGCGAAGGATCTAAAGCCGGGTGAACTTGCGATGCTGCCGTGGGCAAAAAACCTTCAGGCCGAGCGTGAAGGAAGGGATCACCGGGACGATCCTTTAAACCGTTGCATGCCACCCGGTGTTCCCCGCATCAACATGACCACCGCCAACGCGCCTCACCCACTAAAAATCGTGCAGACGCCAACGCTGGTGGTGCTGCTGTATGAGACCTCGGCTAATTCCACGTTCCGTCAAGTGTTCCTGGACGGCCGCGCGTTTCCAAAGGATCCGCAGCCAACTTGGCTGGGCTATTCCATTGGCCGCTGGGAAGGGGCCGCGCTGGTGGTGGACACCGTAGGGTTCAATGGCCTGGCGTGGGTGGATACCGCCAAGGGCCATCCGCAGACCGAATCCGCGCGCGTCACCGAGCGCTTCACCCGCCGCGACTTCGGGCACATGGACCTCGACATCACCATTGACGATCCCGGCGCTTACGAGAAGCCCTGGCGGGCTAAGGCGCCTTTCCATCTTCTCGCCGATACCGATCTGATCGAGACCTACTGCGAAAACGAGAAGGATCACGAGCACGAGAAATAGACAGGACGAGACGCCGCACATTTCTTATAATGAGGCTGGGGAGCGTCCATCTGGCATTAGAGTTGGGTTCCATGATGCAAACCGTTTCCAGTTAGATTTGCCCCGATCGGGGATAAGGAGCAGATTATGTTGCGTAGAGGATTGATTGGGTTGGTTTTCGCGACTGCGTTAACATTCAGTGCGGCTGCCGCGGAGGTAGTGGTTCGGATTGCCCCGCCGGCGGCGATAGTCGAGACTCGAGGCGTGGCGCCCGGTCCGGGTTATTTTTGGACCGCCGGGTATCATCGGTGGGACGGGAATGCTTACGTCTGGGTCCCTGGGACCTGGGTGTTGCCTCCGCGGCCCGGTGCTCGCTGGGTTGCCCATCGCTGGGTGCGCCGGCATGGAGGATGGGTCTTCGTTGAGGGGCGTTGGCGTTAAGGCTGGATGTGGTTTGGTCCGGCCCGCGGACTTATACGCTGGTACTCGTAGCGGCCGTAATCATTATGTTGCCTTCGGCGCACGCGCAGGCGCCTGCGGCCGCACCCTCGAATCGCTATGCGGGCTCTGTCGCCAGGAAACCGAAGCCGGCATTTCCCGGCCAGACTGACGCTCCTCCGCCACCCAAACCGTCGCCGCAGGTCAACGTCGAGATCGTGACCGCAAGACTCACCAGTCCGTGGTCGCTGGCGTTTCTTCCGGACGGCAACTTTCTAGTCACCGAGAGCATTGGGAGTATCCGAATCGTCAGGCCGGACGGCGTGGTTTCGGCGCCCCTGTCTGGAGTGCCGGGCGTAAAAGTGGTAGCCGCACAAGGCTTGCATGACGTAGTGCTGGATCCCGGATTCGCCCAAAATCGGCTGCTGTACTTCTGCTATTTCGCGCCGCCGCGGGGCGAGGCGCCCGCCATCTGGCCTACCGAGTTCTTCTATCAGCGGGTTTGGACCAAATCGCTCGCCGAACGCCGCAGCATGGCCATCGGTGTGGAACGCCTGGCCCGCGCCCGGCTCAGCAAAGACAACCAGGGTTTGGAGGATGTCGAGGTTCTGGTGGAGGGTGCGGAGCGCCGCATCGCCCTGGCTCCGGATGGAACGCTATACGTCACCGGCGCCGACCGCTTCCGGCTGTACGACTCAAAATACGACGGCGTCGAACACGATTTTACCGATAATCCCGATATTGGCCGTAATTTTTCTGGGCGCGTGCTCCGCATCAATCGGGATGGCTCTATTCCAAAAGACAATCCGTGGCTAAGCCGCGCCACCGTGCTCCCGGAAACCTTTGCTCACGGACTCCGCGATCCGGAAGGCGCCGCGATCAACCCCGCTACGGGAGAGCTGTGGGTCACCGATCATGGGCCCCAGGGCGGCGACGAAATCGACATCATCCGGCCGGGGCGAAACTATGGCTGGCCGGATGTCTCTTACGGCGTGCAGTACGATTTTCAACGCACCGATGGGCGCAAGAATGTGCCCATAGGAAACGGAGCTACGTCCATGCCGGGCGTGGAGGAGCCGGCCTACTTCTGGCTGCGATATCGCGCCGTCCGGGATGCTTTTTTATACCGGCGATAAGTTTCCAGAATGGAAAGGAGACTTGTTCGTTGGCGCGCTGGAAGGCCAGGCGCTGGTGCGTCTGATATTGAAGGGCGACCGTATCGTCGCCGAAGAGAGGCTGCTCTTGGATCGGAAGATGCGCGTGCGCGATGTCCGCCAAGGGCCCGATGGCGCTATCTACCTGCTGTCGAGCGCGGGACTTTTGCGGCTCACCCCGAAGTAAGCGGCGATGCCATAAGCCGCGCCTCAGACGGTGAGAACCGGATCGAAGGCCGTCTTCATCGCCCCGGACGCGAGGACGTGCTGCGTGCGTGCCGAATATATCGCCGGCACAAGCCGAGCCGGTGGGACGCGCTCATCACGCTAAAATATTTGAATGCTGCACGGTCTACGCCACAAAAGAAATATAGGTCTGCTGGGAGCGGGTTTACTCGCGGCGTTTTGCGTCCTAACGCTGCTTGCCGGCGCCGATAGCGACATACCCAAAGCCTTCAACGCCCCAACCGCGGGTCAGGATTACATCAAGCGCGAAGCGATGATCCCCATGCGGGACGGTGTGAAATTGTACACCGTGATAGTGGTGCCTAAAGGAGCCAAGGACGCGCCGATCCTTCTGACGCGCACGCCGTATAACGCCACGAATCGAACCGCGCGAAATAATAGCGAGCACATGCTCTCGATACTGCCGCAGGGAGACGAGGTGTTCGTCGAAGGCGGCTACATCCGCGTCTTCCAGGACGTACGCGGCAAATACAAATCCGAGGGCGACTACGTCATGACTCGCCCGGTTCGCGGCCCGCTCAACGCCACCGAGACAGATCATGTCACGGATGCCCACGACACCATCGACTGGTTGGTGAAGAACACGCCCGAATCGAACGGGCGCGTCGGCATGATCGGTTCTTCCTATGAAGGCTTCACGGTTGTGATGGCGCTGCTCGATCCGCATCCGGCTTTGAAGGTGGCCGCTCCGGAGAGTCCCATGGTGGACGGATGGATGGGTGACGACTGGTTTCACTACGGGGCGTTCCGCCAAACCAACTACGACTACACCGCCGAGCAGACCATCAAGAAGGGTGAGGGCGAGTCTGTACCGCGCAATGCCTATGACGACTATGAAGGCTTCCTGCGCGTCGGGTCGGCGGGCGCATATGCCCGGCTGCATGGGCTGGATCAACTGGGTTGGGCCGAGAAGATGATCGAACATCCGGCGTACGATGCGTTCTGGCAGGGGCAGGCGCTCGACAAGCTGGTTGCCAAGCATCCCACCCAAGTTCCCACCATGTGGATTCAGGGCCTGTGGGACCAGGAGGACATGTGGGGCGCGATCCATTCCTACTTGGCGCTCAAGGCGGCGGGCCACGCAAAGACTAACTTCCTGGTGATGGGGCCCTGGAGGCACAGCCAGGTGAATTACGACGCTTATAACCTGGGGCCGTTCAAGTGGAACGGCGATACGGCTCTTCAATTCCGGCGCGAAGTGCTACGGCCGTTCTTCGATACGTATTTAAAAACAGGTGCGGCCAAGGCCGGCACGCCGCTGGTATTCATCTACAACACTGGTGAGCTTCACTGGGATCGCCTGAGGAACTGGCCGCTGGCCTGCGAACAGGGCTGCGCCTCTCCGCTAAAGCCGCTATATCTGGAACCGGACTTCGGATTGGGATTCGATAAACCAACCGGTTCCTCATCGGACTCTTTCGTCTCCGATCCCGCGAAGCCGGTGCCGTATCTTCCACGTCCCGTCCGCTTTGCCGACTCGGACCGCTGGAAGCAGTGGCTGGTCACCGATCAGCGATTCGTGGCGGACCGAACCGATGTATTGACCTATGAAGGGCCGGTGCTCACCGCGCCATTGCAGATCGGTGGCGCGCCTATCGCCGAACTCCATGCCGCCACCAGCGGGACGGATGCGGATTGGGTGGTGAAGCTGATCGACGTGTACCCGGACGAAGTTCCCAGCCAGCCGGAGCTGGGTGGCTACGAACTGGCAGTTTCCATGGATATTTTTCGCGGCCGTTACCGCGAGAGCTTCGAGCATCCATCGGCCATCCCGGCGGGCCAGCCGCAGCAATATCGCTTCGCCCTGCCGACCGCCAACCATGTGTTCCTGCCGGGACACCGCATCATGGTGCAGATCCAGTCGACCTGGTTCCCGCTTTATGACCGGAATCCGCAGACCTTTGTGCCGAACATTTTCCTCGCGAAGCCATCGGACTATCTAAAGTCGACTGAGACCGTATTTCGCTCCGCCGATCAGGCCAGCGCCATCTGGTTGCCCGTGGTCCAGTAGAGGCCTTTTCGGAGACACGTGTTTATGTGCTACACTGGATTACGTGAAGGACCAAACTAACGTCACGTTAAGCCTGCCCGAGAAACTGCTGCGGCGCTTTCGTGTGTTCGCAGCCACGCGGAATCAATCGATGAGCAGCCTCATTACAGTTGCCATCAGCGACATGATCGAGCGGGAGTCTCAAACGCAAAAGGCCAGGCGGCGGTTCCTGGAAAGAATACGCAACGCGCCTGATCGAGGGACCAAAGGCAAGATCCAGTGGACACGGGACGAGTTGCATGAACGTTGAGTTTGTCGATACGAACATTTTCGTCTATGCGCACGAGGGAGGAGCGGGCCACAAACACGACAAAGCGGTGGAGCTGATCACGCGCCTCTTTGACGAGCAAGCCGGGGCGGTCAGCATCCAGGTCCTTTCGGAATTCTACGTTACCGCGTCGAAAAAGCTGGGGATGAAAAGCGAGGAAGCTGAAGAAGCCATCGCCGACCTGGGAAGCTGGACCATTCATCGCCCCAGTCACGGCGATGTGGTGCGGGCGTGCAAGCTTCATCGGCAGCACAGGGTCAGTTGGTGGGACGCGCTGATCATTCACAGCGCATCCGAACTCGGTTGCGACGTTCTTTGGAGTGAAGATCTCGCCGCCGGGCAGCACTACGGTACTGTGACGGTTCAAAATCCATTCGCGTAAACCGCGCCATGCGATAGTAGTGATGTGCCAGGTTCGCTCCCCCGTCTCCGTTTGGGACTCGATTTCATTCCGTCCTCCGATCCCGAGCACCCCGGCCTGTTGATTCGCGATCCGCTTAAGTTTTCCGATGCCATGCTGCTCATTCCGCCTCAACTGGTGGAATGCCTGGCTTGCTTCGACGGCGAGCAGACGGAGCTGGATCTGCGCGCGAACCTGGTGCGGATCACGGGCGAAATCCAAATCGGCGAACTCGAAAAGCATCTGTGCGACACGCTCAGCCAGGCTGGTTTCCTGGAAGACGAGGCCTTTGAAGTGCAGCGGCTTGCGCGCGTCAACGAATTCATCGCTGCGCCCCGGCGCGAGGCCTCGCACGCCGGCTCGGCTTATCCCGACAACGCCGCCGAAGCACGCCAGACGATTTCTGAATTCATGCAAGGCGCTCCGCCCCCCCATTTGAATGGAGCCCCGGAAGACTCGCTCATTGGCATCGCGGCGCCGCATGTCAGCCCCTTTGGCGGCTGGGAGTCATACCGCGACGCTTATTCGGCGCTGCTCCCTTCGCACCATCCCTCTTCACCGAGTGACCGCACGTTCGTCGTGCTCGGCACTTCGCACTACGGCGAGCCGGACCGCTTCGGTCTCACCCGCAAGCCTTTCGTGACGCCGTTCGGCGAGACGGTTACCGACAACGGCTTAGTTGACGAGCTCATACAAGCCGCGCCAGATGCGATTCGCATGGAGGATTACTGCCACGCCATCGAGCACTCCATCGAATTTCAGGTGCTGTTCCTGCAATATCTTTACGGCCCGGACATCCGTATCCTTCCGATTCTGTGCGGGTCCTTCCTGCGCAGCATTTATCAAGGCGGCAAGCCGGAAGGGAACCAGCACGTGCATCGTTTCTTCGACGGGTTGGGCAATCTTTCGGCGCGGGAAGGGAACAAACTGTTCTGGGTGTTGGGCGTGGATATGGCGCACATGGGCCGCCGCTACGGGGACCAGCTGATCGCCCGCGCCCAGGAAGGCGAAATGGCTGCCGTTGCCGAGCGCGACAAGCTGCGGATCGATCGGCTGGCCGCAGCCGACGCTCCCGGGTTCTGGGATCTCGTACGGGAGAATCAGGACGATCTGAAATGGTGCGGATCGGCGCCCATCTATACGTTTCTAAAGGTGGTTCCGCAAGCTCGCGGGACCCTGCTGCGCTACCAGCAGTGGAACATCGACGAGCAGAGCGTGGTTAGTTTCGCGGCGATCGGGTTTCGGGGATAGTCCGTACTACAACTAGCCCGTACTGTGTTTCCATAGCGCCGGACATATCGCGCGACTACCATTGATTCATGCCAAGAGGATTCATGCCAAGAGTCATCTACGCCATGACCTGGGGTGGGTAAGGTCACTCGGGCCTACTCCGGCCGCGCCGCGACCCAATATCCAGGACGCGTACGGACTTCCAGATTCGGGCGATTGACAATCACCTTGATTTCGTGGAATCCGCCTTCAGTCTGATTGTTGGGTGAATAGCTCAACAAGTACTGGCTGTGCAACTCGTCACTGATCCCTGAGACCGCCTTCTCCAAGCTTCGTTCGCCGATGAAGGAATATTCCCGGCCGCCGGTGAAGCGCGTGAACACATCCAGCGTATCGTCGACGAAAATACTCTTCACCGCTTTGAAAATGTCGACGAACACCGGGATGTAGTTGCCCATGTAGTAGTTCTGTTCCACGGTGGTGGGAGTGGCCGCATAGCCCCCTGGAAGATGCTCCGCCTCGGGAGGAATGGAGGGCGGACGCGGTGGAATACCTTTGTCGGTGAGCGCCGCCACGACGGTGGAAATGTCTAAAGAGTAAATCGAAACATTCGCGAATTGCGCTTCGGTGAGCGCTTCACGCAAACGCAGTTCGCTGCCCCGGTCCCGCTTCTCGGCAATCAGCAGCAACACGCGACGCCGGTCGGGCGGCCGATGGGTCAGCATCCGGATGCACTGACTCTCCGCGTCAATCACGGCGTGGTTGGAGCTGCCCGGAGTCATCTTCTTCATCGCTTCGGAGATCTTGGCGCCCTCGCTAGTGAAATCCTGCATCACTTGAATGCGGTGATCGAATCCCACTACGGCCACTTCTCCATTCTGGCCGGCGACCAGTTGGCTGAGCATGGATCCGATACTTTGGATCTTGGGCAGGAAGTCGGTCAGATTGGAACTGCGCTGCACCGCCACCACGAGGGAAAGCGGCTCATCCCGGACGTCCGCGTTCACCTTCTGCAGTTTGTTGTTGTCGTAAAGCTGGAAGTCCTGCAATTGCAGTCCGTTGACGAACTCGCCATTGCGGTCTCGCACGGTAGTGGGCGCGACCACGACGTTGACCGTGGCGCCAAAGGTGAGATCGCCGGAGTCCTGGGTCGAGACCGGCGGTGGCAAAAGCGGTGCCGGCGCCTGTTTGGCCCCCGGCTCTTTGGCCGGGTCGAGTGTTCCGGGTGCTTGGGCGAATCCAACTTGAACGAATCCAGCGGCGCAAATGAGGAATATCAGCGCGGTGCGCATGACTCTAGTGTGGCACATCATCTTGATGTTGATCTCCGGCATGGGCCGTCCTCCCCTCCAAAAGGTCTAGCACGTGAGGAACCAATTTCGCGATTGCATCCAGAGACTGGATCGCACCCTTGGGCGACCCAGGTAGATTCACGATGAGCGTGCGTCCCCGCACTCCGGCCAGCCCTCGCGACAACGCGGCAGTCGGGGTGAATTTGCGCCCTTCGGAACGCATCAACTCGCCTAGCCCGGGAATGTCCCGTTCCATGACACCGCGCGTCGCTTCCGGTGTGACGTCACGCAGCGCCACGCCGGTGCCACCGGTGGTGAGGACAACCGAAACCTCGCCCGAGTCGGCCAGCCGGCGCAGGGTGTCCGCGATCCGATGGGATTCGTCGGGCACCACCTCAACCGCGCTCACCGTCCATCCTAGCGACTCCACGCGTTCGCGAACCGCCGGGCCGGAACGATCTTCGCGCGTTCCCGCCACTACCGAGTCGCTCACCGTAATCACCGCTACGCGGATCATCTTAGCGTTTGTAGTCCCCGCTCTTGCCGCCGGTTTTTTCGAGCAGATAGAGATCGTGAATTTCGATTCCTTTGTCGAGCGCCTTGGTCATGTCATAAACGGTGAGAGCGGCAACCGACGCCGCCGTGAGCGCCTCCATCTCGACACCGGTGGCGGCCATGGTGGCGACGCTTGACAGGATTCGCACGCCGCCGCTTTCGAGCGTCACTTCCACGTCCACGTGGGAAAGCATGAGCGGGTGGCAAAGCGGAATCAAGTCGGAAGTTCTCTTGGCAGCCGAAATACCCGCCACTCGCGCGATTTCGAGCGGGTTGCCCTTGGGATTGCTCGGCAATTGCGCGATCACCGACGGCTGCATCTTTACGAAGGCATGCGCGCGC
>Ga0302324_100026303_pt1 | contig 11128 bp, 5 predicted proteins | sample Palsa_T0_1_FD_201949 | JGI IMG/M metagenome (GOLD analysis project Ga0302324, IMG submission 201949) | Peat permafrost microbial communities from Stordalen Mire near Abisko, Sweden - Palsa_T0_1 | ecosystem: Environmental > Terrestrial > Soil > Palsa > Peat permafrost | place: Sweden: Abisko... | reverse complement strand
AGGTCACTTTGAGGGTTGAAGTCAGCAGCACCACGCAGAAATAGCAGAAAAACTCGCCGTAACCGTTGAACACGGGGTGGGCGATTGCCGCCGCGAAGCAACCCAAAGCGGCTATGGCATTCAGGGTGACGAACGCCTTTGTAGGGTCAACTCGGAGCATTATCTATTGTTGCCTGAAATGTTCCGAATGTAAGCAGCGTGCCGAGGTTTGCGGTTACCAAAGTGTGTTGGCCCGGCGGCTGGGACGAATGCTTTTCTCTTATTTTCTCGTCACTTTCCTGGCGGGTGCCGGAATGTCGCCTATCCTGGTGCCGAAATATTGGCCGGAGTGTTATCAACAGTATCATCCGCACTAACACTTCCACGGGACAAATTGGCGCAACCCCAGGGCGGGAGTCAATCTGTCTCTCGCCCGTGCTGGGGCGCGAACCCCAGCACCCTTTCTCTCAGTCATTTAGCCGCAACGCCGGATGGTTAGACAAGTGCATTTGCCGGGTTGTGCGTAAACCATTGGGGCAGCAGTGAAACCAGCACCGATGCCCTGCCCATCGCGATGGACGGAGAATAACTGACCGTGGCCCTCAACTCCGCAGCAGTCAATCTCAAGGAAACGTCGAGCAAGGAGCTTAGGGCCTTGCCCAATCGGAATCCACAACGCCAGGCGCCGCCGCGAGCCTGCTTGCTGCAACAACTCCAGGCGTTGTCGGTCACCATGTTAAAAGCTACCACCACCGCAATGGCGGTTCGTAGCCCGAGAACCGCGCTTTCGTTAGAGGAGTTGGCGGGTGGTTGCCTGGCATTTTGCGGCCCTGACATACCTTTGACTCGCGCGATTGGCGTGGGGACGGCGGGTTCGGTTCGAGAAGCCGAAATTGCCGGCGTGGAGTCCTTCTTCAGATCCCGAAACTCGGCGGTGCGCATAGTTATTTCCGAGCGCACTGATCCCTGGCTTCCAGCAATTCTAAAAAAGCGGGGATATCAGGCAGCCGATTACCTTCAAAATTGGTGGCTTCCGCTCGAACGTAAAGCACTCGTCAAGGTTTCAGACGACATCGAAATCGTTCCTGCGGGCTTGAAGCAGGCCGACTTATGGGTAAGAACCGTAGCCGCCGGTTTCCAGGAGAAAGATTCACCAGTCGACGAAGCAAGAATTCAACGCCGAACGCTGGATACGTTTTACTGTTTAGGATTCGCTGACGGAGCCCAGCGCTTTTTCGCCAAATACAAAGGCGTGATTGCCGGTGGAGGCGTTCTGCACGTATTCGGAGAAACAGCTTCCATTCGAACCACAAGCTGCCGCATAGAGCACCGCAATAAGGGCGTGCAGCGCGCCTTGCTGGCTTTTCGCCTGGAGGCGGCGATCAAAGCAGGATGCCGCTTCGCCTTTTCGAGCACCGACAATCTAGGCCCATCCTCCCACAACCTCCGGCGCTTCGGATTTACTGCTCTCTCCAACAGTTTCACCATGTCGTCCCTGCACTGATCGACACCGCCCAATTCAACAATCATCGATGCCTGCGTGGACCACAGAGCCTGGCGCCTTGCGCGGTCTACCCCCGCGAGACATAATCGACCATGCAACCGTTCATCGGGGTCTTGGGATCCAACGAGTAGCGAAAGATTGGGCCGCAGCAGAATTAAATTTATCCAAAGATAAGCGACGAGAGCGCGCCAGGCGGCGAGAATCAAGTCCATGAAAATTCTAATTCCGATGCTCCTCGCGAGCGCTCTGCTTTTTTCGTCGCCGGTGCGCATGGCTGCTTGGAATACTCCGCATGCGGCCAAGCGGCGAAAACCTGCGCTCGAGGTCGTGGTCCTCGGTTCCGGCGGGCCCCGGCCGTTTGGACGGGCGGGTTCCAGCTTCATCGTGATGGTCAATGGCACGCCGCGCATCCTGGTGGATGCCGGACCCGGGGCTTTTTTGCGCATCGGAGAATTGCAGCTGGACCTGCAGAAAGTGGATACTGTCTTACTCACGCACCTGCACATCGATCACAGCGGAGACCTGGCGGCGTTCTTTAACGCACGCGCGCTCACTAGCGATGGACCGATTACGTACCGCATATTTGGTCCGGAGGGCGCCGGACTTTTCCCGAAGACCTCGCGGTTCGTGGACTTACTGGTCGGGGATGGTGGCGCCTTCGCCTACCAAAAAACATTTGGCGCCGACGAAACTTTCGCGGTGCACGATCTTGCTATAAATCTGGATTCGCCACCAACAAAAATTGTGGATGAGGACGGCTTGCTGGTCGAGGAGATCGCGACGCACCACGGCGATAGTCCCTCCGTGGCTTATCGCATCACCTACAAGGGCCACGTAGTGGTTTTTTCCGGTGATATGGACGCGGCGGCGCTGCCGAATCTCGTGCAACTGGCCAAGGACGCCGATTTGCTGATTTTCAATTGCGCCGTGCTCGATCCGCCCGGCTCGCCACCGCAATTGTACGACCTGCACACTCCGCCAGGAAAAATCGGCGAAGCCGCGCATCAGAGCGCCGTGAAACGCCTGTTGCTGAGCCACCTCGCGCCAGATGTCGAAAGCAAGAAAGAAGAAGTACGCAGATCGATCCGCGCCTCCTACGCGGGCCCCGTCGCGTTCGCGACCGACCGTTTACGGGTACCGGTGGGCCAGTGATGCTTGACTGAACCGGGCTTGCCATCGCGCAGGTCGTCGAAGCTCCAATTGACGCGGAAGGGCTTTCTGCGGTTGGATGGAAGCTGCGTGCCACGTGCGCTTCCCATCGTCGATCCGGATTCTCGCCGGCTGAACCGCCTCGATGCCATCTGGCTTACGGTCTGGCTCATCTTTCTTGCCATTCTTGCCATACTGCCTCCGCTATTCGAATGGCACAAGCAACTGATTCTTCTTGCCATTGGAATCGTTCAACTGCTCGAGTCCCGGATCGTCTCGCACTTTCCCAAACGAGGCGTCGTCTACGTCATCCTGCTCAAGATTCTACTGGCCACTATCCTTATCGATCACACCGGCGAGATAGGAATCAACAGCAATTACTACCCTATCTACTATCTTCCGGTCGTCACCGCCGCGCTCTACTGTGGCACCTGGCTGACGCTGTTCTGGACGCTGGTTGCATCCGCTGCCTACTGCTCATATCTCTATCCCGCGATGCAGGAGTACGAACTAACTCCAGAAGCACTGGGCTTGCTCGCCCTGCGCATTTTGTTTTTCTTTCTTGCGGCCATGGTCGTCAACCGCTTCGCGCAGCAGAGCCAGCATCAAACTCAGTTGTACCGCGACCTCGCCGAACGCCTGGCAGAAACCAATCGCCGCCTCGAGCAGGCTCAGGCCGAAGCGCGTCGGTCAGAACGGCTGGTCGCTCTTGGCCAACTCTCCGCTGGATTGGCGCATGAAATCCGCAATCCCCTCGGAGTCATCAAGGGTTCGGCCGAAATGTTGACCCAGAAATTGCAGGCCTCTGACGAACTCTCTCGCGAATTGGCCGGCTACATCTCAACCGAGGTCAACCGACTCAGCGCGCTCGTGACCGAGTTTCTCGACTTCGCTCGTCCGCTGCACGCGCAACTGCATCCCGCGGACTTGACTGCGCTGCTCGATCGCGTGCTGCAAACCGTGGCCGGGCGCTTCGCCTCGAAGCAGGAGACGACTAAACCAGTGCTCATCGAGCGCCACTACGCCAGCGGACTTCCTCTGGTTCCACTCGACGAAAGCCTGTGCGAGCAAGCCTTCCTCAATCTTGTGCAAAATGCTTACGAAGCGATGCAGGAAGCGGGCGAAGGCGGTTCGTTGCGAGTTGATGTTCGACCCGCCACGCGGGATGATCAGAAGGGAGTCGAACTCCGCCTCGCCGACACTGGTCCCGGTGTGCCCGAAGAATTACGAGAAGAAATTTTCAACCCTTTCGTGACCACCAAGAAAACCGGCGTGGGCTTGGGCCTTTCCATCGTTTCAAAGATCATAGATGGTCATCAGGGATCGATCCGCGTCGAGAACACTCCAGAAGGTGGAGCGGTCTTCACGCTCTTCTTCCCTTTAGAGGAAGCGGAAACGCCCCGATTCGTGCAACCTATGATCGCCGAATAGAGAACTAGAAAAACCAGCATAAAGCGAACGACGAACAGCGAACGACTAACGACCATTGACCATCGACCATCGATCCCCATGCCCACCATCCTCATCATCGAAGACGAAGCCAAGATGCGCCGCTTGCTTGAACTGAACCTCGCCGACGACGGCTTCAAAACGCTCTCCGCCGGCGACGCTGAAACCGGGTTGAAACTGCTCGCCTCTGAACCCGTTCACCTCGCTCTTACCGATCTCAAGCTGCCCGGCATGAGCGGACTCGAGTTTCTGCAAACCGCCAAGCAGCAAAATCCCGCGTTGCCGGTCGTGGTCATGACCGCGTTCGGCTCGGTTGAAACCGCCGTCGAGGCAATGAAAGCCGGAGCGAGCGACTACGTGCTCAAGCCCTTCTCGCTCGCTGAAATGCGGATGGTGGTGCATAAAGAGCTCGACAACTCCCGCCTGCGCGAGGAGAATCGCTCGCTCCGCGAAGCCCTCGGACAAAAGTACAGCCACCCCAATATCGTCGCTATCAGCCGCAAAATGCAGGAGGTGCTAGCCACCGTCGAACGCGTCGCGCCCACCAACTCGACCGTTCTCCTGGGCGGGGAAAGCGGAGTCGGCAAAGACCTCATCGCTCGCGCCATCCACGAAAAATCCCGTCGCGCTTCCGGTCCCTTTATCAAGATCAACAGCACCGCCATCCCTGAAAATTTGCTGGAGAGCGAACTCTTCGGCTACGAAAAGGGAGCCTTCACCGGAGCCGCCACCAGCAAGCCCGGCAAATTCGAACTCGCCGATAAAGGCACGCTCTTCCTCGATGAAATCGGAGACGTTCCACCCGCCATTCAGGTCAAACTTCTGCGCGTGCTGCAGGAGCGCGAATTTGAGCGCCTCGGTGGAACGCGAACCATCAAAGTCGACGTGCGCCTTCTGGCTGCCACCAACCGCGACTTGCGCGCCGCGCTCGAAGACGGAACCTTCCGCGAAGATCTCTACTACCGGCTCAATGTGGTCCCAATCGATATCCCGCCCCTGCGCGAACACAAGGAAGATATTCCAGGCCTCGCCAATCTGTTCCTTGCGCGATTTGCCCAGGATTCGGGGAGAGAAGAAAAGATCACTGGCATTTCGCCCGCCGCCATGCAGGTTCTCGTCAGCCACTATTGGCCGGGCAACGTGCGCGAACTGCAGAACGTGATCGAACGCGCCAGCGCGCTCGCCACCGCGAGCCAGTTAGAAGCGAGCGACATTCAACTCGACACGCCGCGCAATCGAACCAGCGTCGCATCGGATCGCGACCGCTTTCTCCCCGACGGCATGACGCTTGACCAGTGGGAAGATGAAATGATTCGCGAAGCGCTGAAGCGCGCTGGCGGAAACAAATCGCAAGCCGCCCGTCTGCTCGGCCTGTCGCGGAATGCGCTGCGCTATCGCCTCTCGAAAATTGGGATCGACGACAACGAAGCGGAGTAGAATCACAAGGCTCGCCAGTCGCCAGTGTTATCGAACCGCTGGGAGACGAGCTGGCCCAAGAGCCCCCTGGCCGAAAACCACCACCATGGTTGAACCGGGCCACCGGAAGCGCACAAATCACCCCCGACGCGATCTCCTCGATTCATCGCAACGTACTGAAAATGCAGCGGCTCTACAACTCCAGGCGAGTTTGACAAAAATTGGCACGCCACATGCATCACTTAAAGCACAGCCTTGTCATTGCGAAGGTGGAGATACGTATGAAACTCAAATTTATAGTCGCATTACTAGGTCTGATCATGGCGATCCCAGGCGGCATCATCGCTCAGAATCAGGATGATCAGCCGCAGGATCAAAATGCCAAGCCGTCGCCGAACATCCCAATGCAAGGTCCGAACGATCAGGGTTCCATGGACCAAGACCAGGCGGATCAGGATGCGGCTGATCGAAGGGCTGCCGCCAATGGCAATCCAACCAATCAGCCGTCTGATCAGCCTTCTGCTCCGCCTTCCGATCAACCGCGAATGACTCCTGGCCCGAACGACCCCGGCCCTAATTCGAATTCCAATGATCCCAACTCCGGCAACCAGAGCTACAACACTCCGGCTCCAGAGGAGAAGAACGGCGTGGCGCGCATCAGTCTGATTCACGGCGACGTTTCCACGCAGCGTGGCGATTCGAAGGATTGGTCTGCGGCCGCGCTCAATGGTCCCGTGGTTGCCGGTGACCGGGTTTCGACCGGCGACAAAGCGCGCGTCGAGCTCGAGCTCGACTATGCCAACACGCTTCGCCTCGCGGAGCATTCGCAGGCCAACCTCACGCAGCTCACGCACTCGCAAATCCAGATTCAACTGGCTCGCGGCATGGCGAACTACACCGTCTACAAGAGCAGCGATGCGGATGCCGAAATCGATACACCGAATGTTGCGATCCGCACCGAGCGGCGCGAATCGAGTTTCCGCATTTTGGTCAGCGCCGACGATCATACCGAAGTGCTGGTCCGCAAAGGCGAAATTGAAGTGACGACTCCGCAGGGCGGCACGCGCGTCGGGCAGGGACAGTACATCACCATTCAGGGCGCGGGCGCCGACGAGCAGTACAAGATCGGCGAAGCGCCCGCCCGCGATGACTGGGATCAGTGGAACGCCGATCGCGACAACATGATCCGCAACAACGAAGCCCGTCGCCACACCAATGACTACTACGTAGGAACCGAAAATCTCGACGGCCATGGCACCTGGTCTGAAGTTCCGGATTACGGCCCGGTGTGGCGTCCGAACGTGCCACCAGACTGGGCTCCCTATCGCAACGGCCGCTGGGTTTACGAACCTTATTGGGGATGGACCTGGGTTTCGTATGACGACTGGGGTTGGGCTCCTTATCACTACGGCCGCTGGATGTATGTTGGCGGAGGCTGGGGTTGGTGGCCTGGTCCGGCCTACGGATATCCTTTCTATCGTCCAATCTGGGCGCCGGCTTATGTTTCGTTTTTCGGCCCTGGATTCGGCGTCGGGTTTGGCGTCGGATTCGGATTTGGCTTCGGCGTCGGCTGGCTGCCGCTCGGGCCGGGTGACTTCTTTCATCCCTGGTGGGGCCGCTGGGGCGGCGGCTTCGGTTATGCCCGCTTCGGCGAATTCAATCACGGCGGTTTCGCTCCGCTGCGCGCCGGCTCGCGATTTTCGAACGTGAACCTGGCCATGCATGACCGGAACTTCCGCGGCGCGACTTCGGTCTCCGGCAAGGAGTTTGGCAGCGCCCACATGAATGCGCAGGCGATGACTCATGCCCAGATGCAGAACGCCCGTTTCAATACCGGCAGACTATCGGTGAGTCCGACCCGCGAGAGCATGTCCGCCAGCGGACGGCCGGCGGCGGCGTCAACAACTCGAAACGCGTCGCAGAATCAGCACTTTTTCTCGACTCGTGCCGCGGCGGCCAGTGCGGGAACTGGCAGATCGTTCAACAACAGCTCTTCGAGTGAACGATCGTCGAACGAACGATCAACGGGAACCGCTCGCGAAACGGCCAGAAGCGGCAACTCGACAGGCGCTCGCGAAGGCGGTGGCTGGCAGAGATTTTCACCGATGGCGCGTTCATCTTCTGAATCAGCTAGAACGGGTGAAGCGGCAGGCCGCACGTCATCCGATAATCGGTCCATGGGTGGCGGAGAAAGTCGTAGCGCGGAAAGCCGCAGCCCCTATGGCTCGTCTCGGAGCGCGAGTCCCGAAAGCCGCGGCTACGGCTCGGCGGGACGCGGCTACGGCGGCGGCTATTCGCGACCGCCGCTCAACATGCGGCAGCCGATCGTCACCCCGCGCTCGTACGGCGGAGGCGCGTATGGTGGACGTTCATCCGGTTACGGTGGCGGACGTTCAGCCCCGAGCTTCGGTGGCCACTCCGCGCCGAGCAGTCACGGCGGCGGATCGTCGCACGGCGGCGGTGGGCACGGTGGAGGCGGCCACGGTGGACATGGGAGGTAAAACTACGCTGGAACCCTTCCCAGCGTAGCAAGGCAGCACAGCAACACTCTACCCAGCAGTGAGACGCGTTAACAGCGCACCTCACTGCTTTTTTTTGTTCCCCGCCCTTCCTGTCACTTCTTCTTGTCACGGCTCTTCTTTATGACTGTTCTTCTTGTGCAACAGCTTTTGCCGCACTCTTGTTGGCTACGACACTAGAATTCAACGCGCAACGCAAGCTGCCCGGTGCGGTTGCCAGCGTTCTCCGCAGTTTGCGGAGCGCTGAGGACGCCGAAGGTTGCGGGGACATCGATATACGTCGACGGAGGAGCAAAGTTCGTGTGGTTGAGCACATTGGTAAACGTGGACTCGAACCGCACTTTCACTCCTTCCGTAACGTGCAGGACCTTGGCCAGACCGAGGCTCGCCGCGGCTGTGCCTGGTCCCTGCAGGATGCCAACTCCAGCATTGCCGAAGCGGCCAGCGCCGACCGGAGTCGGCGAAAACGCAGCCAGGTTGAAATAATGCGCACGCGACTGACCCTGATAGAGATTGGTCGAGATCTGGTCGGGACGCAGAAAAGCTCCGCGATTGACCACGTTGGTGTTGGACTGGTCGTTGGTTTCCGGCTGATCGCCCAGGAAAGGGCAGGTGCCATTCGACAAGAGTGCCACCTGGCAGCCTCCAGGGCTGATGCTCGGCGTGAGCCACGGGCCCCTTTCAAGCAGAGTCACGTTGGTCAGCTCCCAACCGCCCAGCACGGCGTTCTTCCAGCCGCCGGTGTTCACGAAAGTGCGGCCCTGTCCGAAAGGCAACTGATAGACGCCGGTTAGGAGGAAACGGCCGCGGCGAGTTCCTTCGACATTGCCGTAATCGTCGAGGATGTGAAAGCGGTCGGCGATGGGAATGCCGTAGTTAACCTCACCGGCGTAGGCCGTGGGCGTATCGCCCTGGTTGTCGGCGAGGTTCTTCGCCAGTGTATAGTTGGCGTCGAAGTAAAGGCCGTGTGACGTTTTGTGGCTCTCCTCGATTTCCAGCGCATTGTAGTTGGCTTCGCCGGCGTTGAAGGTGCTGTAGAGCGTGAACCAGTTGGGGTAAGGCGCGCGCGGATCGACGTATGGACTGTCTGCTGTCGTCTGATAGGGCGTGGTGCTCGCCGGAATCTGGTTGAGGTCTTCGGTGATGCTCAGGCGATAAGTGTGCATGCCGACATAGCTGACCCGCAGGCTGTCGCTATTGGTGAGCTGACGCTCGATCGTTAGATTCCATTGATTGGCTTGGGGGTCGCGGTAATCGGGATCGACTCCCTGATCAAGCCCTCCGCCGCCGTATTGCACACCAACCGTAGGCGGCGCGGTATTAGGGAATCGAATGAGAGGCGCTGTCACTGTACCGCTGTTGGTATAAGTATGCAGCGCCGATGTCGGGTTACCACTGTTATTAAATGACAGGGGACCTAGATTAGTTACTGTAAATACTCCGAAGCCGGCGCGAATAACTGTCTTCGTATCGTTGAAGGGACGATAAGCGAGCGCGAACCGCGGCTGAAAATTGCGCTTATAAATGTTGCGCAATGATTGCGGCAAGTGATCCTGGCTGGCGGTAATGTAGTTAGTGCACGACAGCGCTGTGTTACCGCCTGGGAGATTGCAGGCATTGAACGACTGCTGGAAGCCGAGATTCGAGGCCTCGATGTTCTGCGACGCGAGATAGCCGGCAAGGTTGTCTGGCACGACGATCGAGTTGTTTCTCTGATCGAAGTTGGCGAGATTGCCGCCGACTTCGGTGAAGCCCGGAAGGATCTGCCAGCGCAGCCCGTAACTCAGAGTAAGTCTGCTGGTGACCTGATATTCATCCTGGCCGAAAAGGCTGTACTGCCACGCCGTTCCGGCTACATCCGGACTGGAAACGGCGAAGAAGATGGTCGTCGGCTCACCTTCAAGGAAGTCACCAAAGGCATTGCCTGTGAATGTAGGCTCGAACGTAAACTGCCCGAAGTCATCCGAAGGCAGGAAAGTCTCGATATCGGCATAACGTACCCTGCGCGCGTCAATGCCAGTCTTGAACGTGTGCTTGCCACGCGTCCAGGTCAGGTTGTCCGTGAACTGGGTCGTCTTGGACTGTGTCACTCCCGTCTTATCGCGGCCAATAGGAGTGAAGCCGGTTCCGGCGCCGAAATTAAAAGTAGGGAACGCATGCGTCGTAGGGTGCTGGCTGATGTTCACCCCGGTCAGGTCGAGTTGCTCGAGCGCATCCGCGCCCACGATGGGGAAACCCACGCTCGTCGTCACATTCGTGAATCCGAAGCGGAACTCGTTAACCAGCCGCGGCGTCAGCACCCACGTATGCGAGACCAGCAGGCTGCGATTGTGCACGCTGTCGGAGTCGTCTGGTAGAAGCGGGTTGGCATAGTCCTCAGTGATGTTCTTGCGGCTGAAGCGCGCGTAGACCGATTGCTTGGAAGTGATGGTCTGGTCGATACGAAGATCCGCTCCATCGGTGCGCGCGGGGGTGGATTGAAAGTTTTCGTAGTTATAGTCCGGGCCGGGGAGGTTCGGTTGCGGATAATAGTTCGGGCCGTTGACGTTGGGGAGCGGATAGTAGGTCAATAGCGCCGTCGCGGTGGGATTGATGCTGGCAGTCGGAATCGACGCGACGCCAAACGTGGTCAGGTCACCGCTGCGCTGCTCCTGCGTGGGAACAATGAACTGCTGCGCCACCGCTGTCGAGCGCCGGTTTCCTTCGTAATCGAGGAAGAAAAAAGTCTTGTCTTTGCCATCATAGAGATGTGGAATGCTCAACGGACCGCCGAGCGATCCGCCAAAGGTATTGAAGTGTTTTGGCGCCTTACCGCTGAAGCCATAGGGATCCGCGTCGAGCGCATCGTTCTGCAGATACTCAAACAGGCTGCCGTGATACCGGCTGGTGCCGCTCTTTGTGGTAAAGGTAACATCGCCCACCTGGGAAAATTCCGCGCTGTTATTGAAGGAGGTTACTTTCACCGCCGAGATTCCCTCTTGCGATGGATACGCGTCCTGCAGTGCGCCGTTCTGCCGCACGTTCGCGGTGGAGATGCCGTCGACGGAAAAGTTTACCATCGCCGAACTCGCGCCGCCGAGCGCGATGTTTCCAGAACTATCCTGTTGCACGT
>Ga0302324_100026302_pt1 | contig 11128 bp, 6 predicted proteins | sample Palsa_T0_1_FD_201949 | JGI IMG/M metagenome (GOLD analysis project Ga0302324, IMG submission 201949) | Peat permafrost microbial communities from Stordalen Mire near Abisko, Sweden - Palsa_T0_1 | ecosystem: Environmental > Terrestrial > Soil > Palsa > Peat permafrost | place: Sweden: Abisko... | reverse complement strand
GTGGGCCTGGTGGCGCTCGCGCTGCTGGTACTGCTGCCGCGGCTTGCGCAGCGGCGCGCGGCCGCACGCGCCACCGCGCGCATCCTGCTGCGCATGGCCGGCATGCGCCTTACCGTGAGGTTCCCCGAGCGGCTGCCGCAAGGCCAGTGCGTGGTGGTCTGCAACCACGCCAGCTACCTCGATGGCATCGTGCTCACGGCGGCACTCCCGGCGCGCTTTGGCTTCGTTATCAAGCGCGAGATGGCCGCGTTCCCGCTCGCCGGGCCGCTGCTGAAGCGCCTGGGGTCGGAATTCGTCGAGCGCTTCGACCGCCAGCGCGGCGCCACGGATGCGCGGCGCGTGCTGCGCAACGCCATCCAGGGGAATTCGCTGGTGTTCTTCCCGGAAGGCACCTTCACGCGCACCCCGGGCCTGCTCAAATTCCACACCGGCGCCTTCGCCATCGCCACGCGCACCGGCTGCCCGCTGGTCCCGGCGGTGGTGCGCGGCACGCGCCGCGCGCTCTCGCCGAGCGGGGCGTTGCCGCTGCCCGGAGCGATCGAGCTGCAGATCCTGCCCCCGCTTGAGGCTAGCCCCGAGGACCCCGAGCGCTCAGCCGCGGAACTGCGCGAGCGGGCACGCGAGGCGATGCTCGCAGCGCTCGGTGAGCCGGATCTCACATGTTGCGACGATACTGCCCACCCACCTGATAGAGCGCATGCGAGATCTGCCCGAGCGAGCAGACCTTGACGCATTGCATGAGCGCGGCGAACACATTCTCGCCTGCGGCGGCAGCGCGCTGCAGTGCGGCGAGTGCCGCCGGCGCGCGTGCCGTGTTGCGCGCCTGGAAAGCGCGCACCGCTGTGACCTGATCCTGTTTCTCCTGGTCGCTGGAGCGGATCAGCTGCGCCCCCTTGTGCTCGTCTGCGGCATCGGCGCCCGAGAGGAAGGTGTTCACGCCGATCAACGGCAGCGAGCCGTCGTGTTTCTTGGTCTCGTAGTACAGCGACTCTTCCTGGATCTTGGCGCGCTGGTACATGGTCTCCATGGCCCCGAGCACGCCGCCGCGATCCGAGAGCGCCTCGAACTCCTTGTAGACCGCCTCCTCCACCAGATCGGTCAGGTAGTCGATGGCAAACGAACCCTGCCACGGGTTCTGGATCTTGTTCAGGCCAAGCTCGCGGTTGATGATGAGCTGGATGGCGACCGCACGGCGCACGCTCTCCTCGGTCGGAGTGGTGATCGCCTCGTCGTACGCATTGGTGTGCAGGCTGTTGCAGTTGTCGAACAGCGCGTAGGCCGCCTGCAGCGTGGTGCGGATGTCGTTGAAGGAGATCTCGCGCGCGTGCAGGCTGCGCCCTGAGGTCTGCACGTGATACTTGAGCATCTGGCTGCGCGGACCGGCGTGGTAGCGCTCGCGCATGGCGCGTGCCCAGATGCGCCGCGCGACGCGCCCGATGACCACGTACTCCGGGTCCATGCCGTTGGAGAAGAAGAACGAGAGGTTGGGCGCGAAGTCATCGATCTTCATGCCGCGCGCCAGGTAGTACTCGGCGATGGTGAAGCCGTTGGCGAGCGTGAAGGCGAGCTGCGAGATGGGGTTGGCTCCGGCTTCCGCGATGTGGTAGCCGGAGATCGATACGGAATAGAAGTTGCGCACGCGCCGGTCGATGAAGTACTGCTGCACATCACCCATCATGCGCAGCGCGAACTCGGTGGAGAAAATACAGGTGTTCTGCGCCTGATCCTCCTTCAGGATGTCGGCCTGCACCGTGCCGCGCACCGACTGCAGCGCACGCTCGCGGATGCGCTCGTAGCTCTCGCGCTCGAGGAGCTCATCTCCGGTGACCCCGAGCATCGCGAGCCCCGAGCCGTCGTGGTGCGGCGGCAGCTCGCCCTTGTAGCTCGGTGGCGGCACCCCGCGCGCGGCGGCCGCCTCGTTGGCGGCGGTGATCTTGCGCTGCGCGGCCTCCCACTGCCCCTCCCCCTTCAGGTAGCGCTCGACCTGCTGGTCGATGGCGGTGTTCATGAACATCGCCAGGATGATCGGCGCCGGACCGTTGATGGTCATCGAGACCGAGGTCGCCGGCTGGCACAGATCGAAGCCCGAATAGAGCTTCTTCATGTCATCGAGGGTCGCGATCGAGACGCCCGAGTTGCCCGTGCGGCCGTAGACGTCGGGGCGCGTATCGGGGTCCTCCCCGTAGAGCGTGGTCGAATCGAATGCGGTCGAGAGGCGCGGCCCATGGCCGTGCGCGAGGTAGTGAAAGCGGCGGTTGGTGCGCTCCGGGCCGCCCTCGCCGGCGAACATGCGCGTCGGGTCCTCCTCCTCACGCCGGTAGGGATAGACCCCGCCGGTGTACGGATAGGCCCCGGGCAGGTTCTCCGTGAGGATGAAGTGCAGCAGCTCGCCCCAGTCCTTGAGCCGGGGCACTGCGATCTTCGGCACCGCCGAGCGCGAGAGGCTCTCGGTGTAGTTCTCGCCCTTTACCAGCCGATCGCGTACCGGATACGAATAGGTCGGGTCGGTCGCCGCCTGCGCGCGCGCCGGCCAGGCCTTGAGCTCCGCCAGCGCCTCCGCGCCCACCGCCTCGAGCGCTGCGTGGTAGGCGCCGCGCAGCTCGCGCCGCGTGGCATCGGCCCCCGCCTCGGTGAGCGCCTCGGGTGCGTAGCGCTCGAGCGGGGCCGGGAGCGGCGCATCGTGCAGCGCGCGCAGTGACTCGTACAGGCCATAGGCGTGACGCGCTGCTTCCACCTGCGCTTCCAGGCGCGCGCGGCTGGCGCGGCCCGCCTGGGCGATCTCCGCAAGATAGCGGGTACGCGCGCCGGGGATGAGGGGCGCGCGCTTGCTGAGCTCGGTGGGACCGGGGTCGGTGAGCTGCCACGCTGCGCGCCCCTGCGCGCGCTCGCTAAGGGCGGCGCATACGGCGGCGAACAGGCGGTTGACGCCCGGGTCGTTGAAGCGGCTGGCAATCGTCGGGAACACCGGCAGCTGCGCGTCCGTCTGGCGTGCACGCTCGGGGTGGTTGCGCCGCCACTGCTTCCTGATGTCGCGCAGGCTGTCCTCGGCACCGCGCTTCTCGCTCTTGTTGAGCACGATAAAGTCGGCGTAGTCGAGCATGTCGATCTTCTCGAGCTGGCTCGCCGCGCCGTACTCGGCGGTCATCACGTACAGCGACAGATCCACCAGGTCGACGATCTCGGTGTCGGACTGGCCGATACCGGCCGTCTCGACGATCACCAGATCGAAGCCGGCCGCTTTGTAGAGCGCAATCACGTCCTTGAGCACCGCGGAGGTTGCCAGGTGCGCGCGCCGCGTGGCGAGGGAGCGCATGAAGATGTTCTCGGCGGCGAGGCTGTTCATGCGGATGCGATCCCCGAGGAGCGCGCCGCCGCTGCGCCGGCGCGTCGGGTCCATCGCCACGACCGCGATCTGCGCCTGCGGGAACTGCCGCCCCAGGCGCGAGAGCAGCTCATCGGTGAGGCTCGACTTGCCCGCGCCTCCCGTGCCGGTGATGCCGATCACCGGCACCTTGTGCCGCGAGCGCGAGAGTGCGCGGCGGATCTGCTCGAGCTGCGCGCCACCGCCGCCCTGCTGGTCTGCGCCTTCCAGGACCGTGATGGTGCGCGCGATCAGCCCGTGGTCGCGCGCGTTGAGCGGCCGGAACTCGTACGGCGGCTTTTGCACCGCAGCGACGCGCGTGAACACGTCCTCGATCATCCCGGCAAGGCCCATGCGCCGGCCGTCCTCGGGGGTATAGATCTTCTCGACACCGTAGCGCTCGAGCGCCTCGATCTCGTCCGGGGCGATGGTGCCCCCGCCGCCGACTACCACGCGCACGTGCGGATAGCCGCGCTCGCGCAGCATGTCGACCATGTAGGTGAAATACTCGTTGTGGCCGCCCTGGTAGGAGCTGACCGCAATGGCATCGGCGTCCTCGTCGATGGCCGCGCGCACGATGTCGGCGACGCTGCGGTTGTGCCCCAGGTGCACGACTTCGGCGCCGTGCCCCTGCAGCAGACGCCGGATCATGTTGATGGCGGCATCGTGGCCGTCGAAGAGTGAGGCCGCGGATACGAAGCGCAGCGGTGGCCGCGGCGCGGCCGGTGCGCTGTGCGGCAGCGCAGCGCTACCCTGGAGACCGCCGTTCATATGAGTTCTGGCGCCCCTTTACCAGCCGGTAAGGTATGTTACTCACCAGTATCAAACAGCCGCCCGCGGCCGGTCAACATGCCGCCGCCACCTGCGGCAGTGCCCTCCAGGCCCGGCCGCGCCGCTATAATACTCCGCCCCCATGAGCAGCCGCCGCAGCAACCCCTCCGCTGGCAAGGTCCCCCTCCCCGCTCCCTCCCCCTGGCGGGCGAGCCGCGAGCGGCTGCGCGATCGTGAGATCAAGCGCGATGCCGTGATCCGCGCCGCGGCGCTTGAGTTCAATCGCAAGGGCTACCACAACACCTCCCTCGATGACATCGCCGCGCGGCTCGAGGTCACAAAGCCCACGGTGTACTACTACGTCACCAGCAAGGAGCAGCTCCTGTTCGAGTGCTTCGTAGCGGGGGTGGAGCAGATCCGGGCGGCGTTCCGCGAGGTACGCCACCTCGAGGCGCCGGCGCGCGAGCGGCTGAATGCCGTGCTGCGCCATTACGGGGAGGCGGTGGCTTCCGAATTCGGCTGGTGCATGGTGCGGGCGGAGGACCAGGACCTCTCCCCGGTCATGAGCCGCCACATCAAGGCGCTCAAGACCGAAATCGACCACGGCGTGCGCCGGCTGATCAAAGAAGGCGTGCAGGACGGCTCCATCCAGCCGTGTGATCCGAAGATGACAGCGTTTGCCCTGGCCGGTGCCCTCAACTGGATCGCGCACTGGTATCGTGAGGACCGTTCCCTGACGGGCGCGCAGATTGCCGAGGCGTTCGTCACCATATTCGAGGGGGGCCTGCGACCGCGCACCAGCGCCTCTCAGCTCGGGGCCCGCGAGCGCTCACCGCGCCGGGTCCGCAACGCCCTCGCGCGCTAGGAGAGACCCATGTCCAGCACAGATGTCGTCATCGTGTCCGCCAAGCGCACGCCCATCGGGGCGTTCCTGGGCGCCCTCACCCCGCTCACGGCCGTGCAGCTCGGCAGCGCCGCCGTCAAAGCCGCAGTCGAGGCCGCCGGCATCGCAGGCGCGGACATCCAGGAAGTCATCATGGGGTGCGTGCTGCCGGGGAACCTCGGCCAGGCGCCGGCCCGGCAGGCGGCCCTCGGGGCCGGAGTGCCGATCGGTGCACCCGCCACGACCGTCAACAAGATGTGCGGCTCGGGGCTTAAGTCCGTGATGATGGCCGCCGACCAGATCCGCTCCGGCACGGCCGAGATCGTGCTCGCCGGGGGCCTCGAGTCGATGAGCAATGCTCCGTACATGCTGCCGAAGGCCCGCAGCGGCTATCGCATGGGGAACGGGGAGGTGATCGATCACATGCTGCGCGACGGGCTGCAAAGTCCGTTCGACGGCAAGTCGATGGGCTGCTTCGCTGATGCCACCGCGGCCAAGTACGGCTTCACCCGCGCCCAGCAGGATGCTTTCGCCGCAGAATCGGTGCGCCGCGCGATGGCGGCGCTGCAGGCGGGCGATTTCGATGCCGAGGTCACACCAGTGACGGTGAAGGGCCGCAAGGGCGACACCCTCATCGCGCGCGATGAGACCCCCGGAACGTGCGACCCGAGCAAGATCAGCACGATGAAGCCGGCCTTCAACAAGGACGGCACGGTGACGGCCGCGAGCTCCTCCTCGATCTCCGACGGGGCGGCGGCGCTCATCGTGATGAGCGCCAAGAGCGCGGACAGCCGGGGACTGAAGCCCCTCGCGCGCGTACTCGCCTACGCGAGTCACGCGCAAGAGCCGGAGTGGTTCACGACCGCACCGGTCGGTGCCATCCGCAAGGTGCTGACGCAACTGGGCTGGAAGCCGCACGACGCGGATCTCTACGAGATCAACGAGGCCTTTGCCGTCGTCACCATGGCAGCGATGCGCGATATTGACATCGATCATGCGCGCGTGAACGTCGCCGGCGGCGCTTGCGCCCTCGGACATCCGATCGGGGCGACCGGCGCGCGCATCCTGACGACCCTGCTGTACGCACTGCGCCGCCGCGGCGGCAAGCGCGGCATCGCCTCACTGTGCATCGGCGGGGGTGAGGCCGTGGCGCTCGCGGTCGAGTTGCTCTAGTGAAGATCCAGGACGCACGTGCCGTCATTACCGGCGGCGCCTCGGGCTTAGGTCACGCGGTGGCCCGCCACATTGTCGCCAGCGGCGGCAAGGTCATCCTGCTCGATGTGCAGGAAGGGCCGGGGCGCGCGGCAGCCGCCGCGCTCGGCCCGCAGGCGGGCTTCGTGCGCTGCGATGTGACCTCCGAGGCCGAGGTGAATGCCGCCATGGAGGCCGCGCATGCGCAGCTCAAAGGGCTCAACCTGCTGGTGAACTGCGCGGGGGTCATCGGCGCCGGGCGTGTGCTTGGCAAGAACGGACCGATGGCGGGGGAGTTCTTCACCAAGGTGATCCACATCAACCTGATCGGCACCTTCCTGTGCGACAAGGCCGCCGCGGCGCTCATGCAGAAAAATCCGCCCGGACCCGACGGGGAGCGCGGGCTGCTGATCCACACCTCATCGGTGGCCGCCTTCGAGGGCCAGATCGGCCAGGTCGCCTACGCCGCCACCAAGGCAGCGGTGGCCGGCATGACGCTGCCGATCGCGCGCGAGCTGGCGCGCTTTGGCATCCGCTGCGTGGCGATCGCGCCGGGCATCTTCCACACGCCCATGATGGAGGGCATGTCGCAAGAGGTGCAGGACTCCCTCGCCGCGCAGGTACCCTTTCCGGCGCGGCTTGGCAAGCCCGAGGAGTTCGCGCAGCTGGTCGCGAGCGTGTTCGAGATCGCGATGCTGAACGGCACCACCATCCGGCTCGATGGCGCGATCCGCATGCAGCCGAAGTAAGGTGCTCTGGAGAAGGCGCCAGCGGCGGATGAGGGGGAAGTAGCGTGAGTGATCCGAGCAAGTCGGCGGATGTCATCGAGCGCGACGTCATGCAGTACGACGTCGTCATCGTCGGGGCGGGTCCGGCCGGTCTTGCCTGCGCCATCCGCCTGAAGCAGCTGCGCCCGCAGATGAGCGTCTGCGTACTCGAGAAGGGCTCCGCGGTCGGTGCGCATTCGATCTCAGGTGCGGTGCTCGAGCCTGGCCCGCTGGAAGAGCTGCTGCCGGAATTCACCCGCGAGTACCCGGGCATGAAGGTGCCCGCGCTCGAGGACGATTTCCGCATCCTGACACGCGCAGGCTCCTACAAGCCGATACCGGACTGGCTGGTGCGGCTGCTGCCGCGCTCGATGACCTATTCCACACCCTTCAACAATCACGGCAACTACATCATCTCCCTCGGTCAGCTCACGCCCTGGCTCGCCAGCAAGGCCGAAGCCCTCGGGGTGGAAGTCTTCCCGGGCTTCGCCGCGGCGGCGGCGGTGTTCGGGGATGACGGCAGTGTGAAGGGCGTGCGCATCGGTGACATGGGACTCGACAAGGACGGCAAGCCGGGGCCGAACTTCACCGCCGGAGTGGAGATCCACGCACCACTCACGGTGCTCGCGGAGGGCGCGCGCGGCTCGCTATCCAAGCAGCTCATCGCGAAGTTCGACCTGGCCTGCGGCCACTGCCCGCAGACCTTCGCGCTCGGCTACAAGGAGCTGTGGCAGCTGCCCGCCGGACGCGTGCGTCCGGGGCGCATCGAGCACGGCCTGGGGTGGCCGGCTGACTCGCGCACCTACGCGGGCAGCTTCCTGTATCACCTCGACAACGATCGTGTGTACGTCGGCTACATCGTCGGCCTCGACTATCAGGATCCGCGCCTGCAGCCCTTCGAGGCGTTCCAGCAGTACAAGAATCACCCGAGCGTGAAGGGGCTGCTCGAGGGCGGTGAGATCGTCTCCGCCGGGGCGCGCGTCGTTGCGGCCGGCGGGTGGCAGTCGACCCCGACGCTCGAGATGCCGGGGGCGATTCTCATCGGTGATGCCGGCGGCACACTGAACTTCGCCAAGATCAAGGGTGTGCACCAGGCGATCCGCTCGGGCGCGCTCGCCGCAGAGCACCTCGCCGAGAGCGGCGGCGGGGCGGGCTTCGATGCCCGCTGGCGCGCGAGCGTCGGCGGCCAGGAACTCAGGCGCGTGCGCAACTTCAAGCCCGCCTTCAAGCGCGGCATGTGGGCGGGCCTGATCAACGGCGCCTGGGAGATGTTCACTGCCGGCAAATCTCCCTGGACGCTGAAAAACAGCGCCGATGCGGCGCGCCTTGCGAAGCTCGACGCCTACCGCTCACCGCAGCGACACTGGGTCGAGCGCACGCTCCCCCCGCGCGATCGCGTGTCGTTCGTGTTCTTCGCGGGCAATGCGCACGAGGAAAGCCAGCCGGTGCATCTGAAGGTCGCCGACACCAGTATCTGCGCCGGGCGCTGCGCGAAGGAGTACGGCAACCCCTGCGAGCGCTTCTGTCCGGCAGGTGTCTACGAGATGGTCGATGACGGCGCAGGCGGCCGGCGCCTGCAGATCAATGCTGCCAACTGCGTGCACTGCAAGGCCTGCGATATCAAGGACCCCTACGGGATCATCACCTGGACCACGCCCGAGGGAGGCTCGGGACCAAACTACCAGTCGCTCTAGCCATGACAGAACTCTGGCGCCCCTCCCCCGCGCGCATCGCGGACGCGAACCTGACACGCTTCATGGGCTGCGTGAACGCGCGCCGCGGCACGCAGCTGCGCGAACATGCGGAACTGTACGCCTGGTCGCTCGACTCGCCGGAGGCTTTCTGGAGCGAGGTGGCGCGCTTTGCCGATGTGCGTGCCGACTGGGGCGAGGGACCGGTGCTCGAGAACCCGGATCAGATGCCCGGAGCGCGCTTCTTCCCGAACGCGCGGCTGAATTTCGCGGCCAACCTGCTGAAGTTCGACGATGAGCAGCCCGCCCTGGTGTTCCGCAACGAGCGCGGCACGCGCCGTACGCTCTCCTACCGCGAGCTGCGGGCAGAAGTGGCGCGCATCGCGGCGGGACTGACGGATGCGGGCGTCACGACCGGGGATCGCGTCGCGGGCTTTCTGCCGAACCTGCCCGAGACCACCATCGCGATGCTCGCCACCGCCAGCATCGGGGCGATCTGGTCGTCCTGCTCGCCGGACTTCGGGGTGCACGGTGTGCTCGATCGCTTCGGACAGATCCAGCCGAAGGTGCTGTTCACCGCCGATGGCTACTTCTATGCGGGCAAGAAGCTCGACTCGCTCTCGACAGTGTCCGCGGTGCTCGCGAAACTGGAGGCGATCGAGCGCGTGGTGGTGATCGGCTACCTCGAGGAGGAGCCACAGCTGGCCGTCCTCGGCGCAGGCGCCGGGCGCGCCGTGCCGTGGCGCGCCTTCGGCAGCCGCACGCGTGAGCTCGCCTGCGCGTCCCTGCCGTTCAACCACCCGCTCTACATCATGTACTCCTCCGGCACTACCGGGGTGCCCAAGTGCATCGTGCACGGCGCGGGCGGCACCTTGCTGCAGCACCAGAAGGAGCATCTGCTGCACACCGACTTAAAGCGCAGCGACCGGCTGTTCTACTTCACCACCTGCGGCTGGATGATGTGGAACTGGCTCATGAGCGGGCTCGCGAGCGGGGCGACGCTGGTGCTCTACGACGGCAGCCCGTTCCACCCAGGTCCGGCGGCGCTCTGGGACATGGCGCAGGAGGAGCGCATCACCATATTCGGCACCAGCGCCAAATACCTGACATCGCTGCAGAAGAGCGACTACCTGCCGGCGCGCGCGGTGGATCTCGCACCGCTCCGTACGCTCCTGTCCACCGGCTCCCCGTTGCTCGAGGACAGCTTCGACTACGTCTACCGCGCCGTGAAGGCCGATCTGCAGCTCGCCTCGATCTCCGGCGGTACCGACATCATCTCGTGCTTCGCGCTCGGGTGTCCGACGCGCCCGGTGTACCGCGGTGAGATCCAGTGCCGTGGCCTGGGCATGGCGGTGGAGATCTTCGATGATGACGGCCGGCCGCTGCGCGCTGAGCGCGGGGAACTCGTGTGCACTGCGCCTTTCCCCTCCATGCCGGTCGGATTCTGGGACGATCCGACGGGCGCTAAGTACCGCGCCGCCTATTTCGAGCGCTTCCCGGGCGTGTGGCACCACGGCGACTACGCCGCGCTCACCGAACACGACGGACTGGTGATCTACGGGCGCTCGGACGCGGTACTCAATCCCGGCGGCGTGCGCATCGGCACCGCGGAGATCTATTCGGCGGTCGAGGGACTGGCGCAGGTCCTCGAGGCCCTCGCGGTCGGCCAGGACTGGCACGGGGACGTGCGCGTGGTGCTGTTCGTGCGCCTGGCCGCCGGCGCGGCGCTGGATGAGGCGCTCAAGAAGGAGATCCGCGCGGCGATCCGCAGCAACACGACCGCGCGGCACGTGCCGGCCAAGATCATTGCCGTGCCGGACATCCCGCGCACGCTCTCGGGCAAGATCACCGAGCTCGCGGTGCGTAACGTCATCCATGGGCTGCCGGTGAAGAACCTGGACGCACTCGCCAATCCGGGAGCGCTCGAGCACTTCCGCGCGCTCCCCGATCTCACATTCTGAGCATCCTTGAGCGAGGCACCCTCTGGCGCAGGCCCGCAAGCGCCGGCGCAATCCGCCGGGCACGACGAGCTGCGCGAGCTCTACGCACGCGCTGTGGCGCAGGGTCGTTTCCAGTCGGACCCCGTGCAGCTGCAAGCCTTGAGCAAACTCGTGCAGCTGCGCACGCGATTGATCGCACGCACAGAACGCACCTCGCCGCTTGCGCGCTGGCTCGCAGCGCTCATGCCTGGCAGCGGGCAGCCGCCGGTGCGCGGGCTGTACCTGTGGGGGAGCGTCGGCCGTGGCAAGACCTGGCTCACGGACCTGTTCTTCGCCAGCCTGCCGTTCCGACAGAAACGGCGGCGCCATTTCCATCGCTTCATGTACGACGTGCACCGGCGACTCGCACAACTCAAGCACCAGCGCGCGCCGCTCGCGCAGGTCGCACAGTCGATCGCAAGCGACACCCGCGTGCTGTGCTTCGATGAGCTCTACGTCGCGGACATCGCGGATGCCATGATCCT
>Ga0302324_100026301_pt1 | contig 11128 bp, 9 predicted proteins | sample Palsa_T0_1_FD_201949 | JGI IMG/M metagenome (GOLD analysis project Ga0302324, IMG submission 201949) | Peat permafrost microbial communities from Stordalen Mire near Abisko, Sweden - Palsa_T0_1 | ecosystem: Environmental > Terrestrial > Soil > Palsa > Peat permafrost | place: Sweden: Abisko... | reverse complement strand
TCAGAATTGCGATCCCGTCGTTGTCGGACGTTTGGCCGTATCTGGCGACCGCCACCGGTAACGAGTGGCTGGTTCCGCTGATAGCGGGTTATTTTGCGATCAGCAGCTGGCATAATCTCCGAATGCCGAAGTGTCCGCACTGTCATCGCGCACTCAACGGGCCAATTGCGGTCGCCACAGATCGCTGTGGGCGTTGTGGCGAGATTGCCGTCGATGACCCGCGCATGACGAATGACATCGGCGCCGCAACGACGAAGCGCTAGCGTAACTTTTGGCGTTGCGGACGGTTCATAGTATCGATCAAGAAATTCGGCGGAGATAAGCGTTATGCCTTTCATAGACACTCACTACCTGAAAACAATCGAGCGCCTTCCCGGCTGGAAAGGTAAATACTTCGATTCGGAAAGCATGACCTTCGGGCACTACGTCTTCGAGGAGGGCTCAACCATCCACGAACATTCGCATACGAACGAGGAAGTCTGGAACGTGGTCGAAGGTCAGCTCGAAGTGACAATCGGCGGCAAGACGCAAGTAGCCGGGCCCGGCTTCGTCGCAATCGTGCCGCCGAACACACTGCACTTCGTGAGAGCGGTCACCGACGGCCGTGCGATCGTCGTTGATTATCCGTTGCGCCGCGAAATGTCAGGCAGCAAACCGGCAGAAACAAAATAGCGCTCAGGCGAAGCTGCGCTTTAACTTTGAAATGATCTGCGCGTGACGCGAGTCGCCTGCGCTGAACTCGATCCGCCGCAGATTGGCGCCGGCGTAGCTGATTCTTACCGACAGGTATTCCATCTCACTGCCGCCGCGCAGCCGCTCGAACCATTCCACCGCCGCGACGCCTTCGGAGAATAAGTATTCGCGCAGCCCCAGGTCGTCGAGCGTCGCCTCTTCGAGCCGGTACAGGTCTATGTGATAAAGCGGGAAGCGCCCGTGATGTTCCTGGATCATGGTAAAGGTCGGGCTCAGGATGTCCTCTTCGCGCAGGCTCAGCCCGCGCGCGAGACCCTTGATGAAGCAGGTCTTACCCGCACCGAGGTCGCCGATCAGACCTAGCAGCTCGCCGCCCTCGAGGATCGACGCCAGCCGTCGTCCCCATGACTTGGTTTCATGCGGCGAGCGGCTTTCGATCACCATCGTGACCATCGTCGCGCCTGACGCTGCAGCCTCATTAGCCATCTCGATTACTCAGTAGCTATTATAGCTCAACTACTCAGTCAGAGCTTCCCGCGCCGCCGGCAACTCGTCAATAAGGTCGCCCGCGATATAGCCGACGTGCCCCATCCGCGCCGCCACACGATCGGCCGCGTACCCGTGAAGGAAAACGCCGAGCGCGAGCGCGTCAAGCGGGCGCATCTTCTGTGCGAGCAGCGTGCCGACGATTCCCGACAGTGCGTCGCCCATCCCCGGCGTCGCCATCCCGGGATTTCCGGTCGAGTTGATGTAAATGTCGCCATCGGGAGATGCGACAACCGAGCGCGCACCCTTGATGAGCACAGTCGCTCCGGTTCGCTCCGTCAGAGTACGCGCGGCTGACACCCGATCATCATTGATCTTCGCCGTTGTTACGCCTAGCAGCCGCGAGGCTTCCCCCGGATGAGGCGTCAATACCACGGGGCCGCGCGCGTGCTTCAACGTCTCGCAACCGATCGCGGCGACGGCGTTGAGCCCATCCGCATCGATCAGCATCGGGCGCTCGGGCTCGGATGCGTCCGAGATCAGCCATTCGATCAGGCGCTTGGTATCGTCGCTGACTCCAATCCCCGGTCCCACGACGATCGCGCTCTTGCCGTCGAGTAACATCTTCAGCGCGTCGGGCGCGTGCGCGCCATCGAAATGCCCGTCGCGATCCGCAATCGGCTCCGTCATCAGTTCGGCCTGCCCGGCCGCGACGATCGGCTGGATCGATTCCGGCATAGCCGCCGTCACCAGGCCGGCGCCCGTTCTAAGCGCCGCGCGCGAAGCGAGCAGCACGGCGCCGGATTTCCCGCGCCCGCCGGCTATTATCAGCGGATGCCCATACATTCCTTTGTGAGCATCCGTCGGCCGCGCGCGAATAAGATGCTGCAAGGCGGCGCGCTCGAGGAATCGTCCGCGCGGCGCTATCTCATCGATCGCGTGCGGTGCGAAACCAATTTCGACGATTCGCAGCTCGCCGCATTGTCCAGCGCCCGGATATGAAACATGGCCAAACTTCGCGAACCCGAACGTCACCGTCAGCGACGCACCAATCGCCGCCCCCATCACCGCACCAGTGTCCGAGTTCACGCCCGAAGCGATATCGACCGCGACCGTCGGCACCGCGAATGAATTTGCAATTTCGATAGCGCGCCGAGGCCCACCTTTCACTTCCGCGTTCAGCCCCGTACCGAAGATTGCGTCGATAACCGCGGTCGGCCGTTTGCTCAGCGCGGCATCGAGGTTCGAGTCCTCCTGCGCCTCGATCACTTTGCCGCCGCATGCGCGAAACTCCGCGTGCGCGCGCGCCGCGTCACCCTTCAAATCAGCCGCGCGCCCGAGCAGAACAGCTCGCACCGCGAATCCATCCTCTATCAGCCGCCGTCCCGCGACGAATCCGTCGCCGCCGTTGTTGCCTTTGCCCGCGACGACCAGAATGTCGGTGGCCGCGTCGGGAAAGCGCTCGACCAGCGCGGCGGCAACCGCCTCGCCCGCGCGCGTCATCAGCGAGTACGACGGAATTCCGTACTTCTCCTGGCTAAGGCGATCGAGTTCGCGGCTCTCGGCGGCATTAAGTAAAATCACAGGCGGCTGTCTCAACAAAATATTACACCATGCGCGCGAAGCTTGTACGCACACGCTGGACTGGCGCATTCGCTCTGCTACCCTCGGTGTCTGAATGATTCGCCTCAGCGTCAACGTCAACAAGATCGCCACTCTGCGAAATGCGCGCGGCGGAAATATTCCCGACCTCATCGAGGCGGCGCGCACCTGCATCGCTGCCGGATGCCACGGGATAACCGTTCATCCCCGCCCCGACGCTCGGCATATCACGTATCATGACGTGTTCGATCTCGCCGCGATGCTCACGGTCGAGTTCAACATTGAGGGTTATCCAGGCCCCGAGTTCGTCGCTCTTGTTCTGCGTGTGCGGCCGACGCAGGTCACTCTCGTGCCCGACCCGCCAGATCTACTGACTTCGAATGCGGGATGGGACCTCACGAGTCGCAAGACGGACTGGCTCGTCGAGGTGCTCGCGAGTTTTCGGAGGGCCGGCATCCGCACAAGTCTGTTCATGGATCCTGACGTCGAGCAGCTCGAATGGGCCAGCAAATTCGGCGCTGACCGCGTCGAGCTATACACCGGGCCGTATGCGCATGCATTCGGCACGCCCGAAGGTCAGCAGATTCTCGCGGCGCACCGAGAAGCCGCGCGCCTGGCGCGAAAAATCGGTCTCGGCGTCAACGCCGGCCACGATCTCGATCTGAAAAATATTCCTGCTTATGCAAAAGCGGTGAAGGGCTTGCAGGAAGTTTCCATCGGCCATGCGCTGATATCAGACGCGCTCTACCTGGGTCTGACGCGCACGGTGAAAGCGTACCTGAAAGCGCTCGGCTCCAGGCCTGTGACGACTACACGGCGCCGGCGTACTTCTGGATCGCGGCGCCGATCTCCTGCGCGAGCGTCTTGATCTGAATCCCGTCTTCCCCTTCGACCATCACCCGCGCGAGCATCTCGGTCCCCGAATATCGCACCAGCAGCCTGCCGGTGCCCGCCAGTCGATGCTCCGCGTCGGCAATCATCCGCTGAACATCGGGCATGTCGGTCAGCGGAACGCGATTTCTGACCCGAATGTTCTCGAGTACCTGCGGCATCCGGCGCATCGCGCGCAGTTCGCTGAGCGTGCGCCCGCTCTCGGCCAACTGCGCGAGCACCAGCAGCGCGCTGATCAGGCCGTCGCCCGTGGTCGAGTGATCCATGAAAATCACATGCCCCGACTGCTCGCCGCCGAGATTGTAAGAGTTGAGCCGCATCTCGCGCGCCACCGCCGGGTCGCCGACCTCGGTGCGAATCAACCGCACGCCCGCATCGCGCAGCGCCAGCTCGAGTCCGTAGTTGCTCATCACGGTGCCGACGACAGCGTTGCCGTGGAGCCGGCCTTCAGCCGCGAGCTTGCGTCCGAGCAGCGCCATCACGTCGTCGCCGTCGAAGACTTCACCGTGCTCGTCGATCAGCATCACGCGATCGCCGTCGCCGTCGAGCGCGATGCCGACGTTGCAGTGCTCGCGCAGTACGGTTTCACGGATCTTGTCGAGATGCACCGCGCCGCAATTCAGATTGATATTTTTGCCGTCGGGCTCGACTCCGATCGCCACGACTTCGGCGCCCAACTCCTCCAATGCGTCGGGGCCGACCTTGTACGCCGCGCCGTTGGCGCAATCGATCGCGACCTTCAGGCCATCGAACGTCACCGAACGCGGCAGGCATGACTTGAGAAACACCAGGTAACGCCCGAGCGCATCGTCGATTCGCGCCGCCTTGCCGATGTCATCTGCACGCGCGCGATGCTTGCCGATCTCCGCCTCGTCGAACACCAGCGCTTCGATTCGCCGCTCGGTTTCGTCGTCGAGCTTGAATCCCTCGCGCGAAAAAAACTTGATGCCGTTGTCCTGGAAGGGATTATGCGAAGCCGATATGACCACGCCCGCGTCGGCGCGCATGCTCCGCGTCAGGAACGCGATCGCCGGCGTCGGCAGCGGACCCACCAGCCAAACGTCTACGCCCATCGAACAGATTCCCGACTCGATTGCGGTCTCAAGCATGTAGCCCGACAGCCGCGTGTCCTTGCCGATGAGAATCCTGCGATGACGCCCGCTGGTATTGCGGAACACGTGCGCAAGCGCGCGGCCCAGCTTCAGCGCGGTCTCCGACGTAATCGGCTCCTCGTTCGCGACGCCACGGACGCCGTCGGTGCCGAACAGTTTACGATTGGTGCTCATCTGCAGTAGTCGTCAGTTTCTCGCGATACATCCGCAGTCTAACCTTGTCCGGTGACTGGCGCACCAGCAGCATTCCGTCAGGCACCGTCACCTGAAGCGGCAATTCGTGCGAACCGGGCGTGAGCCCGTTAGCCTCAACGTATGCCAGGCCCTTGGGCGCGAGGCTCGCCAGCTTCACCGCCGGTCCGCGAATCGTCACCGTCGCCTGCTTCGGCTCGACCCGGTATTTGAAATCGCTGTCCTTGACCTCGACGTCAACCGCACGAAACTCGCGGTCAGTAATCGCTTCGACCACGTTAATCTTCGCATCGACGTGACCGGTCGATAATCCGAGCGACGGATCGGGCGGCACGATATTAACCGAACCGGTGGCATCCGAAGTGAGTCCCTTCAGGTCGAACGGCTCCGTGTTGACCGCCGTCAGCGGATCGACAAACCGGCTGGGTCCTACGATAGTGACGCTCGGCGGTGAAATATCCACCGACGAGATTGTGTAACCGGTCGCGACTTCATTCTGCACCGCCAGATGTACCGGCACATCGCGCGTAACCATTCGGTCGACGTCGAGCGACAATTGATCCGGCGAGATGCTCGTGACGGCGGTGTTTCGGCCGACGTTGAACATCGCGGGTTCTATCTTGAACTCCGATGGTCCGGTCGCCACACCGCGCAGATCGGGCGCGAGCGTAAGCCGCTCCGGATCAAGCAGCGACAGCAGTGTGCGCGGTCCCGTGACTTCGATCTTCACCTCCGTCGGCGGTTGATTGACGATCACCATCCCCTGCGGCAACGACCGATAGCTGATAGGCACCGTGAGCTGCTCGACCGAACCCCGCTCGCCCGCGTTCACGAATATCCAGAGTCCGACCGCCAGCGCCACGGCAAAGATTCGCAATCCGATATCGCCCCCGCGCAGACGCCGCGTGCCTCGAACTGCGAACATGTACTGGAAGTCGCCCGGCTTCATCGTGCGTCGTCTCGTCGCTCTCTTGGTCTGGCCGCCATCAACCGGGCAGCTTTCTCAGCGCAGCCAGAATTTCGGCTGGCTCCAATCCACGGCTCAGCACGCCGCCGCGCGCTAGAGAAATTTGCCCGCTTTCCTCCGAAACGACGAGCACGACCGCGTCGCTGTCCTCGCTCATTCCGATCGCGGCACGATGCCGTGTGCCCAGCGACAGGCTGACGTTGGGGTTTTGCGACAGCGGCAACAGGCATGCCGCCGCGAGTATGCGATCCCCGTTGGTTATCACGGCGCCATCATGCAGCGGCGAGCCATTCATAAAAATTGTTTCGAGCAGCTCTGGCGACACCTTGCCGTCAACGATCCTGCCGCTTTCGACAAACTCGGCCAGTCCGTCGTCCTGCTCGATTACGATCAGCGCGCCGACTCTGCGAGCCGACAACCACGCGGCTGCCGTCGCTATTTCCTCCGCCGCCGTCACCGCCGCCGCGTTACGCCCGAGAAAAGATTGCGCACCGACCCGGGTGAGTGCGCGCCGAATATCGGCCTGGAAGATCACCACCAGGATGACGAACAACGAACCGAGGAAATTATTTAAAAGCCAGTTGAGCGTGAACAGACCGAGCACCTGCGACGCCACAAACGCGCCGCCAACGATCACCATCCCCACCACCATCTGCATCGTGCGCGTGCCACGAATCAGCAGCGCGATCCGGTAGATCACGTAAGCGACGATCAGAATATCCAGCACGTCCTGCCAGCGCGGCTGCGGTATCATTGGTATGTAGTTATGCATTGTGCCTGGACCGCTGATCCCGTCCTGACATCGCTGCGGCCACTCGCACTACAGCGACGCCCGCGCCCACGTCATGCACGCGTACGATCGACGCGCCCGCGGCCACGGCCAGCGCATTCGCTGCCGCGCTGCCGACTTCCAAATCCCGCTCGCCGTCGCCGGCGATTCGCGCGACGAACGTCTTGCGCGACGCCCCTACTAATACGGGATAGCCGAGCGCACAGAGGTCGGGCAAGGCGGCCAGCAGTTTCAAATTATGCTGCGCGGTCTTGGCGAATCCCAGCCCGGGATCGATGATGATTCGCGAGCGAACTACTCCCGCCGCGATCGCAAAGCCCGTGCGCCCATCGAGGTATTCGATGACCTCCCGCACCACATCGCGGTAGCGCGCAAACGCGATATGAGTCGCAGGACCGCCGCGCATATGCATCAGCACGACCGCGCATTTCGTCCGCGCCGCCAGCGGCGCCATCTCAGGATCGTGCTCGAGACCAGTGATGTCGTTGATTATCGCGGCGCCTGACTCCAGCGCGACTCGCGCGACCTCGGCCCGCCGCGTATCGATCGAGATCGGCACGCGTAGCCGCTTGCCCAGTCGCTCGAGCACCGGCGTCACGCGCGCCAGCTCATCCCCGACAGATATTTCTACCGCACCGACAGGACGCGACGACTCACCGCCCACATCAACGATGTCTGCGCCGGCCGCTTCCATCGCGAGCGCATGCTCAACCGCATGATCCGGATCGAGATATCTACCACCGTCGGAAAAGGAGTCGGGCGTCACGTTCAGTACGCCCATCACGGCGGGGAACTTGATTACGCGGCCGTCGGCCAGCTTGAGATTTGAAAAAAACGATCGCGGCGACTGCTTATGCTCACCGCGATCGATGAATAACCCGGGTTTGGATTGAATCCGCGAGCGTCGCATCGCACCGGCCCCACTCCCCCTTCACCTCTCACCCGCGCGGCAGCCGACTCGCGCCCGCGAATCGAAAATCAAATCAGAGCGCAGCGGCCGTGAGACGCGCGCCTGCGAGACTACTACACGAGAACCGGTTTCGGCGGGAGTCCTGGCACCGGGCTTTCGTCCTCGACGCGCTTTTCCTTGCCCGTGTCCGGACCCGGCCGCGGCGGAGGATCGTTGCGCACTGCGGCCGGCGACGGCGGCAACGGACGCCCTTCGCGGAACGCCGTGACCATCGCCTCGACTTCGCTACCCTCTAGCACTTCCTTCTCGAGCAGACGCGACGCGATCGCGTGGAGCAACGGCAAATGATCCGACAGCAGCTGGCGCGCCTTTTGATAGGAGTCCTCGATTATCTTGCGCACTTCGCGATCGATCTCGAGCGCGGTCTGCTCCGAGTAATCCTTGTGATGCGCAATATCGCGCCCCAAAAAAATCTGCTCCTCGCGCCGCCCGAACGTCATCGGCCCGAGCTCCTTGCTCATCCCCCATTCGCAGACCATCTTGCGCGCGAGCTCGGTCGCCTTTTCGATGTCATTGCCGGCGCCGGTCGTCATCTGGCCGAACACGATCTCTTCAGCCGTGCGCCCGCCGAACATCACCGCCAGCCGCGTCACGAGGTAATCGCGCGGATAGGTGTACCTGTCGTCGAGCGGCAATTGCTGCGTGACGCCAAGCGCCATTCCGCGCGGAATTATCGTGACCTTATGCACCGGGTCCGCGCCCGGCTGCAGCATCGCAACCAGCGCATGCCCACCCTCGTGATACGCGATTATCTTGCGCTCCGATCCTGACATCACCATCGAGCGCCGTTCCGCGCCCATCATTACTTTGTCCTTGGCCAGCTCGAAGTCCGACATCTCGACCTTGTCTTTGTTCCGGCGTGCCGCCAGCAGCGCAGCCTCATTGACCAGGTTTTCGAGATCGGCGCCCGCAAAGCCCGGCGTCGATCGCGCCAGCTTCGTTCCGTCGACATCGTCCGACAGCGGCACCTTGCGCGTGTGAACCTTCAGGATTCCCTCGCGCCCCTTCACGTCGGGCAGCGGCACCACCACGCGCCGATCGAAACGACCCGGCCGCAGCAGCGCGGGATCGAGCACATCGGGACGATTGGTCGCCGCAACGAGAATCACTCCCTCGTTCGCCTCGAACCCATCCATCTCGACCAGCAACTGGTTGAGCGTCTGCTCGCGCTCATCATGCCCCCCGCCGAGCCCGGCTCCGCGATGACGTCCGACCGCGTCGATCTCATCTATAAAGATGATGCACGGCGCATGCTTCTTGCCCTGCACGAACAGGTCGCGCACTCGTGACGCGCCTACGCCAACGAACATCTCGACAAAGTCCGATCCTGAAATCGAGAAAAACGGCACACCCGCTTCGCCCGCAATCGCGCGCGCCAGCAGCGTTTTGCCGGTTCCCGGCGGCCCGACCAGCAGCACGCCCTTGGGGATTCTGCCGCCCAGCCGCGTAAAGCGCTTCGGGTCACGCAAAAATTGTATGATCTCTTCGAGCTCGTCTTTCGCCTCGTCGATTCCCGCGACGTCGGCAAACGTAACCTTGTGCGTATTCTCGGTCAGCAGCTTCGCCCGGCTCTTGCCGAACGACATCGCCTTGCCGCCGCCAATTTGCATCTGGCGCATGAAGAAAATCCACAATGCCGCGAGTATAAGCACCGGGAACCACTGCATCAGCGCGATCATCCACCACGGGTCGCCCTCGGCCGGCTTGGCCGCGATCTTCACGCCCTTGTCGCGCAGCGTCTTGACCAGGTCAGGATCGTCCGGCGCGTAAGTCTTGAAATGGTCGCCGGTGGTCAAGTCGCCCTTGATCTGGTTGCCCTGAATCGTCGCCTCCGCAACCTGGCCTTTATCGACCTGGTTGAGGAAGTCGGAGAAAATTATTTCGGGTTCTTTGGGTTGCTGCCTGCTGAAGATATTGAACAGCAGCAGGAACATCAGTCCCAGCACTAGCCATAACGCAATACTGCGAGAAAACTGGTTCATGCTATTAAAAAAGTATCACGCACGTTGATCAGCGCGCAACGTGCTAAGTGTTAAGCAGCGGTTTCCGACGCCTCAACACGCACGACCGTCTCGGTCGCACCGCTCACCAGCGCGCACTCCGCGCGCACCAGTCCGGGAATCCACGCAATCTCGCCGCCAATCGTGATGATCGGAAAACGCGCCCGCCGCGCCCGCGGCAGCTTGCGATCCACGAACACATCATGCACCTTGCGGCTGCCGCCCATCCCCATCGGGCGAATCACGTCGCCTCTCCTGAAATTGCGCGCGACCAGCCCCGCCTCCGCGATTTTCGCCGCATCGAACATCGCGATCCTCAAACTGTCCGGCATCGACGCATCCGCAGCCGCGCTCGCCGTCGCCTCGAAGCTGAAACCCGCCGCCACCACTAACGTGATTCCCTCGGGGTTGATCGCGACAGTGTATTCGCCACCAGCTTCCCGCTCGCGCCCGTTCACCAAATGCAAAAAATTGTACTCCCGCGCGGCCCGCCACCCGCCCGGAAGATTGATCGAGTCGCTCGGCCCGCCGTCCAGTATAAGGAGGCGTACGGCCTCGACATGCGCCCGCGAAATTCCGCGCAAAGTTCCCATCCGCTGCGCTAGGAACAACCGGATTGCAGCCGCCTGCACCGCGCGATTCATCGCGCCCAATCCCGACACGTCGATCCCGCCACTGCGCACGCGCATCGCGTCCAGCTCGCGCGACGCGATCGCGACGACGAGCTCGTCGAGCGATCGCATCTCGCCCGCAACTTCCGCCAGCCGCGCGCCGAGGCCGGGCGCATAATCGCGCTCGACCATCGGCATCAGCTCGGCGCGAATCCGGTTGCGCAAAATATCGCGCGACCGATTCGACGAATCCTCGACAAATGCAATCGCGCGCGCCTCAAGGTACCCGCGAATCTCCGCGCGCGAAATTGAAAGCATAGGACGAATAATTTTCCCGGGCCCGCGCTCTGCCATCGCCGCCATCCCGGCCGCTCCCGCCCCGCGCATCAGCCGCATCAAAACAGTCTCGGCTTGATCGTCCCGATGATGCCCCAGGACAACAAACTCGGCCCCAACAGCCCCCGCGACGCGCAGCAGAAACTCGCGCCGAACCTCGCGCGCCCGCTCCTCAAGATTCGATACTGCAGCGAGCCCCTCCGCACGCTCGACTACCAACTCGACCCCAAGCCGCGAGCACATACCACGCACGAACTCTTCATCGCGAAGAGACTCATCGCCGCGAATCCGATGGTTCAAATGAGCCGCCGCGATCTTCAACCCGCGTCGCTCGCGAACTTCGTCGATCGCATAAGTAAGCGCAACCGAATCAGCCCCACCAGACAGCCCAATCAGCAATGACGATCCCGGCCGCACGCCACCGCGCAAAAGCGCCCGCTCGATCGCCGCAACAAACCTATTCTCTGCCCCGCGAACC
>Ga0302324_100026298_pt1 | contig 11128 bp, 12 predicted proteins | sample Palsa_T0_1_FD_201949 | JGI IMG/M metagenome (GOLD analysis project Ga0302324, IMG submission 201949) | Peat permafrost microbial communities from Stordalen Mire near Abisko, Sweden - Palsa_T0_1 | ecosystem: Environmental > Terrestrial > Soil > Palsa > Peat permafrost | place: Sweden: Abisko... | reverse complement strand
CGGTATGGGTCGATGATCCCCACTTCAATCCCAGGTACCACGTGCGCGACACGGCGCTGCCGCGACCGGGCGGCGAGGAGGAGCTCAAGCGGCTCGCGGCCCGGGTGTTCTCGCAGGCGCTCGACCGCGCCAAGCCGCTATGGGAGCTGTGGCTCGTCGAGGGGGTGCAGGATGACCGCTTTGCCCTGCTCTCGAAGGCGCACCACGCGCTCGTGGACGGGATCTCGGGGGTAGATATCGCGACGGTCCTATTCGATGCCGCGCCCGATCCCATGCCGGTCGCGCAGCCCGAGCACGCGTGGATCCCGCGACCGTCGCCGAGCGACTCCCAGCTGCTCGCGGACGCGCTGCTCGAGCGCGCGACGGTACCGCGCGAGATCGCCCGGGGGGTGCGCGCCGCGCTACGCGGACCGCGCCACATCGCCGGCAGGATCGGCGAGGGGCTGGTGGGAGTCGGGGCGATGGCCTGGGCCGGGCTCAACCCGGCGCCACCGAGCCCGTTCAACGTGCGCATCGGGCCGCACCGGCGCTTTACCTGGGTGCGCAGTGATCTCGCGACCTTCAAGGCGATCAAGAACGCGACCGGGGGAACGGTCAACGATGTCGTCCTCACCGTCGTGGCCGGCGCCCTCGGGCGATACATGCGCCTGCATGGGCATCCGACCGACGGCGTCGTGCTCAAGGCGATGGTCCCGATCTCGGTGCGCGCGGACGTCGATCGCGGCGCGCTCGGTAATCAGGTGTCGGCGATGTGGGCGCCGCTACCGGTCGGGATGACCGACCCGATCCAGCGGCTGCTCAGGATCCGCCACGAGATGCAGGCGATCAAGGACTCCGGTCAGGCTGTCGGTGCCCAAGTCCTGACCTCGCTTTCCGGCTTCGCGCCGCCCACCATCGTCGCCCAGGCGGTGCGGCTCCAGAGCCGCCAGCGTTTCTTCAACGTCGTCGTCACCAACGTCCCCGGTCCGCAGTTCCCGCTGTATATGCTCGGTCGCGAGCTCGAGGCCATCTTCCCGCTCGTTCCCCTGGCCAAGAACACGGCGCTCGGGATCGCGATCATGAGCTACAACGGGCAGCTGAGCTTCGGTGTCACCGCCGACTTCGATGCCCTCCCAGACGTGGAGACGCTGGCCGAGGAGATCGAGTCCTGCATCGAGGAGCTGCGGGCGGCGGCAGAGGTCCCCGCCGTGGCGAAGCAGAGACCCACCGCCGGTGCGGTCGGGACCTCCGAGTGAGCCGCACCGAGCGCCAGGCGAGCCGCCCGAGCGATCCGGACCCGGGGCCGAGCCGCTCGAGCGGCGGGCAACCCGAGGTGAGCCGCTTGAGCAAGACGCTCGAGCGGATAGCCATCGTCGTCATCTCCCTCGCGGTGGCGATCGGGGCGATCGCGCTCCTATCCGGATTCTTCACCGCGCGCGACCAGGGCGGCGTGACCGGCACCCTGTCCGGGCCCGGCATCGCCTACCGGGATCTCGGCGATGCTGTGCTGGCGCCCGGTCACCCCCGCCCCGCATACGACTCGGACCCACCGACCAGCGGCCCGCACGTGCCCACGCCCGTGCGGGCCGACGGGGCGGTGCTCACGGATGACCAGATTCTCACCGCGCTGGCGACCGGGGATATCGTGCTCATCTACGGTGGCGCGATCCCGCCCCCCGGGCTCGCGCAGCTGGCGCGAGCGACGGCCGCGCCGTTCACTCCCGCGCTCGCGGCGACTGGCAACGCGGTCATCCTCGCCCGCCTGCCCAGGGTCGACGGGATCATCGCGCTGGCGTGGTCGAGGATGCTCCCGATCACGGGCATGGTCAATGTGACGGCAGGCAACGACGCCGTGCTGAAGCAGTTCATCCAGGCCTGGCTCGGGCAGGGGGCGCCAAGCAGTGGGAATAATTGACGTGTGCCAGGCCTGCTGAAGCTCGCGCTGTGCCAGATGAACCCGACCGTCGGGGACATCGCGGGCAACGAGGAGAAGATCATCGACGGGATCGAGAGCGCGCTCCGCGCCGGCGCCCAGCTCGTCCTCTTTCCCGAGATGGCGATCACGGGCTACCCGCCCGAGGATCTCCTGCTCAAGGAGCATTTCCTGCGGGATGCGCGCGAGGCGCTCGAGCGCGTGGCAGCGAAGGCGGAGGGGATCGTCGCCTTGGTGGGATTCCCTGAGCGCGCCGACGACGTCTACAACGCCTGTGCCGTGCTTGCCGAAGGATCGGTGCAAGGGGTCTACCGGAAGATGCTCCTGCCCAACTACGGCGTGTTCGACGAGCATCGCTACTTCCAGACCGGGACGCAGGGAGCGCTGCTCGAGATCGGCGACGTGACCTTGGGTCTCACCATCTGCGAGGACATCTGGGAGCCGGGACCGCCGGCCTCCGACGAGGCGTTGGCGGGCGCGACCGTGCTCGTGAACATCTCCGCCTCCCCCTACCACGCCGGCAAGGGGCCCGAGCGCGAGCGGATGCTCATCCAGCGCGCACGCGACAACCTTGCCGCGGTCGCGTTCTGCGCGCTCGTGGGCGGGCAGGACGAGCTCGTATTCGACGGCCATTCGCTGGTCGTCGACCACCAGGGCACCGTGATCGCCCGGGCCGCCCAGTTCGAGGAGGAGCTGCTGATCGCGACGATCGACCCGGAGGGACCGCGCGCGATGCGCCTGCGCGACCCCCGGCACCGGCCTGCGGTGCGGCGGGCGCGACCCGAGGTGTCGAGGATCGGTCCCGTAGCGCTACCCGCCGGCGACGAAGGAGGATCTGTCGGGGGATCGGCCGCCGAGCTCCTCGAGACCGACGACGAGGTCTATGCCGCGCTCATGCTCGGATTGCACGACTACGTCGAGAAGAACGGCTTCGGCCGGGTGGTGCTGGGGCTGTCGGGGGGAATCGACTCGGCGCTGGTGGCGTGCATCGCCGCCGACACCCTCGGCCCCGACCGGGTGTCCACGGTGATCATGCCCTCGCCCTATTCCTCCCCGGCGACCCAGGAAGACGCTCGCCGGCTCGCCGCCAACCTCGGCGCCGAGACGCTCGAGCTCCCGATCGAATCGGCCATGCACGCCTATCAGGAGACGCTGGCCGACATCCTCCGCGGGCGTCCCCCCGGGATCACGCAGGAGAACCTGCAGGCGAGGATCCGCGGCAACCTGCTGATGGCGCTCTCGAATGAGTTCGGTTGGCTCGTGCTCACGACGGGCAACAAATCGGAGATGTCGGTCGGCTACACGACCCTCTACGGTGACGCCGCAGGCGGATTCGCGGTGATCAAGGACTGTTCGAAGACGCGGGTCTACGAGCTCGCCCGCCACCGCAATCGCCTCTCCGACCCGCCCACCATTCCGGTCTCCATCATCGACCGTGCCCCGAGCGCCGAGCTGCGCCACGACCAGCGCGACGATGACTCCCTCCCGCCCTATTCAGTGCTCGACCCGATCCTCGACGGCTACATCGAGAACGACCTCGGGCGCGAGCAGCTGATCCTGCGCGGGTTCGACCCGGCCGACGTCGACCGGGTGATCACGCTCGTCGACCGCGCCGAGTACAAGCGCCGCCAGGCGCCACCGGGGATCAAGATCAGCGTCAAGGCCTTCGGGCGCGACCGCCGGGTCCCGATCACGAACCGCTATGGCGGCTGACCCCACCCCGCGCCGCGGGGGGAGGTGGCCCACCGGCGCAGTTGCCCTCGCGGTCGTGCTCATCGTGGCCACCTTCGTGGTCGGAGTGATCGGCGGTGGCAAGTCCGGGTCGACCTCGACCTCGACCTCGTCGCAGGGGCTCGGCTTCTCCCCGACCGTCACCACGACGCGGGCGACGGCGCCGCCGCCGGGGAGCGCCGCGGTGCGGTCGGGCAAGGCGGCGAAGGGATGCCGCCGCGTTGCCGCGGGCAGGCGAGCCGGAGCCTGCCGCGGGTCCGCGGGCGCTGAGAGCCGGAGAGCCAAGTCGGCGCCCCGTGATGCACGTTGAGCCGATATATGCGGCTTAACGCGCATCACGTTGGCTCAGGCGTTAGGCGAGCCGCGCGTTCTGGGGATGATGTGTTCGGTCGGCGATGGCAATGCCAGATCGCGGCGCGCGTTTCGGCCGCTCGCGGTGCTCGTCGCGCTTGGCGGCTAGGTTATTCCGGGTGTGCTCGCCAGGTGGCCCGGATCGGGTGAAATGTCTCCGTGCCGACGGGCGAGAGGAGGCGCGGAGCGGACGTGATCGCTTTTGACTACCCATGCGGTAGTTCACGGCGATCACGTCCCACGCCAACGCGAACCTTCCGCGCTGGGCGCGATGAACGCGGACGATCGGCGGTCTTACCTTCACCGTGGCAGCTCACCAAGCGAGCGCGCCCACCGCTTGCTCGCCGAACGCCGTCCCGGTAAACGAGTCGGCCGAAGCCCAGCCCGGACACGCACTACGCGGCTTAACCTGCGACACATCAGGTGGACCACGGTCACAACCGACCGGCCCAAACCGAATACTTGAGTGAATGGGCCAAGACGGGGAGATCTTCGAGGACTTCGGCGCCTTCTATCGCCGGCACCTCGACCGGGTCCTGGCGTTCTGTGCGCAGCGGACAGGTGAGCCTGAGCTCGCCGCCGACGTGACCGCCGAGGTGTTCGCGGCGGCGCTCAGCGGGCGGCGACGCTATCGAGCAGAACACGGCGCGCCCGAGACCTGGCTGCTCGGTATCGCCGCCCACAAGCTCTCCGATGCCCAGCGGCGCGGCCACGTCGAGCGGCGCGCCCAGCGACGGCTCGGCATCCCCCCGATCGAGTGGACCGACGAGGATCTCGCCCGCGTGACGGCGCTCGGTGACGGGCGGCCGGTTGCCGCCCTGCTCGAGCAGCTGCCAGACGACCAGCGCGCGGCGGTGCGCGCACGGGTCGTCGAAGAGCGGTCCTACGAGGACGTCGCGTCGCATCTCGGGGTCTCGGAGGCCACGGCACGCAAGCGCGTGAGCCGCGGGCTCGCGACCCTGCGGTCACGAATGGCGAAGGAGGACGAGCGATGAGCGGGTTCGATCGACTGGAACGGGAGCTCGAGTCCGCGGCGGCGCGACGAAGCGAGGCCTCATGGGCGCGGCGCATGCGAAGCGCCGGGGGAACGGCGGCGATCGCGGCGGGCCTCGCGACCGTCCTCGTCATTGCCGTGGCGGCGGTGGCGCTCCTCCACGGGCACGCCGCACCCAGCCCGACGAACTCCTCCACGCCTGCGGGCTCGGCTCAGCCGGCGCCGGCGGCAGCGGCCGCCGCGTGGGCGCGACTGCTCAGGTGCCCGGGCCAAGGGCACGGCAAAAGGCTGGCGAGCCCGACGATCGTCTCTGGCGCCGCGCCAGAGCCGCAGCTGGTGGCCGCTCTCGGCGTCCTCCGCGGTCCCTGGACGGCCGCCGACGCTCCGCCGGCCGGAACGACCTGCAAGAGCGTCTCCGCGCTGTTGACGGCGCAGCGCCTCGATTTCCGCTACGTGCGCTACGTCGGGCCCGGACTGGGCGGCGGCGAGGTCTTCCTCGTTCCCGCCACGCTCACGATCAGGCTCCCGCGACGGTTCAGCAACATCCCCCTCCCCCGCGGCTCGCAGCTCGCGACGGCGTGCCTGCTCACCGTCGGCGCGAGCGCACGAGCCAGCCCACAAAGGTTGGGCGGGTGCCAGATCCTCTCGCAGATCAACCGTCCTCCGTCCGAGACCGTCACGCTGATGGCCCCCTCCCCCCTCCCGCTATCCGTACTACGCCTGGCGTGCGCGCACGTGAAGCCGGCCTCTACGCGATTGAAGTGCCTCGCGACACCGCGCCTAGTCCACTTTCCCGCAATACAGCAAGTCGTCTCCGGGGTCGTGCGCGACGGCATCGTTTCGCTCGATGTCTACACGCGCGGCAAGGGCGGCGCCCGCAAGCTCGTCTCAGAGGTCCCGGTCGATAACAACGTGTACTCCTTCCAGACTGGCGGTGCCGTGAGCGGGCTGCTCATACTCGCGTTCAAGGACGCCGGCGGACAGACGGTCCAGACCACGCCGACGCGCGTCGGCACCAGCAACTCGGTGGTGGGGACGACACCGGCCGAGACCTCCGGCCAAGCCACTATTCCGCTTGTCTCACGGCCACCGTCATCCGGGTAATCGCGCACAGCCGCCCCTCGTCGTCGCAGATCCTCACGTCCCACACCCAGGTCGTGCGCCCGCGGTGGAGCACGATCGCCTCGGCGTGGATCGTCCCCCCGGTGATCGGACGCATGAAGCTCGTGTTGTTCGCGAGCCCCATCGCCACCTTGCCGTCGGCATGGACCTGGAACAGGGTCCCCACCGAGGCGAGACTTTCCGCGATCGACGCGTACACGCCGCCGTGCACGAGCCCGGCCGGCTGCTTGAGCTCATCGCGCACGGAAACGACGCCACGAACGGTCTCGGCGTCGGCCGAAACGATCTCGAGCCCGTACAGGGCGTCGAAGCCGTGGGCCGCTCTGTGAGGCAGCTCGACGTCCATCGCCGTGCACGATAACCGTCGGGCGCGGCATCTCGTCGGCGGCTTCTCTACGCTACCCCGGCGAATGTCCTCTCTGGAGCGCCTCCCTCCCGACCAGCGGGCCGTGCTGGCTCTCGTGCTACAGCGCGGACGCAGTTACGACGAGATCGCCAGCCTGCTGGCGATTGACCGGGCCGCCGTTCGCGACCGCGCGCTCGCGGCGCTCGACGCGCTCGGGCCGAGCGAGCCCCACGTGCCGCCCGGGCGCCGCGCCTTGATCACCGACTACCTGCTCGGGCAGCTACCCAGCCGGGTGCGCGACGAGACCCGCGAGCACTTGGCGAACACTCCGAGTGAGCGGGCCTGGGCCCGGGTGCTCGCGAGCGAGCTCACCCCGCTGACCGACAAGCCCCTGCCCGAGATCCCTTCCGGCCCAATCTCGGCCGCGCCCGAGCCGGCGGCCGCGCCCGAGCCGGCGGCCGAGCCCGCGGCCGCGCCCGAGCCCGCGGCCACGCCCGAGCCCGCCGCGATCGCCGGGCCGGCCGCCGCCCCCGAGCCCGCGGCCACTCCGAAGGCGGACCCGAAGCCCCCGGGCCCAAAGCCGGCGGCGCGGGCGAGGTCCCGTGGCGGCGGCGGCATCCTCCTCGCGATCGCCGCGGTGATCCTCATCGCGGTGATCGTCGCCATCGTCGCGAACAGCGGCGGCTCGAGCCCGAAGAAGACCGGCACCACCCCCAGGACGACGACCGGGGCGAAGACCACCACCACCACCGCGAAAACGCCGAGCTACCACGTCGTCGCGGAGATCAGCCTGAAACCGGCGAGCAAGTCGAGCAAGGCGGCCGGGGTCGCCGAGATCGTCACCGAGGGCAAGGCCACCGGCGTGATCGTGGCAGCCGACCACCTGACGCCCAACACCAAGCACAACGCTTACGCAGTCTGGCTCTCCAACCCAGGCGGGCCCTCGAAGCTCCTCGGCTACGTCAGCCCTGCCGTGAGCAAGAACGGCGACCTGAAGACGACCGGCCCGCTTCCTTCCAACGTCGCGAGCTACAAAGAGATCCTGATCACCCTCGAGACGACGACGGACACCAAGACTCCGGGTCCCACCGTACTGGCGGGCCCCCTCTCGCTGAGCGGCTAGTCAGCCGCGCGCTCCCGCCGCGCTTTCGAGTCCGTCCAGGGCCTGCTCGAGCCTGTTCCGCGACGCCCGGCGCAGCATCCATCCTACGAAGCGCGAGTACCCGCGGAGCTTCTGGCGCTGTTCGATCGTCACCAGGCTGCCTTCGTCTGCGGCCTCGACGCGTACCTCGGTGATCGACTGCGCCAGCACGCGCTCGAACGGGCTCCCCACCAGCTCCTGCTCCCAGCGGCGCCGGCTTGGCGCCTCCGACTCGAGCAAGCGGAAGTCGGCCCGCACCGGGCGGCCCTTCTTGGTCATGAAGACCTGAGTCCAGCGGTCGTGGTCAACGCTCTCCATACGCGTCACGCCGGGCCACCAGCGCGGGAAGTGGTGCGGGTCTGCGACCACCTCCCACACCGCGTGGGGCGCCGCTTCCACCGTCCGTGTCCGCCGCGCGGTGGGCATCACTCCGACTGATAGTCGAGCAGCGCGTGAACCTCGAAGGGGTCCAGGCGCGCTCGCCCGCCGAGGAAGCTCAGCTCGATCAGGAATGCGCACCCGACGACCTCGGCGCCGAGCCCGGCGACGAGGTCACAGAGGGCGCGGGCGGTGCCGCCCGTGGCCAGGAGGTCGTCGTGGATCAGCACCCTGGCCCCCCCGGCGAGCGCGTCGGCGTGCACCTCGAGGGCGTCGATGCCGTACTCGAGGGTGTACTCGGCGCTCACAGTGTCGTGTGGGAGCTTGCCCGGCTTGCGCGCCGGCACGAACCCGGCGCCGAGCTCGCGTGCCAGGGCCGCGCCGAGGATGAAGCCACGCGCCTCGGCGGCCACTACGTATTCGACGCCCAGCGGGGAGGCGTAAGCCGCCATCTGCGATACGGCGGCGTCGAGGGCAACGGGGTCGAGCAGCAGCGGGGTGATGTCCTTGAAGACGATCCCCTGCCTGGGGAAGTCGATGATGTCGCGGATGCGGGCGCGCAGGTCTTCCGGCACTACTTTGCGATCTTGCGCAGGTCGCGGATCAGCAGCAGGTGCTTGAGGTGGGTGGTGACCGAGGCGAGATTCTCGAGCGCCTCGACGGCCTCCTTGCGGCGCTCGGGGTTGCGCGACCTGAGTGACGGAGCGAGGATGCTCTGCAGGAGCGCGGCCTCGCGGTCGGCGGAGGTGCGAAAGACGCGCAGGTTGCGTCCGCCCACCCCGTACCTCGCCAGCTCGTTGACCGATCTGACGATCTCGCGCTCGGTCTCGTCGAAGTAGCGCACGCCCGACCTCGTCTCCCCCTTGATCACGCCGAAATCGACGAGCTCGTGCACGAGCTTGGGATCGGCGCCGGTGTCCTCGACCACGTCCCCGAGCGAGTAGAGCGAGCCCGGGTCGCGGACGGTCATCATCCCGCGCCGGACCGGCCGCCCATCGCCCGGTCCCACCTCGGGATCCGAGCGTCCGCCCGCGAGCTCCTGGCGGATCACGCGCAACGGCAGGAACTCGTCACGCTGGAGGCGGAGGATCGTCCTCAGGCGCTGGACGTCGGCCTGGGTGTAGAGCCGGTAGCCACCCTGGGTTCGCCGCGGCGCGAGCAGCTTCTGATCCTCGAGGTAGCGGATCTTCGAGATCGATATCTCGGGGAACTCCTGGATCAGCGACTTGCAGACAGCGCCGATCGTGAGCGACTTCTGCCGCGGACGCCCGGGGTCGGCATCGGGAGTCTCGGGGAGCTCCACGTCAGGGGTGCCGGGCTCGGAGGAAATGGCCATCAGCGACTCAGGAAGGCCAGCTTGTACTTGCCGATCTGGAGCTCGTCGCCGTCAGTAAGGCGATGGGACTCGATCCGCTGCCGGTTCACGTAGGTACCGTTCAATGATCCGCAGTCGTCGAGGTGGTAGTCGCCGCCGCGGCGGACCAGGATCGCGTGGTCGCGGGACACGGTCACGTCGTCGAGGAAGATGTCCGAGTCGGGGCGCCGGCCGACCGTGAGGCGATCGCCGGCGACCGAGAAGCTCTCGCCCGCCCTCCCACCACCGGAGCGGATGACGAGCGTGGCGTCTCGCTCGTCAACGGGGTCGGGCGCCACCGGCTCCATGTCGCCAGTCTCACCGACCCGGTACGTCGCGGTGGTGGCATCGGGCGACTCGCTCTGAGCCATGTACGCACCGCAGCGCTGGCAGTAGTTGGCGCCCTCGGCGTTCGCGAACCCGCACTCGGGACAGTGTTGGGCCACCGTGACCTCAACGGTCCTACTCGCCACCACCCGCACCACCGGTGGGGCTGTCGGTCGGGACGCGCCCGGCCAGGATGTCGCTGAGCTTCTGGATGTCGGCGCCGGAGATCACATCTTCGCCACCCTCGTGCTGCTTCTTGCGCCGGTTCACCAGCTCGGCGCGAAGGATGTCGATCTTTCCATGCAGGATCCGACGCTTATAGGAGATCTCCATCTCCTCCTCTGTGAGCTGGCCGATGACGTCCTTGAGCTCTTGGTCGGTCAGCGAACCGAGGTCGGGAAACGTGTCCATTCGTGGTCTCCTCCGGTCCGGGTCTGGGCTGAGTCGGCGAGTATAGTCGCAGGATTCATAGGGTCAAGCTGAGCTTGAGGGTCAGGGCCGCTGATCGGCCCAGGCTCACCGACCGGCCGAGCTGCCCTAACGCTCCACGGCCGACCTACCTGCGCGCGTCTCAGCGACACCACGTCGAACGTACAGCACCGTGGCCCAGAGCGCCAGGGTCATTCCTAGATAAAGGCTCACGAGTGCAAGGGTACGGAGGCCCGCCATGGCGAAGAAGGGCGCTCCCATGGTGGGGGCGACGCCAAGGCGACCGGGCCAATTGATCTTCAGCTCGACGCCGTGCTTGAGCCCGTAGCGGCTCAGGCCGAGCATGAACAGCTCACGGGCGACCACGACTGCGATCGCCCATCGCGGCAGCAGCGAGAAGCGCCACGCGACCGCCATCCCCGAGATCACGAGCAGGCGGTCGACGATCGGATCGAGCATCGCCCCGAGCCGGCTGTACTGACCCGTCAGCCGCGCCACGAAGCCGTCGAGGTAGTCGGCCCAGCCGATCGCGGCGAAGAGGATCACCGCGAGCGCGTCCTCGCCCCCGTGGCTGGAGAGGGCAACGGCGAGGAAGACGGGGATCCCCGCCAGGCGCACGAAACCGATGGCATTGGGGAGCGTCCACGGGTTGAGGGGCTGGCCGGCGAGGGTCGGCGTCGGCGGCGGGCCGGAGCGGTCGACGCCGAGCAGTCGCCGGTTGTTGAGCCGCGCGGGCATGACGCCCGATCAGGGCAGTTCGCCCCAGGCGGCGAGGATTCCCGCCGCCGCGTCCTGCACGGGCACGGTGCTGGCTGCTTGACCCCGGCGCACCTGCGTTTCGATCTCCCCACTCGCCAGCGAGCGCTTCCCCACGGTCAGGCGCAGGGGACAGCCGAGCAGCTCGGCGACGGCGAATTTCTCGCCCGGTCCGGCGTCGCGGTCGTCGTAGAGCACCGATAATCCCAGGGCCTCGAGCTCCTCGTAGAGGCCGTCCGCGAAGCGGCGCTCCTCGCTGCCTTCGCGTCCGAGCACCACGATCTCGA
>Ga0302324_100026295_pt1 | contig 11129 bp, 12 predicted proteins | sample Palsa_T0_1_FD_201949 | JGI IMG/M metagenome (GOLD analysis project Ga0302324, IMG submission 201949) | Peat permafrost microbial communities from Stordalen Mire near Abisko, Sweden - Palsa_T0_1 | ecosystem: Environmental > Terrestrial > Soil > Palsa > Peat permafrost | place: Sweden: Abisko... | reverse complement strand
AGATCAGACAGGTGCTGGAGCGAATTCTCGAGGTGCGCGTCATCGAACGGCGGGAATTGAATGTGCTCACGGAGTTCCGCGGGTACTGCCGACCAGTCGTATGTCAGCGTGACGTGTGCTTCAGACGGTCCGACACCCGTGATGTCATAGCGCCAGATCCAACCGCCGAATGACAGCGTCCCGTCTGCCGCTACGTCTTGGCCTGGTTGCCAGCCAATGGCCTGGGGGCGATCGAACACGACCACCTTGTTGGCCACCTCGTAGTTCTTGTTCGGGTGGTTGTCGTGGTGCATCGCAATGCGGAAAATCTGGCCGGTGTGCGTGAGAGACTCGCCGTCGAGAGATTCGCGAACCCAACCGGTCCCGTCGATGGATTCATGAGTCGTGGGGTCCGCGAGTATGCCGAACACTTTCTCGGCCGATGCGGGGATCGTGATGGTGGCGGTGCTGGTGTCGTTGGTCATGTCCATACAGACTGCGCCAGGCCACAGAAATCATCTCGACTGCCCTTGTAGGAGTTGGGAAGAAAAAGTAATGTCACTTTTAGTTTCTGCCCGCACCACAGCCCGGGAGCTGCTATGGAATCGTTCATCCACCTGCGTAAAGGCAAGACACCGCGTCGCTTGCACGCCGACCTCGACGGGCTCAAAGACGACGAGTTGGGCCGCGGCGGGTTCACCGGTCGCACCGCGAACCTGTACCGCCGCCACGACCCCACCGCGTATCGGTCGGAGGGTCCACTGCGCCCCGTCGACGTGCTGTCCAGCGAGCTGAAGCCGAGCGACGCGACCGACGCCCACGGCGGGCCGCTGTTGATGTTCACCAACCAGGACTGCCGGATATCGCTGTCCCGCCGCGATCAGCCGATGCCGTTCTACGTCCGCCATGTCGACGGCGACCTGCTGTGCTTCGTGCATCAAGGGACCGGCCTGCTGGAGACCGAGTTCGGGCCGTTGCGTTACCGCGACGGCGACTGGGTGTACCTCCCGAAGGCCTGCACCTGGCGCCAGATTCCCGACTCCTCAAAAAACGGGGCCACCACAATGCTGATGATCGAGGCCGGCGACGAGTTCCGCGTTCCTCCCCCGGGCCAACTCGGCCGGCATTTCCCCTTCGACCCCTCGCAAGTCGTCATCCCGGAACCGAACCCCTCCGACGCCGATCCACGAACGGCAGGGTGCGACGAGTACGAGGTCCGGCTCATCCACGACGGCGGCCCGACAACGCTGTACTACCAACACAATCCGCTCGACGTCGAAGGCTGGCGCGGTGACAACTTCGCATTCACCTTCAACATCGCCGACTACAACGTGGTCACCTCCGACAGCGTCCACCTGCCACCGACCGTGCATCTGTTCATGCAGGCCAATGGCGTCTACGTGATGAACTTCCTGCCCAAACCGGCCGAAGGCGTCGCGGGCACCGAACGGACCCCGTGGTATCACCGCAACGTCGACTACGACGAGATCGCGTTCTTCCACGGCGGCTCGCTCTACGGCATCCCGATGCCTCCCGGATTGATTTCCCATGCGCCACAGGGTGTTCACCACGGCGCGCCGGAGAAGGCCCGCGAACGCACCCGCCGCAAATTCGATGACTACATCCGCGTCGACTGGCAGGTCATCGCGATCGACACCCGCATGCGGCTGACGCCGTCGGCGGAGGTGCTGGCCCACAACCTAGGACAACACTGATGCAGACGACAGCCGTGAAGCACGAGTACGACCGGATCCCCTATTTGGTTGCCTTCCAGAACAATTCCGGCGTCCGAGACGTCTACGGCGGACTGGCCGAGATCACCGTGCTGGAGAGCTATCTACTCAAGCCTGAAGACAACCCGTCAGACACCGTGCTGGTGTTCATGCACCCGATCGGGGGTGGCGCATACCTGCCGATGATCAACGCGCTGGCCCGGGCCGGCCACCACGTCATCTACTGCAACAGCCGGTTCCGCGGCACCGACTCGGCGCTGTTGATGGAAAAGGTCATCGAAGATCTCGGCGCCGCCATCAAAGACGCCAAAGACCGGCTCGGCTATCAGAGAGTGGTGCTGGCCGGCTGGAGCGGCGGCGGATCGCTGTCGGTGTTCTATCAGCAGCAGGCCCAGCACGCGACCATCACCGCCAGCCCGTCTGGCGACGGGCCCGACCTGACCAAGCTCGACCTGCCCGCCGCCGACGGCATCATGCTGCTGGCCGCCCACATCAGCCGGCACGGCACGTTGACCGAGTGGCTGGACGGGTCGATTCTCGAGGAGTCCGATCCCACCAAACGCGACCCGGATCTCGACCTGTACAACCCGGACAATCCCAATCAGCCGCCCTACAGCGAGGAGTTCCTGGCCCGCTACCGGCAGGCGCAGATCGACCGCAATCGCCGAATCACCGCCTGGGTTAAGGACAAACTGGCTGAGCTCAAAGCCGCCGGTCGCCCTGACGACGAATTCGGATTCGTCGTCCACGGCACCATGGCCGACCCGCGGTGGCTCGACCCGACCGTCGATCCGAACGAACGGGTCCCGGGAACCTGCTATCTGGGCGATCCTCAAGTGGTGAACATGAGCCCGGTCGGCCTGGCCCGATTCTCGACCTTGCGCAGTTGGCTCTCGCAGTGGAGCTACGACGACGCGAACGGCGACGGGGTGGACTGCGGGCGTGACATCGCGGTACCCGCGCTGGTGATCGGCAACCTCGCCGACGACGCATGCACACCCAGTCATACGCGGCGTCTCTTCGAGGCCATCGGCCATCCCGATAAGGAGATGCACGAAATCCGCGGAGCCACCCACTATTACGCCGGTCCCGATCAACGTAGCCAGCTGCGCGAGGCCGTCGCCGTGCTGAGCGACTGGCTGGTGCGCCACAAGTTCGTGGGGACGGTGTGACGCCTACTCCTCCTACCGCCCGCGACGATGCAGAGCGAAGCGATGAGGAGGAGCGGCGCATGGTTACCGGTCCGCTGGACGGCATTCGGGTGCTGGAGTTGGGCACTCTGATCGCCGGACCGTTCGCCGGCCGACTGCTCGGTGACATGGGCGCCGACGTCATCAAGGTCGAACCGCCTGGAGCACCAGACCCGTTGCGCACCTGGGGACAGGCCGAAGTCGACGGGCACCACGTCTTTTGGACCGTGCACGCGCGCAACAAACGCGCCATCACGCTAAACCTGCGCCGACCCCGCGGCCGCGAGTTGTTCCTTGACCTCGTCGAGAAGTCCGACATCGTGGTCGAGAATTTCCGGCCCGGCACACTGGAGAAGTGGGATCTGGGTTACGACGTTCTCCGTCAACGCAATTCAGGCATCATCTTGGTGAGAGTGTCCGGCTACGGCCAGACGGGCCCCGACGCACACAAGGCCGGATACGCCTCGGTCGCGGAAGCCGCCAGCGGTCTGCGGCACCTCAACGGCTTTCCGGGCGGGCCGCCACCACGGCTGGCGCTGTCGCTGGGTGACAGCCTGGCCGGCATGTTCGGCGCGCAGGGCGCGCTGGCCGCGCTGTATCGCCGCAGCGTCACTGGGCACGGCCAGGTCGTCGATGTGGCGCTCACCGAATCATGTTTGGCGGTGCAGGAATCCACAATTGCGGACTACGACGTCGGCGGCGTCGTGCGCGGCCCGTCGGGCACCCGCCTGGAAGGCATCGCGCCGTCGAACATCTACCGCAGCGCCGACCGCTCCTGGGTGGTGATCGCGGCCAACCAAGACACCGTATTCGCCCGGCTTTGCCAGGCGATGGGACACCCGGAGTTGACCACCGACGACCGCTTCGTCAACCATGGGGCCCGCGGCCGCAACCAAGACGAACTCGACAAGATCATCGGCAACTGGGCCGCCGAACGACAACCGGACGACATCATCGAAATCCTCAGCGCCGCTGGGGTGATCGCCGGCCCGATCAATACCGTCGCCGAGGTGGTCAACGATCCGCAGCTGCGAGCCCGCGGGATGCTGGTGGAGCACTACGACGAGACACTCGGCCGCCCCGTGCTGGGGCCGGGGGTTACGCCGGTGCTCTCGGAAACGCCCGGGACTGTCCGCAACGCCGGCTCAGCGCGTCCCGGACAGCACAACGTCGACGTCTACATCGGCCTGCTCGGCAAGACCGCCGAAGAACTGGACGAATTGCGCACAGAGGAGGTGATCTAATGCCGCACGTCGAGATCCGCGAGGTGGCTCTGCGCGACGGGTTGCAGATCGAGAAGCCAATCCCGTTGTCGGCCAAGCTCGAATTGCTGGCCGCCGTCGCCGCCACCGGGGTGCGCGAAGTAGAGGCCACCGCATTCGTATCGCGAAAGAAAGTGCCGTCGATGGCCGACGCCGCGGAGCTTGCCGCGCATCTGCACGACTACCCCGACATCGAATTCTCCGCGCTGGTCGCCAGCCCCAACGGCGCCAAGCGCGCCGTGGCCGCAGGGCTCCGCTCGATCGAATATGTGGTCGCGGCCAGCGACACCTTCAGCCACACCAACGTCGGGCGTAGCAGCGCCGAAGCCACCGATCAGATCGGCGACATCGTCGCCATCGCCCATGACAGTGACGTCACCGTCGAGGTGATCGTCGCTACCGCGTGGGACTGCCCGTTCGAGGGGCCCACGCCGCCCCAGCGTGTCCTCGACATCGCCACGTCCGCGCGGGATCACGGCGTCGACCGGTTCTCCATCGCCGACACCATTGGCACGACCACGCCGGGGCGGGTCCGCTCGCTCATCGCGCAGCTGCGCCCCGTCATCGGCGAACTGCCGCTGGGCGGACACTTCCACAACACCCGCGGTGCCGGGCTGGCCAGCGCGTATGCCGCGGTCGAAGCGGGTGTCACCCGACTGGACGCGTCGGTCGGCGGGCTGGGCGGTTGCCCGTTCGCACCGGGCGCCACCGGCAACATCGCCACCGAGGACCTGGTGTACCTGCTGCGTGACAGCGGCGTCGATGTCGACGTCGATCTGCAGGCCGCGATCGCCGCAGCCGAGGTGGCGAGATCTGTTGTCGGCCACGACTTGCCGAGCGCGCTGCTCCGCGCCGGAGACCGGATACAGCGCTGATGCCAAGCGCCGGAACATCACCGGCGGCGCTGACCGCAAAAGGCCGCCAAACGCGGGCTGCCATCGAGCAGGCCGCCCGTAAACTGTTCGCCGAGCGCGGTTTCCACGGCACGACGCTGGCCGACATTACCTCCGCTGCCGGCAAGTCTGCCGCGGTGTTCTACCGGTACTTCGTCGACAAAGAAGATCTACTCGCCGCCCTGGCGGAGTCGTTCCTGCACGACGTCGTGACACCATCCGGTTTGAGCCTTCACCTGCCGGACGCGCCGGACGACGACGCATTCTTCACCTCGGTGGTGACCGGGTACTGGAACATGTTCAAGCAGAACATCGGCATCATGATCGCGGTCGCTCAGCTGGCGGCGACGCAGCAGCGATTCGCGGCCGTTCAGAACGAGTTTCGGCGCTTCGGCATGGATATCGTCGCCGCTTCGGTGCGGCATGCTCAGGAGCACGGCCACGCAGGCGAACTCAACCCCGAACACATCGCGGCGGCCATCGCCCTGTTGTTCGAGGGCTTCACCACCGTGTTTGTCGGACCGCCCGGGCCCGGCAGGCTGGGGTTGGAGATCAGCGACGAGGATGCGATCGCGACGCTGTCGACGATCTGGAAGAAGACCCTGTACGGCACCATAGGAGACCGGTAATGGATTTCACGCTGCCCGAACATCTTCCCGGGCTGCTCGACGACATGGACGCCTTCATCGACCGCGAGATCGCGCCGCTGCAGGCCGACAATATCCAGTACTTCGACAAGCGTCGGGAACATGCTCGCACCGACTGGGACAACGACGGCATCCCGACCCGGGAGTGGGAGGACCTACTCTTCGAAATGCGCCGACGGGCCGACAACGCCGGCTGGCTGCGGTACGGGTTGCCGGCGTCGCTCGGCGGCCGGGACGGCTCCAACCTGGACATGGCGGTCATCCGGGAGCACTTGGCGCACAAGGGCCTTGGACTGCACAACGACCTGCAGAACGAGTCGTCCATCGTCGGGAATTTTCCGCAGGTGATCATGATGGAGCGGTTCGGCACCGACGATCAACGGGCCGCGTGGTCCGAGGCGCTGATCACCGGAGAACGCTCGATGGCCTTCGGGCTGACCGAGCCGCTGCACGGATCGGATGCGACCTGGCTGGAGACGCACGCCAAGTCCGACGGTGACGACTGGATCATCAACGGCTCCAAGCGTTTCAACACCGGCGTACACCGCGCCACCCATGACTTGATCTTCGCCCGCACGTCCGGCGAACCGGGCCAGGCCCAGGGCATCACCGCGTTCCTGGTGCCCACGGATTCTCCCGGCTTCGAGATTCCGTACTACTGGTGGACGTTCAACATGCCCACCGACCACGCCGAGGTCGAATTGACCGACGTCCGGGTGCCCGGCGACGCGATACTCGGCGAGGTGGATCGCGGCCTCGAGGTCGCGCAGACGTTCCTGCACGAGAACCGGATCCGGCAGGCGGCCAGCAGCCTGGGCGCCGCGCAATACTGCATCGACCGTGCCGCCGAATATGCCGGCAGCCGAAACGTTTTCGGCAAGCCGCTGTCGGCCAACCAGGCCGTGCAGTGGCCGCTGGCCGAACTGCAGACCGAGGCCCAGATGGTGCGGCTGTTGGTGCAGTACGCAGCCTGGCACCTGGATCGCGACCACCACATGGAAGTGACGGACAAAGTGTCGATGGCCAACTACCGCGCCAACCGGCTGGTCTGTGACGCCGCCGATCGGGCCATGCAGATTTTCGGCGGTCTCGGGTACAGCCGTCACGAGCCGTTCGAGCACATCTATCGCCACCACCGCCGCTACCGAATCACCGAGGGCGCCGAGGAGATCCAGATTCGCCGGGTGGCCCAGCGACTGTTCAAGTTCGGCCGCAAATGACCGCGACCGACGCGTTGCTGCCGAAGCTCGCCGGTGTGTTGCGGCCAGCCCTCGGCGCCGCCACCACCGTCGAGAATCTGCGCGCGCTGACCGGCGGCGCGAGCAGGACCACCTGGGCGTTCGACGCCGTGACGGGCGGGCAACGGCGGTCACTCATCCTGCGCACCGGCCCGCCTGACGACGTACACGCCGGCATGGAACTCGAGGCCCGCGCTCAGGCCGCCGCCGCTGCTGCCGGTGCGCCGGTCCCCCATGTCCTGGTCGCCGACGACTCCGTCGGGGCACTGGGCAATCCATTCTTGATCTGCGACGAGATCGAGGGCGAGACCATCGTCCGCCGCATCCAGCGACAACTCGACGACGCGGGCCGAGCACGTCTGCTCGTGCAGTGTGCAGAAGCACTCGCCGCCGTCCACCGGGCCGACCCGATCATGTCCGGCATCGATCGCGAGGACCAACTGGCGGAGTGGCGCGGCCGGTTGGACGACATGGGTGACACCACCGCCACATTCGAATGGGCTTTCCGATGGCTGGCCGCCACTCGGCCCGCGCCGTCGCCGCCACGCTTGGTGCACGGCGACTACCGGATGGGCAACCTGATCATCGACGGATCCGACCTGGCTGCCGTGCTCGATTGGGAACTGGTGCACGTCGGCGAGTTCTACGAAGATCTCGCCTGGTTCTGCATCCGGGCGTGGCGGTTCGGCGCTCCGGCGGATCGCGGCGCCGGCGGACTGGGCAGCGTCGAGTATTTTCTTCGCAGTTATGAGAACGCCGGCGGCGCGAAGGTCGATCGGGCGGCGTTTCACTGGTGGCTGGTGCTGGCGACGCTGCGGTGGGGCGTCATATGCCGCTACCAGGCCGAACGGCATCTGAGCGGACAGAGCCGTTCGGTGGAACTGGCGACCATTGGACGCCGCGTATGCGAGACCGAATGGGATTTGCTCAACTTGCTCGATAACGCGGTCGCGCGTGCCGGTTGAGCGCCTAGGATTTCGCCGTGGTTACTCCTGATCAGGCGATCGACACCATCCGCGAAACCGGCGGGGCGCAGCCCGGCAACCGGGCGCTGCACGCCAAAGGCAAGCTCTACCGAGGCACATTCACCGCGACGCCGGAGGCCGCTCAACTCTCCCGCGCCGCATACCTCAACGGCTCGCCGGTGCCCGCGCTGATCCGGTTCTCCAACGGCTCAGGCAATCCGAAGCAGCCCGACAACGTGCCCGGTGTGCGTGGGATGGCGGTGAAGTTCACCCTGCCCGACGGGTCGACGACCGACGTATCCACGCAGACTGCGAAGCTCTTCCCGGCCAGCACACCCGACGGCTTCATCTCGCTGCTGCATGCGATGCGGCCAGGCCGTGCCGCTCCGCTGCGGCTCATCGGATACATCGCCACCCATCCCCGTTTTCTCGCCGCGTTGCCGGTCGTGCGCGAAGCGAACAAGGTGCCGGCAAGCTACGGCACCGTGGCGTATCACGGCCTGCACGCATTTCGCTGGGTCGCCGCCGACGGTAGCGCGCGATTCGTGCGCTACCACCTGCTGCCTGCGGCCGGCGAACAGGTCGTGCCGCCGGACGCGGCTAAGACGAAGGGTGCGGACTTTCTGGTCGAAGAATTCGACCAGCGCCTTGCAGCACCACCGGTTCGGTTCGACTTGCAAGTTCAGATCGCCGCGGACGGCGACTCGACCGTCGATCCGTCCAAGCCGTGGCGCAGCACCCAGACCGTCACCGTCGGCACCCTGGAGATCACCGGCGTCGACACCGAACGCGAACACGGCAGCGACATCGTCGTGTTCGACCCGATGCGCGTCACCGACGGCATCGAACCCTCCGATGACCCTGTGCTGCGATTCCGCACGATCGCCTACTCCGCGTCGGTGAAGCTGCGCTCCGGCGTCGACCGGGGACCCGAAGCTCCCGCGACCTGATGACGTCCGGGCACGGCCGCCCGACCGCGGCTGAACTTGTCGGCGCGGTCGCCGAGTTTCTCGAGGCCGATGTCCGCGAGGCGACGACCGGTCAGGTCAATTTCCACTCCCGGGTCGCGGTGAACGCGCTGCGGATGGTCGAACGTGAACTGCTCGCCGAGGGCGATGCCGACGGCGTCGCTGCCGCGCTGGCCGACGTCGGCTGCCGCGACGAAGCCCAACTGGCTGCGGCCATCCGGGCCGGCGAGGTGGACGGGCACAGCGGGCAGGTGCAATCGGCGCTGCGCGCGCTCGTTGGTCGACGGCTGTCCGTCGCCCACCCCGGCTATCAGGACGAATCGACAGCGCCCGATGCCCGCTCCTGACGTCGTCGTCGAAGCCGCCGATCAGCTGTTCGCGGCGATCGAACGAGGCGACGAAGTGGCGCTGGAACAGATGTTCGACGACGAGATCGCGGTGTGGCGGGTCGGATCACGACGTGACGACGAGAAAGCCCGGGCGCTGCGGGTTCTGCACTGGTTCATCGGCGTCACCGAGCAGCGGCACTACGAGATCCTGGATCGCCGGCTGTTCCCCGACGGCTTCGTTCAGCAACACATCCTGCACGGCACCGGCCGCAACGGCGGATTGATCGCACTGCGGGTCTGCATCGTGATTAAGTTGAATGCTGGCGCCCTGATCAGCCGTATCGACGAATATTTCGACCCAGCCGGCGTGGCTCCGCTGACGACTTGACCTTCCGACGGAGGTGCTCGTGACTTCCGCCGGCGACGATGCGGAGCGCAGCGACGAGGAGGAGTGGCGCAGATGACAACCGTAGAAACCCTGCTCAACGACCCCGACACCGCCGGGGTGTGGAACCTGGATGTCGACCGGTCGACGGTCGGCTTCAAGGTCAGGAACTTCTGGGGCCTGATCAACGTCAAAGGCCGGTTCTCCGATATCGACGGCGACGGCCAGGTCACGGGCAAGGGCGCCATCTTCGGCCGCCTCGACGTTCAGGTGGCGTCGCTGCGCACCGGCATCGGCAAACGCGACGAGCACCTGCGGTCCGCCGACTTCTTCGACGTGGACCGATTCCCGCAGATCAGCGTTGTAGTGACGGACGTGGAGCCCGGCGCCGCGAACACCGCCGACCTGCGGGCGACGTTCACCATCAAAGGGGTCACCGCTGAGGTGCCGCTGCCGGTCCAGATCAGCGCTCTCGACGACGGCTCGGTGCGGGTCTCGGCGAAAACCGAGGTCGACCGGGATCAGTTCGACATCGGCTGGAATCAGCTCGGCATGGTCGGCAAGACAGCGACGGTGTCTGCCGACGCGTACTTCGTCCGGACGCCGCGCTGACGATCGGCTGCGCTGATGGAATTGCCCGGCTCCTTCTCGGGCCACTACGCGGCCTGCATCGTCACAGGGCAGTACCATCTGGATCGTGCCTGACAGCAGCCCCTTGCGGATTCTCGTCTACAGCAACAACGCCCAGACCCGGCAGGCCGTCATGCTCGCGCTGGGCAAGCGGGTGCATCCGGACCTGCCCGAGCTGAGCTACGTCGAGGTCGCGACCGGACCGGTCGTCATCCAGCAGTTGGACGCGGGCGGCATCGATCTGGCCATCCTCGACGGCGAAGCAACTCCCGAAGGCGGCATGGGTATCGCCAAGCAGCTCAAGGACGAGATCGACAACGGACCACCGATCGTGGTGCTGACGGGACGACGCGACGATGTCTGGCTGGCCAAGTGGTCGCGGGCCGAGGCCGCAGTCCCCCAGCCGATCGACCCGATTCGGCTCAGCCGGACCGTGCTCGAGTTGCTGCGTACTCCGGTTCAGTAAACCCCGTCCGGAGTACCGGGCCTGCCCGTCGAGTGAGACCGGCCACGGACGACCGCTTCAGCTTGCGGACCGGCGAAAAGGCCTTAGGGTCTTAGTAATTGACGTACCGCAAACGGTCTTCGCACCCCTGTGTTCGTCGACCGGCCGACCACCCGACCTGCTGTGCTTGAGGTCACATCTAGACTGCTGAGCGCGGGACCACACACGGTCGCTAGGCTGTGGTTGCGCTCACAGTCCAGCCCACAGACCACAGTGAGGGAGCATCGTCGCGGGATGAATCTCTACCTACCCATCCTCGTACTCGGAGGAATCGGCGCCGCCTTTGCACTCGGCTCAGTCGCGCTCGCCCAGATCACCGGCCCGTCCCGTTTCAACCGCGCGAAGCTGGAGGCCTACGAGTGCGGCATCGAGCCCAGCGACCAGCCGGCAAACGCTCCGCACGCC
>Ga0302324_100026294_pt1 | contig 11129 bp, 8 predicted proteins | sample Palsa_T0_1_FD_201949 | JGI IMG/M metagenome (GOLD analysis project Ga0302324, IMG submission 201949) | Peat permafrost microbial communities from Stordalen Mire near Abisko, Sweden - Palsa_T0_1 | ecosystem: Environmental > Terrestrial > Soil > Palsa > Peat permafrost | place: Sweden: Abisko... | reverse complement strand
AGCGTATCGTCGAGGAAGGCGACGTCAGCGACTCCGATGAGATCTCCCTGCGCATCCTGCGTCGAGGGAAAGCCGGTCGCGACGGTCGTGACCTTTCCGCTGCTACTGATTTTGGAGACTCTTCCGGTGTCGCCGCCCGTATAGGGACCCACGGGCCCGGGCACCTGCGCACACTTTCCGGCCGTGCTGGTGCTGCCGCCCTTTCCCGCTTCTGCAACATATAGGTAGCCGTCAGGTCCGAATCGCAGCCCACGCGGTGCCTCCAGTCCGGTGGCAACAACCTTGAATCCGCTGGGTTCCTGAGCTTGGGATAAAGTCGGGGTTAGAGACAGCAGCGCGCTTGCCGGAATCACAAAGGCCGGCAAAATCTTGGTCCACTTCATGGTTTGGTTCCCTTTGGTTTGATTGTAGAAATTCGGCCAGATCTGTTGTTTTGCGCCCCGCGGAAACGCGTGTGGGACGAGACTCGGGGCGAGGAGGTAGCATGCGCCCGTTCATCTTTCGTATTCGTTTCCGATTTAGGATTAATCTCAGGTTGCGACCCGGCGCAAATGTGCCGCGCTGCAATATATACCCAAGTCGGGTCATGTCGGCTAACGCCGCGTGTGCTACGGTCTAGAAAACTCGAAGCGTGGGGATGGGATCATGGATCGTATATCCACAGCCGGCGGCATGCCGAAAATCACGGTGCCGTCCATGCCGAAGAGCTATCGTCGTCCGCGGGTGTTCGCGAGACTGAATGACCTCGCTTCCTGTGCGCTGATTTGGGTCTCCGCGCCCGCCGGCTATGGCAAAACCACCGCGGCCAGTAGTTATCTCCGAGAGACCCAGCGGCCGACGGTTTGGTACCAGTGCGACGAGGATGACGCCGATGTGGGCTCCTTCTTCCACTACCTGACACTCGCCCGCAAATCCCTCCACGACGGTCCGTTGCCCACTTTTGCGCCGCAATATCTGGCGGCCATGCCGACATTTTGCCGCAACTTTTTTCGCCATTGGTTCAATGAACTGCCGCCCGGGAGCACGTTGGTTTTGGACAATTGGCAGGACGTGCCGGCAGAGGCTTCGCTCACTCATCTCCTGCCGATCATCGCGGATCAAGTACCGGCTCAGGTTCAACTCGTTGTGATCAGCCGCAACGAGCCCGGCGCAAATTTGGGCCGTCTGGCGTCGAGCGAACGCATGGGTCGGCTGGATGTCAAGGATTTGCAGTTATCCAGGGAGGAAACGGATGAAGTTGTCCGCCTACAGGCATCGGCCTGCGGCCGCTCGGCGCCGATAGACGTTGACGGGGTTTACGAAACGACCCAAGGCTGGGCTGCCGGCGTCACACTGATGGTACGACATGGCACATACACTCAGTCATCGCCCAAATACGGGGCGGCAGGATCGACCCAGGCAATATTTGACTATCTAGCCGCGGAGGCATTCGAGCGCCTGAGTCCTTCTTTCCAGGAGTTCCTGCTGAGAATCGTTTGTCTCGAACACATCAGAGTCTGCGTGGCGCAACGTCTATCCGGAGAGGACGGCGCTGCCTTGATACTCGATACGCTGACACGTCAGAACGTGTTTACGGCGTATCACGCCGTCGCCGACAGCTATCATTTTCATCCGCTGTTTCGCAGCTTCCTGCGACGGCGCCTCGCGGCCACGCGCCCGCCGGAAGTTCAGCGCGAGTGGCTGTTGACTGCGGCGCGCTCGCTAAGCGCTGAACGTGACTCGGAGGCGGGAATACATTTGCTGTTGCAAGCTCGAGCGTGGTCCGAGGCGTCGAGCCTGATCCGTAGTGTCGCCGCCAAGTTCGTGGAGCAGGCGCGCCTAACGACCTTGTTGCAATGGATCGAGGAGCTACCTCCCGAGGCCGCGGCAGACGACGGGTGGCTCACATACTGGCGGGGCATCTGCTGCCTCACGCTCGATTTTCCGTCGGCTCGAGTCCACTTCGAAGACGCGTACGCCTGCTTCTGCGCAACCTGTGATCGGGACGGAGAAATGCTCGCTTGCTCCGCGATCCTGCAGCACATCACTTACGGTTATCTGGACTATCGCGCCATGTTGCCGTGGATAGCCCGGCTCGAACGCATTCTCGATGAAGCACCCCGGTTTCGCGACTCGTGCATCGAACTCAAGGTTCGTGCCGCGTTCATGTTGGCCCTATCCCAGGCGATTCCCAAACATACCAAACTGATGGGTAGCGTCGAACAGGTTTCCGCGCTGGTCCGGTCAGAGGACGATCTTATTTCCCGGGCGGAAGGAATATCCGCCTTACTGCATTTCTTCAGTCGATTTGGCCGTACGCCGCAGTACGGGGATCTGGACATTGTGCTGGAGCGTACACTCGGCGACAGCGCGCTTCCTCCCATTCATCGCTTGAATCTCCTATGGCTGCACGCGTACCAACTTCACTCCTCGGGAGATCCGCAGCGTGTGCTTGCCATTCTCGGCGAGGCTCGCGCGCTCGCCCGGCACGAGGGGTTGCATAGCGAAGATACGCGGATGCGTCTTTGTGAGCTCCAGGCGCAGGAGATTGCGGGTTCGACGACGGCTGCGCTCGGAACGTTCTCAGAGCTGGAGCCTCACGTGCGCGGAATGCCGCCCATTCCACGCGCTCATTTCCTGTACGTACGCGCTATTTTCGAACTGGCGTGCGGAAACATCGAGGATGCTCTCAAGTACAGCGAGCAGGCAGTCCCACTGATTCGAACCTGTCACTGGCACATTGGCGAAGCGTTGGCTCTCACAGGATTGGCAGAGGTTTATTGTGCCTTGGGACGGTACGGCGAGGCGAGCCGATGCATCGATGAGTGCGCGAGCCTCACGGACGGCGTGCAAGCACCCTTGGTTGAGTTCAACACGCAATTGGTGCGTGCGGAAATAGCACGCAATTGCAGTCGTGGAAAGTTCGAAATGGAGCTTGCAAAGGCCTTCGCTTTGGGGCGAGAGCAAGGGTATGCGAACGGCTTCCACACCAGCAGTCAAATGCTGCGTCGGCTGGTGCCGTATGGGATTCAGCTCGGCATCGAGCCATCGTATTGCCGCTGGGTGATCACGAAGCGGCGATTCCGGCCTCCCAGCGCGGGCTGCTTCGCCGGCTGGCCGTGGCCCGTCAAGATCAGGGCGATGGGCCGACTGAGGATCTATTTGGAGGATGCAGAACTCACCTTCAATGGGAAGGCTAAACGAAAACCCTTGGACATGCTGAAACTATTGATTGCCCGCCCGCACGGCGTGGAAATGAACCAATTCATGGACGAGCTTTGGCAGGATCTCGAGGGCGATGCGGCGCGCAACGCGATGGATATCGCGTTGCACCGTTTGCGAAGAATACTCAAAGCCAAGGATGCTGTGCAGTTGATCGGCGGCAGCGTCGCGTTGAACAGGGATGTGGTCTGGCTGGACACCCTGGCGCTGGAGCACTTGAGTTCAGAGCTGCCGTCGTCGACGGAATTGCCGGGCGCCATCGAGGAGGTGCTTGATCTATACCAAGGTCCCCTACTGGGTGCCGAGGAGTCATCAGGGCCGATACTCGTTGCTCGGGATCGCCTGCGCGGCAAGTTCCTCTTTGTTGTCTCGCGCCTGGCGAATCAACTTGAGCAATTGCAGCGTTGGGACGAAATGACGTCTCTCTACTTGCGTGCTATCGAACGGGAACCATTCGAGGAGCCGCTTCGCCGCGGACTCCTGTATGCAGTTCGCCGTGAGGGGCAAAACGGGCAGCTCCACAAATTCGGGGTGAACGCAGAAGTATCGCCGACGCGAACTTCGCGGCCGGCCCTTCGGTGTAAACCATCAGGTTTGGGCAAGGACCGCCCGAACACGAAAATCCTGTAGCCTCGGTCTGCCAGCGTACAGACCACTGGGGCGGGGTGAGTGCACCGTGGGCAAAAGCCCAAGGGCACAGGAACGCAGTGATGAGCGCTGAATTGACGGACGACGCCCTGCTTGATCGGCTGCAACGGGCTGCGTTCACCTATCTTTCGGAAAATACCAGTGCGCATAACGGGTTGGTAGCGGATACCTCGCGACCGGGATCACCTTGCAGCATTGCGGTCGTCGGGTTCGCACTGTCTTGTTATCCCGTGGCCGTAGAGCGCAGTTGGCTGTCGCGGCGAGAGGCGGCGGCACTCACCCTGAAGACGCTGCAATTCTTCTGGCATAGCCCGCAAAACGAGCTACCGGACGCCACCGGGTTCAAAGGGTTTTACTACCATTTCTTGGACATGCAGAGCGGGCTGCGCGTGTGGCAGTGTGAATTGTCGCTGGTTGATACGGCTTTGCTGATGGCGGGCGTGCTCACCGTCGGCCGCTATTTCGATGGCGCCGGCGATGAAGAGAACATTCGACAGTTGAGCGATGCGCTGTATCGGCGTGTCGATTGGCACTGGGCGCGCAACGGACGCGAGACCGTTTCTCAAGGCTGGAAGCCCGAATTCGGCTTCTTGCACTACGGCTGGGAAGGCTACAATGAAGCGACCATCGTCTACGTCCTGGGCGTCAGCTCACCAACCCATCCCTTGCCGGCGGCAAGCTTTGCCGGCTGGACGCTGACGTATCAATGGGAAAATCTACTTGGGCACGATGTTTTGTACTCGGGACCGCTGTTCACTCATTTCTTTTCGCATGCCTGGATCGACTATCGCGGCATCCAGGACGCGTTCATGCGTGAGAAGGGCAGTGACTACTTCGAAAACACCAAGAGTGCCATCGCAATCCATCGCGAATACGGCGCCCGTAATCCGCGCGGCTATGAGGGATATGGTCGAGATTTCTGGGGGATAACGGCCGGCGATGGGCCGGGCAATCAGGAGCTGCGAGAGAGTCGGCGCGACCGACGATTCTTCGGCTATATGGCACGCGGAGTGCCCTATGGGCCGGACGACGGCACGATCGCGCCCTGGGCGATGTTGGCAGCTCTGCCCTTTAGTCCTGAAGCGGCCCTTCGAGGAACCCGGCATCTCCTCGAGAGCTATCCGCAGGTTTGCCCAAAAGATCGCTTCGCGAGCGGGTATAACGCAACGCTGAAGGGTTGGTTGTCCGAGGGATGGTTTGGACTCGATCAAGGATTGCTGGTCATGATGATCGAGAACTATCGCACCGGCTTGATCTGGGAACTCACGCGTCAGTGTCCCGTGATCCGCGCAGGCTTGATCCGTGCGGGCTTTACCGGCGGATGGCTGTAGATCTCCCGCGCGCATGCCACACATCGCCCCAGCTGCTCAGTCGGACCCAAGTAGCCGAGAGGATTTTCTCCGCAAGGTCCACCCGCCCGGGTGGCAGAATCCGCCACCCCGAAGCCGGTATGATTTGGTCATCGTGGGCGGCGGACCAGCCGGCTTGATCGCAGCCGATTTTGCGAGGCGCCAAGGCCTGAGCGTGGCTCTCGTCGAGCGCTACCGTCTGGGGGGCAATTCACTCAATTCCGGATCGATCCCCTCGAAGGCGATCATACGCGCCGCCCGCGTGCTCTCATCGCTACGCGACGACGAGGAGTATGGCGCGGCGGCATTTGAACGGCCTTTGACGGACTTCCGGGCCGTGATGGAGCGAACTCGGCGAATTCGCACACGAATTGCCGAGTATCACTCCATCGAGCGACTCCAAGCTGGAGGGATCGATGTGTTTTTCGCCGACGCACGCTTCGCAGAGGCGCATGTTGTGATCGCGGGGCAGACTCCTCTATCGTTCAAAAAGGCGCTCATCGCCACCGGCGCGCGCCCTCGGTCGTCGGACATCCCGGGCCTCGATCTGGTGGGCTATCTCACCAGCGATTCGATTTTCGACCTGGCCGAGTTGCCCAAGCGGTTTGGCGTCATCGGTGGGGGACCCCTCGGCTGCGAGCTGGCGCAAGCCTTTTGCCGGTTGGGATCGAGGGTCACCATCGTCCAGAATGAGGCTAAATTTCTTCCCGACGAAGAGCGAGAGGCGGCCGAATTGCTCTCCATGTCGATGTCGCGAGATGGAGTGGACACGCGACTCAATACCGCGGTCGTTGGCGCTCGTATGGAAGGCGGCGCAAAGTGGCTCGATACCGTCAACGACGGTATCAAATGTTCCATAGAAGTCGATGAAGTCCTGCTGAGCATCGGGCGCGTGCCGAATGTGGAGACTTTGGCGCTGGCGGCCGGCGGCATCGGCTTCGATCCGGCGCAGGGCATCAACGTGGATGATTTCCTACGCACGACCAACGTCGATGTATATGCCGCAGGCGACGTATGCAACCGGCGTCAGTTTGCCAACGTCGCGGGGAGCTCCGGACGATTGGCCGTTCAAAACGCGTTCGGTGCACGGAGCGAACGCCAACATCAGGAGGCAATTCCGTGGTGTACCTACTGCGATCCGGAGATCGCACATATCGGTGTGCATGCGCGCGAAGCGAGAGAGCGATCCATCCCGGTGGAGTGCTACACAGTGATGATGCAGGATGTCGATCGGGCGATCACGGACGGCGTGGATGACGGTTTCGTCAAGATATACGTGAAGCAAGGAACGGATCAGATCATCGGTGCGACGATCGTCGCCACGCGCGCGAGCGAGCTCATCAATGAGATGTCAGTGATCATGAGCGCCAAAATCGGCATGCGCCGCCTGTCGACCATGGTGCATACCTATCCCTCGCAATCCGATGCGATTCGTCTGGCGGCCGTCGCGTTCGTGAATAGTCGTTCGGACGGAGCCGGCAAGTAAGAGATTCATGCTCAATTGACGATGCCGCTGTCTTCTTTTCCGAATGGGGCCCATACTGCATTCCCCTCTCGTTCCGGTGTCCGGCCGGCTCTCCGCACTACGCGCGCAGCGACCGCCAAGGCAATTCTTATGACTTCAAAAGCCCGATACGCCGCGCGGTACGCGCGGCCCGCCCCGGCCGTGTTGATGCCGCCGAACTTGCAGGAGATGGGATCGCTGGCGTTTACAGCGAGTAGTTTCGCCGAGTTGGATGCTTGGCTTGCAGAAGAAGGGTGGCCGGCCGAGCATATGGATGCCGCGATGCTCGAGGGCTATTTGGTGGCGCTCCTCGTGTGGCCCATTGAGCTTGCAGCCGGCGCGTGGCTTCCCGCTATTTGGGGCATACGCGGCTGGAAGGTGGCTGCGAAGATCGCTACGTCGGAAAGCTACCGCCGGTTCCTGGCACTCGTCATCGGCTATCTTCAAGATCTGGAGCGGCGACTGACGGCGTCGCCGCCACTACGCCCGTTTGTGCTCGCCCACCGCGGCCCGATCTTATCTGCCCGCTACTTCGCGGGCTCTGCGTGGGCGACTGGCTTCATGGTCGCCCTACGCGACAATTCCGCCGGTTTGAGTTCTCGCTCGGCGAGTGCTCGTTGGGCGGTCGAGGGGATCGCGCGTTTTGCTTCGCTTCGATCGACAAAGTCGATCGAGATGGCGTCGGTTTCAGCGGAACTGAGCGCATGGGTCGCCAGGCTCATGGAAGAGAGACCATTACGCGACGAGAGGGGATCATTCTCGCTCGGACTTTCGAGGCTGGCCGAAGGCGGGCGGCCGCGCCATGGAGCGACAAGAAAGGCCGTTGACACATCACCCCTATCACCATATCTTGTGCCTGCCAGCGGTGCCTACCCCTAGGGGTGGGCTTAATAGGGGGAACGGCGCCTTGAGCCCTGGGTCCTCTCGGACCTGGGAAGCGGCACCCAGTAGATCGACGCGCTTTCGAGCGCTGCGCCCATGAGCCCGAAGACCTGCCGCGGCCGCCACGCGAAGGCGCGCATGTACCTGTCGCGCCAGCTCTACGAGGAAGGTTGTGGCAGGTCTTTAGAGCCGATCGAGCTCCTCCCGGCCGAGCATGCGCTGGATGCGGCCCTCGCCCATGACGGCGGCGCTGGTGGAATCGTTGATCGAGTTAAATCCCTCGGCCGCGATCGTGGTGTTGTGGCTGCCCCATAGATCGACGAACGCCTCGACGGAGTCTGATGCCTTGAAGGTCGCGCGCACCTTGGCGTCGAACCGCTCCTCGTGCGGATGGAGCGACAGACCGCTGGCCGTATCGACCGCGCATGCAGTGCCGCTCCCCGGGCCGTTCAATAGACTCCCTGCATTGACGAGGGAACCGCCGGAGGGGCAGGGGTTGAGCGCGGCGCCGCCGTTGCCGACCCCGTTCGGCTCCCAGTAATCGGCGCCCCGGGTGAGCGCGCCGTAGGGTTGCGTCGTGTAGTTCTGGGACCGCGTGTTCGAGCGCTCAGCCAGCGTATATCCCCCCTGCAGGAAATAATCGGCGCTGGCGGTTACGTTGTAGCGGTCGGCATCCAGATCGCCGAACCCCCCGAGCACCCCTGCCCGGCGGGTGGGCTCGCCGCCGTGCGTGGCATCGCCATACCCGGCGGTGGCCTCGAAGCCGTTGAAGTTCTTGCGGGTGATGATGTTCACGACGCCGGCGATCGCGTCGGAGCCGTACTGCGACACGGCGCCGGTCTTGACGATCTCGATGCGTTCGATGGCGGTGATCGGCAAGGAATTCAGATCGACGAATGTGTCCGTTCCGTTGGAGGGAAACCCATACGGAGCGACACGGATGCCGTCGACCAGCACCAGCGTGTACTTCTCGCTGAGACCGCGCAACGCGATACCCGCGCCGCCGGTGGCCCCGAAGGCGAAATTGTCGGCCCAGCTACTGGCCGAGTTCACGGCGAGATCTCGCAGATAGTCCGCGACCGTCACCTCACCGCTCGCCTCGATATCCTGCGCCGTGACGACCTGAACTTGATTGAAGGTGACTCGATCGGTGCTGCGGATCAGCGACCCCGTGACCTCGATGGGCGCGAGGGTGACGTTCTGATTCGCCGCGACCTGCGTCTGGGCCTGGCTGTTGGTGATCGCGGACAGCGCCAGTGCCAATAGGCCGCCGGCAAACCTGATCGAATTCGATGAAATACGCTTCAAAACCATCCCCTGTGTAAGCCGGCTGAAGTCGGCGAGGCATCCTAAGAACCCTCTCCAGGAGTCTCCAATATCGAAGTTGTATGACTTCATAACAGATCAGGGCTTTGGCCCGGCCTTCTGTTGATTCAAAATGGTGTATGGCTGCGAACAAAAGCTGGACTATCCGGGCGGTCTCGAATCCGGGCGGATCTCTTGTGCTCGACCGGCGAGGAGAGGCGCTCTTCTCCGGCGGCGCGCAAGCCGCGGAGATATCGCCCGTCGAGTATCTATTGATCGCTACCGCCGGTTGCCTCGCCCTGAGCTGCCGCGCCGTGCTGGGGGACGGCCACGGATCTGGCTCCTCCGTCGAAGTTACGGCGCTCGGTAGTAAGGCAGCAGAACCGCCCAGCCGTCTTGAACGAATCGATCTTGCAGTTCGCTTCGGGAGCGAAATCGAGGCGGTGGAAGCGGCATCGATCGTCCAGAAGGCCAAGAAATTGTGTACCGTGACGAACACCCTGCTAGGTGCCGTCGTGATCCAGATCCAGCCATCGAAAGTTGGGGCGATGGCAGACGGCTAGAGGACGTATGGCACCAACATCCAACTCACCCCGCGATATTCTCGGTATTGATCACCGAACTCGCGCGTCAGCCAGCGCTCTTCGATCCGAATCTTGTGCAACAACGCGGCGCAGGCGAGGCAGAAGGCTAAAAAACCCGAAACTCTTCCGGAGGCCGCTGCCGATCCCAGTATGGCAAGGAGACCGCCCGTATAAATAGGGTGACGGATGTAGCGATAGGGTCCGGCGCGAACCAACTGCTGGCCGCTCTTGATGGCGATTCTTCCGCTCCAGTTCCTGCCGAGCACTCGTCGAGCCCACACTGTAAAGGCCAATCCGGCAGTCACCATGACCACACCGATCGAATACCGGATCCATCCCCCTCGAATCAGTCGATAGTTCAGCCATGGAGGCCATTCGCGTCCGATCATCAATACGATGACCAACAACAACGGCAGTACATAGGACGCGCGCGACCACGCCGATTCCCGCTCCGTCACTTTTGTCCTTTCGAGAGCCGAAAGCCGCCAGAACGCGAACCAAATTATCCAGAGTGCGACGATTAGCCATGTGGGCCACGCGGTCAAGGGACCATCCTTTTAGCTCGACACACAGCGGCCACCTTATTGCCCTCGAGGTCGCGCACATAGGCGGCATAAAAGTCAGGCGCGTAATGAAGCCGAAGTCCGGGCGGACCGTCGCACGTACCTCCGTGTGCGAGAGCCGCGCGGTGGAACTCATCGACCGCCTTCCGAGAGCGCGCACTGAACGCGACCATGCTGCCGTTGCCGACCGAAGCGGGTTTTTGATCGAACGGCCTACCGATCCAAAAGGCGAGCTCCCGGGCCCCACCGTCCTCGTATATTCCCCAGCCCGCCGCTACCCGATCCCACTCCGGATCACCGGTGATACAGCGGTCCATCCCGAGCGGCTTGAGGATCGCACCATAGAAGGCGATCGCCTGCTCGAGATCGTTGGTGCCGAAGTACACGTAGCTGAGCATCAGAACTCTCCGTCTTACGATTCCATGTTGTCATCCGCAGGCCCCAACCATATTCTCCAACGATCGCTTGCCTCATGCATCGCCAGAGGTCGGCTGCGGCCAACAATTCATATCGATTCGTGGTAAATTAGTTTAATTATATTTAGCAAGCCATTGATCATTCGAGAGATTTAGCTCTTAGGAATGACGAATATCTCGCCCTGATCGAAAAGCTATTCAATAGGGCCGATGTGGATCATGACGGCACGCTTTCCGTGCAGGAACTGAAATCGAAGCCGGCCCACACGCTGAGACGCCTGATCGACTGATACTCTTTTCGCGGGGTAGTTGCGCACCTAATATAGGCCTGCATCGCCAGCCTCGGAGTTGGGTCGATTGGCGGGCGCAGGATAAGGCCGCACGCGATGAATCGAATTACGCCTAGAGATTTCCGAAACGCCTTTCTTGCCGTCATGCAATCGGAGCACGACAGCTTTCGTACCGCGGTAGGGTATGAGACCAAATCCTATAACTTCTTCATGCGAACCACCATTTACCCGAGAGTCGCCAGACAGTTAGGGTTGCTGTCATGGAACAAGGAGTACTACACGCTTGACGGGATGCTGTACGAGGAACGCGGCGTGGACAATACCGGCAAGTATGCGACCTTTGCGAATTGGATTTCCGTGGCGATCGAGCACGAGAACGACAGTTCT
>Ga0302324_100026293_pt1 | contig 11129 bp, 10 predicted proteins | sample Palsa_T0_1_FD_201949 | JGI IMG/M metagenome (GOLD analysis project Ga0302324, IMG submission 201949) | Peat permafrost microbial communities from Stordalen Mire near Abisko, Sweden - Palsa_T0_1 | ecosystem: Environmental > Terrestrial > Soil > Palsa > Peat permafrost | place: Sweden: Abisko... | reverse complement strand
TCCAAGGCATCGTCTTCCACTCCTTTGTCACCGGCGTCACCAGCGTCAAATGTTCGCGCTCGCCAATCTTGATCGGCATCGCAAACCCCGCCTCGTCCGCGCTCCACCGATACGCCACCGTCCCCTTCGCCCGATCGAACCTCAGCTCCAGCACCGGCAACGCCGCATGCCGCAAATACTCATTAAAGAACGGCGTTAGATTCATTCCCGTCCGCTGATTCCACCACGCCACCACATCTTCCGTCATGATCGTCTGATACTTGAACTGCTGATAAAAGTCGTGAATATCAGCGAACCACTTCGCATCATCATCGATCACGCTGCGCAGCGTATTCAGCATCAGCGCGCCCTTGAAATACTGGTCCTCCGTAGGCTCCGCATTCGTCCCGCGCTCCGGGATAATCGCCTGCCGATTCCGTATCTTTGGCTGCAGCCCATTCAAATACTTAATTGCATCGGCCTTCCCCCACCGATACTCCACATACAGCTCTTCCAAATACGTAGTCCACCCTTCGTGGATCCACATGTCCGAACGATCGGCCGCAGTGATCGAATTCCCAAACCACTCATGGCCGCTCTCATGAATGATGATGAAGTCGAACTTCGGCGAAATCCCCACGCCCGTCCAATCGCGCCCATAATATCCATTCTCAAAATGATTGCCATACGCCACCGCCGTCTGGTGCTCCATCCCCGCATACGGCACCTCGATCAGCTTGTATCCGTCCTTATCAAACGGATACTCACCCAGATAATGCTCATACGCATCGAGCATCCCCGGCACCTGCGCAAACTGTGTCTTCGCCTTTTCGAGATCTTCCGGCAGGGCATAATAGTCCAGCGTCGTCTGCTCGCCTGTGTCCTTATCCCCATGCACCCCCGACCAGTGCTGATACTCTCCGATATTCAGCGCCACGTCGTAGTTGTTGATCGGGTAATGCACCCGCCATTGCCACTCCGTATACCCATCGCCTAAATCCTTGCTCGCCACGAACCGCCCGTTGGATACATCCATCAGCCCATTGGGCACGGCGATATCCAACTCCATCCCATCCTGCGGCTCATCCTTCCACTGATCCTTATTCGGCCACCAGACGCTCGCGCCTTCCCCTTCGCAAGCAGTAGTAATCCACGGCTTACCTTCCTTGTCCTTATCGAACGAGAAGCACCCAAACCGCCCTTGCGTCACCGGCTGCCCGTGATACGCCACCGTAACTTCCGCCACCTCACCCACCTTCAGCTCACGCGGAAACTCCACGTAGAAACTCCGCGACCCCTCCGCCGCCCGCGCATACGTCACGGCCTTGCCCTCGAACGTAATCCCATCCAGCGTCAGCTCCGGCGTTAGCTCCAGCTGAATCTTCCGCCCGTCCTTCAACATCCGAAACCGCACCACGTTGGTCCCAGCAATGGTCTTCGCCACGGGATCAACGCGCAGCGTGAGGTGATAAAACAACAAATCATTATTCGCGCGATACGGCCCATACCCGCCGCGCAGGAGATCATCCTTCGTCGGCAACAACCCTGCCACCGGCGGCTGCGCTCCCTGCCCTACCTTCGCGCCAGGCGTCGTTGAAGAACTCTGCGCCGACGCCATCGGTTTCGTCGCCTGTGCCCCTGCCAAACCGCACGCCAACCCCGCCACCACCAACCACCCGTACACACGCATCGTCATCCGGTTAGCCTATCGCAACCCTCCACCCATCTGCGATACCATCCCCCCAAGAGACAACGAAGCCATACACCAGATCGGAGACACCCGTGACATTCACACCGTCCTCCATCGCCGCGCTCATCGTCGCCGCCAGCTTCGCCGCCGGCCTCAACGTCTACGCCACCGTCGCCACCCTCGGCATCCTCGCGCGCTTCGACTGGGTCACCCTCCCTCCCGGCCTGCACGCGCTCTCCAACCCCTGGATCATCATCGTCGCCAGTGTTCTCTTTGCCGTCGAAGTCTTCGCCGACAAAATCCCCGCCTTCGACATGGTCTGGAACGCCGCCCACACCTTCATCCGCGTGCCCGTCGCCGCGCTGCTCGCCTACCAGGCCGCCTCCCAGCTCTCGCCCGAGATGAAGCTCCTCGCCGCCATCGCCGGAGCCGCCATCGCCGCCATCGCGCACACCTCCAAAACCGCCGCCCGCGCCCTCGTCACCCCCAGTCCCGAGCCGCTCTCCAACATCGCCCTCTCCGCCAGCGAAGACGTCGCCGCCATCTCCCTCACCTGGTTCGCCACACGCCACCCTTACGCCGCCGCGGCCATCGCCACCGCCGCCATCATCTTCCTCATCCTCAGCCTGCGTTGGATCGCGACCCGCCTCAAACGCCTCTTCCGTCGCCAGCCCCCGCCTGATCCCGGCTCAGCCCTCGCCAGCTGACCTCTCGCCCCTCCCGCGCGAATCCTGCATCCTACCCTCCAGAGCACGCCTGTGCCTTGGCTTCGCGCCGCACGTCCCCTACCCACGCACGCTGAAAACCTCCACATTGAAACTCCCAGAGGGCCCCCATGTATCACCACATTAAAAAACTCATGTACACCGTCAACATCGGTACCCCCGACGTTAAATTTGGCAACCTGCTCCTCGAGCAATTCGGCGGAGCCAACGGCGAACTCGCCGCCGCCATGCAATACACCATCCAGGGTTGGAACTGCGTAGACGACCTCGCCCGCCGCGACCTCCTGCTCGACATCGGCACCGAAGAGCTAAGCCACCTCGAAGTCGTCGGCGCGCTGATCCGCATGCATCTCAAGGACCTCAAGACCAATCGCGAAGCAGCCGAAGCCGATCCCCTCGTCACCATCGCCGGCGGTGGCGGCGTCAGCCTCTACAACTCCGTCGGCGACGCCTGGACCGCGGACTACCTCAAGATCACCGGTGAGTTAGACGTCGACCTGCGCAGCAACATCGCCGCCGAAGCTCGCGCCAAAATCGTCTACGAGCGCCTCATCGACCATACCGACGACCCCGGCACCATCGACACCCTCCAGTTCCTCATGACCCGCGAAATTACCCACCTCAAGGCCTTCACCGCCGCTCTCGAAAGCATGGAAAAATCTCCCTTCTCCATCGGCTTCCTCAAACCCACCCCCGGCATCGTTGACGAATACTTCAACGCCTCCACCGGCGACGGCGACGAAGGCGACACCGACATGCGCGGCCCCTGGCAAACCTCCTTCGGCCTCCATCCAGTCGAGTCCCAGATGAATGAAGGCCCCGGCCTCTCCGTCGACGACATCCACGGCACCGAAGGTCAAGAAGATCGCGGCAAGCAGGACGCCGGCAAGAAAGCCGCCACCTCGCCCTTCGCAGAGGCTCTAAGCCAAACCAACCCCAGCACCAACAAGCCCGGAGCCAAAGGCAATCGCGCTTCCTCCAACGGCCACGCCAAATCCACCAACGGCAACGGCAGCAAATCGAAGAAGACAGCCAAGGCCTAACCCACCAACTCCCACCACCAAAAGAAAAGGGCGACTCCAAATCGGAGCCGCCCTTCCTTATATCTGTCGGTCGATTACGCCGGCGTCGTGTGCCCTTCGCCGAACCCAGGCTTGCGCCCAGTCTCCGGCTTCAGCACCTGCTGCTTGTCATCGCCGTCATCATCGCCAGCCGATGCCAGCGAAGACTTCACCGGTCCAAGCATCTTGCCCTGGATCAGCAACTCGATCTCCGCCGCGTCCAGCGTCTCACGCTCCAGCAGCGCAGCCGCCATGGCATGCATCACCTCGCGATTCTCATCGAGGATCTTGTACGCCGAGTTGTACCCTTCATCGACCAGCCGCCGCACAGCCTTATCAATCTGCTGTGCCGTGTCGTCCGAGTAGTCTCGCGCCTGCCCAATATCCCGGCCCAGGAACACTTCCTGCTCCTTCTTGCCGTAGGTCAGCGGTCCAAGCTCGCTCATGCCGTACTCACAAACCATCTTCCGAGCCAGCTCCGTCGCGCGCACAATATCGTTGCCCGCGCCCGTCGTCATGCGGTTCATGAAGATCTCTTCAGCGCAGCGTCCGCCCATCAGGATGGCCAGCTGCGTGTTCAGATAATCCCGTGTCACCGTGTGCTTGTCCTCTTCCGGAAGGTGCATCGTCACACCGAGCGCCATACCGCGCGGAATGATCGTGACCTTATGCAAGGGATCAGAATGATCCCTCTTTGCCGCGACGAGCACGTGCCCGGCCTCGTGATAAGCGGTGTCGCGCTTGTCGTCCTCGCTCAGCAGCATGGACTTCCGCTCGGCGCCCATCAGCACCTTGTCCTTCGCTACCTCGAAGTCGAACATGTGCACAGCCTTGCGATTGAACCGCGCCGCCGTAAGCGCCGCCTCGTTCACCATGTTGGCCAGGTCAGCGCCTGTAAAGCCCGGTGTTCCCCGCGCCAGAATCGGCAGATTCACATCCTCAGCCAGCGGCACCTTCTTCGAGTGCACCTTCAGAATCTCTTCGCGCCCACGAATGTCCGGACGGTCCACAATCACGCGGCGATCGAAACGACCTGGACGCAGTAGCGCCGGATCCAGAACGTCAGGCCGGTTGGTCGCAGCAATCAAAATCACGCCGTCGTTCGACTCGAACCCGTCCATCTCGACCAGCAACTGATTCAGCGTCTGCTCGCGCTCGTCGTGTCCGCCGCCCAGGCCAGCACCACGGTGCCGTCCCACAGCGTCAATCTCGTCGATGAAGATGATGCACGGGGCATTCTTCTTTCCTTGTTCGAAAAGATCACGAACACGCGAAGCGCCAACGCCCACAAACATCTCCACAAAGTCCGAACCCGAGATCGAAAAGAACGGCACGTTCGCCTCGCCAGCCACAGCCCGCGCCAGCAACGTCTTACCCGTTCCCGGAGGTCCGACCATCAGCACGCCCTTGGGAATGCGTCCGCCCAGGCGCTGGAACTTCTGCGCCTCGCGCAGAAACTCGATGATCTCGCGAAGCTCTTCCTTCGCCTCATTAACGCCCGCAACGTCCTTGAACGTAATCTTCTTCTGCTGCATAGAGAGCAGCCGAGCGCGGTTCTTACCAAAGCTCAGCGCCTTGTTTCCGCCACTCTGCATCTGCCGCATCATGAACATGAACAGCGCCACCAGAACCAAAATCGGCGCAAAGCTCAGCAGCGCGTTCCAGTACATGTTGCCCTGCTGGCTCTTGAACGTCACGTCCACGCCGTGGGCCTTCAGATCGGCCTCCTCGTTGTGGTCCACGTAGTTCGCCGGAATCGTGGTGTGGAACGTCTCTTTGCCGTCCTTATACTTGCCCGTGACGTCCGCGCCATCCACCAGCACATCCGAGATCTTGCCGGCGTCCGCGTCGTCCTGAAACTGTGTCAGGCTCACTGCCTTATCGTGGCCCGCAGCCATGTTGGTCGCGACGAAACGCCAGCCCACCAACAGGCAGCCCAACGTCAGCACCCAGATCAACAACTGTTTGACTGTTGAATTCAATCCGATTCCTCGTTTCGTCTTCTACTGCAATTGCCTTTGAAACTCCGTCCGTATCCTGGACGGCTACCACCGCAAACTCTTGCCCGTACTACGGGCGTCCGCTCAGCCTTTGGAGACTCCGGAGCCTGCAACCCCCCGAAAGCTTCGCCTTTTGTTTAGACGCCAACCGCAGAAATACGGTGCATCGTTTTACCGCCGTCATCGCTCCTACGCCGGGTTTGTTCTAAATTCTACTCTGGCGATGCCCCGATCCGGCAGAAATATCGTCCACAGCCCCTGATCTTTACCCCCTGACGGAATCATTAACCCTGTCGCCACAACCGTATCTCCCGCGCCGACCGCTCCACCCGCAGACCTCCATGCAACTCCAGTCGGCTCCCGATCTTTCCCGTCACCGCGCCACCCACGCCCCCGAAACCCGCCAGCGCCAACACCTTCGCTGTTTCCTCCCCACCCATCACGTAACCCTCCGCTGCATCCGCAAACACCTTCCGCGCAGCCGCACGCACAATCCTCCGCCGCAACGCGGCCGGCATTGCGCGCAACCGGTCGATCTCAATCGCGTATCCCACCTCTCCCACCGCCGTGCTAACAGCTCGTCCACCGCCACGCACCGGCTTACCCGGTAACAGTACCTGCGGCAGCACTCGCGCCACCTCCGCCTGCCAGAAAGCCTCTTCCTCCCGCGCCACCTCCGCGGTCCGCGACAGCAACGCATCCACGGCTGGATTGAACTCCCGCAGCATCGGCATCAACACATGCCGCACCCGGTTCCGTGTCAGCGACACATCCCGATTCGTAGCATCCTCTCTCCACCCCTGCCCCCGCTCCCGCAAAAACGCCTCCACCTCCACCCGCCGAACCCCCAGCAGCGGCCGCACAATCCTTCCGTTAGTGGTTGCGTGTTTTTCGTCGTCATCCTGAGCGGAGCGAAGGACCCCCGCATTTGTTTTTGTGCCGCCACTGCACTCCACCACCGGCGAGATCCCTGCCAACCCCTCCGTCCAAGCCCCCCTTAGCATCTTCATCACCACCGTCTCCGCCTGGTCATCGAGCGTATGCGCGGTCGCCACCACATCCACCACCCCGCTCGTCATCAACCCGCGCAGCGCCTCGTACCGCAACTCCCGCGCCGCCTCCTCCACCCCCTCACCCTCCGCCGCCTGCCGCGCCGCCGTGTCCACCCGAAACACCGTCAGCGGAACCTCCAGCCGCGCACAAACCTCCCGTACAAACTCCTCATCTCCATCCGCCTCCGCACCGCGCAACCCATGGTGCACATGCGCCGCACGCAACACCACGCCCAGCGGCACCTTATTCTGCGCACTCGGAGTATTCGCCTCCACCAGCGCCAGCAACAGCGCCACCGAATCCGCCCCGCCGCTCACCGCAACGCACACCCGCTCCCCGGCCTTCAGCAGCCCCCGATCCATCGCCAACGTCGCCTTCACCGCCATGCCACCATCATCTCTCAATAGCCACCCACCCGGGTGCCCCATCTTCGCCGCGTCCTTTGCAGCTAAGGCGGGCCTCGCGCGAAAACTCAGAATCCGCCCCTGTGTCTTTGACAGACCTAACCGCATCGAAACAATTGGCGTGTACCCTCATCGCTAAGGAGATTTTTCATGAGCACTTCGCATCAAACAGTCACCCTCGACGACGCGCGACGCATCATCGCCGCAGCCACCAAAAAAGCCGAGGAAATTAAGCAACCCATGAACATCGCAGTCGTCTGCGCCGGCGGACACCTGCTGGCCTTCGAGCGCATGCACGGCGCCTGGATCGGCTCGGTAGACATCGCGCAGAAAAAGGCCTGGACCTCCCGCGCCTTCGACATCGAAACCGGAACCCTCGGCACCCTCTCCCAATCCGGCGACCAGTTCTTTGGCATCCACGCCTCCAACGACGGCAAGGTCATGATCTTCGCCGGCGGCGTCCCCCTCAAGCAGGATGGCAAAGTCATCGGAGCCATCGGCGTAAGCGGCGGCCTCGGCGCACAGGACCAGGCAGTAGCCGAAGCCGGCGCCGCAGCCCTCTAAGCCCCATCCCACCGACGAGCCTTGCGCCAGCAAGGCTCGTTCCCTTTACCCCTATCCTCTATCCCCTATCCTCTACACTCTGTCTCATGATCCTCCGCCGCGCCACCCCCGACGACGCCGCCACCATCACCGCGCAGCGCCACCAGATGTTCGCCGACAACGAGCTCGCCACCGAAGCCGCCTACAACACCATGGACCTCAACTTCGAACCCTGGGTCCGCGAGCGCCTCGCTGACGGCCGCTACGTAGGCCTCTTCCTCGAAGATGAAGGAAAACTCCTCGCCGCCTGCGGCATCTTTTTCGGCGACTTCCCTCCCCACTTCCTCGACCCCAACCCCATCCGCGCCTACCTGCTCAACTTCTACACCGCCCCCGAAGCTCGCGGCCGCGGCCTGGCCACCCAACTCCTCCAGCACGCCGTCGACGAATGCCACCAGCGCAACGTCCGCGTCATCACCCTCCACGCCTCAAAATTCGGCAAACCCATCTACGAAAAATTCGGCTTCACCCAAAACAACGAAATGATTTTGAAACCAAGTTCTCAGTTCTTAGTTCTTAGTTCTCAGTAGAGACTCCTCTCCGCGCATCAACATCCGCAACCAACTGACAACTGAGAACTAACAACTGACAACCGCGAAGCGTTATACTTCGATTCCCATGTCTGTCTTCGTAATCATCCCCGCCGCTGGAATCGGCACCCGCATGGCTCACGCCACGGGCGGTTCGCCGAAGCAATTCCTGGCCCTCAAGGGCTTCCCCATCGTCATCCACTCGCTGCGCGCCTTCCTCGCCGTCCCTGCCGTCACCGCTATCTACGTTGCCGTCCGCGACACCGAACAGGACCGCGTAGCCGCCATGATCGACGAGTACCATCTCTCCGAAAAAGTCCACGTCGTCACCGGCGGCGACAACCGCCAGGAGTCCGTCGCCAACGCTCTCGCCGCCCTCCCCTCCACCTCCGCGCAGGACATCGTCCTCGTCCACGATGCCGTCCGCCCCCTCATCGACGCCGCCACCATCGAGCGCACCATCGCCGCCATCGAAAAGCACGGCGCCGCCATCGTCGCCACCCCCGCCATCGACACCATCAAGCAGGTCGAACGCACCGCCGACGGCGCCCTCATCACCGCCACCATCCCCCGCGAGCTCATCGTTCACGCCCAAACCCCGCAGGGCGCCACCATCCCTCTCCTCCGCCGCGCCTTCGCCGAAGCCGCAGCCGACGAGTTCACCGGCACCGACGAAGCCAGCCTCCTCGAACGCGCCAACATCCCCGTCTTCGTCGTCCAGGGCTCCTCCCGCAACTTCAAAGTCACCCAGCCCGGAGACCTCGAAGTAGCCGAGTTCTACCTCGCCGGCTGACCCATGCCTGAAACCTACCAGCACGAATGGCGCTTATATCGGAAAGTTCGACTCCGTCTCGCGCTTGCATGGTTGGGATACTTTCCAACCATGCATTTGTTCATACTGCTGCATCTACCGACGGCCGTGACGCTTACGATCTTTTCGTCTACTTCGCATTGATGTGCGTGACGCTTTTCCAATTCATATTTTGGAGATGTCCCCGCTGCCATCGTTTTTATGGACGCTTCAACTATGCTTGCAAGCACTGCGGCCTAAGAAAGTGGGCAGGCAACGACGAAGAAGTAGCCGAAGCCAGCGCAAGTGATAGTGTCATTCAGTAAGCCGTCAACGTTACGGGTTCAGCCATGCAATTTCAACTCGACCAGTCCATCGAAATCCTTGCCCACACCCCCGCCGTCCTCGACGCCCTTCTTCGCGGAAAATCCCCGCAATGGCTCCACTGCAGAAAATCCCCCGACGCCTTCAGCCCCGTCGACGTCATCGGCCACCTGATGCTCGCCGACGAAACCGACTGGCTTCCCCGCGCGCGCATGATCCTCGCAGGCCACACCCACACCCCGTTCGAGCCCTTCGACCGATTCGACTTTCAGCACCTCATCGCCGGCAAGTCCATCGAATCCCTGCTCGACGACTTCGCCACTCTACGGAGCCAAAGCCTCCAAACCCTCGCCGCGCTCCACATCACAGCAGCCCAGCTCGACCTCCCCGGCACCCACCCCGAATTCGGCCCTGTCACCCTGCGCAACCTGCTCGCCACCTGGGTAGTCCACGATCTCAACCACATCCAGCAAATCGTCCGCACCATGTCCAACGAATACCGCGAAGCCGTCGGCCCCTGGCAAGCCTACCTGACCATCCTTCACTGATCGCGATGCGCTTGGGATGCCCCGCACCAAAACCCTCCCGCGTATCATCTAATCAACTGCCATGGCCACCGCAACCCAATCCGTCGAGCTAAGCGAAGACCAGCTCGCCCTGATCGCCCGCGCCCTCGCTGACCCGCGCCGCTACGAGATCCTCAAGAAAATCAGCACGAAGCGCTCCTGCACCCCCTGTAGCAGCATGCGCGACTGCATCGACATCTCTCCCGCCACCCTCTCGCACCACATGAAAGAGCTTGAAACCGCCGGCCTGGTTCGCTCCGAAAAAGAGGGTAAGTTCGTGAATTACTTCGCCCAGACGCACATCCTCCGCGCCTACCTCGACCGCCTCAAGTCCGACCTCGCCTAAGCCTCGCAACCCAAACTCCGCCGCAAGATCTTGGCTTCCAGGTACCCCAAGGCTTCAGCCTTGGGTCTCATAGCCGTAAGAAAATACTGGGCTTTAGCCCCGCGGTATGCCTTCTTACGCGACTTCCCCAAAAATTCACAAGCATCCTGAATCTTCCTACCCCCTCCTCACATCAATTCGATGGTTGTCGAAATATCAAATCGACACAAAGAGGATCAACATGAGCAAACTCAAAGGTAAAGTCGCCATCGTTACAGGAGCCTCCAAAGGCATCGGCGCAGGCATCGCCAAACAACTCGCATCCGACGGCGCCTCCGTCATCGTCAACTACGCCTCCGACAAAACCGGCGCCGACGCCACGGTCGCAGCCATCGTCAAGGCCGGCGGCAAGGCTACCGCAATAGGCGCCAGCGTCTCCGAAGCCTCAGGCATCGATACCCTCTTCGCTCAAGCGAAGAAGACCTACGGCACCGTCAACATCCTCGTCAACAACGCCGGCGTCTACAAGTTCGCGCCCCTCGAAGCCGTAACCGTAGAAGACATCGACTACATGTACAACACCAACGTCAAGGGCCTCCTGCTCACCACCAAGGCCGCAGTTGCGCAGTTCCCCGCCACCGGCGGCAGCATCATTAACATCGGCTCGGTCGCCAGCGAGCAGACCCCGCCGGCCTCCTCCATCTACTCCTCCACCAAGGGCGCAGTCGACACCATCACCCGCGTCCTCGCCAAAGAACTCGGCCCCAAAAAGGTTCGCGTCAACTCCGTCAACCCCGGCCCCGTCGTCACCGAAGGCTTCAAATCCGCGGGCGTCGAAGGCTCTGACTTCGAGAAGCAAATGCTAGCCGGCACGCCGCTCGGTCGCATCGGCCAGCCCGAAGACATCGGCACCGTCGTGTCTTTCCTCGCCTCAGACGACGCCAACTGGATCACCGGCTCCCTCCTCCAGGCCGCCGGCGGCCTCCGCTAACAACTGGGTGCCCCATTCATGGCGTGGCTTCATCACGACATGAGTGGGGGAGCAAATCTCCAGCGTCCAACCGCAGCTCGCCTCTCGC
>Ga0302324_100026288_pt1 | contig 11131 bp, 10 predicted proteins | sample Palsa_T0_1_FD_201949 | JGI IMG/M metagenome (GOLD analysis project Ga0302324, IMG submission 201949) | Peat permafrost microbial communities from Stordalen Mire near Abisko, Sweden - Palsa_T0_1 | ecosystem: Environmental > Terrestrial > Soil > Palsa > Peat permafrost | place: Sweden: Abisko... | reverse complement strand
TCAGATAAATTCATCGGCACGCCCATCAAGGCCACCACCCACGTCAACCAGAACGAAGACCTGATGTTTGAGAAGTCTTCTCCCGGCAAGAAGGGCTATCGCCTCGCGCAGCTTGACGTGCCTGCCGTCGACGCCGCTGCTCTGCTCGGCGACGTCGCGCGCACTGACGGCCTCGGCGTCATGCCTGAACTCTCCGAGATTGAAATCATCCGCCATTTCACTCGGCTATCGACTTGGAATTATGCGATAGACCTCGGCATGTATCCGCTCGGCAGTTGCACGATGAAGTACAACCCGCGCATCAACGAAGCCGTTGCCCGCCTCGAAGGCCTCGCCGAAGCCCATCCCTACCAGCCCGAATCGCTCTCGCAGGGCGCGCTCGGCATCATGAAGCTGCTCTCGGAATGCCTCATCGAGATCACCGGCATGGACACCATCACGCTCCAGCCCGCCGCCGGCGCGCAGGGTGAGTTCACCGGGATCCTGCTCGCCCGCGCCTTCCACCAGGCCAACGGCAACCCGCGAAAAAAAATCCTCATCCCCGATTCCGCGCACGGCACCAACCCCGCAACCGCGGCCATCTGCGGCTACCAGGTCGCCAATCTCAAATCGAACTCGCAGGGCATGGTGGACGTCGCCGAGCTCACACGCCTCGTCGATGAAGATGTTGCCGCGCTCATGCTCACCAACCCTTCCACCATCGGCGTCTTCGAAAGCGAGATTCACAAGATCGCGGACATCCTGCATGCCAAGGGCGCTCTGCTCTATATGGACGGCGCCAACATGAACGCGCTCTGCGGCAAAACCCGCCCCGGCGACTTCGGCGTCGACGTGATGCACCTGAACCTGCACAAAACGTTCTCCACACCGCACGGCGGCGGCGGCCCGGGTTCGGGTCCCGTGGCATGCAAAAAAATCCTCGAACCATTCCTTCCCACACCCGTCGTCAAGACCAACCCCGACGGCTCACTCGGCCTCGACTACAACCGTCCGCAGTCGGTCGGCCGTGTGCGCGCGTGGTATGGCAACTTCGGCATGTTCATCCGCGCTCTCGCTTACATCCTCGCCAACGGGCCCGATGGTCTGCGCCAAACCACCGAAGACGCCGTGCTCAACGCCAACTACATCCGCGCCAAGCTTGACGGCGTCTTCGACCTGCCTTACAAAGCGCCCTCGCTGCACGAAGTCGTCTTCTCGGACAAGCTGCAGGCCAAGAATGGCGTCAAGACCGGGGACATGGGCAAGCGCCTGATCGACTACGGCTTCCACGCTTACACGGTCAGCTTCCCTCTGGTCGTTGCCGGAGCCATGATGATTGAGCCCACCGAGAGCGAGAGCCGTGAAGAACTCGACCTGCTCATCGACGCGCTTAAGCAGATCGCACGCGAGGCGGAAGAAAATCCCGAGCTGGTGCAAAACGCTCCGCATAACACGCGCATCCAGCGTTTGGATGAAACTACCGCCGCCCGTAAGCCGGTGCTGCGCTGGAAGGCCCCTGCCGCGCCCACACCTCTCACGCCGGATACCGCCGCCAAAGAGTGGTAAAGGCAACCAAGCAAATAAAAAGCGCGCCACGAGCGCACTTTTTATTTCTTATTTGTCGCAGCTTACATCGTCGAGATCTTCACCCACACATCCGTCGTCTCCCACTTCACATGCAGCTCGGTCGACTTCGCTGTCGTCTTGTCGAACGAGATGCTCATGCTCTCCTGCGGCGCGGGGAGCGTGGCTTCTTTCATATCCGTGCGTCCCAGGTCGCTGCCCTCCGGGTAGGGGATGCCCCACTCGCCGGTCTTTTTGCTGACGATGAATTTCCATTCATGCTCGCTCACCGGAAGCGTGAACAGCGTGTACGTCCCCGCAGGAACCTTCAAGTCGCCAATCATCAAATCCACTGGCGTAACAATCGTCGTCGCCGGGTTCGCGCCTGTGCGCCACACCTCACCCCACGGCACCAAGCCGCCCATAATCTTGCGCCCGCGCATTGCCGGCGAACTGTACTTCACGGTGATCGCTTTGCCCGCGAGCGTCACATCTGCCTGCGCCGGCGGGGACTGCGGTGGCTTCTGCGCGGAGGTCGCAACGGTTAGTGTGAGGGCGAAGATGGCGAGCGCTTGAGTAATAGTTTTCATGGCAGAAGCAGGATACGCCATCCCGCTGAATTTCAGGCCAATTCTGCTAACCTAGATCCAAGCGCCCGTAGCTCAGCTGGATAGAGCGGCAGCCTCCGAAGCTGTAGGTCAGAAGTTCGAATCTTCTCGGGCGCACCACTTCTCCCACCTTCAAAAATTCATGCCCAAGCATCCATCGTCACAAACCGCGTCGGTGTCCCCACAAAGCGTTCCAGCAGCGCTGCCGTCACTGCAATAGTTCCCGCTCGGTTGGCCTCAAGCTCCGTCTGGTGGCCGTCGTGCAGCAGGATATTCGCTCCGCGATGCCACCTCCCTGTCCGCCGCAATCCCTTGTCAATGTAAACAAGAATGCCTTCGGCACCAATCGGCTGCCAGTCGTGGCCCATGATGTTCCACTGCACGGTCTGCATGCCCAGCGAGCGCGAAATGCGCAGCACCGCTGGCCTGCGTGCGCCGTGTGGAGGCCGCAGAAAGCGCACCGGCTCTCCCGTCAGGTCTTCAATCAATTTGGAGCAGTCCGTCAGCTCCTCGCGAATCACCCGCGCCGGCTGCCATGCCAGCCACGGATGCGTCATGGTGTGGTTGCCCAGCAGATGCCCGGCGGAATGCACTGCCCGCACCAGCTCGGGATAACGCCGCGCGTGTTCGCCGATCACGAAGAACGTAGCCCGGGCGCTATAGCGGGCCAGCACCTCCAGCAAGTAAGGCGTGGCGGCGGGGTTGGGGCCATCGTCATAGGTGAGAGCGATTTCGAGCGGGTCGTGCCCGGCGATCAGCGTGCGCCCAAAGAGCTGCGATTCTGGCCCAAAAGCGGCATGGGTCACCAGGGCCCCTGCAGCGGCAACGGCCCCGGAAAGAGATAACGCGGTGGTGAGCGTTGCTTGCATCTAAAGGTCTTGTAGTAAAAAGCCTTGGCGCTTGCGTCTTGGAGAATTGTTACTTGCGTCTTGAGTGTAGCGCGGAGCCGCCACCGGCAATATGACTCTCACGGTACGTATAAAGAAGAGGAGATACATAGTGACGAATCGATTGAGGATACAACGTGCAATATGCGATTTCCGCTGCGTTCCTCCGCGTTCGCTGCGCCCGCTGCGTTTGCAGCTAGTGCTGAATGGCCTGGTTTACGGTGGCCTTATTTTTGCGGTCCTGCCCTCCCACGCACAAAAAACCACTGCCGGCCCACCCACGGACACAGCGGCGCAATCCAGCCCGGTGAAACCTCCACCCAAAGCACCCGTCGTCGATGACTCGATGCAGTCCAGTCCCATCCCCGAGCCCAAACCGAGCGGCGTATGGGTTGCGCCGCACACCGCCATCCACGTCGCGCTGGGTGAAGCGCTCGACTCCGGCAAGCTGCACAACGGGCAGGCTGTCCGCGCGCGCCTTGTCGCGGCGTTGGCCGCGCACGGCAAAACCTTCCCCACCGGAACGCCTGTCGATCTCACCGTCGTGGGAACTGTGCCTGCCGGCCGAATGTCTCAGGTAGGCGAGCTCAGCCTACAGGTGCTGAGCGTGGGCGGCGTGCCTGCGTCGACTGACACTCTTACCTTCCGCGGCCAGCCCGGCCCGCGCCTCACACCAGATGCTCTTCCTGCCATCGGCACGGATGCGTCGCTGGCCAGCGGCACGCAGATCACCTTCCACGTGCTGCCGCCGCCCGTACCGGCCACAGCCCCACCCCCGAATGTGCCCAACCTGCCGGGCTCCGTCATAAGTCCACCCAGGCAGTAAATCTACTTCTGCTTCAAAATCGCCAGCACCTCTTCCGCGTGCCCTTCCGGCTTCACGTTCTGGAAGACGTGCAGCAGCTTCTGGTTCGGCCCAATCAAAAACGTCGTACGCTCCACGCCGATCACCGGCTTTCCGTACATGGTTTTGTTCTTCAATAGGTCGAAGTGCTTAATCAGCGTCATCTCATCGTCAGCCAGCAGCGGATAGTTCAGGTCATACCTCTCCGCGAACTTTTTCTGCGCCTTCACCGTATCGCGCGAAACCCCCAGCACCACCACCCCTGCCTTCTGCAATTTCTTGAAGTGGTCGCGAAATCCGCAAGCCTCAATGGTGCAGCCCGGAGTATCCGCGCGCGGATAGAAGAACAGCACTACCGGCTTGCCTTTGAAGTCCGTCAGGCTGATCTCTTTGCCGTCCTGGTCAGGCAGGGTGAAATTTTCAATCTTGTCGCCAACTTTGGGCTGCATGAGCAAATCTCCTGAGACCCATGATAGCCGCCACGCATTAACGGAGTAACCGTAGTAACGCCTCGCCGATTACGGCTTGGGCATCGTGCCCGGACCTTCAGGGGATGTTGCCTCTGCAACTTTGCTGCGACCTTGGGAGCGTAGCTTTGCGGAGGAAACAAAAATGGCCACCATGGCTACCACAGCAGAACAGGTAATGGAGTGCGATCGCGAGGCCTTTCAGCGCGACCTCAACGTTCTGCCTTACGAAGTCACGCACCGCCTCGCCGGGCATCCGCTCTTTCAGCTCGACAAGCTCGTCGAACTCGCCCAGCGTGTCGCCACCCGCCGCAATCCTCACATGAGCGGCGGCGATGCCTACTTCAACGAGGGCGCCATCGAAGCCGGCACCAAGCCCAACTACGACCGCCCCGAAGAAGAACGCGCTGCCGTCGTCGAACTCGTCCGCAAGATCGAAAGCGCCGAGGCCTGGTGCATCCTGAAACATATCGAGCGCGAAGACGGCTATCGCGAAGTGATGGAAGCCGCCGTATGCGACGCTCTCTCGCTCGCCGGCGAAAAAGGCAGCCAGCTGCTCAAGAAAATTAAGTGGTTTGAGGCCATCGTCTTTATCACCTCGCCACATCGTGTCACCGAGTACCACATCGACCGCGAATGTAGTTGGATCTTCCAGATCCGCGGCAACAAGACCATCAACCTCTTCGATCGCGCTGACAAGGACGTCGTCCCCGAACCCGAGCTGGAGCGCTTCTACACGGTCGACAACCACGCCTCCGAGTACAAGCCGCAATTCCAGCACCGCGCTCTTGTTTATGACATGACTCCCGGCACCGGCGTTCACATCCCCGTCAACACGCCGCACTGGCTCAAGAACGGCGATGACGTCTCCATCACTCTCAACGTGAATTTTCAATTCCACGATAGCGAAATCGCCAACCTCTATAAGGCGAATTACTACCTGCGCCGCGCCGGCTTCAAACCAGCCATCCCCGGCCGTCATCCGATTTCAGACCGCGCCAAGGCCCTCGCCTTCACCAGTGCGCTCGCGTTCAAGCGCACCTTCAAAAAAGGCGACGGCGTCGTTCCTCCCGAAGCCCACGCACAAAAGGCCCGCATTGCCAAACTGATTGCAGCGCGTTAATTCTCCTCGCAGCTACAATCATCTGCGATGACTTCCTCGCGCCTCGAGCAAATCCAAGCCGCCATTCGCGACCAGCATCTCGACGGCTGGCTCTTTTACGACCATCACCACCGCGACCCCATCGCCTACCGCATCCTTTCGCTCGACGAAAACAGCTTCGTCTCCCGCCGCTGGTATTACTACATTCCCGCGCACGGCGGCGTTCCGCAAAAACTCGTTCACCGTATCGAGTCCGGCAAACTTGATTCCCTGCCCGGCGAAAAGAACGAGTACTCCTCCTGGCAAGAACTCGAGCAAAAGCTCGAAGCCATGCTCGTCGGCTCCGAGAAAATCGCCATGCAGTACTCGCCGCGCAACGCCATCATGTATGTGTCGATGGTCGATGCAGGCACAATTGAATTTCTGCGTGACGTAGTTGGAATGGAAATCGTCAGCTCCGCCGATCTCGTCAGCATCTTCGAAGCCATACTCACCGAAGCGCAGATCGAATCCCACTTCGCCGCCCAGCGCAAGCTCGATGAAGTCCTGCGCGCCGGCTGGCAGCTCATCTCCGACTCCACGAAAAACGGCGGACACACCGACGAATTTAGCATCGTCGAATTCCTGCAGCGCGGCATCACCTCCGCCGGCCTCTTCACCGACCACGGCCCCAACTGCTCCGCCGGCCCCAACTCCGCCGACTCGCACTACGAGCCCACCCGAGAATCCTCCCGCCCCATCCGCTCCGGCGATTTCGTCCTCATCGACATCTGGGCAAAATTAGCCAACGACCCCACGGCGATCTGGTATGACATCACCACCACCGCCGTCGTCGGCCGCACACCCACCCCCCGCGAGCAGCAGATCTTCAACATCGTCCGCGATGCCCGCGACGCCGCCATCAAAACCATCCAATCAGCCTACGCACAGAACCAACCCATCGCCGGCTGGCAGGCTGACGATGCCGCCCGCAATGTCATCCGCGTCGCCGGCTTCGGCGAATTCTTCACCCACCGCACCGGCCACAACATCGCCGTCTCGCTCCACGGCAACGGAGCGCACCTCGACAACCTTGAGACCCACGACGAGCGCCTGCTGCTGCCCAACACCTGCTTCTCCGTCGAGCCCGGCATTTATTTCCCTGGCGAGTTCGGCATGCGCAACGAGATCAACATGATCACCCGCCCCGCCCGCGGCTCCGATCCAGCCCGGGCCTTCATCACCGGCCCCCTGCAGAACGAACTGTTCCGCCTCTGACTCTTTCAATCCAAAATTTTGCATGCGCTAGTGCGGCCGGTCGACGTAGACTTTTCCATCCTTCATCACAAAGACCACATGTCGTACAGCAGTAATGTCGGTCAAGGGATCGCCGGCAACAGCGACCAGATCAGCTTTGTAACCAGGCGCAATCGTGCCGATCTCTTTACCCAGCCCCAGCGATTCCGCTGATAGTGACGTCGCGCTCACGATGGCGTCCATCGGCTTCTCGCCCGCGTCACGCACGCGATATACAAACTCCTCGGCGTTGCGGCCATGCGTGCCCGCAACCGCGTCCGTTCCAAAGATGATCTTCACGCCCAGCGCCCGTGCCCGCTGCAGCGCATCAATCGTTGGAGCGATGCCTTTCTGGATCGTATCCAGCTGTTGCTCCGTAAAGGTATAGCTCGCGTGGTTATCCAGGTAGTTGTGCAGCACAATCAGGTTCGGATCGAAATACGTTCCGCGCTCGACCATCAGCTTCAGCGTCTCATTCTTGAGAAACGTTCCATGCTCAATGGACGTGCATCCGGCCAGCACCGCTGCCCGCGCTCCCTCATCTCCAATCGCGTGCACAATCACTCGCAGGCCAATGGATTTTGCCTCCGAGCACACCGCTTGGATCTGTTCGTCGGTCGCACTTTGACCGCCGCCCGCTCCCAGCCCGGTCGTGGCAAACAGTTTGATAAAGTCCGCGCCCTCCGCCTTGGTCTTGCGCACCAGCTCGCGCAGCTCTTCAGGAGTCGGCACATGACGGTCCGCGCCCTGCCCGGTCGCGCCCTGGATCTGGATCAGCGAGGTCAGCACCCGTGGTCCGGGCAGGACCCCTTGGTTGATCATGTCTCGCACCGGCCTGTCGAAGCGCGAGCCCGGGCTCTGCACCGTGGTGAAGCCGGCCTCGAGTGACATCCAGGCATCGGCCTCGTCATACAGCACCATTTCCTCGGGAGGCACGCCGCCGGCTACGGCCTTGTTTTCCGCATTCATGTGCCACTGCAGGTGCGTGTGCGTGTCGATCCAGCCGGGCATCAGGGTAGCGTTACCCAGATCGTAGTCGGCCTTTTCTTTGCCCGCGCCGACCGAGACTATCTTGCCCTTCTCGATGACGATCTGCTGGTTCTTCAGCACTTTACCTGTGCCGTCCAGCAAGGTTCCCACTTTCAGGACAACACGGTCTTGCGCCACGGCAGTGGCGCAGAAGAGCAAAAGTACAAGAAGGTAGCGCATGGGTCTGATTGTATCTTTGGTCTTGCATTCTGCCTCATTAGCGATACAATTTCTCGAAACCTGCACAAAAGGAGATCCCGGATGAAACGTAAATGCCTGGTAGCTGCGCTCGTCGCCCTTTCGGTTTTCTTCGGTGCTCCGTCGGTCGCGTCGGCGAAGCGGAACCTCGCCGACTACTCACTGCGGATACACATCTACGGGACGAACTGGCACACGGACCGATGGGGATATCACGCGTTCGGTCGCGCCAACCTGTTCGACGATAAGGGCGTGCCGCACGGCGTGGAGTATACGTACGACTGCTCCGAACACATGATGGCGTCGGATGGCAATGAGGCGTATCCGGCGAAGTGGAAGAAGCCCGGCCAATCGGTTGAGGTCGTCTTCGGAGAGATCGGGGCGAGTCCGGATTCGCTCCATGCGTGCGAGATGAAAATTTCAGAGAAGTCGTTCGTCTACTATAGGCATGCGGGCGGGGTAGGTACGGAGACCGCTCAAGAGTTTATGGAGCATCATAAGGGGCAGATACCCAGCGTAGGCGCTTCCAAACCGGAGGATGTGCCGGGCTCGGCGAATTCGCACAATCTATAATGATAGTGTGACCACAGTACAACGCATACGGAGATGCAGGCTACTGCGCTCGTGCTCAGCTTCAGCCGTTGAGCTGGGTCACAAACAGCAGACGCAGCAGCCGAAACGATGCGATGTCATATCTGATCGCTAAGATTTAGCTGCCCGGGATGAAACTGCGGGGATTTCTCGCCTTGATTTCACCCAGGAGCCAGGTGCGGCCCGGCTCTTCGATAAAAGCGAATTCAACCCCTATTTTCCGCTCCATTTGCGAATTCCATCGCACATACCCTTGTCCGGAAATTCGCTGTTGGTCGGAAGCGATATCGCACTGAAAGGCGACATTGCCCAAGCCCAATGTTCTATTCTCAAAAGCGCTAAAGCCGCTATTTCCAAGTTGAAGTGATTTCGGGCACAGGGTTTCGTCAAGATGATCAACCTCTATAACGATCGATTGTCTCGGCACAAGCTTCAGCGGCGTATTCCAAAGGGTTGATCGATCTGCGAGTGCATTTTCTATCGCGCCGACCAATTCTTCTCTTTGACAGGGTTTAACAAGAAAAGCTCCCACGCCCAAAGCGTACATTTCGCGCTTATCTACGTCCCCAAAGCCGCTGATAAAAACGACGCTCGGTATTGGCTTCCCCGATTTTGCCAGAGACCGCACCAACGTGACCCCGTCCATCACGGGCATGCGAACATCGGTTAGCAACATATCTATTGGCCATTCTGCGATTGCAGCGAGCGCTGCATCTCCATCTTTAGCAGTCTTAACGGATTTGCAGCCCGCCCTCGCCAACCACTCTGCATAGATATCGAGAAGTTCCGGTTCATCGTCCACTACCAAAATATTCGCGTCGCTAAGGACCATAGACAGCTCATTTCCTGTTCTCGTTCGTGATGCTCGATGTTTGGTGCGATCGGAGTTTCAAGCTTTCCATCTCAAGCGGTTTCCATAATGGCGGTTTTCACTTCCGAAGGCAGTCTGCCAGTTTCGCAATCGCCCGGAAGGATCAGCCGGAAGCAGGTGTGCGGTGTGTTCTCCAAAAGGACCAGTGAACCACCGTGGTCCTGTGCAATCGCATGTGAAAGGCTTAGGCCGATGCCGGTGCCGAGACCGCGCTCTTTAGTGGTGAAGAAGGGTTCAAGAAGATGGGCCCTATATTTTTCTTCGATTCCAGGGCCGCTGTCGCTTATATCAATGCGGACGCCCAGGTCGAACGGTTCGGCATGAAGCGAAACCCAACGCTCGGAGCTTACCGGCGAGGTTGCTTGAACGATGGCATCGAATGCGTTATTGAGCAGGTTGGTGATGATCTGCCCAATCTGTACCTCCCGACAGAGCAGTTCAACAATGCCGGGTTCGAGTTCGACCCTGAGATCTACCTGGTGACGCTCAGACCTTCCCTGCTGAAGGTCTACACACTGGTCGACTATCTCGTAGATAGACGCAAGTTCACAAGGATCCAGCGCTGCCTCGCGTCCGAATCCCTGTAAACCGCGAAGTATCTTGATAGCGCGGTCCGCCGTTTTCACAATCGTTTCGGATGATTTCAGTACCTTCTCCGCCGGTACAGACGGCTGTTGTTTGGCGACATCTCTCAGGTCGCTTGCTAGCCCGTGCATGATTGCGAGAGGATTGCTGATTTCATGGGCCAGGCCGCCGGCCATGTGGCTCAATGCTTCGATTCGTTTCTCCCGAAGATCATACTCAAGTGCTAACCGCTCTTGGGCCTTGCGGATTACCTTCTCTTGGCTCGCATCTCTGATTTCTCGGCGCGAGTAATAAAAGAACATTAGAACGGTGAGGAAAATAAAGCCAAACGCCTCAGCTACAAGACCGCCGAAAATTCGCCCCTTCGTAGACAATGTTCGGTCCTGTCGCTGCTGCAGGAGATTCATCTCTTCGCCATTCATCTCCTGAAGTAAAGCTGTGATGCCCTGTGTGCTCTGGTCAAGCTGATTCTCGATCGCCAGGTTCCATATATTGAATGGAGGTCTCCCGCGGATCGCAACATGATTTGTTAGGAGGGTCCTGAGTTCTGTGACATGTCTTTGCTGAGAAGCGTTATCAGCGGTAAGTTGCTGAATTTGATCTGCATCTCTACTCAGGGCCTCGGATAGGCCGGCAGGAATCGGAGGATGCTCTTGAGCGGTCCAGTTGTTATGTACGGATTTGTTGAAAGCAATGAGGTCAAGCTGGCCTTGCTGGATAGCGGCCCGGACCTGATATGTATGTTCAACCCAGTCAAAACGCTTTGACAGACGTTGAGTGCTCACGCCAAGAAACAAGTCATTGGCAAGAAACAGGGTCAACACTACAAAGAGCCATTGTTTCGGACTGGACATTCCTTTCAAGAGTCTCTCCGATAAAGATGAGTCTGCAAGAAAGGCCCACACAAACGTAGTGTGTCTCGCAACCAGGATGTGACGAGAATTCTACCGATAGCTCCCACATAAGGCCGTTCACTTTTGCTCACATTGATGGGCTTTCGCATCCACGACGTACCGCGGCCGGGTAGCTATCTTTAAAATGCATACGGTCAACAGCAGTTTCGAAAGAGCTCGGCCGCATGGGCCACCACATCTACAGATATTTTTCTCCGTTTTCCGGCCAAGCTTACCCT
>Ga0302324_100026285_pt1 | contig 11132 bp, 10 predicted proteins | sample Palsa_T0_1_FD_201949 | JGI IMG/M metagenome (GOLD analysis project Ga0302324, IMG submission 201949) | Peat permafrost microbial communities from Stordalen Mire near Abisko, Sweden - Palsa_T0_1 | ecosystem: Environmental > Terrestrial > Soil > Palsa > Peat permafrost | place: Sweden: Abisko... | reverse complement strand
TACTCCAATTTCACGAACGCGATAATCAATGTGCCGCAAACGGCGGCACATTGCGCGGGCAACGGCTTCACGTATCCGTGCGGAAATGCGACGGTCGACAACGCAAACGTCACAGGAAATTTCCTGCAACGTGCACCGCAACTGACCGGAAACATTACGCCTCAATTCGACCAGGACATCCCGTACGGTCACTTCATGGCGTCAATGACCGCCTTTTATACGTCGAAGTATTATATGGAAGTGGGCGATCGTGTGGCCCAGGCGCCCTATATGCAGTTGAACGCGCAGATGACGTTTACGCCAACGGGTATGCCGTGGAACGTCACGCTATGGGGCAACAATCTGACGAATAGAGCCATCATCGAGACGGCGTATGTCAGCGCCTTTGGCGACGGTGTGTCGTATGCGCCGCCGCTGATGTACGGCGTCAGGTTCAACTACGCCTTCTAGGAGGCGCTACGGATCGCGAAGCGAAGCCGGACTTGATGCGTTGGCGACGGCCTGAGCACGATTTCCCGGGGGCGGTGATTTGCACGGTGCACCGCCCTGAGGTGCTGACCCCAGGGCGCCGAGGAGACCGGTTCCATGACGAGTACCAACGGCCACGCATCCGACCATTTCGATATCCAGCAGGTTCTCGCACGCTATTGCCGCGGGATCGACCGGATGGACCGCGCCCTGCTGCAAAGCGTCTACTGGGAAGATGGCTATGACGACCATGTCCTTTTCGCCGGCAAGCCGAACGAATTCATAGATTGGGTGCTGGAATATCTCGCGCGCGACAAATCGACGGCGCATTTGCTTGGACAATCGCTGATCGAGACTTCCGGAGATAGCGCAAACGTCGAGACCTATTTTCTTGCGCACCACGTGCGGGTCGTCGGCCGGGATCAATTTGTCGCTTCATCACAGGGGCGTTACCTCGACAAATTCGAACGGCGGAACGGAGAGTGGCGAATTCTTTCGCGTTGCGTGATTCTCGATATCCGGCGTCAGGTGCCCTTTGGATTGGATCCGGGCCTCCCGCCATCTGTTCCTTCCCGGAACATCGGCCGGCGCGGCAATGAAGATTTCACCTATTCGACTCTGTCGGGGCTCTAAATCGCGACGCGGTAGCTCACAGTGGTTGCCGCCAGGGACATTTTCCATGACGAGTGCCGAAGTTCGTGACGATTGGGTTCCCAAACAAGATTACATAAGCGAAACGTTCGCCGAGCTGGAGGGCAAACGCCTTTGGCCGCGCGTGTGGCAGATGGCGTGCCGCGAGGAAGAGATTCCAAGTGTCGGCGATTTCGTGGTGTACGAGATTGTCGAGGATTCGATTGTCATCGTCAGATCGTCCGGGCGTGAAATTCGGGCATTTTTCAATGTCTGCCAGCATCGCGGCCGTCAGCTCGTCGAAGGTTGCGGTCACATAGCGCAGTTTGTTTGCCGCTATCATGGATGGAAATACACGCTCGACGGCCGATGCTCATTCATCGCGGATGCCGATGACTGGGGCGGTCAGCTATCTTGCAACGATATGGGCCTGAAGCCGGTTCGCGTTTCCACCTGGGGCGGCTTCGTCTTTATCAATATGGACGAAAACGCGGAGCCGCTTGAGAATTTTCTGTCGCCGGTTATCAAGCGGTGCGAAAAATTCGAATTCGAAAAGATGCGGTTTTTTTGGTACCGCACTTTCCGTTATCCCTGCAACTGGAAGGTTGCCATCGAAGGCTTCGATGAGTCGTATCACGTGCAACAAAGCCATCCGCAGCTTCTCGAACATATCAAGGACAATACGCAGTCGCGCACATTTGGGCTGCACGGCAATCAGTATTGGAATTTTCCCGCGATATCGCGATTTGGTCCCGCCGACCGCCTGAACAAAGCCGCGGATCCCGACCACAGAACTCACGCGCTCGCATATCACAAAGAGATACATGACCAACTTGGCGCAATGACGACGCCGAGAACATACCGGGCGATACAACGCATCGTCGACGAAGTGCCGGCAAACGCCAGTCCGGCGGAAGTGGTCGGAAAGATGCGAGAATACCAGCGCGAAGCTGCTGAGGCGGACGGCGCGGGATTCCCGGACATCACGCCGGAATATATGGCCGCGAGCGGTTTCAATTGGCACGTCTTTCCGAACCTCGTCTTTCAGCATCTGGCCATTGATGGGCTTTTGTTTTATCGGACGCGGCCCGACGGTAAGAACGTAGACAGCTGCCTGTTCGATGTGTGGTCGCTCGTGCGGTACGCGCCTGGAAAAGAACCGCCTTTGAAGCGGGAATTCTACGAAGACTGGCACGAATGCGCGGAGATGGGCCGTATTCTCACGCAGGATTTTGTGAATCTCGATGCCGTGCAGCGCGGCATGAAGTCGAGAGGTTTTCACGGTGCGCGCACCAATCCCGTCCAGGAACGCTCGGTCTCGAATCTGCACCGCAGCCTGCGAGTATTTTTGGATGATGCTTAGGAACTTCAAGGCAGCGTCGTGACAAAAGAAATGCAACGCGCAATTGGACCGGACCTGCTCGACTCGGAACTTGTCGGCAAGCCATGGCTGATCCGCGAACGCGCGGAATTGGGCGGTCCCGTCTATTGGAGCGAGAAACGCAGGCTTTGGTTTGTCACGGGTTATCCTGAGACCGGTGAAGCTTTGAGGGACCCGCGCTTCTCAATTACCCAGAAATTGACCAAGCCCGAGCAAACGCAAGACTTGAGCAAAGAGGCTCTGGAATTGCGGCGTCAGCTATACGCCGGCGGCCTTACTCACCTCAATTTCGCGTGCGGGCGCAGCCTTTTGGTGATGGATCCGCCGGAACACACACCGTACCGCGCTTTGCTCCAGCCATACTTCCTGCCGAATGAGGTTGGCCGACTTGAACCGACGATTGAACGCCTGGTCGGAAAGCTGCTCGACAGCTGGGAAGGCCAGCAGCGCGTCGATGTCATGGAGAGCCTTGCCTACAAATTACCAATTCTATTGTTCGCCGACATTCTGGGCATCCCGGAAAACCTCCGTGCCGGCTTTCATAACTATGACGCCTACAACGCCACCCGCGCCACCAAGAGCAATCTGGCTACGACCGAGGACTATCGGGCGGCCGCATCGCAAGGCGCTCTTTATGCTCAAAAATTCGTCGAGGTCATTTCGGAAAAACGGGCGTGTCCGGCCCATGATATTCTCAGCGCCCTCATAACGGGGACTGTCAACGGCGTACCGCTGCCGGAGAAACAAATTCTGGCTATGATTTACTTGCTCAATACCGGTAGCCAGTCGACGACTACGGCATTGATCGGCAACGCGATCTACTTTCTGCTCAAGTTTGGCCACTGGGAGGAATTGCGGGCGGAGCCCAGCCTCCTGCCCGGCGCAATCGAGGAGGCCTTGCGGTTTTCTCCGCCCGCAGTGGAATCGGGGCGGATGGTCACGGAAGATATGGACTTTTATGGCCAGCGGCTTCGCAAGGGCGACAACGTATTGTTCTCCTATGCTGCCGCAAATCGCGATCCTCGCGAATTCAAAGAGCCGAAAAAATTTCTCGTCGGGAGGACCCCCAACCGCCATCTGGCCTTTGGGCCCGGTCCCCACCTTTGTCTGGGGGCGCCGTTCGCACGCCGCGAAGCGTTGGTCGTGTTGCGGCGAGCTTTGGAAAGGTTTCCCGAACTGGAACTGGATGGAGAGCCGGAGCATGCGAACACTTTCGGATTCTCCAGGTTGTATGTTCGACCGAATGAGCATCGGCGAGGTTGTGAATGACGACCCTCGCGCTTGACTGGGCCACCGCGATCGAGGCCAGCCCGCCGGAGCTTGTGCGGCTCGCGGCGGCCAACGGCATAGGGATCATCAACTGCCCCGTTCTCGCCTCACTGTCTCCCGGTCGTACGCAATGGGACATCATCGCAGATACCGCCATGCGACGGGAGACCCGGCAAGTCTGCGAAGTCGAGGGCGTACGGATCGACGTTATCGAAGCGTTCTTCATTCGCCCGGAAACAGACGTAAAGGGCTTCCAGAAGGCACTCGAGTCCGGAGCGTGGCTGGGCTCAGAACAGGTCAATATCGTAACGCAGGATGAGAATTCGGCTCGCTTGCTGGATCAGTGCGGTAGATTTTGCGAATTGGCAGCAGGATTTGGACTGCGGATATTGATCGAATACTCGCCACGAATGTCTCAGAGAACGCTCTCCGAAGCTGTCGACTTTATTGGAAAGCTGGGCAGATCGGATGTCAGGGTTCAGGTCGATTCGCTGCACACCTTTCGGTCGCACGTGCCGCTGGAGGTGCTGGCGGGTTTCGATTCCAGAACCATTGGCCGCGTACAATTGTGCGATGGGCCGGCCGAAATCGCTCCCGAGCAGGCTCGTCACGAGGCTGTACTCGAGCGAATGGTTCCGGGCGAAGGCGAATTTCCCCTGGTGGATTTCCTGGATTCCATACCCGATGACGTCGTAGTCGGTCTTGAAGTGCCGATACAATCCCTGCGGGATCAGGGCGTGTCTGCAGCCGACCGCGTGAAGCGCGTCGTCTCGGGTTCCAGATCCGTCTTATCCAAACGATCGGCGCGATCCACCGTAAGTCGAAAACGCCCGTAAAAGCGCAAGTTCACCAAGGAAGTCGTCATGTCTGGTCAAATTGCAGAAGACACACCGAAGTATTTGCCACGCCGTTTTGATGGCAAGGTCGTGCTGGTGACCGGCGGCGGAAAGGGAATTGGCCGTGCCACCGTGCTGAGACTGGCGGCTGAAGGCGCCACCGTCCTGGCCGTAGGCAAAAGCGACAGTGTGAATGGCGTTGCTGCGGAGGCCGGGCCGGCCGTGACTGCCTACCAATGCGATGTATCGGACATTGCCGCCGTAGAAGCCATGTCGGAATCCCTGCGCAAAAAATTCGGCCGTTTGGATGGTCTCTGCAACAATGCCGGCGTTTCGCCGAATCCAAAGCCGCTGCTCGAATGTTCGCTTGCCGATCTCGACTCGGTATTCGCAACGAACCTGCGTGGCCCGTTCGCGATAATCAAGTACTGCATACCGCTGATGGTTCAATCAGGAGGCGGCTCAGTTGTCAGCATCGCATCGATCGGCGGCCTGAAGCCTGCGGCAGGACGAGGCCTCTATTCGGCTACTAAGGCCGCGCTTGAAGTAATGACCAGAGCACTGGCGGTGGAGTGCGCACCTCACAACATTCGCGCCAACACGATCTGCCCCGGCCCGGTTCGAACGCCGGCTTCAGCCGGATTGTCCGAGGAAGCCGTCGCAGCCTATGCGCGCGTGACATTGCTGGGGCGCTGGGGACGAGCCGACGAAATCGCCGCTTTGACAGCGTTCCTTCTGTCGGACGAGGCCAGCTATATCACCGCGGCAAACTACGTTGTCGATGGGGGAGCGTTGGCCGCACGCTAACCAGTGTGGTGTCGCAATTGATGACTGGAGAAGATTCATGAAACGGGTTTTTGTTATCGGCGCGTCCGGCTACATCGGAAAAGCAGTCGTCAAACATCTGCGCCAGCAGCAGATCGAGGTCGCTGCGCTCTCGCGGACGGCCGAGAAAGAGCCTCCCCTGATTGAGTTGGGTGCGCGCGTTGTCCGCGGCGATACTGAAGCATTGGAGATTCTCGCCCGTGAGGCGTCTGCTGCGGATGCCGTCATCTATACAGCCGTCAACAATCCAAACGAACATAGCGCCCTGAAGGCGCTCATCGCGTCGCTCGAGGACTCGGGCAAACCGCTCCTTTTTACATCCGGAGCAACGATTGTGGCCGAAGCAACAGAGGGTCGCTACAGCACGCGACAAGTGGGCGAAGACGAGGACGTCACGCCTCCGCCGGGATCAGTTCGCTTGAGCAGCGAGAAAATTGTGCGCGAGGCGGCGGCCAGGGGAATCCGCTCGATGGTAATCAGGCCACCGCTTGTGTATGGCAACGCCGGCAGCACGCAAATACCGCGCTATTATAATTGCGGGCGGAAGACCGGAACCGTTCGATACGTCGGACCGGGCGAGAACTGCTGGGCATTCGTCCATGTCGACGATTTGGCGGAAATGTATTCGCGACTGCTGACGGACGGGCAGCGGGGCCACGTTTATCACGCCGTCGCCGGCGAGGTCTTGATGGGCGATCTGGCGCGTGCCGTGGCGCGCGTGCTCGATGTGCCGGCAGATGGTTGGTCTGTGCCTGAAGCGGAACAATGGTACGGCACCTGGGCGGCACAGGTTGGTCTCGGGGGCAACTGCAGGCCCGTCGGTCGGGTGGCCGAAGCCCATCTCCATTGGCGGCCAGGCCGAACGGATATATTGGAGGATGTTATATCCGGATCCTACGCGCGCGCGTGGCACACTGATTGAATCGAATGGACAATCTCGAAAAATTGCTCGCGATCGAAGAAATCAAACAGCTCGAAGCGAAACGGGTTCGTTTCCTGGATTGCAAGGATTGGGTGTCCTACGCGGCTGTCCACGTGCCCGAGATGGAACACACTTACGGCCCCACACCGCCGGCATTCGGAATCGAAAACGTTGTGGAAAAGGTTCGAAAGCGCTTGGAGGGCGCCGTCAGTATCCATCATCTCCATTCACCGGAGATCGAGCTGACGTCGAGCGTCAGCGCAAAGGCAGTGTGGGTGATGGAAGACGTCGTAATCTGGCGCGAGCAGGATTTGTTCTTGCATGGATACGGACATTATTTTTGCGATTATGTTTGCAGAGATGACCGGTGGCTCATATCGGGCCGCGTCTTGAAGCGCCTTTGGTTGCAGGAGGGTTCGTATAGCGGCAGATATGAGAGAATCTGAATGGCTCCACGCGCCTGCTTCACATCTTAGCGGGCAATGCCGAACGAACAGAGAGCTAGAAATCCCCCACTTATAAGGTCCTGTGCAGATCCTGAAGTTGGGGCAGCACTTCCTTCACCATCAGTTTCATGGAATCGAAAGTGTCGGCTTTGGTGGCATAGCCGCCCATTTGCGTGAGGAGCTGACCGAAGCCGCCGACGGCTCTGTAGAAATTCTTGATCTGATCGACGACCTGATCCGGTGTTCCCCAAAACATCGTGTGTTTGGCGCGGAGTTCGTCGATCGTCGGTGTTGCTGCACCGGCATGACCTAGTTTTCCGGCCGTCAGCATTCGCGCGAAGTCCGTCGGCGTCGCATATCCCGCGGCATGCTGAAAGCCCAGATGCTGGCTCGACAGCATCTCGACCCATTTGTGCACGCGTTGGGCGCGGATTCGCGCTTCGTCCTCGTTGTTTCCCACCGCCAGGTAGCTGCTGTAGGCGAGCCGATCAAGCGATGGCGCTGCTCCGTGTGTTTTCTCGTATTGCTCGCGATAGGCGGAAAAGAAGGGCCCGGCCACATGGGGTCCGGACATCACACAGACGGCGACATATCGTCTTTGTGCGATGGCTTTGGCGCTGCCGGTGCTTTGGCCTGTCATCCACATGGGAGGATGCGGCTGCTGATAGGGCGGAGGAATGATATTGACGTTGCGATAGTCGAAATATTCCCCATGCCAGGAGAACGGTCCATCACGCGTCGAGAGCGCCTTTATTACGAAGTCGTTTGCTTCCCAAAAGCGATCCATCAAGCGTGCCGGATTTGCATTGGAGTTGAAATACTCCCACGGCACACTTTTTATGAAACCTACTTCAATCCGTCCGCGCGACATCATATCGGCTACGCCGATCTCCTCTGCGAGTCGCAGGGGATCCGGGCGCTGCCCCAGCGGCGAGCCAAGGGACAGTAGCCGCGATTTCTTCGTCACGCGGGCGAGGGCGGCAACATGCAGAAATGTCGTTGGCACCATGCTCTGAAATGTGGAGTGATGCTCGTTGACGGCAATGTCGATGCCGAGTTCCTCCATCCACGCAAATTCTTCATAGTAGCGGTCGAACAGGTCGGCGCACACATCGCGGTCGATCAGGCTGCTTGGCGGAATGTTCCTGATTGGCCCATCGGACAAATCCCAAGCCGGATGATATTGCTGTTCCGTGAAATACCACAACTTCATCGGGCTGCTCCATGTCGGGCGCGCGTGAAACTGGCCCTTACAGTGAATGCATTGATGGCGTCCACGAATATGGCGGGGCTTTCCAGCGGAATGTAGTGACCGGAGTCGGCGACGATCTCGAACTCGGCGCCAGGTATGAGCGCACTGTAGTTTTGTCCATAATCCAGTGACGCCACCTTGTCGCCGTCGCCCCAGAGCACAAGCGTGGGCACGTCAATCATGTGAAGACGATCTTTCAACCCGCGATTGACCAGAAGCGGCGACCAGCCGAACAACACCATCGCCTCGCGGTTCCGGCAGTACCGCAGAGCCGCGCCTTCCTGCATCGACGGAAAGTCCGAACCTGCAAAGGCCGCATCGGCCTTTTTGCGGTCGTTGATGAAGATGTAGGGATACTCCTTGTGTGGCAGGATAAAGATATCGCGCAGTTCGATATCGGCCGGGTCTTTTGTAAAACGCGCGCCAAGCGGTGCCGCGAGTACGAGCGCGGAAAAGCGTCCGGTGCGCTTGGTTGCCATTTCGGCCGCCAACCACCCTCCGAAAGACGAACCGACAAGAATGCAGTCCCGAATACCCAGGGCATCCACCAATTCGATCCCAAAATGCGCGAGATCGTCCATGCAGCGCAGCGAAGGCGGCAGATCCGATGAACCAAAGCCGGGAAGCGAGAGGGCAACAACTTCGAAATGACGTGCCAGCAAGGAAACGAAGGGGTCGTCGACTTCCACGCCGTCACAGCCGTGCAGGTAAAGCAGCGGCGGACCGGATCCGAGGCGGGCATATTCGATCACCGCATCCCTGACTTTGAGAGTATCCGGCAGCGGTTTGGAAAACATTTGCGAGACTCCAGCGACATCGCGCGATCAGCTTCTGAGGATAGTCATTCGGCACGACACGTACAGGCCGACGATGCGGGGAAAAGCAATTCCATATAGATGGAAAACTTGCGCGTGCCCGATGCCCTTCAACCGCGGCGCGCAGAACACGAAGACATTCGTGCGCGATTAACCCGAAGCCGAACCGGGCCCCACAAAAGAACCGTCAAGATCGGATATCCGATCGACGCCAACCATCGCCATATTCCGGCTCAATTCCGATTTCAGAAGCTTCGCGGCATGCTGTACGCCGCGCGCGCCCCTCAACGCGTTGGCGAAGTAAAACGGGCGGCCGACAAAAACAAAGTGAGCTCCCAGGGCGAATGCCTTCATGATGTCGCTGCCAGATCGTATGCCGCCATCCATCATGATCGTCATTGTTGGTGCGACAGCCGCGATCTCGGGCAGCACCCGGATCGCCGCGGGGGCGCCATCAAATTGTCGTCCCCCATGATTCGACACGACAATTCCGTCAATACCGACTTCGGCTGCCTTGGCGGCGTCTTTTTCCGATAATATGCCTTTGACAACCAAGCGTCCCTGCCAACGGTCACGGAGAAACGCCATGTCGTCCCAATTGAGCTTCGCGCGCGCCATTGCTTGCGGCGAAGCGCTGATCATTGGGCCGCCGCGGTCGGCACTCATATTCTCGAAGTGAGGCACACCGTCCTGAAGCAGCGTCCTGAGCGCCGTCCCGCAAAGCCATCTAGGATGAACAAGGCCGTCCAGCATGAGCCTTGGCGTCAATCGCAGGGGCTGAGAGAAGCCGAGACGGTCGTAGTGGAATCGGTTGCTGCCCACCGGAACATCCACAGTAACGACCAATACGTCGTAATCGGACTTTGCTACGCGCGCGATCAGCGCACCGGCAGCATTGCGATCCTTCGGGAGATAGGCCTGGAACCACGCGGTTCCCGCGGCCCGATGAATCTGTTCCAGCGGAACGGCCGAAGCGCCGCTCAGAAGCAGAACAATATTTTCGGTTGCTGCTGCTTTCGCCATTTCCAGATCGCCACGAAAGCGTCCGAATGCCATTCCGCCCATTGGCGATATTCCGAATGGCGCCGCATAACGCCGGCCAAATATCTCGACGGCTGTGTCGGGCGCAGTCGAACCGGTCAGAACGCGCGTCTTAAGAGAAATTTCGCGAAAACCTTCGAAATTTGCGTTATAGGCATCGGCGCGTTCCACACCGGCGCGGACAAATCCGAAAATTGATTCGGGCAATCTTGCCCTCGCGAGCTCTTCGAATTCAGGCAACATCCCGACATCCAACGCGTGTCTGGGCTTTGGTGGCGTCCACGATGTCAAGTGATGACTTTCGCCGAATCGTCTGGCCGCAAGCCTGAAGGCACCCGCCGCAGCCATTGAGATAGGTGCTCTGCGCTTTCGGCGAGGGGACGAGGATAGCAAAAACCGGAACCCATTCAAGTTGCGCAGCAAATTCCTTGATGGAGGAATTGAGAGTGATTGGCCACTCTACCCGCACCCGCACTGGATCGACTGACCCAAAGCGCCTTAAATGCCGCGGTGCCTGTGCAATATCTTTGTTGCTCGCCAAGCGGCGTCAGTGCGGTAGCCATTGCAAGGCACGCTCCGCCTCGCAGCGCGGGATTACGGAATTCGAAGGGAAGATCGCCATGGAAGTCATGGATGTCATTGTCGAAATACTCAAGCGTGAGGGTGTGACGAAGCTGTTCTGCTTTCCCACGACGCCAATTATCGAGGCCGCTGTCGCCGCCGGCATCACGCCCGTTATCTGCCGGCAGGAGCGCGTTGGTGTCGATATGGCGAATGGCTACGCGAAGGTGAAGAATGGCGAACAAGTCGGCGTATTCGCCATGCAATATGGGCCGGGGTCGGAAAACGCATTTCCTGGGATAGCCACGGCCTGGTCCGACGCTACGCCTTTGCTTCTTCTCCCGCTTAGCCATTCGCGCGCAACTTCGCAAGTTTTTCCAATGTTTCGCTCCTCGCGGACCTATGCTTCGGTGACGAAATCCGCGGAGGAGATCATGTTGCCGGAGGAGGTCTGCAATGTGATGCGTCGAGCGTTTTCCCATCTTAAGAGCGGCAGGCGCGGCCCGGTGATGGTCGAGGTGCCTATGGACGTCGTGCGTCACGAGTTGGGTGAGTTCCCGATAGGATACAGACCGGTGCGAGAGACACGCTCCCGGCCGGACCCGAGAGATGTCGACGATGCGGTGCGCATCCTCCTCGAGGCGCGGTGTCCCATTGTGCAGGCGGGACAGGGGGTCCTTTGTGGC
>Ga0302324_100026284_pt1 | contig 11132 bp, 10 predicted proteins | sample Palsa_T0_1_FD_201949 | JGI IMG/M metagenome (GOLD analysis project Ga0302324, IMG submission 201949) | Peat permafrost microbial communities from Stordalen Mire near Abisko, Sweden - Palsa_T0_1 | ecosystem: Environmental > Terrestrial > Soil > Palsa > Peat permafrost | place: Sweden: Abisko... | reverse complement strand
CGACCGGCCGGGAAGAAATGCACCGGGTCCGCCGCCTCCGCCAAATTTGAACGGACCGTTGTTGATCGTTCCGCCGGCAAACGCGTTAAACTCATAGAGATAATACGTTTCGACGAGGTTATGGAACGTTGGATTCCAGACATGCGTCCAGGTAAAGTTGGATTGCTGCAAATTGTCGTGACCGTACAGCAGGCCGTCCGTTCCGACGTAGGTTTTGAAGGCGCCGCTCTTATTGATGGAGTCGATGCCGAACAGGAGCGAATCCTTATTGTTGTGCGTTACATACCGGGCAATTAGTTCGCCGGTCGGGAAGTGTGCGGACTGATCCCACGGGGCGACGTCGTCGCCGAAATGGACGCCGTACTGCAGCGACCAGTAATTGCTCAGCTTTGTCGAAAAGAGAGCGCCGGTTTGCGTGTAGGCGTCGAAGTCAAAGAAAATCGAGTGACTGTAGAGATAGTTGTTCGGCGCGAGCTGGGCTTCGATATCGGGCGGCGAGATGTAGCGGCCGAGCTGCACGACCGTGCCCTGGCCCAAACGCGGAATATAGAGCAGGCCGTACAGTTCGACCGGATCGTAACCGTACAACTGATTTTTACGAAGGAGCTGATTGCTAAAGTAACCTTCTGCGGTCGTCCAGCGGTAGTCGATGCCGATCAGATTGGTGAAACGGAACCCCCAGTCGCTGCGATCGGTCTGCGTCGTATCGGGTTGGCGTTCAAAGCGCAGGATCAACTGATCCATATTGATCATATTCGGGTCGTCATTGTACGTCAGCGGAAAGGTTGAATTTTTGCTCGTGGATGCGAGCACTGCGGGGTCGAGCCAGCCGTAGACGCGAATGCCGTTTCCGTTGCTGTTCGGAAAGAGTTGTTTCTGCAAGGGGAAGACCGTCGTATCATTCGGGACGCCGATCGTGGGTCCCAGAAAGTCTGCGCTAGGAAAGATTGGGTCGAGCGGTGCCGGCAGCGCACGGCGCGTCGGACCGGGTGCCGGTGTCGCGACGATAGGTGACGGTGACGACGCGGGCAAGGTCGTTGGCTCGGCACTCGGTGAGGATATTGGAGGTGTCTGCGCTTGCACGGCAAGCGGGGCGAGGAAAAGAGCGAGTGCGAGAAACGAGGCTTTCACGAGATACTCCTTGGGCACTTGAAAAGAGCGCGCGAAAAAAGACGCGTCTTACGACGCGGCCGGGCGCGCGCGCAGCGTCAGGGTGTGGTGGGCGCGTCCAGCGCGCGGTTGAGTTCGAAGACGTTCACGCGCGGCTCACCGAGAATACCGAGCGTGCGGCCGGCGACGTGCGCGTCAACGATCGTGCGGACGGCGGCGGCCGGAAGATGACGCGCAGCTGAGACGCGTGCGACTTGATAGTATGCAGCCTCAGGCGAGATGTCCGGATCGATACCGCTGCCGCTCGACGTAACGAGATCCATCGGCGGCGGACCGGCCTCGGCCGGATTCTCTTTCTTGACCGAAGCGATCGTCGCTTTGGTCGTGTCGATAAGCTTCTTGCTCGTCGGACCGAGATTCGTGCCGCCGGTATTCGTTGGGTCATAACCGTTCTTGCCGGCTGCCGAAGGACGGCCGTGGAAGTATTGCGGTTTGCTGAAAAGCTGACCGATGATCGTCGAGCCGATGGGTTTACCGTTGACGAAGACGACTGAACCGGCGGCCTGGTGCGGGAATGCAAGTCCGCCGACGAGTGCGATCGCCGCCGGATAGATGAGGCCGAAGATCACGACTGTGACGACGGTAAAGAGCAGTGCGGTAACCAGATGCGAAAGCGTGCTTTCCTTGCGGTCCGCCGATGTTGTCGGAATCATGCTGCCCCCGTTAAATGGAGTGCGCTCAAAATGAGATCGATGATTTTGATGCCGACGAAGGGTACGATCAAGCCGCCCAGGCCGTAGATCAGCACGTTTTCGCGCAGCACGGCGTTCGCGCCGCGCGGTTTGTAGGGCACGCCGCGCAGCGCAAGCGGAATGAGCGCGATGATGATGAGCGCGTTAAAGATGATCGCTGAGAGGATCGCACTTTGCGGTGTCGCCAGTCGCATTATGTTGAGCGCGCTCATCGCGGGATACGTCGCGACGAACATCGCGGGAAGGATGGCGAAGTATTTCGCGACGTCGTTAGCAATCGAAAATGTGGTGAGCGCGCCGCGCGTCATCAGTAGTTGTTTGCCGACTTCGACGACTTCGATCAACTTGGTGGGATCGGAGTCCAGGTCGACCATATTGCCGGCTTCTTTGGCGGCTTGCGTGCCCGAGTTCATGGCGACGCCGACGTCGGCTTGCGCGAGTGCCGGCGCGTCATTCGTGCCGTCGCCGGTCATCGCGACCAGCCGGCCGGAGGTTTGTTCGCGTCGGATCAGCGCCATTTTCGTTTCCGGCGTGGCCTCGGCCAGGAAGTCGTCCACGCCGGCTTCGGTTGCGATGGCGCTTGCCGTAAGCGGGTTGTCACCGGTAATCATGATCGTGCGAATGCCCATCGCCCGCAGCCGGTTGAACCGCTCGCGCATGTTCGGCTTGAGAATGTCTTTGAGCGCGATGACGCCCAGAATGCGGCGGCCGTCGGCGAGTAATAGCGGCGTGCCGCCGCTGCGCGCTATGCGTTCCACGTCGGACCGCATGGCATCGTCCGTGCTGGATGTTCCGCCGTTCTGTTGGGCGATGAAGGCGCGGATCGCGTCGGGCGCGCCTTTGCGCAGCTTCGAGCCGTCGGTGTAATCCAGACCGCTCATGCGCGTGTAGGCGCTGAACGGCACGAACGTCGCACCCTCGGGTACGCGCGGTTGTTGATCGCCGAAGAGTTGATCGTCGGGAGCGAGGCCGGCACCCGGAGCGGCGAGCAGCACGATCGAACGCCCTTCGGGCGTTTCATCGGCGAGCGACGAATAGTAGGCGGCCCGGTAGGCCGTCGGGCGGTCGATGCCCGGCGCGAGAATGATTTCGCTGGCTTGCCGATTTCCGAGCGTGATCGTCCCGGTCTTGTCGAGCAGCAGCGTATCGACATCCCCGGCAGCTTCAACGGCGCGACCGCTCATCGCGAGGACGTTGCGTTGAAGAACGCGATCCATTCCGGCGATGCCGATCGCCGAGAGCAATCCACCGATCGTCGTCGGAATCAGACAAACGAGCAGCGCAATGAGAACGACGATGCTTTGCGGCGAACCGGCATACATGGAGAACGGCTCGAGCGTTGCTACGGCAATGACGAAGACGATCGTTAGGCCCGCGAGCAAAATTGAGAGCGCGATTTCGTTCGGTGTTTTCTGGCGCTGCGCGCCTTCGACGAGCGAAATCATCCGGTCGAGAAACGATTCGCCCGGGTTCGCGCTAACGACGAAAACGATGGAGTCGGACAAGACGCGCGTGCCGCCCGTGACCGAACTGCGGTCGCCGCCCGATTCACGAATGACCGGTGCAGACTCACCCGTGATCGCTGACTCGTCCACGGTCGCCGCTCCCTCGACCACATCACCGTCGGCCGGGATAATTTCGCCGGCATCCACCCGCACGCGGTCGCCCCGGCGCAACAGCGCCGAACTAACGTTGGTCATCTGGCCGTTGACGATGCGTTTGGCGAAGGTATCGGACTTCGTGCGGCGCAGAAAATCCGCTTGCGCCTTGCCGCGGCCTTCTGCGACGGCTTCGGCAAAATTCGCGAATACGACGGTGAACCACAGCCACAACGAAATCGCGACGTCGAAGCCGGCCTGCCCGTTTGCAATCGACGCGTCACGGATCGCGAAGAGCGCAGAAACCAGCGCACCGGCTTCGACGATAAACATAACGGGGTTGCGCACTTGCCAGCGCGGGTCGAGCTTTTTGAATGAATCGACGATGGCGGGCCACATGATCCCGCCGTCCATGAGCGGTCGTTGACGCGAAAGCATGTTAGAACGTCTTTCCTTGAAGCATTTGCAGGTGTTCGACGACCGGACCGAGCGCGTCGGCCGGGACGAATGTCAGCAAGCCGACGATAACGATCACGCCCATGAGCAGAACAACGAACACCGGTGAGTGGGTCGTGAACGTTCCGGCGGTAGCGGGTACCGATTTCTTTCCGGCCAGCGCGCCGGCGAGCGCAAGCGCCGGAATGATGATCGCGAAGCGACCGAAGAACATCGAGATGCCCGTGGCAATGTTGTAGAACGTATTTACGCCGAGTCCCCCGAATGCCGAACCGTTATTGCCGGTCGATGACGAGAAGGCGTAGAGAATTTCGGAGAACCCGTGGGCGCCGTTGTTGCTCAGCGTTGCCAGACCGTCTTTGGCGATGGCGGCGACGGCGGTCGGGACGAGTGAGAAAATCGGTACGACCAAGATCGCGAGGATCGCGAGCTGCACCTCGCGCCGCTCGATTTTCTTGCCGAGATATTCGGGCGTTCGCCCGACCATCAAACCCGCAATGAACACCGTCAGCACGACGAACAACAGCATGCCGTACAGCCCGCTGCCGACGCCGCCGAAGATAATTTCACCCAGCTGGATGTTGAGCAGCGGCACCAGTCCGCCGAGCGGCGTGAACGAGTCATGCTGCGCGTTGACCGCTCCACATGACGTGTCCGTCGTCACCGTCGCGAACAGGGTCGATGCGGCAATGCCGAACCGCGTATCTTTGCCTTCCATGTTCGGGCCGGTAATGCCCAGCGCATGGACGATCGGATTGCCGGCGCCTTCTGCAGCATACACGACGGTAAAGGCGGAGACGAAGATGAGCGACATCGCGATGAAAAGCGCCCAGCCCTGGCGCTGATCTTTTGCAAAGCGTCCGAAGGTGTACGTGAGTGCTGCCGGGATCAAGAAGATCGCGAACATCTCGAACAGGTTGGAAAACGGCGTGGGATTCTCGTTGGGTGAAATCGAGTTCGCACCGACGAAGCCGCCGCCGTTCGTGCCGAGTTCTTTGATGATCTCCTGCGAGGCCATCGGGCCGCCCGTGAGCGTCTGCGTTACGCCTTCGAGCGTGTGAATATCCATGTACGCCGCAAAGTTTTGGGGTATGCCCTGCCACAACAGTACGAGGGCGCCGATGATCGAGATCGGGAGTAAGATATAAAGGAGCGAGCGCGTGAGATCGACCCAAAAGTTTCCGAGTGTTTTGCGATCGGTGCGGACGATGCCGCGTATTACGGCGATTGCCAGCGCAAGGCCGACGGCGGCAGAAACAAAATTATGCCACGCCAGTCCCGCCATTTGCGAGAGGTAACTCATCGAGGACTCGCCGCTGTAAAACTGCCAGTTGGTGTTGGTCAGGAAACTGACGGCGGTATTCCAGGCTAAGTCCGGCGCGAAGTTGCCGAAGTGCTGCGGGTTGAACGGCAGCCACGCCTGCGTGCGTAGGAGCACGTACAAGTACGCAAACCCGACGACGCTAAAGCCGAGCATCGCGAGCGCATACGTGCGCCAGCCCATTTCGCGAGCGGGGTCGATCCGGCAGACACGATAGATGGCGGACTCGACCGGTGCAAAGACCGGCGAGAGAAACACGCGTTCGCCTGCGAAGACGCGATGCATGAACGCGCCCAGTGGTCGCACGCATGCCAAAACGGCCACGAAGAAGAGCGTGGCCTGTAACCAGCCGACAATCGTCATGTCAGAATTTCTCCGGTCGAAGCATCGCGTACGTCAGGTAGATAAGCGCCGCGATCGCAAGCACGAGCCCGGCGACAAGTTCGAGCGTCATATGCGTTCGCAACCCGTCGTATAGGCGTCGAGCAAAAAGAAGAAGACGATCGTCGTGATCAGCAGGGCGATTTCGAGCGTGACAGACATCATACCCAGGCTACGCCTTCGGTCCTCGGGCCGGTAGCCGCCGAACGGATGAACCATTCGGTCGGGCCTCTAAAAGGTTGCTCCGGTGCGTAGTAAGAGATGCTCGACGACCGGCCCCAGTGCATCGGCGGGGACGAATGTCAATGCGGTTACAATGAGTGCCGTTGCCGTCAACAATATGCCGAACAGCGGCGTGGCCGTGTTGAACTGCCCGGGTGCTTTTTCGGTGTTGCGCGCTTTGCGCACGAGGCCGCCGGCGAGCGCGAGGATGACGATCATCGTAGCGAAGCGGCCCAAGAGCATAACGACTGCCGTTACCGCGTTGTAGAAGTCCGTTGCGACCGTCAGACCGCCCATCGAGCTGCCGTTGTTTGCAGAGACGGAGGTAAACGCGTACAGAATTTCGCTGAAGCCGTGCGGCCCGGCGTTGCCGGTTGCCGACAATCCCGGCAGTAGTGCGATCGCGGTGGGGATGAGGATCGTCACCGCAGGCACGAGCGTGGCGATGATGACGAGCGTGATTTCGCGCCGTTCGATTTTCTTGCCGAGATATTCGGGCGTTCGGCCGACCATGAGTCCGGCAATGAAAACGGTCAGAATCGCGAGGATCACCATTCCGTAAAGGCCGCTGCCCGTACCCCCGAAGATCACCTCACCGACCTGCATGTTGATGAGCGCGACGAGCGTCGACAGCGGCATCAGCGAGTCGTATGCGACGTTCGCTGCTCCGCTCGACGTGTCGGTTGCAACGGCGACGGAAAGCGCACTCGTCGTGTCGCCGAAGCGTAATTCCTTGCCTTCGAGGTTTGGCCCGTGTACGCCGAGTTGATGGACGAGCGGGTTGCCGGCATGTTCGGCGCCCCAGACGCCGGCAAAGCCCGCGATAAAGAGTGCGGCCATTACCGCATAGAGCGTCCAGCCCTGGCGTACGTCTCCGACGAGTCGGCCGAACACGTTCGTGAGTCCGGCGCCGATTAAGAACATTGCGAGGAACTGCACAAAATCGGTAAGGGGCGTCGGATTCTCGTTCGGTGCGGCCGAATTTGCGGCGACGAATCCGCCACCGTTGACACCGAGTTGTTTGATGATCTCTTGCGACGCCGTCGGGCCGCCCGTAATCGTTTGGCTGGCGCCTTCCACCGTATGCGCCGCAACGTACGGATTGAAATTTTGCGGTGTTCCCTGCCAGACGAACAGGAGTGCCCCAACGACGCTGATCGGCAGCAGGACGTAGAGCAACGCGCGGGTCAGGTCGACCCAAAAATTTCCCAGCGTGCTTGCCTGCGAACGGCACAAGCCGCGGATCGCAGCGATCGCGACGGCCAGACCAACGGCTGCAGCGACAAAGTTTTGCCAGCCGAGCAGCATCTGTGATAGGTAGCCCAGCATCGCTTCACCGGAATAGGCCTGCCAGTTGGTCGTTGTCATAAAGCTGATCGCGACGTTGATTGCAAGCATCGGCGACAAGCCCGCAAAGTGTTGTGGATTTAGGGGCAATATGCGCTGTGCGATGAGCGCCAAGAAGAGCGCCAGGGCGGAAGCCGCGCTAAAAAAGCTCGCGGCGCTTAGGTACGTGCGCCACGTCATCTCCGCGTGTTCGTCGATCTTGCAACATCGGTAGAGCAGCCGCTCGAATGCGCCGAACATGCGTCGCGCGCCGCTGGGTTCGCCCTCGAAGACCTCGGCCATATACTTGCCGAGGACGGGCGTCAAGAATGTCAGTACGGCGAAGAAGAGCGCGAGTTCGAGCCAGGCGGCCATGCGCTACGAGCATACGGCCCCGCGTCGCCGCGCAACACCCGCCGATCGGTTCAATCTTTCGGCGCTCGGTCAAAATGAATGCGGCTCAGTCGCAGCGCAGCGTCATTCCGCCGTCGATGACGATCTCGGCACCGGTGACGAAGCGTGCCTCATCGGATGCCAGGAAGAGTGCAGCGTACGCGGTATCGCGACCGTCACCCATGAAACCAATCGGAATACGCTTTTGGCGTTGCGCGAGGAGCGCTTCGGCATCGCCGCCCGCACGCTGACCGGCGAGGCGCACTTCAACCATCGGCGTGTGCATTTGGCCGGGGATGACCGTATTGATGCGGACGCCTCGGCTTGCATATTCCACGGCGACGACGCGCGAAAATTGAATGACGGCCGCCTTGGATGCGGCATACGCTACTTGCGCCGAGCCCGTCCAACGAATGCCGGAAGTAGAAGCGGTGTTGACGATAACGCCGCCGCGTTGTGCGAGCATGACCGGCAGTACGTGCTTGCACGCGAGGAAGACGCTCTTGAGGTTGACATCGATTTGCGCGTCCCACACATCTTCGCTCATTTCAACCGGCCCACCGGCGGCCGAGCCGCCGACATTGTTCACCAGGATGTCGACGCGGCCGAATCGGCGGCGGCATATTTCGATCATGTCGGCGACGGCGCCGGAATCGGTGACGTCGCAGGCGTGGGTTACGACTGTGCCGCCAAACTCAGCGATCAACGCGACTGTCTCGTCCATTGCGCCGGGATCGCGGTCCACGGCGAAGACACTGGCGCCCTCGCGCGCGAACAGTACGGCCGCAGCGCGTCCATTACCCCAGCCGGGGCCAACGCAGCCCGCGCCACTCACGATCGCGATTTTGTTCGCCAAGCGTCCGGCCACGATCAGCGCTTCCCGAAGTCGTAGAGGCGTTGCGGATTATCGACCAGGATCGTGCGCCGCGTTTGTTCGTCGGGAACAAAATCCGCAAGAAGATTGACTAAGTCGGCGTCGTTGGGAACGGCGCGCACGTTCGTATGGGGCCAATCCGTGCCCCACAGTACGCGACCCGGCGCGCTTCGCACGAGCGCGCGCGCGAGCGGAACGACGTCGGTATACGGCGGACCGGCCGTGGCCGATACGCGATCGGCCGCAGATATTTTCACCCAGCAACGCGGATTTGTTCTCAGCGCGAGAAGCCGTTGGAATGCCTCACCGCTAACGCCGTCGATGGCATCGACGCGGCCCATATGATCGATAATGAACGGCACGGTAAGTTGGTCAAAGAACGCCGCATAGCGGAGCAATGCGGGCCCGTCGACGTGCAAGAGCACGTGCCAGCCGAGCGGCGCGATGCGTGCCACGATACGCTCGATGAGGGCCGTGTCCGCGTTCTCACCCAGATGCGACATGAAATGGAAGCGCGCGGCCCGGACGCCGGCAGCGTGAAGCTCGGTGATTTCCGTATCCGTCGATCGCTCGTCGATCAGCGCCGTGCCGGCGTAGCGTCCGCTCCCGCGCCGCAGTGCATCGAGCAGTGCGCGATGATCGCGACCATACGCGACGGATTGCACGAACACGGCCCGCGACAAACCGAGCCGCGCTTGCAACTGCTCGTACATCTCGAGCGATCCGTCGGGCGGCGTGTATCGGACCGTATCCGGATACGGAAAGCGGTCCGTCGGCCCGAATAAGTGACAGTGCGCGTCGCATGCGCCGGGCGGGAGCGTCAACGTCATGCGATCAGCGTAGCGGCGGGTCGCCGTCGGGCACGCCGAACTCGAACGTGTTGAGTGTCATCGCAACAAGCGTGTAGTAGCCGAGTAGGCCGACGAGTTCGACGACGGCAGCCGGCCCGAGTGCATCGACGCTTGACCGGTAGAGATCGTCGGCCACCGCGTGGTCTTCGTGTAAACGCCGGCTGAAATCATATACCACCCGTTCGTCGTCGCTTGCAAACGGCGGCGGCCGGCGCTCCGCGATCGCATCGATCACGCCGGCATCGAGTCCGGCTTTGAGCGCCTCGGTTTTATGCGCGTACCATTCGTATTGCGCGGTCCAATGCCGGGCCGTCACCAATATTGCAAGCTCCGAAAGGCGCGGCGGCAAACTGGTCTTGTAGCGAACGAATTCGCCGAGCCGTTGGGCTCGGCGAGCGAGTTCGGGACTTGCGAGCCAGGCGCGCAGGGGCACGGGTACGTGCCCGCGACGGCCCGCGATCGTCTCATCACAAACGGCGCGTTGGTCGTCCGTCATGTCGGCGGCGTCGGGCATGTCTAATCGCGGCATAGCTGCTCCGGGTTGTCTGTCATGATCGAGTCGCTTTGCCGGGCGCATCGCCCTATTTCCTTGGCCGTGGCATGAGGTTGGGCCGGGCGTGCGAAACGGGTCACCGTCCCTGCTGCGCCCCCGAGGAAATGTGACATGAGCCTTGGCAATCGACTCTCCGCGACGACTGCGCTGCGACTGGTCGCGGGCGTTCTTGCCGGGGCGTGGCTGTGCTCGCTGCCGGCATCCGGTCAAAATTATCCGGCCCCGAACAATGAAGCCGCGCTCTACGCAGCGGCAAAGACCGAAGGTAGCCTCGTTTGGAGCGTCGGCGGACCGCTCGAACCGATGAACGCAATCGCGGCGGAATTCGAGAAGCAGTATCCGGGCGTTAAGGTGCAAACGCTGCGCGCGGTCGGTGTGCTGCAGTATCAGCGTTTTATTGACGAGACCAACGCCAAAAAATACTTCATGGACGTGCTTCAGAACACGGACTATCCGAGCATGGTCTCGCTCGTAAAAGACGGATACATTGCGGAATGGAAGATTCCGACCTACAACCGCGTGCCCGAGCAATTCCGCATCCGGGATTTTGCCTATTCGCAATATGCAACAACAAATGCCATCATTTACAATGTCAACAAACTGACGCCGGACGAGATCAAACTGCTCGAATCGGGTTGGCAAGCGGCACTCGACCCACGTTTCAAAGGCCGCTTCGGTGTTTCGACGATGAAGTGCGGCGTTTGCTATTCGCAGATCCATATGTTCCTGGATCCGAAATTGAGCAAGAAGTACGGCGTACCGTTCTTGGATAAGCTCGCAGCGCAGAAGCCCGCCGTGTACGCCGAAGTGCTCACCAGCGTCGACCGCGTCGTTGCGGGCGAGCAAGATTTTACGCTCTGGGGTTGGGAAGGCATCGGCGCGACGAAATTGCAGGAGGGCGCGCCGGTTCGCTGGCTCTTTCCGAATCCGACACCGGAGTTCGGCAACTCGTGGCAAGGCATTTCCATCCATGCGCCTCATCCCAACGCCGCGCGACTGTTCCTCAACTGGACGATGAGCGACAAGGGCGCGGGCGCGATGGAGCGCATTTACGGCTCAAGGTCGACCGTGACCGGCGTTGCCGATCAGCGCAGCTACATCCACGAAGCGTGGTACCACGCCCCCAAACAAATCTACAACATCGACGACAAGCGCTGGGAAGCGGATTACGTTCATGACATGGACCTTTGGGCCGCGACGCTAAAACGCGCTCAATAGCGGTCCGCGACCGCGCAAGCCGCTGGTCGCTTTGGATCGTCCTCAGTATCGGGGTCGTGGCGATGGCGATCGTGCCG
>Ga0302324_100026280_pt1 | contig 11132 bp, 10 predicted proteins | sample Palsa_T0_1_FD_201949 | JGI IMG/M metagenome (GOLD analysis project Ga0302324, IMG submission 201949) | Peat permafrost microbial communities from Stordalen Mire near Abisko, Sweden - Palsa_T0_1 | ecosystem: Environmental > Terrestrial > Soil > Palsa > Peat permafrost | place: Sweden: Abisko... | reverse complement strand
GTTCTTCGCTCAGTGTTTCCGCTCCCTGGAATCTTTGCGCCAAGTCGGGGAAGCAGGGCAGCGCCGCGTCCAAACGCAAGTGCGGATGGCGCGTAAGCAGCGCCGCGCACACTTCGTCCGGCGCCACCGCCGTCACGTACATCTGGCAGCCGGGCCCCCAATAAACTTCCATGAAATCCGTCCAGGGGCGAAGGCGATAATGCCGGCGGAAGCCATAGCGGAAGGATTCACTACTGGCGCCATCCAGCGAAGCCCAGCGCCTGACACGCGAATTCTGGCCGTCGGCGCCGATAATCCAACGGGCTTGGATGTCGCCAATGCCGGTGACGCGAGTGCGCCAGAGCAGTTTCACGCCGAGTTCCTGCGCGCGATCGATCAGCGCCTGGTGCAGGCGGACGCGCCGCACGGCGATACCGCATCCGTGCGGAAAATCCGCGGCTACCGAACCGCCGGCGCCGATAAAGCGGATTCCGCGAAAAGCGAAACACTGCTCGGAATCGAGCGCAACGCCCAACTGGCGCAGCGCCGCGAGCGAATCCGGCATCAGGCCTTCGCCGCAAGCTTTATCGATAGGTGGCTGTGCGGCGTCCGCCACCACCACGTCGAAGCCTTTGAGCTGCGCCGCAATCGCAGCGGCCAGGCCCGCTGGTCCGCCGCCGGCTACGAAGATGTCGGTCCGATTTACCACCGCAACAATACCAGTTCCGAGCAGAACCCGGGACCCATGGCGGCGAGAATGCTATAGGTCCCCGCCGCCGGACGCCGCTTCATCATCACTTCTTCGAGCACGAATAATACGGAGGCTGAAGAGAGGTTGCCGTTTTTGCGCAGGCAATCCCAGGACGCGGCCAGCGCGCCTTCGGGAAGATCGAGCGCTTTTGCAGTGGCTTCCAAGACGCGCGGACCGCCGGTGTGGAGCACCCAGCTTCCGATATCCGGCCGCGTCAAGCCCTGCTCTTCCAGGAACGCGTCCACGTCGCCGGCCAGATGCTTTTCCACCACCTCCGGCACCTCGCGTGAAAGCACAATGCGGAAGCCCTTTTCGGAGATATCCCAACCCATCACGTGCTCGGAGTTGGGATAGAACACGGATCGCGTTGCCAAAATGTCCGGGCCATCGGCTTCGCGTTCCGCGCCCGATACCAGGACGGCCGCCGCGCCGTCGCCAAACAATCCCGACGAAATAATATTGGCGATCGAGATATCTTCCTGCTGCAAGGTGAGCGAGCAAAGCTCCACCGACAACACTGCCGCCACTTGCTTGGGATAGGCCAGCACGTAATCGGCGGCGCGCGCGATGCCGGCCGCGCCCGCCACGCATCCCAGGCCGAAGATGGGGACGCGTTTGATGTTTGCCGGCAGTTTCATCCGGTTCACCAGGCGCGCGTCAATCGACGGGCTGGAGATGCCGGTGACCGAGACGAAGAAGAGCGCGCCAAGATCCTCCTTGGAAAGGCCCGCGCGCGACAACGCGCAACAGAGCGCTTTCTGGCCCAGGTCCTGCGCAACTTCAATCCAGTGATTATTGGCCGCGCCCCAACTCGTCAGCCCGTAATATTCTTCGATGGGCAGCGCCAGGTAGCGGGTCTCAACTCCTACGCGAGCCTGCAGACGCTCCAGGAACACCGGGTTATCCACTTTCGGCCCCCAATGTTTTTGCAAAGCCTGCAGCAGAACCCGCTGGTCGTATTTGTGCTGGGGCAGCGCGCTGGCAACGCCGGCGATAGTCATAGGTGGGTGGTCGGGCTCCTGGAAGTATTTTAGTGGAGTTGCCCGAGTTCCTGCGCGTACAGTCGATTGTGCGGGAATTCACGCGCCAGCCCACTTAACAGATCGCGCGCCTTGGGCAGGTCTTTGCGGCGCAGCGCCGCGACCGCTAACAATAGCCGCGCGTAGGGGGACAGGTAACGGCCTTTCTCGGCGGTCAAACGCAGATCGTCGACGCCTTTGTCACGGTCGGTCTCGGCGCCGCCGGCCTGCAACAGCCAGCGCACCGGAGCGGGCTTCAAACTGAAAAGGTAATTTTCGACACCCACCGCGAGATAGGCGTCGTAGTAGTTCGGCTCCAGCATGAGCAGCTTTTCCGCGGTGGCGCGGCTATCCTTGATCACCTTCAACGCGTCAAAGACGCGCCGCTCGATCAGCGCTTCATAGTCGGCGCGCAGGCCCAGCGTGAGGATTCTTGCGAAGAGCGCGTCTGCATCCTCTGGCATGCGCTGCAGGATTTCGTCCGCTAGCGTGCCCGATTTTTCGAGTTCCCGATCGAAGGATTGGCGCACGGCTGGATCGGGGGTGACCTTGGGCCGATGGTGGAACATACTGGCGTCGACCAAAAACTCGGAGTGCAGGATATTCAGGCGGTCGAATTCGGCGAACAGGTACGCCGCGGCGTTGGAAACCGGCCCGATGGGGTCAGCCGGATGCTCGCGCTCCCATTGCGCGAAGGTCTTGTGCGCTTCTTCGAAGTTGAGATCGTACATCTGCCGGTAACCCCGATCGATGACGGGGTTCACGGCCGGCTCCGTAACCTTGGGAGCGGCCAGGGCTGCTGCAACTCCGAGCATTCCGAAGATCGATAAGCGAGCGATCATGGCAGGCGCATCCGCTCCCTCACGGTCGCGGCTCTGTAACGCGCGGCTCTGTAATGGTAACGCGCGGAATTTACCGAGCCGCGCGCGTAAGCAAGCGGTCTTTCGGACTTTCGACACAACCTGAACGCGAGCGAGTTTTCACGCAAAAAGCCTTTCACCAACTGGCGCTGTCTTACTGGACGGCACTCATCGCGGGATCGTTTCACCCGGCCGCCGGAACTTCCTGTGCGATTTCCCCCGTTACCTGCACATCCGGAATCTCGATGCCGGTGCGGGTTCCTTCGCCCGGTTTGCTGTCGATCCACATGCGGTAATCCGGCCCGTACAGCACCTTCATACGTTCATTTACGTTACTCACGCCGATGCCTTGCTCGAACAGCGTGGCCAGGCGCGTCTCCGGAATCCCGACACCGTCGTCCTCCACCACCAGGTGCAGGCGGCCGTCGGCCAGGTAGCTGCGCACGCGGATCACGCCTCCGTCTACTTTGGTGGCCAGCCCATGCCGGATGCTGTTCTCGATCAGCGGCTGCAACAGCATGCTGGGCACCATCCGGTCCAGCGTCTCGGGATCGATTTCCTTGATGAAGCGCAGCTTTTCACCGAACCGCACCATTTCGATGGTCATGTAATTGTCGATGAAGGCCAGTTCTTCGCGCAGCGGCGTGAGGTTGTCGGTCTTGCGCAGCAGGCGGCGCAGAATGCTGGAGAGCCGGTACACCACGCTGCGCGCCTGCTCCGGATTGGTGCGTATGAGCGATGACACGGAGTTGAGCGTGTTGAAGAGGAAGTGCGGATTAATTTGGCTGGTGAGGGCGGCCAGGCGCGCTTCGTTCAAACGCAACTGCTGCGCTTCCAGCTTCTTTTCGTTGCGCGTGTTGTTCCAGATTTTGAGCGGGATCATCACGGCGAACACCATGCTGGCGTACGCAGCCAGCACCGTGGCCCAATGTGTTTCGTTCCAGATGGGCGCCAGGAACACGCCGTCTTTCAAAGGCAGCGTTTTGAGCTCCACGCGCAAAAGCCCGCTGAAGATGACGCTGAACAGGCAGCCCACTTGAAACAGCAGCCGAAGCTGATAGGGCCGCTGCCGCAACCGGCGAGGATTGAGGCTGAAGATGGGCGAAAAACGCCAGATGTCTTCTTTCTCCGGCGCCAGGTCCCGCAGCAAACCGCCCAGGACGCCGACGCCCGCGAACAATAGCATGGTGGTCGGCTCGCGGTGGGCGACGGCCGGAATCGAAATCAGAATGCCCGAAAGCAGGCCGGTAACGTAACCGCCCACCATGCCGGAAAGCAAACTTCCCTCCAGGCCCAGGTCCACTGCATCGTACTTCACCTGGTTCAGCACGCGAAAGAGGACACTGCCGCCGTACATCGCCCAGAACATGAGAGCCAGTTTGACGCGCTGCACCAAAGTGCGGTCTTCGCGCATCAACATCAGTTGGAATGCGCTGAAACGGGAAAGGATGCTGGCCAGAGACGCCGCCACCGCCACCCGAAGAAGCAGGGTCAACAGATGTTGGGATTCCATGAGCGTGCCTGCGGATCATTATAATGAAGAGATTACGCTCCTCGATTTCAGAACCCATGCTCAGTAAAGTCGCCGAAGCCAATTTTCCCAGCCGATTCGGCCATTTCCGCATCTACGGCTTCGAAGGTTCGTATGGCCAGGATGTTGAAGAGTGCGTGGTGTTGAGGCTGGGCGACGTTGCTTCGGGCGATCCGCCGTTGGTCCGTATTCACTCGCAATGCCTGACGGGCGACGTGTTTCATAGCCTGCGGTGCGACTGCCGGTCCCAGCTTGAGCTGTCGCTCAACCTGATTGCCGAAGAGGGCCGCGGGCTGCTGATTTATGAGCATCAGGAAGGCCGCGGCATCGGGCTGTTGAACAAGCTGCGCGCCTATGAATTGCAGGATGGCGGCGCCGACACGGTAGAAGCCAACGAACGCCTGGGGTTTGAGGCCGACCTGCGCGACTATCGGATGCCCGCCGACATTCTGCTGTATTTCAAGGTGAAGAGCGTGCGCCTGCTGTCGAATAATCCGGACAAAATCGCCGCGCTGGAGAACGCCGGGATTCGAGTGGCGGAGCGGATTCCGTGCATTATCGCGCCGCATGAATCCACGGAAGGGTATTTAAGAACGAAAAAGCAGAAGATGGGGCATTTGCTCGATTAGTGCGGTTTCCCGATTTGCCTGTATCGAATCGCCATGCGCCAGATCGGCAAACGATCAAGCGTAGGGACAGCGACGCTAACGCCGGGCGAATTACATTTGTGCCCTTAGTTAGTGGTCCCAGCTATAGCTACGTTAGTCACAGATAGGGCTAGAGACGCCTCACGTTTCACCACTGCGTCCTCATTGGGCCGTGAACGCCAGCAATACGTTGCCGGGCGTACCACGGGCGCCGAAGATGTAGCCCGATCCGACAAAGAGCGTGCCGCCTGCGACAACGGGCCCCGCCGCGCCCAACGAACCGCCCTTCGCCGCCACTCCGTTCACGGTCTTGAAGTCCTGCAGCATGTTGTACTGCCACAACAGTTCGCCGTCGGTGGCCGAGAAGAGACGCAGGATTCCGTCATAGCCGCCTGAATAAACGACGCCCGGAGCCACGCTGATGGCCGCTCCGATCCCGAGTCTCGGTCCCGCGGCCTTCACTGGCGCAACCCACTTCCTCTCGCCATCGGTCAATCGCACCGCCACCACCCCGACGCTGCTCACTCCGAAATAAGCGTTCTGGTCATCCGCCGCTCCGCCAAAAGTGATTTCTCCGAGCGCAAGTTTCTCGGGGATCTGCGTCTTCCACAGTAAGGCGCCTTTTCGATCGGGATCGTGCCCCCAGATCATGCCGCTCTTTTGGCCCGCCACCAGGACGCGGTGTCCGTTCGGCAAGGTTCGGAGGATGGGCGAGGCGCCGAAGTCATAATCCGGTCCCATGTCTTCGGGGCAATTCTCGGTCTTTCCGAAGATGCCCGCACAGACTAGCCAGGCGTCCTTGGGCGTGTCTTGCGCCACCCACAACTCCTTGCCGCTGTCCATGTCCAGCGCCAGGATCGCGTCGGTTCTTTCCTGCGCCGGTTGAGTGTACGCGTTTCCGGTGCCTACGTAGAGGGCGTGCTGCTTGGGATCGATGGTGGGCGTATTCCAAATTCCGCCTCCTGCCGGCGCCCAAAGCTGGGTACCCGCCGAGTTCTTCCGGACGGGCTTGGGTTCGTCGGGAATCACGTACGTTTTCCAGATTTTCCCACCCGTGTTGGCATCCAAAGCCACCACGCTGCCACGGAAGGTGCAGCATTGGTACGAGAGCGCAACACCGGACTGCTCTTCCCGAGAGGCGACCGGCACATACAGGCGCCCTTCAAACAGGGCGGGCGCGCCGGTGATGCCCGCCAGCCCATGGTCATCTACTTTGGTTCGCCAGAGCGGGCGGCCGCTGGCGGCATCCAGAGCGTAAACGTTGGCTCTCAGATCGCCAAAGTAAACGGCGTACCTTGCGGAGCCTTGGTCTTTGATTTCTCCGATGCTGATGGCGTTGCGCACTCCAGAGCGAGCCTGAAACGACCAGTACACGCATCCGGTAGCAGCGTCCAGCGAGTAGACATATCCGTTGTTGACCCCCACGAAAACCCGTCCCGCCGCTATGGCGGGCTGCCCATGAACGGCCGTCGCGCCGGGGAAGCCGAACGCCCATTTCAGTTTCAAGCTGGGGACTTGAGCTTTCGACAGACCCGCGCTCTTGGCCGGTTGAAAGCGGCCATTGGTGGCGTCCACCCCCCAGCCGTTCCAGGCTGGTGTCGAGGTCAAGCTGGTGATCGGCGGATTATTCGGACACACATTCGGCATTCGCCTGGCTTCGCCCGCATCGTCCGGCATCATGTTCCGGCCGCTGACAAATTCAGCCACCGCACGCTTGACATCGTCGCCGAGCTGCAGCTTCTGGTGCGCGGCGCCCGTGTTGAGCGCCCGATAGACCGATTCCGGCGTCATTTGCCGGAGGGCCGTCGGATCGGGTATTGCCGGGACTTGCGTCTTCCCGTGACACGCCGTGCAGCTTTGTTCAAACACGCGCACCCCTTCGGGAGATTGCGCCAGACCGCAGCCGCAACCCACCAAAATCGCGAACGCCAGCATGCCGGGTAGTTTCGTCATAAGAAGTCTCCCACTTAGTCTAATCATTCAGCCGGCGCGCCGGCTGCCCTGGCAAAACCCGTGGCGCCGCACTCCTGCGTGCAGCATGCACACTCGTGTGTACGCGACATGTTTCACTGCTTATTAGCGCGATTTCCGCTTCAGAGCCGCGCAACCCCCAAAACGGTTAAGCACCTGTTGAGAACTAAATTCGGGCTCTGAGCAGGAATTCGACTGGCTTGACGCGTGCGCTAGTCTGAGGGCATGAAGGAGCGAGACTGGACAAGAGTCCTGGGATGGCCCGGATACCAGGTGTATGAGAAGGAAATCGATGAGGCGGGGAAAAAGCTGAAGCTGTGGGTGAGGCGGAAGAAAGCGGGGCTTCAATTGATTTGCTCCGGGTGCGGTCAGCACGTACCGGCCAGCAGGATCCAGGAGATCAGCGAGCGGGAGGTACGGGACCTTCCGTGTTTTGAATACTCGACGACGGTGGTGGTGGAAACGTATCGGATGAAGTGCCCGCGCTGCGGATTCCGCGCGGAGAAGGTGCCCCAATTGCCGAGTAAAGCGCCCTTCAGCAAACGATTCGAGGAAGCCGTAGGGCAGGCCTGCGAAAGTGCGTCGGCGCGACAAGTTGCGCGCCGGCTCGGTATGGCGGAAAGCACGGTACGCGCCATCGATCTGCGGTGTCTGGAGCGTTGGGAAGCCAAACGTCGGAAGCCGCCGCTACGGCAGATGGGGGTCGACGAGTTGTACCGCGGCAAGCAGGACAAGTTCCTGACAGTGGTGTGCAATTTGGAAACCGGCGAGCCGCTGTGGTTTGGCAAAACGCGGAAGAAGGAAACGTTGGATGAATTCTTCCGCGACGAGTTATGGCCCCGGCAACGCAAGCGGATCGAAGCGGCCTGCGTGGACATGTGGGAGCCGTTTCGGTTGAGCATCGAAGAATGGGCCCACCCACCGGGTCGTCTTCGGTCGGTTGTCGTGCCTGGCACGACTTCAGGGTCGTCTTCGATTAGCGGGAGGGCGCCGCAGTGCAAGATCGTGTACGACAAGTTCCACATCCTCCAGCATGGCAACGATGCCGTAGACGAAGTGCGGAAGGCGGAGTTCTTCCGTCAGGGAAAACAAAAGCGCGGGCTGATCAAGGGAAAGAAGTGGCTCCTGATGAGCCGGTGGAAGAACCTGACTGTGGTGCAACGCGGAGAACTCAACCGGCTGTTCCAACTGAACCGGCGCGTGTTCAAAGCCTATCTTCTCAAGGAGAGCTTGGAAAGGCTCCGGGACTACCGCTATGAAGGCGCGATGCTCAACTACCTGCAGAAGTGGATGGGCCAACTGAAGTGGCAACGGCTGAGGCCGCTCGAAGAACTCGCCGACATGCTGGTGAAGCATCTGGAGGGAATCCTGAACTACTGCCGGACCAAGGTTCGCTTTGGTGTGGTCGAGGCGCTCAATGGAAACATTCGGATGCTCATCAATCGTGGTCGTGGCTATAAGAACGTCCGCTACCTACTGCTGAAGGCCAAACGCATGGCCGTGACCAATGCCGAATTCGTTGAATTTCAACAAGCCAAGAAAGCCGCGTAGAATGGGCCATCCGTCGATTTCCTGCTCAGAGCCCTAATTCGAAAGCGAACGCAAGCTGGCCGGCTTCGCTGCTCAGCTTGACGATTTCAGCGACTCGCGCTTGGCACGCAATTCTGCCGGTCCTCAGATCCTTTAAAATAGCAGACGGAAGGGCCTCGCCCTTCGCCCCTCTGAACGCATGGGAAGACCGACAACATTGCTCGAAGGGTTATGTGGTCACGCACTGTCACTGGGGGCTCAGTCCATCCAAGTAGAGTACAAAGACGGCTGCGAGTGGGTCCTTGCGAATCAAGGCGCCATAGGCTTCGGAATCGCGAACTACAAGAGCTCCAGCGCGGATGCGAAGGAGTTGCGTGGAAATCTCTACGCCGCCGCGAAAAAGTCCGTTCGCGCGGTCTTGGGCGGACACGTTTACATTCTCAAAGTGCGCGTCTTCGACAGTTTTGGAGAGGATGCCTTCGAGGTAAACATAAATCCGGCGCCGAAGCTCGATTCGTCGATCAGACCGTCATTCACCGCCAAACAAGGTCAATATCTGGCCTTTATCTACAACTATACCCAGATACACCGCCAGGCTCCTTCGGAGTCGGACCTGCTGCGCTACTTCCAGGTTTCCCCGCCATCGGTTCACGAAATGATCAAGACCCTGGAGCGCAACGGCCTCATCGAAAGGACCCCTAGGCGGGCCCGATCTATTCGCCTCCTTGTACAACCGGAGCACCTGCCGCGATTGAATAACTCTCCAGTAGCGTCCAGACGGCGTTAGAAGCACACTGCTGCACACCGAGCCGCGACCGTCAGGAAGCGGTCTTTTCACTGTCTTAGGCGAACCTCAATCGTCGCTTCGAGGACGAAAGAGTTTCTCGACATGGCCCCGTGTGAAGGTTGCATCGCCAGCCAGAGCTCGCTGCCGGCAATCCTCGCCGCGTTCCCCCGGCCCGCTCCCGGATGTACCGTCGGGTTCCGCCGTCAATCATTAGGGAGAGGTCTGGTCAAGACGCCGGCGAGCTTTGAGTTTGAGGATCGCGATAAAGTCGACCGCATTATTAGCTTCGTACTCGGAGCGTTCAGAAGTATCGAGAGTACCCTCGCTTGGGTGCTGACCCAGCTTTCGATCCGCGCCCGCACTGGTCGGTCGATACGAAAGGCAATCAGACGCCGCGCCGACTCCGAGCCGAGGCGGAGACTCAAGGGTTCCAAAAGTTCGTCAAGCGGCAACCCGACGGGTCCGATGTCCTCGTTCGAGATGCTGACCTATGAACCGCCGTTTAGTTCGGCGGGGGATCGGCGCTAACCGGTCGAAATCCCGGCCTTTCTGTCGATCATGTTCTTTCATTCGGGTCTGTCGCTCGAAGTCGACAGCGGCTTCCTGAACCGCTTTCCGATAGCGGCCGAGCCATCCATTTCCAGCCGCAGCCGGACCTTCCGCTCCTCGTCAGTTCGTGACATGTCCCACCGGATCCTGCAAGGCGGCGAGCGTATCGCCGGACATGGCTTTACCCGCGGTCTGTCGGGCGAGAGCTTGGCGTTGTGCATCGCTCCATGGCTCCGGCAGGCAGATAAGAACCGTTTCATTCGCTTTCTTCCGGCAACTCCAGGTCGGTCCAATCACGCTGCTCCGCCCCGGCTTCGCCGGCCGCTTTGCTCGCCTCGGCGAAAAGGGCGTCCCACTGCGCGAACGTTACGAGTTGGGGAGTGTGCTCCCGTCCTCGTCCCGTCCAGATCCAGCCTTTCGCGTGCTGGGACAGTACCCGCAACTCGTCTAGATCCTCATGGGCCACTGCGCCGGGGCCGTAATCGTGCTGGTCGCCTTGCAGGTTTTCCCAAAGGGCGTACTCATTGCCCGACAACCATCCGGCGCGCCAGATGTCCTCGCTGATCGCGGACATTTTCTCGTAGAGCAAGCGCGCAAATGGATTCGCCATTGAGGGATGGGGCGGCGGTGGCTCGTATTTTGGCACACAGCCGTCGTGCGCCCACCGGAATTGGCCGCTCGAATCGCGTTCGGTTGGCTGACCGCAGTAGTGGCACGCTGGATTTTGCGCGATCGCTCGTGCCGTGAGTTTCTGGCCGGTTCGGTGCCCGCCGAGCTGAATCTGGCGCCGGGCCAGAAGAGCCAGATCCTGGGCGATGCCTACTCTGAAGTTTCCAAAACTCGGCGCCCAGCCGCTGGGTATCGAAGGCATGACCGATTTTGTGAGCAGGGTGGCGTTCGCCGATGGCACGCTTTGGATTCCCACGCGGGCCGACTTGAGCGCGCCCCGACTTGGAAACCAACAAGCGATTCAAGTTCCTCACCAACAATTTCGTCTTACCCGCCCTCACTATCGCGCAGATCTACAAGTCGCGCTGGCAGGTGGAATTGTTCTTCGAGAACTCGACATGGTGCACTCCTTTGGATGTCATGGAATTTCGAGTATCAATTGCGCTGAATCGACCGTTGGTGGGGTCACTGGTTGGTTCCGTTCGGCCACGGATCTCTCGACGTCCGCGCGCCGCAGTTGTCCAGGGAGCACCCACACAGGCTTGCGTCGCTGGCAACTGTTTCAACCGGGATCATCCGCAAGACAGTGATCGGCGTGACGCGGAGGACTGTGGCGCCTTCACTGACGGACATCTCGTCGCGGGCCTGTCGCTCTCCCTCACGGTAGACCGTAATCGCGTGGTTGTTGCGCAGCGAGCAGATCCGTTTCGCGGTCCAGCTCTGTCCGTGTGCCGTGAGGCGATCCGCGCATCTGGTTCGATCCTCGCCAGCGTGCGAACGATCTCCACGAGATCATCGTCGGTGACATACCGATGCTGGCCAGTGCCATCTTCTGGAAC
>Ga0302324_100026279_pt1 | contig 11133 bp, 9 predicted proteins | sample Palsa_T0_1_FD_201949 | JGI IMG/M metagenome (GOLD analysis project Ga0302324, IMG submission 201949) | Peat permafrost microbial communities from Stordalen Mire near Abisko, Sweden - Palsa_T0_1 | ecosystem: Environmental > Terrestrial > Soil > Palsa > Peat permafrost | place: Sweden: Abisko... | reverse complement strand
ATGCAGTCCTTTATCGCATTTACTTTCCATTGCAAAAACTCCTCGCAAAAACGACCGCTCTACGCCGTGTCCTTCGGAACCAACGGTGTTGCTTGCCACTCGGCGGATCCCGGAACCGGAACCGAACTGAACCAATCAATGCTGCGAGTAAAGTACATGGCAGCCGCGACGGCAACGAAGCTAGCAATGGCGCCCACCAGCAATGCATCGTCTTCAAGCCGCAGCAACGTGTAGATCAGCGCGTACAACAACGAGAAGATAGCCAATGCCCTGATTCCCTGTTTGCGGCTCGCGAATACCCAGCCGGCATTGACTGCGAGCAGAATCACGGTCGCAGCCCCTGCAATGAGGAAGCCAAAATCGAATCCGATTTTCTCGGCGAGGGATAGCAGAAGCAGGTAGAAGATGATCTGCGCGATTCCCACCAGAATGTACTGCGCGGGATGAAGGCGATTGCCTGACGTAGCTTCGAATACGAAGTAGGAAAGGAAGACCAGTCCCATGAAAAGAAGCAAATACTTGAGCGAACGATCTACCGAATGATACGGGTCAACCAGTTCCAGAAACGAGATCCCAAGCGCAGTCTTGTCCAGCCCGGTGATCGAGTCACTCGTGCCTTCAGCGCGCACCCCGCGCGCAATAAAGGGTACTGACCACTCCGCAGAATAACCTCTGCTGCTCGCCGACTGTTCTATGGGAAAGAATGCGCCATCGAATCCAGGAGAACGCCAATCTCCCTGAGCGACAAGATGAGTTGTCTTTCCGTTTGCAAGAATTGCGAGCCGCTGCGCACCGGAAAAACGCATGGCCGACTTGACACTGAATTGTGTGTCTGGTCTGGCGACGCCTCCAGCTCTTGCGCCAAGTAGCATCAGCTTGAGTTGCTGGTTCTGATCTTCGCCGATTGAGATGTCCTGCAAAATCTCTGCCGGAATCAGCGTTACGGTCTTTCCATCCATCGTTAAGGTAGCGTCGCCCTGCGCGCCCCGTGCGCCGCTGGCTCCAACCACGATCTCTGCGTGACTCCAATCCAGCACCGCGTCAGGTGGGGCCGTTGCGGGCACACCGGCCAAATCGAAATCCGCGTCCATTTCTAAATCGGCCTGAAATACCGGCACCTTCAAGAGAGTCCGCCGCCACTCTTGAGTGGCCGTGTGGACAACGGCCGACGCTCGGATTGGAAACACCAGGTATATCCCATGACTTGCGACACCGCCGGAAGACTGAGGCAGAACCCTATACGGGATCGCCAGGGTCGGACCGAGGAACGTCTGCTGCCCGCCAACCGCGTTGCTGATTTCCTTTGCGACGTCGTTCGCTCGTTGGGTCCTTTCATCCACAAGGCCTTCAACGAAGAATGCCGGAATATACATAAGAAGCGCGAGCGCACAGACCACGATGAGCTTCGTGCCCATGGAGCGTGATCTCAGTTTATTTTGCAATCCTGCCTGCAATGTCGAAACATCGTCCATTTCATTTCTCCATTTCTTTATTAACTTTGTAGTGCAAAGTTGCTTCGCAAAAAAAGGGTCATGCCCGCGACGGAGCCAACCCAGGCACACGTCCGTGCACATTCTCTTCTTTCACCCCGCGCGCCGCATCGCGAACCACTTGTTCCAGCGTCGACAAATACTCCATGTACCGCGCCCGGCCAGACGCCGTGATGCGGCAGATCGTCAGCGGACGATTGCGATCGATTTTCTTGATGATCTCCACCATCTTTCCTTCTTCCAGCACCCGCAGATGACGGTTCAGGTTTCCATCAGTCAGTGCGCAGAGCTGTTTCAAATCGCCAAACGCAAGGCCCTTCGGATTGGTCAGCAGAGACGTCAGTACACTCAAGCGCGCGCGCTCGTGAATCACTCGATCGAGCCCCTCATATGCGAAACGCCCTTCGCTACTTGCAGGCTTATTCTTCATCGCTAACCTCTCGCGCGGCGGCCAGCAGAATGCCCGCCACCATCAACTGCCCCGCTCCGTACGGAATGCCCATCGCCCATGGCGACAGCGCGCGATTGTCCGCAAGAGCAATCAAACCGAGCCCCGTAAGCAGATACCACGCGCCTACCGCTGCCACCGGGCGAGGAAGAAACCGGCACGAAGAAAAAACGCCCAGGCTGAAAATTATCTGCCACATGCCAGGAATCATCCACAGAGCGCCCGGAACAAATTGCACCAGCACAAATGTAATCAGCCCACCCACACCCACCGACGGCAGAAACTGCTCAACGGCCATGCGAATCATCTCATCGGCCAGGCCGGAGTGAATGCGCTGTGTGCGCGCGTACATCTCCGCGCCAATCACCCCCGCCGACAGCGCCGCGGTCAGAATCCAGATGCTGAGGTAAGCCGCAATGTGTGCCGAGGCATCCGGCAGCCAAAGCGCCTGCGCCCCAGCCGCCGCCATCGCCAGCAAGCCTGTGCTCGCCAGCGTCACAGGGCCGTAGCCGCGAAACTCGGTACTATGGGCCACCTGCCTGCGAATGCTGCTGATGTCGCCCAACGCTTTGTTCAGGTCGCTCATGTGCATCTCGCTTTGTATTGCAAAGTACCTCAATTGAAGCTGCTTGTCAACAAGGATTAAATTTCTTAGCACTCCGAAGGGGCCCTGGGCTGTTTGGATCAAACAAAAACTGTCATCCTGAGCAAAGCGTATTTCAGCGGAGTCGAAGGACCTGCATTTTCGCACCCAGCGCTTGTGCCCGCGTCAAAACAAATTACTAACTGACTTCACCGATCCAGATCTGTCCTGCTATTCGCCACTCTTCAAATCGATCCCCAACTGCTGACATTTCTTGTAGAGATGGCTTCGCTCCAGTCCCAGCGCTTTCGCAGTCTGCGTAATGTGCCGCCCATGGCGCTCCAACTCTCGAAGCACCTCTGCGCGCTCAAAGCCCAACGCCCGCTCCGCCAATGTCCCACCGCTGCCAGGGTCCGATCCATGAGCCGCACCCACACCTTGTCCCGCCCCTCCTGAGCGAGCGCGATCCGCCGGCAACGCAACATCTACATCCTGCGCATGCACATGATCTCCAGCAAGCAGCAGAAGCCGTTCCACCACATTCCGCAGCTCGCGAATATTTCCGGGCCATGAATACTTTTTCAGCGCTTCAATCGCGTCCTCACTGAATGGAACCGTCTTCCACCCATTCTGCAGACTGACCTGCCGCACGAAATGCTCAACCAGCGCAGGCAGGTCCTCGGTGCGCTGGCGTAATGGCGGCAATTCCACGGGAAACACAACAACACGATGGTAGAGGTCGCGCCGGAATTCCCCGCTCTCGACTAGCTTTTCAAGATTGCGATGCGTGGCTACAACCACGCGCACATCCACGGTCGTCGGCTTGTCGGCCCCGATGCGTTCCACTTCGCCCTCTTCCAATACCCGCAACAGCTTCGCCTGCATGGCCGCCGGCATGTCTCCGATCTCATCCAGAAAAAGCGTGCCGCGATGCGCCTGCTCAAACTTCCCCGTATGCCTTTGCGCCGCCCCCGTGAACGAGCCCTTCTCGTGCCCAAAGAGTTCGCTCTCAATCAGCTCTGCGGGAACCGCCGCGCAGTTCACGGTTACGAATGGACCGCCGGCACGCGGGCTCTTCTCGTGCAGCGTGCGAGCTACAAGTTCTTTTCCCGTCCCCGTCTCGCCATAGATGCAGATGCGCGCTTCGCTCGCTGCTACGCGCTCAATCTGAGCCAGCACGCGCTGCATGGTTTCGCCGGCAAACACCAGCGTGTGCTTGCCCACGCGTGTCCGCAGATCCTTGTTCTCCGTTTCCAAACGGGTCAGCTTCAGCGCATTCTCAACCGTTACCAGCAGCTTCTCAGTAGAGAGCGGCTTCTCCAGAAAATCGAGCGCCCCCAGCCGCGTTGCCCGCACCGCCATTTCAATGTGCGCTTGCCCGCTCATCATCACCACGGGCGCAGCGACTCCGGCCGTCTTCAAGTCTTCAAGCAACGCCAGCCCATCGCGCCGCGGCATCACCACATCGCTCAAAATCAGATCGAAGGGCTCCGTACGCGCCAGGTCCAGCGCCCGCGCCGCATTGTCGCAAACCACAGCTTCGTGCCCCGCAAGGCGAAATGCGCGCGACAGCGAGGCCAGCGTATTGGCCTCATCGTCGACAATCAGAATTCTTGCTTTTGTCGTCATGAGATCGATCCATCCACCCTGGGAAGCGTGATCACAAAAGTAGCACCTCCGCCCTCGCGGCTCTCCACGGCAATCGCGCCGTTGTGGTCCGCTACGACCGACTGCACAATCGCCAGCCCTAATCCCGTGCCGTGCTCCTTGGTCGTATAGTAAGGCGTAAATAGCCGCTCACACTCTTCCGGCGTCAGCCCCGCGCCGCTGTCTTCCACGCGAATCTCAACATCTTCTTGGCGTGCCTGCGCTGATAAGGTAAGCGACCCTCCATCCGGCATGGCGTCCATTGCATTCAGAACCAGATTCGAGAGCGCGCGATGCAGCAATTCAGGATCGGCGTCAATCCATAACGGCTCCGATGCATTTTTCAGCGAACAATCAATCTTCAATTCCAGTTTCTTTTCGTCGACCTTTTGCTCGACTCCCCGCATCGATGCCGGGAAATACAACGCCGCCACGCGCCGCAGAGCCTCGTTCGCATCCACACGCTCCAACTGAGGTCTAGGCATGCGACTGAAATCGCTGAAACGTCCAATGATAGTCTTCAGATTGGCAATCTCCATGCCCAGCGTTCGCGTACTCTCGCGAAACACTTCATCGAATTCCGCATCCGGTAATTCGCGCGCCCGCACTAGATTCTCTACAGTGAGTTGCAGCGGAAACAACGGATTTTTCAGCTCATGCGCCAGCCGTCGTGCCAGTTCGCGCCACGCCGCGACGCGTTCTGTCTGCACCAGCCTGTCTCGCTGCGCAGACAGCTCCCCCGTCATATGATTGAAGCTTCGTGCCAGCACGCCGATTTCGTCGCGGCCATGTTCAGCCACACGCGTATCCCAGTCCCCCTCGGCAACTTGCTCCGCGGCTCGCGCTAATTGTTCAATGGGTCGCGAGATGCGTGCCGCAATCCACAAGCTCGCAACAATCGCCAACACGATCCCCCCCACTCCAACCCCATATGCGATGTCGCGAATTTGCCGCTGGGCCTCCACCATTCCACCGCGCGAGATGGCCACAGTAAGAACGGCCAGCACATTGCCAGACTCACCCTTGAGCGGAATCGCGGTCGCGCTTACTGAGTCCTCGCGCCGATCAGTAAGGTAAAGAATTGCACTGGCTTGCTGACCTGAATGGAATGCCGAATTGATCAATGGTCCATATCTATCGGCGTGGGCCACCTCACCAGCTGCGCCTATCAAGCGCTTGGAATCAAAGGGAAACATATCAGGGCCTAAGTGACCCTGCTGCGTGGCTGAAGGGGCTTGATCTTCGTGTCTATACAGCGCAATCTGCATGCCAGGCGCAGTAGGCAGATCAGCCAGGAAGGCCTTGTCGAGGCGCTTGCCGCCAAGCAGGATTAGCGCCTGCGCTCCGGGTGAATCAGAACGACCAACCGCACGAAACGCGAAAATACCCAATGCCGAACTGCCGTCGACCAGATCCTCCGTCTTGAGAAAAGTCGCCTGATCCGCCCAGACATAGGACTCAAAATAGCCAAATCGCGCTGGCCACTGCGCGGAGCTAACGATTTTTCCATCCGGGCCAGTGACTTCGAGAAAATCAAGCTGCGCGTCCTGAGCGAGCGTTTGTGCTTCCGTCACATAAGGCGCAGCGTCTCCCGATTGTGCAATTTCAAACGCTACGTTGCGCATTCGCTCGCTTGCCGCAATGCGATCCACTGCCGCAGCCACCTCCGCAGAGCGATGCTGAAACTCGCGTTGAAACTGGCTCACAAACAGAGCCGTCTCTTCCTGATCGCGCTGCTCGAACACCTGCCGAATCTGCACCAGCACCGTCCAGGTGACGGCGGAAAGAATTACCGCCACCATCAGCGACAGCAGCAGCAGCAGCTTTTGGCGCAGGTTCAAGGTGCGTCCTCCAGTGAAGCGCCAGCCAACAATGGTGAGCCATCGGCGCGCAGTCGCAGATCGCGCACACGACCACCAACGCCGTACGCGCAGGGAAGGTAAAGCAGCGGGATGACCATGTGGGCATCGAGAATCTGGCGCTCGATTTTATAAAGACTCGCAGGGGTTTGCTCAAGTACCGGCGCCGGCGAGCCCGCCTTGCGCAGCATCAATTCCAAAGCCGGCCCCGGTTCGCTCGATTCGAGCGCGATTTTCCGAAGCGTGATGTCAACGTGTTGCGCCGCACCCGAACTCGCAACCTGAATGTTAAATCCGGCGTCCCTCAAATTTAGAGCCATGCGTTGTGCAGCAAGCTGCATCTCCGGGCCGCCTTCGGCAACTATGGTGAGCTGCTGAGAGCTCGCACCACCACGCAATTCATGAGCCTTGTTCAAGTCGCGCTCCGTAGAGAACAGAAATGAGTAGCCAGTGAGTTCGGCCGGCAAAAGCGAACCCGTGATCTCCCCCTGCTTCTGAAAAATCACATTCGAAAGCGCGCTGCGATCAATCGCATATGCAATCGACGCCCGCAGGTTTGCGTTCGACAGCACGCCTGTGTCGGAGACGGTCAACGCCAGCAGCGAAGCCGGACCCGACACAACCACGTTCAAGCGCTGCTCATGCGCGTGGCGCAACTGTTCCGCAGGCACCTCCACCAGATCCGCGCGCCCCACGCTCAAGTCAAGCCATTGATCGTGAATGGATCGGTGCGCATGAATCTCCACCGAATCCAGAAACGGCCGTCCCTGCCAGCAGTTGTCATTGGCCGCAAGCAGCAACACGCCGTTGGAAAAGCTAACAAATTGAAATGGCCCCGTACCAATGCTCCCAGCCGGCAGCGCCCCATCTTCAGCGCCGCTTAACGCGATGCGATACTCGTCGGTAGCCAGCAATTCCGGAAGACTAGGAAGCGGCGCATCGCTGAGAAAAATGACTGATGAACCCACTGCGCGCACCGTCGTCCACGGACAGCCCGCACCGCAAATTGCCGTGAGCGCAGCAACCACATTTGTGGAACTCACAAGCGTGCCATTATGAAAATGCACGTCGGACCTCAGCTTGAACTGCCAGCGATGATTGTCGTTTTCCGGCTTCCATTCCACAGCCAGCGCCGGACGCACGTTTCCATCAACACTCGTCGCCGTCAACCCATCCAGAACCAACTGACGGGCCAGCCCGCCGGGCCGCTGCCACGGATCGCCCTCAACTTCCACGCGCAATGTTCCGCCATAGTGCGGCCGCGTATGTGCCACAGCAGGCAACGCCATTGCGGTCAGCAGGCAGCTAATTGCAATTTGCCGAAACACGGTCCACCTCGTAGCTGTCTGCCCGTCCTGGTCCGGCTGCTTTGCGCACGATTGCGAAAACGCTCTTGCCATCCGGCTCACTCCACAACGCGGTCACAGTTCCCTCCATCGCCAGTGGCGCGCTCGCGGGAATCGCCTCCAGCGCCGGCAGTTCATAGGCGCGCAAGCTGTCTGTGATCGCCTCGCCAGAGCCGGAAGCAATGATCTGCGTACCCGTGCCGCACGCGGAATGCAGCGCCGCAAAATCGCTGCCCCAGTCGCGCGTTCCGGAAACCGTCTTGAGCGACCCGCTCTCTGCCAACTGCACTTTGCCATCGATGCCATCGATCAGCAGCCCCGCTCCATCTGGCCGTGGAAGCAGCGCAGCGGAATAAAACGGCGGCAGTTCGGCGGCCACACTCGGAGTCACCACGCCAGTAAAATAATCACGCGCCGCGTTGAAGAAGGCTTTTAAGGGCGGAGCCGCCGTCGACGATTCAATTTGTAGAATCGGCCACGGATCGTCGCTCGCATGGCAGTGCACCGTCCAGCCGATTACTTTGAAGTCCGAAGGGTCTGCCGGTGGAGCAAAGGTTCCATCGCATTCGATTCCCGACGTGAACGCCTTAAAATTCTTCCCATCGGTGGAGAGCTGAATGATGCCCCTCGGGTCTCTGGCCTGCAACTGCCGTTGAGGAAGCTCGAAAATATTCGCGCCGTGAAAACTATAACCTCCGAACCCGTGCCTCGCGATTTTGATGAAACCTGGCTCCATCAAGACCAGCTCTCCGTTGTGTGTAAAGTTCGCCGCAAACACCGAATCATCAGACTGAAAACCTCGAAATGGATCAAGGTCACTTACCCAGATTGAATGCCATATCTGCTGCTTCTGAAGAATGACTTTGTCCGCTGCGGACGGCGCGGCTGCCAATTCAAGGACTGAGGTCACCATCGCCACGCGCGTTTCATTGCCCTCGACAATCTCCGCAACCCACAACCGTTCGCGTAGATTCTCACTGAGCGTCACGCGAATCGCGTTGGCGCTCTCAGCCCCCGAGGCCTGCACTCCTTTCGCCTTCAAATCCTGCTCCAGCAGCCGCCGAATCGCCGGAATCTCATCCGTGGAAACGGCCGAAGCGTTGCGAATTGTCAGCTGCGCCTGTCCCGGACCAAGAATTCCCGCAATCTCGTCCGCCAGCTCTGTGCAAGGCTGTTCCCATTGGCTCGTCGCCGTCGCGGCGCGAGCCACCGCACATGCCAGCAGCCCCGCCAACCCTGCAATCAGACCCCAACTCTTCATTGGCTTCATCATTTCGTCAATTTCTCGTTTGGGCGGATTATATCGTTTGACGGTGTTTCGCATCTGCTCTGCCGCGGTCCTGTATTCTCGGCAACCGCGGCCCGCTTCCAGCAAACCTCAGTGTCCGCTCTTCGGCATCGCGTCGTCCTGGCTATCCATCTCCTGCTTGACTACTGGATTCGCAGCCATCCCCTTGAACACATCGTTCGCAAAGAAGAATTTTCCGTCGGATGGCACCATCACCACTTGAATCTTGTCCGACAGCCGCTCTGCAATAATCTTGTTGATCAGTAGCGGAGATTTATTCAGCAGCTCCGCCTCGCTCGTCATGCGTTCCGCATTGGCCTTGGCCATCAGGCGCACGCGGCTCGCCTCCGCATCGGCAAAAAGATTGCGCCGCTCCAGCTCCGCTTTGCTGTCAATCACCTTGGCCTGCGCGTCAGCCTCAGCATTTTGGATCGTCGCTTCCTTGCGCGCCTCAGCCTCAAGCTTGCTCTGCTCAATCTGTTTCTGTTTAAGCGGCAGCGTGTATTGCATCGCGTCCGCCTCGCCCTTGGCCTCAACCACCTTCGATTGCGCGTCACCTTCTGCCGCCTTCACCTTCTGTCCAGCTTCAGCCTCGGCCTGCAACTCTGCAATCTTCACCTGCTTCTGTTGAATGTCCGTCAACACACCCATCTGATCGTCTTCCTGCTCCTTTAATAGCAGGCCTTCCAGGCCTTTCGCGTATTCCTCTGGAAGCTGAATGTCAGACAGCATCACCTCTTCCACCACAATTCCGTCCCCGCCCAGCTTGCGCGTAATGATTCCAGCAGCGCGCGACCGCACCTCTTCGCGCTTGGTCGAAAAAATCTCCCGCACCGAGTACTCCGGCGCCAGTTCGCGCCACGCGCTGGCCACGACCGGCGGCACAAGCTCCTTATCCACCGGCTGCGGCATGTGCGCCTGCACGCTGTCCAGCTTGTTTGGGTCGAGCCTGTACCGCACCGTCACCGCCAGCCCAATATTCAGCCCCTCAAGGGATTGCACGCTGAGGCCATTCTTCACTAGCCCCGCTTTCGCGCCACCTTCAGCTGTGCCCGCCGTAAACAGATGGTCGCGCAAGTCGAACAGCTCCACACTATCCACCAGCGGCGTAACAAAATGCACTCCAGGAAACAACGTGCCTGGCAGCGTGCCGTTAACCTGGCTCACGCGCACGCCTCCCATCCCGCTGGGCACTACTTGAATGCCGGATGCAATCAGCAGCGGCAGAAAAGCAACCAGCATCAGTGCTACCGGAGCGCGCCATGCAATCTCCTTCGGCTGCGACAGATCCGTTTCGCCCGCAGCCCTGCGCCGCATCAACATCAACCGAACCCACAGCCCATACAGTGGGATTCCCAATGCGGTAGCCAGCAGAAGCACTCCCGCGAACGTCAACAACACTTTCAATGCGATCATTGCCCATCTCCTCTTTCCCTGTTTTGCTCCAGTTGCTTGCCAGCCGTCGGCCGCGGAACGATCAGCAGCCGAACCAGCCCACCCAGCGTCAACTCTTCCAGCAGGAGTCCCGCCACTACCGGAAGAAGTGCACCACCCAAACCGCCCATCGCCTCGCTCAGCAGATTCATATCAGTCCATCCCTTACAGTTTTTTTGAAGCGTACGAGCTTCAGCTCGTACAAGAGTTGCGCCAATGAAGGCGAACTTCAGCCCCCCCGACGGAATGCAATGCCGCGATTGAAACCTCACCGGCTCCCAGCTACAGCAACCGCCGCCAACTTCGCGCTGCCTGTGTCACCAACACCTGCGTCTTGCACGTTGCCGTGCACCGGTGCGCCTGCCATCAACGCCGGCTGAGTAGCTGGCGCGCCCAGATTCTGTCTATCCCCAAACAGCCGTGCCGTCTCCTCATTCCGCTCACCCACCAACTCCACCGTGTCGCCCTCGGCAACCATCTCGTAGAGCTCTTCCAGGTCAGCCTTCGCCATGCGAATGCATCCATGCGAAGCAGCCTTGCCAATTGACTTCGGCTCGTTGGTTCCGTGGATCCCGTACCCGTGAAGGCTCAGCCCCATCCACCGCGTCCCCACCGGATTCCTTGGCCCAGGCAGCACAGTCTTTCCATCGTGGTGATAGGTCGGATTAGCCACGCGCCGCTCGATCGTGAATGTCCCCGTCGGGCTCGGCGTAGAAGGCTTGCCCACCGCCACGCTGTAGACCTTCTTCACTTGGCCGTCTTCCACCAGCGCCAGCTTGCGATCTTCCAGGCTCACCACAATCACTCGCTTCACCACGGCAGTCGCTGGCGTCTGTTCCTTCGCCGCGGTCTGCGTCATATCCGATTGCACAGCGCCCTGTCCCCACGCCTGCGCCGCAACAACCAGCGCCGCTATCGCCATCAAACTGAGCCTGAGAGTATTCATCGCATCCCCTTTGCCAATCTGCCCGCGCCCAGACAAACTGCAAGAGGACCGCCAATCGCCATCAACTGAAAATAAACGAGTTACATCTCTAT
>Ga0302324_100026276_pt1 | contig 11134 bp, 7 predicted proteins | sample Palsa_T0_1_FD_201949 | JGI IMG/M metagenome (GOLD analysis project Ga0302324, IMG submission 201949) | Peat permafrost microbial communities from Stordalen Mire near Abisko, Sweden - Palsa_T0_1 | ecosystem: Environmental > Terrestrial > Soil > Palsa > Peat permafrost | place: Sweden: Abisko... | reverse complement strand
GGTTACGTGGATAGGCCGGGAAAACCGGAACGGGCATGACTGCGACGTGCTGGATCTGCAGCCGAACGGGAGTTTTCATCCCCACAACATTTTTCAGGAAGCAATTACGCACGTGCTCGCAAAAATATGGGTGGACCGCGCTTCGAACCAACTGGTTCGCGCTGAAGCACATCTGTTGCGCGACGTTTCGTTCGGCGGAGGCATTCTGGGAAAGTTGTACCGCGGCGGCGTGTTTTCCCTGGAACAAACGGAAGTATCGCCGGGGCTGTGGCTTCCTTCGCGTTACCAGTACGACTTCACGGCGCGTAAATTCCTCTTTACCTTCGAAGAACACCAGTACATTGAAGCTAGGCAATACCATCGGGATGGGCCGCCCAAACAGGCCCTGGCCATCGCTGAAAACGAACTGGCGACAGGCAAGCTGACTTACGGAGCGCAGTAACTTTTTCCGGAGCGCCGGGTTAGATCAGGCAAGGAAGTCGTTTTTTCCATTCCCTTGCGACTTGTAAAACGCTTCATCCAGTCCAATCGACGGCGCGCGTCCAGCGCGGAGGTGTTATGAACAACGCGACACTTGGCTCGTTCGGTCTTGCCGCGTGTTTGTTGGCGGGTATGCACTGCGCTCCCGTCCATGCGCAGGAACAGAGTAATTCCCCCACGCCAACCGGAGCGGCCGGGGACTCCGCCGCCGCGCAGACAGTTACGCCAGCGCCAAATCCTGCCTCGACGAAGAAGGTCTGGACAAACGAAGATATCGGCGACCTGCATCGAAATTCGGTAATTTCCACGTTTTCCGGCCCAGCCCACGCACCAAGCAAGACGAACGAAAAGGCAAATACGGCGGCGAAAAACAAAGACGCCAAGCCCTATCAGGACCAGATCGCCGGGCTGCGCGCGAAACTGCCGCCGCTCGACGCCAAGATTGCGCAACTGCAAGACGCGCTGAACGGAAACACGGTGCAGGAAACGAGAACTTATGGCGGGAACCGGATCGATGATTGGCACGAAGAGCTTCTAAAATTTCAGAAGCAACGTGAGGACATCGAGGCGAAGATCAGCGTGCTTCAGGATGAAGCGCGGCACCGAGGTGTGCCAGAAAATCAAATACCCCAATAAAATGTGGCACGGCACGGCCCAATGCATCCTAAAATAAGCGGGGGAGCAAGTTCGCTCCCCCGTTCTTCTTCACGACGGTGCTTTTCCGCTAATTCCGGGCGGCCGCGGCCGAGCCCTCTTTTTCGATGGGCGCGCCGACCAGATTGCCCCATTCGGTCCACGAACCATCGTAGTTTTTCACGTCGTCGTAACCCAATAAATATTTGAGCACGAACCAGGAGTGAGAGCTGCGTTCGCCGATGCGGCAGTAGGCGATTACAGGATCTTTCCCATCGATTCCCTTGCCGTCGTAGAGCGCTTTGAGGGCATCCGCGGATTTGAAGGTACCGTCTTCATTGGCCGCTTGCGCCCAGGGGATGCTCGCGGCGCCAGGAATATGGCCGGCGCGCTGCGCGGTTTCGCTCATGCCTGGGGGGGCGATGATCTTTCCGGAAAATTCGTCGGGCGAACGGACATCGACAAGCTGCGCCGCTTTTTTCTTTTCAACGAAAGCGAATATTTCGTCTTTTCGGGCGCGCAACGATTCGTCGGGGGCGCTGGCGCGATAGGCCGCGGGGGCGACCTTGGTCTGATCGGTGGTTAGGGGGCGTTTCTCTTCAACCCATTTCTTGCGGCCGCCATTGATGAGCCGGACGTCTTTGTGGCCGTAGTATTTCAATTGCCACAAGGCGTAAGCGGCGAACCAATTGTTGTTGTCGCCGTAAAGGAGAATGGTGGTGTCGTTCGAAATGCCGGATTCGCTGAGCAACTTTTCCAGGGTGGCTTGATCGATGAGATCACGGCGCAGGTGGTCCTGAAGCTGCGATTGCCAATTCCAGCCGACGGCGCCGGCAATGTGGCCTTGATCGTAGGCCGTGGTGTCCACGTCCACTTCCACGAGTCGAACTTTCGGATCTTGTAGATGGGCCGCGGCCCATTCGGTGGAAACCAGAACTTCGGGATGCTTGTAGTCAGTCATATGCTGTCTCCTGTTTGGTTTTAGATGCTCGGAAATTTGATCGCTCGATGGATTTCATAGAAAAAGTCCCGCGCAAAATAAAAAACCCACCTGCCGGAGAATTTCTGGCGGTGGGTCGGGGAACCTTGGCTAAAATTTGATTCTTAGATGCTTAGCCTCCCGCGCCAGAACACACGTGTGTACAACACAGGCAACAACACGTCGTAGGAACCTGGGCGCAGAGCGTCATCCAGACTAGGCTACACCTGAACCGGGGGCCTGGCAATCGTAACCGTGCTGGGAAGTGTCTCCATTTCCGAGCAGCGTGGGTATTGGGTAGTGGGCTGCTGTTGGGTGTCTTTGCAATACCCAGGTCGACCCGAGTTCGGTTCGTTGACTTGGCTTTCGGGCCAACCTAATATGTGCGGCACATGTCCTCCACCGATTCGGTGATCGGCAAGACCATCGCGCAGTATCGGATCGTCGAGCGGCTGGGCGGCGGCGGAATGGGCGTGGTTTACCGCGCGGAGGATACCAACCTCGGCCGCTTCGTCGCGCTGAAATTCCTTCCCGAAGATTTGGCGAAAGACCCGCAGGCGCTGGAACGATTCCGGCGCGAAGCGCGCGCCGCGTCCGCGCTGAACCATCCGAACATCTGCACGATTTACGATATTCGCGAGGAAGACGGGCAGACCTACCTGGCGATGGAGTGCCTTGACGGCAAGACGCTCAAACACACCATCAACGGCCGTCCGCTCGAATTGGAACTGCTGTTCGATCTCGGCATCGAGATTGCCGACGCGCTCGACGCGGCGCACAGCAAGGGAATCGTGCACCGCGACATCAAGCCGGCCAACATTTTCGTCACCGAGCGCCATCACGCCAAGATTCTGGACTTCGGCCTCGCCAAGCAAATGAATCGCGCGCCGGTCCATATGCTGACGCAGGATGCTACTCTTCCCGCGCAAATGACTGCAGGGGTGCGCCCGGAAGATCTCACCAGCCCGGGGATTGCGGTAGGCACGGTGGCCTACATGTCACCCGAGCAGGTTCGCGCGAAAGACCTCGACGCGCGGACGGATTTATTTTCGTTTGGCGTGGTGCTGTACGAAATGGCGACGGGCGCGGTGCCGTTTCGCGGCGAAACTTCCGGGGTGATCACCGAAGCGATTTTGAATCGCGCGCCGGTCGCGCCCGTGCGGCTGAATCCCGATCTGCCGGCGAAGCTCGAAGACATCATCAACAAGGCGCTCGAAAAGGATCGCGAGTTGCGCTACCAGTCGGCGTCGGATATTCGCGCCGACCTGAAGCGGCTGCGGCGCGATACGGATTCGGGGCGATTGGCGTCCGGCACGAGCGCCGTGGCGCAAAGCGCTGCGTCGTCAGCGCAATCGCCATCCGGATCGCAAACGGCGGCGGGAAGCTCGAGCGCCGGCATTTCTTCGCACTCGGGCGCGGCATCGGACGTTCCATCGAGCACGCAAGTAAGCACGCAGTCCGGCATTCCGTCGAGCGGACAATACAGCGCGCAGGCCGCAGGCGCGGCGCCAGCCTCTGGCAAAAAATGGATCTTCGCCGTGGCCGGCATCGCCGCGCTCGCTGTGATCGGATTTGCGGCATATCACTTCTGGTCCGGTTCCCGCACGCCGAGCGGCCCAGCGAAAATTACGCAGATCAGCCACTGGGATAAGCCGATGGATTACGCGCAAATTTCACCGGACGGCCACACCGTGGCGTTCACTTCGCCCGTGGGTGGTATCTCCCAGGTTTTTGTGATGCTCACCTCGGGCGGCGAGCCGCTGCAACTGACGACCGACGAAGGCGACAAAATTACGGACAGCTTTTCGCAGGACGGAGCCGAGATCTACTACGGGCGGCAAATCGGCCGCGCGGACGAATGGTCGGTGCCCACGCTGGGCGGGAAGCCAACTCACCTCGTCGCGGGCGTGCGTGTGGCTCCGTCGCCCGACGGCGCCTACCTTTATTACGAAATCGAAGGCCACAAAACGGTTCGCAGCGACAAATCCGGATTGGGCCAAGAAACAATCTACACGTTCGATGCGAAGCAATATCCGGTCCGGCGCATCTTGCCCTTCCCGGATGGCAGCCGTTTATTGGTGATCACCTGGGATCCGGTTCACGACGGCGAGGGCTTTCGCGCGTTCACCATCGATATCGGGAAAAAAAGCGCGACCGATTTGGGCGACGTGGCGGGAGAGCCGGACGGAGTTTCCTGGGACGTGCCCGGAAAATCGTTTCTATTCAGCCGCACGATGAACGGCCTGACTAACATTTGGAAATTCGATCTTGGCGACAAATCGATTGCGCAAGTAACGCAGGGAACCGGGCCCGATACTTCGCCCATGCAGGACCCGAACGGGAAAGGGTTGTACATCGTAAACGGCAAAGCATCCGGATATCTGACGGCGTACAACGTGCGGACCAGGCAGTCGATCGACATCGACTCGGAAAACGCAACCCAGCCGGCCGTTTCGCCTGATGGAAAGCGGGTCATGTACATCATCATTCCGGCAAAAGACCGCAATGAGCTGTGGGTGGCGGACATCGACGGCAACAACAAAACGAAGATCGCCACCGGCGAACATCTCGCCACAAACCAGTGGACGCCAGACGGTTCTCGTTTGGCGTTCACCGACGACCAAACCGGCGCGCCGGACAAAATGTACATCGCCGCGGCCGACGGCAGCGGCGCTCACGCGCTCACCTGGTCCGGCGGGAGCATGCAAAATGTGCTGTTCAGCCCCGACCAGAAAACTGTGTACCTGAACAGCTTCGAGAAAGCCGCGAAAGCGGTGAACATCTGGAAGGAAGACACGGCGGGCGGCACGCCCGTGCTGCTCAGCGACACCTGCGGATTCGCGTTTGACGTTTCGCTGGACGGGAAATACCTGCTGACGCTCACCGATTTTGGCGACCAGGTTGGCATATACCAGTTGTCGCTCGCGGACGGGAAATGCACCACGTTGTTGCCGGGGGTTGTGACGTTTGGCATCCGGTTTGCCCGTGACGGCAAGTCGTTCACGTATGCAATCCCGTCGCAGCATGACGTGACGATTTTCCGGCAGAACTGGCAGGACGGCAAAGCGATCGGCGCACCGCAGGTGGCGCTGAAGCTGCCGTTTGCGTTTCCGCTGCAGAGTGGCGGCAACGCCTACGATTACGCGCCCGATCTTTCCACCGTGGTGTACGCCCGCCCCGGTGGCCACGCCGACCTGTATCTCCTGGGCCATAAATAAGGTCCGGGTTCCGAGACAAGATTCGGCTGGATTTATGGTGTTCGGCCGAATCGATTTTAGGCGATGGGCTGCAGGGCGCTGTTGGCGGTGGTTTCGTATTCGAGGCGGAGGAGCCAGTCGAAGTGAAATTTTTCCGAGGTTAGCCATTTTTCCACTTCTTCGCGATTTGGGGCGTCAAATTCGGCCAGCATTTTCCCCTCCTGCATGTTCACCAAGACGCGGCGCGCTGTTACCGATTTGGCGCGCATGATTCTGCTAGAAAGTTCCTCGGCGCCCTGACGCGTGAGGCAGGCGAGGGTGTGCTGGGAGAGGTAGCGAGGCATCGCGGCTCCTGTTCGGCTAGAATCAACGGCGCGAAACAAACGCAGCTACTATATAGCGCGAGTGGAGAGAAATCGAATGGCCGAGATACGCACGGCGCATCCCTATCACGCGTACGAAGCGATTTTCGCGCAGCCCGCGCTGATCGATCAGGTGCTGGCGCAGCGCGAAGCCATCGATCGAGCCGCGCAAGCCGTGGCGCAAAAAGAGCGCGTCACCTTCGTGGGAATTGGAACATCGTTAAACGCAGCGCGGGTCGCGGAGGGCTGGCTGCGGCATTTCAGCCAGGGTCGAATCTGGGCGCACGCAGAGCAGTCGTTTGAACTCGTGCATCATCCGATCGCGTTCGGCGCGAACGATGCCGTAATCGTGATCACGCACACCGGAACGACCACGGCCTCGGTCGAGGCGTTGCGAATGGCCGGAGCGGCTGGCGCGCTGACCGTGGCGATTACGGGAAAAATGAGCGGTGACGGCGTGCGCGGGGCAGACTTTCACATCGAAACCTGCGAGCAGGAAATTCCGTTTGCTTACACAAAAAGTTACACGACGGCGCTCGCGGTGCTGGCGCTGATGGCGATTCGAATTGCAGAGAAAAAAACCCGGGCGATAGAAACGGCGCGCCTTGCAGAACTTTCGCGCGTGCCGGAAATGGTGCGAGGCGCGCTGAAGCTCGAAACCCAAACGCGTGAATGGGCCGCAGGCATCGCGGCGCTTTCGCGAATTGAAATCTTCGGCTCCGGCGCAGCCTGGGCTACGGCCAGCGAAGCGGCATTGAAGATCAAAGAGGCTTGCTACATCGCCGCGGAAGGATTCGAGACGGAAGAAATCCTGCATGGACCATTTTCGGAAACCGACTCGCGCGGCTCGCTCATCGGATTGTTTGTTGGCGACGCGGCGGATGATCGCGGGCGGCAGATTCTGCGAGCGGCGGGAGACCTGAAAATGCCGCGCGCCGCCATCACGGTTCCCACGGCAAATCGCGACCTGGCTGCGGAACAAATTTTCGTTGTGCCGGAATGTGCCGCGTGGCTCTCTGCCTTCGTACACCTGATTCCGTTGCAACTGCTGATGTACCATCTGGCGCTCGTGCGCCGGACCAGCCCCGATAGCGGGCGCATGGAGCAAACCGAACACGCCGCCGCGAGCAAACACTATAAATATTGAGAGCTGAAGGCTAAACGCACACGCAGAATGATGGGCAGAAGGCTGCCTCTACGACTCCTCGAGACCTTCCCGAACAGAAACGACGATACCTCTCTTGAACCGACTGTACTTTGTGCCACGCTTTCGCCGGTACCCGCGAACAGGTGTTGCGTTTGGATAACATTGCGAAGGTTCGTTTCGTCCACATGAGGGTCGCGGCGCGTAAAATTGGCCCTTGGAACCAGTGTGAGGTGCGGGATGAAGCGAGCCTTGGCCGTTTTCGCCATATTGATTATTGCGAGTCTCGCGATGCTGGAATTCAGCGTCACGGTTCACGCACAATTTGCCGGTGGCGTGGGCACGGTCGAAGGGACGGTGTTCGACGGGCAGGGCAAAGCGGTCACGAATGCGAGCGTGACCATTCAGACTTCCGACGGACGAAACCCTCACGCCACGCATACCGACGCAGCCGGGCATTTTGTGTTTACGCGATGGGATGCTGGACAGTATGACCTGCGAGCGTATTCCGGCGGAGTTTTCTCCGACTGGGCCAAACGGACGGTCATCCGCCCCAGGAAAACCACGGAAATCACACTTCACCTCCCTCCCGCCCAGACTGGAGCGAAATAGCCGCAGGTGTGAACCGGCCGGCTTGTACGGCGAGCCTTGACCACGCGGACCATTCTCTGAGGCCGCATTCAGGAATCGTTTGCCGCTGCCCAGGTTTACCGCAGTACCGGGTACTACAACCTCGGTACCGAAATCATTGAACCGGATGCCCCATTGGTTGCGCGCATCCAGCCAGCCACACTTGACGTGCGGGTTGGAAGCTGCGATTGCGGGGACGACGGTTCCACAAAAAAGGAGCCGGGGCATCTATCCAACCCGTCCAAAACCCTGGTAGCTGGCGCCCCTTCTGGAAAGTTCCGCCGGCGGCCGGGCTTCGTGATTCAGGCCCTGCGGCAATGCCGCGTGCAAATCCCGCCGATCCGAAAATCCGTCACATCCATTGGCCGCGTATATGCTTCTGATGATGGGGAGCTGATCCAAGCCCCGCTTCGGGCCCCAACGGCCCCAGACATAGGACAGGTGATGGGTGAACCAGGCATGCGAAGACGCAGGGCGGTGGCGATTTTTCTTTCGGCGATTGTGCTGGTCGCGGTTCCGCTGGTTGCGGCAGACCTACAGCCGCAAGCCGTCGAGAATTATGAACGTTACATCGCCTTGACCCAGGCTCAGGTAGACGCAGAGCTGGCTCAGGGCGATCCCTATTTGTGGGTGGAGAGATTGCCGGAAGCACGGCGCGTGGCGGCAGAGGCGGAGCTGCGCAAAGGAGGCGTGGTAATCGAACGGCTGCAAACTCTCGACAACGGGAACCCGATTCCAGCGCCAGGAGGCATCATCCATCACTGGATCGGAACCGTTTTCGTGCCGGGCGCGACGCTCGCGCAAACCTTGGCCTTCATGGAAGACTACGATCACAAAGTGGAGTACTTCAAGCCGGACATCGTGCGATCAAAGATTTTGAGGCATGAAGGCGACGATTATTTTGTGCTGTTGCGGTTCTATCAGAAGAAAATCATTACGACGGTGATCGATACCGATCAGCAAGTTCATTATCACATCGTGGATAAAACTCACGCATGGAGCCGCTCGAGCGCCACGCGCGTGCAAGAAGTGGACAACGCGGGGCGCTCCGATGAGCGCCTGGAACCCGAAGGGCACGACAGGGGATTCGTCTGGAAGTTAAATACCTTCTGGCGTTTCGAAGAAAAAGATGGCGGCACGTATCTGGAATGCCAGGCAATTTCTTTGAGCCGTGACATACCGACCGGGCTGGGCTGGGTGGTTGAGTCGTTCGTATCCAGCGTGCCGCGAGAATCACTCACATTCACGCTGACGACGGCGCGCTCGGCGCTGGAAAAGAAAGCCGTAGCCCACAACTAACCCGCTCACCTAGTAGGTCGTGGTGCCGAGGAAAATATCCTCGAGCGCGTTGGTATCTCGGGGAACTAGATTGTTCGAAAACGACAGGAAGCTGACCGTGTGACCATCCGCGCTGATCGATGGCGCGAGATTTTGTCCGTTCGACGGGGAAGCATTCGTGCCACCCGGAATACTGGAGATCGCCAAACCCGCCGTGCAGGTTGTGGTGGCCGCCAAGCAGGTGTTGCGGACGAAAATATTTTCGATGCCGTTCGTGGTGTTCGCCAGATTAGAAGCGAGCGACGCAAAGGCGATAAATTGCCCGGAGGCGCTGATGCTGGGGTGCTCGCTCAGGCCGTTCCCCGGGGTGGTGCCCGTGGCAGTGGCAGTGGAAACCAGATAGGTGGCGGGCGTGCACGTGGTCGTAATCGTATCGATACCCGTACAGGTATCGCGGAGATAAATCTGTTGGGTGGGACCGGCTCCCACGACGAGGTTCGTCCCGGTCGAGGCGAAGGCGACAAAGCGGCCATTGGAGGAGGTGGTGGTCGTCGAACCGCAGTTGGCGGTAGTAGACGACCCGCAACTCGAGATACTTGACTGGTCGCTCGCACCATCGGCTGGCGTGGTTCCATCCGGCGTCGACACGAGCGTGGTCAAGGGCGTGCAGTCGTCCGTGGTTGATGAGAGGCTGGTAACGCACGTGTAGCGTTCAAAAATTTCAGCGGCGCCGAGAGGATTTGGGGCGGTGGCGCCCAGATTCGTCGCGAGCGACGTGAAGGAGACAAAAAGGCCGGTATTGGAAATCGACGGATTGGAACTCGCGCCATTACCCGAGGTGGCGCCGTCGGGGGTTGAAACCAGATACGTCGTCGGGACGCAAGTACTGGTGTTCGTCGGGGTCGATATGTTGCAGGTGTTGCGAATGTAAATCTGGGGAACGATGCCACTCGGAGTAATGTCTGAAACCAGATTGGTGGCCAGCGAAACGAAGGCAACATATGCGCCATCGGCGCTAATCACCGGATTGTAACTGGGGCCATTCCCGGCGGACTGGCCGTCGGCAGAGATCGAAATGAGTTGCGGCACGGAGGTGGTCGCGGTGATAGTTGTACAGGAAGTCGTCGTGCTAGCAATGCAAACCGGCCGCCAGTAAACCTGGCGCATTCCAGGGGGGACAGCGACGGCCGTTACAAGATTTGTGGCCAGCGAGGTAAACGCCGCAGTCGTTCCGCCAACGTCAATGCTCGGCTCCGAACTGCTGCCGTTGGCGGCGTTGCCATTTGGATCTGTGCTGATCACGCTCGTTAGCGGCGTGCAGGAAGCGACGCCCAAGCAAGTATTTCGCAGATAGACGTCGGTTGCGGGATTGGTGTCGCTGAGAACCAGATTGTGCGAGGCCGACGCAAAGGCAACATATTGGCCGGTGTTGTTGGTGGAAGGGCCCACCGTCTCGGTGGTCAGCCCGAGCGTACCGTTCTGACAATTTGAGACTCCGCCGCAAATCCCGACGTTCGCCTGCGTGCCGTCCGCGGCAAGATCCACCAGCACCGGAAGGCCGAGCAAATGAGTTGGATTTACAGCGAATGTTACGGTGGCGGAGATTCCTCCGCCGGGACCGGTGTTTACCGCGGCGATTTGATTCACACCAGCGAAGGTCACATCCCCCGTGGTGAGAGTCACGGTGGCGGTCGTGGCACTGGAGACCGTGGTGGGTAGAGGTGCGCCATTCAGCGTCACGGAAGTGTATTGGTTGACGAAGCCCGTGCCCGTCAGCGTAATCGTGGTGTTGGTCGTCGCCCCGGCTTGAACGCTTGTCGGAGTAATGGAATTGACCGCCGGAAGGGGATTCAGAATACTCAAGGAAACCTGATTCGACAGACCGCCCCCAGGGGCCGGGTTAATCACCGCGATTTCGTCGGTTCCCGGTGCGGTCAGGTCGGTACCGGCGATCGAAGCCTGGAGCGAGGTGGGGCCACTGTAGGTTGTGGTCAGATTCATTCCATTCAGGGTCGCAATGGATTGTGGAACGAAGTTGCTGCCCGTCACGAAAACGGTGGTGGAGCTCGAAGTGGCCGCGAGCGCGCTAGAAGGGGTGATGGAGGTTACATGCGGAATAGGACTCTGCGCAGGAGTTACGACAAAAGGAAATATGATTTTGGTTTGATTCGCCGGAGGATAAACACCTCCTCCAGGCTGTGGCGTGGTTACGCTGAAGTACAGGGTCTGGGCGCTTTGGAGTTCGGCAGCCGTGAGCGTGGCGGTGAGAACATTCGTGTTTTCGAATAGGGTAAGAAGCGCGCCCTGGGCGCCCGTGGGACTGGTGGAGACTTCCACCGTCGATCCCTGCACGAAATTGCTGCCGTTGACTGTAACCAGTATCTGCGGACTATTCTGCTGAACCGTCGCGGGCGAAATCGACTGTATTGTG
>Ga0302324_100026275_pt1 | contig 11135 bp, 11 predicted proteins | sample Palsa_T0_1_FD_201949 | JGI IMG/M metagenome (GOLD analysis project Ga0302324, IMG submission 201949) | Peat permafrost microbial communities from Stordalen Mire near Abisko, Sweden - Palsa_T0_1 | ecosystem: Environmental > Terrestrial > Soil > Palsa > Peat permafrost | place: Sweden: Abisko... | reverse complement strand
ATAGAGTGTGGGCGTTCCTTATGGCGTCAAAGCTCTAATTTTAACTGCTCGGCCTTCGGGTACGCTCGACTTTGAAATCGGGCGGCTCATAGTTGACACTTGGAAGTGCCATGACAGCCCAGGAAGTGAATGAAATCGTTCGTTCGCAGGCTGCAGATAAGTCTTCGGTGACGAACGACCATGGAATCAGTTTGAGCCAGGCACTCGTCCCGCCGCAGCGCATTTCAATGTTGGTCCAAATTGTTAAGCGCGGGCGTGTTCGAGAGCAAAAGGAGGAAGTCTGGCTTGTCGGGCAAGAGAATCCAGGCGACGGATACAAGATCGTCATGCGTGATGACGGAATGCAATTTGGACTCGCCTCAAACAGCTTTCCTGGAAGCAAACATCTAACTCTCTGCGGCTGGTATGGCGGCTTGATTTCAACGTTCCTAAGCATGTAACCGTGAGCGTGCCGATTCCATACGTCTTCCCGGATACTTCATCATTCCTCAGCAAAAACAGCCTGCGGATCACGGGCAACGTGGATGGTGCGCAGAATCCTGATCTCGCCAGGCTTTACGCTTTAGAAGATCGCAAAATTCCCAATCGGAAAGGTTCGAACATTCGGCCGCAACTCCGAATCAAGGCTCTTGCCGATCTGAGGGAACCTGGCGAAGAGCCCAAACTTGTCGGTGATTGAATTGACTGTCTTCGTAGCGGATTTGAGGCTCCCGCTCTCTCGCGCAATGTAAAGCCAGATCGCGTCGAGGTCGGCTCGTGCCTCTGGCGCCATTCGGATGCGCATTATTTACCGGCGAGGGTCTGTTTCCCGCACTGCTCAACCGACGCAACCAACTCGTGGAGGGTTTCGCTCGTGTAAGTCTCGCCCTCGCCGGCGTCGAGTGCCTGCTCGGCGAGATCGAGCGATGCCAGCAGCTCGATGCGCGCGCGTTCCCGTTTTTCCCACAACGCGAGAGCCTGCTGAACAGCTTCTTCGGGCCCGCGGAATCGCCCCTCCTGGATTCCCAGGTTGACAAAGGAACTCTGCGCGGGAGTGAGCTCAATCTGCATGTTCTGAGCGTAGGACCGGGACAGCGTCGTGTCAACACCCAACTGCGAGGATTGGCTCGCCGCGGTCTACCTGTTCCCTGTTCCCTGTTCTTCAAATCAATTCCACACCCCACAAATCATGCAGATGCACTACGCCTTCCACGTGCTCCTCTGCGTCGACGACGACGAGCGAGGTGATTTTGCGCTCCTCGAGAATTGCCAGCGCCTTTGCGGCAAGCTCGTCGGCGGCGATGGTGCATGGGTTCGCGTTCATGGCTTCGCCGGCGGTGCGGTTGATGGCTGCGCCGCCTTCGCGACCCAACAGCCTGCGCAGGTCGCCGTCCGAGATTACGCCGCGCAAACGGCCGCGCTCCTGCACCGTCGTCATGCCGAGCTTCTTCGACGACATCTCGTAGATCACGTCGGTCATGGGTGTGCTCTGCGCCACTACAGGCACGGCATCGCCCGTGTGCATCAGGTCGCGGACCTTGGCGAGCTGCTTGCCCAGCTTGCCGCCGGGATGCAGCTCGGCAAAGTCCTCTGCGCGAAAGCCTTTGCGCAGGCTCACCGCGATGGCCAGCGCGTCGCCCAGCGCCAGCATGGCCGTGGTGGATGCGGTGGGCGCGAGATTGAGCCCGCACGCCTCGCGCTCCACGCCGCAGTCGAGGGCCACATCGCTCGCCAACGCGAGAGTTGAATCCATGCGGCAGCAGAAGCTGACCAGCGCGTCGCCTTTGCGCTTCAATGTGGCCAGCAGGCGCAGGATCTCCTCCGTCTCGCCGCTGGCCGAGAGCGCCACCACTACATCGCCAGGCAGCAGCACGCCCAGGTCGCCATGCACCGCCTCGGCCGGATGCAGGAACAGCGCCGGCGAGCCCGTGGAGCTGAGCGTGGCCGCAATTTTCTGCGCGATGATGCCGCTCTTGCCCATGCCCGTCACCACCACGCGGCCATTCGACTCGCCGCAGCGCAGGATGAGTTCGACGGCGCGATTGAAGCGGGCCTGCATGGGGCCCTCAAGACGGTCGGCCAGCGCCATGAGCGCCGCGGCTTCAGTGCGGACTAAATCGGCCGCCTGGGGCGCCGCAGGCTCCGTGCATTCGCGGTCGCGTTCAGGATTTCCTGGCTGATCCATCGGTTTCTGATGCTATCAGCTTGGACTGGCAATTCTTCCCGGAGGGAAGCTCTCTCGGTAGCGCCAGTCTCTCAGTAGCGCCGGTCTCCAGACCGGCTGCCGTGCGGGCGTCTCGCCCGCACCCGCGCTCGCCACATGATCCAGGTACCCGAAGAAACCGGGAGGGCCGCGCCGAATCCGACTTTCGCACGCCCACGCTTGCTCGTACAATAAAAACCGAGAGGTCCCCGTGAAACGCAACACCCTGGTTCTCTTCGCCGTTCTCTTCATCCTGGCCACCTTTGCCTGGGCGGGCTGGGCCAACTTTGAATATCGCAAGGAGGCCAACGAAAAAATGCTGGCCGCCGCGGCCATGCAGGGCGAACTGGTGGCCGACCCCGCGACGGGCACGCTGCAATACAACTCGCCGCTCAAGGGCAAGCCCGCGCCCGCGTTTATGCTTGAAGACCTGAGCGGCAAGAAGGTCTCGCTGGCCAGCTACAAGGGCAAGGCCGTGCTGGTCAACTTCTGGGCCACGTGGTGCGGCCCCTGCAAGATCGAGACGCCCTGGCTCGTGGAGCTGCGCGATCAATACGCATCGCAGGGCTTCGAAATCCTGGGCGTCTCCACGGACGACATCGACGCCGACAATCCCAAGACCCTGGCCAACGAAAAAGCCGACGTGCAAAAATCTGTGACCAGGATGCACATGCAATACCCTGTGCTGCTGGCCGGCAACACGCTCGACCACGCCTACGGCGGCCTCGACGAGCTGCCCACTTCGTTCTTCGTCAATCGCAAAGGCGTCGTGGTTGCCGCGCAACTCGGCCTCACTTCGAAAGACGATATCGAGAGCAACATCAAGAAGGCGCTGGGGCAGACGCCATGAGCCAGGCAGTTCCTCACGCCGGCGAGTCAGGGCAGCGCGCCCTCTTCCACCAAATCTGTCATCCTGAGCGCAGGCCCCCGTTGCGGCTGGAGTCGAAGGACCCGCGTTTCGGCCGCACCGCCGCTCTGATTGCCGGCGTCCTCATCGTTGCAGCCAGCTTTACCCTCGCCCAATCCGATTCCACCAGCCGCTCCATCCTCAAAGGCGCAGCCGTCGAATATCTCTATCCCGAGCAGGTCACCATCCCCGCCGCTAAATCCACCACGGTCACGCTTCACTTCCGCGTCGCGCCCGGCCTTCACATCAACTCCAACAAGCCGCACGAAGACTACCTCATTCCCACCACGTTCTTCATTCCCGCGGACTCCGGCGTGCGCCTCGACGCAGCCAGCTATCCCGCCGGCTCCGACATCACGCTGCCCCTCGACCCCACCGAAAAGCTCAGCGTCTACACCGATGAGTTTTCGATTGAAGCGCGCCTCGTATCCGCGCCCGGCGACCACCTTGTGGAAGCCAAACTCCACTACCAGGCCTGCGACAAAAACGCCTGCATGCCGCCCAAAACCATCACCGTGCCGATCGACATCATCGGCAAGTGAAAAGAGCATGGACTGAGGGACCAGGGACTATCCGCGGGAGCAGCCCGCATTTCGCGCATGACCACACCTGCACAGACAGCCCATGCTGCTAATATTTACAAATTCTGCACATGCTGGATGTATTGCTGCGTGGAAAAGATTGCCCTTACAGGCTAAATCGGAGGCTGAATCGTGTCTGAAGTCACAGAAGCAATGGAGCACAGTGAAGCAAGCGAGCATGCCGGCCACAGCGGGAATCGCATGATTGGTCTTACCATGGGTCTGATCGGAGTCTTGATCGCCCTCTGCGCCGCTCAGGTTGGCGGCGCGCGCAATGAGTTATCGCGGAACATGATCGAGCAGACGCAGGCCACCGCCGACGCCACCAGCGCCAGCACCAAGTTCCGTATTGTCATGATCGACATTGAGCACATGCGCGCGGAGCCCGCGGCATCGGTCCCCACAGCGGTTCGAGAACGGTTCGTGCGCCTCTTCTCCGATTACTCAAAGGAGAGAGAGATCACCGCCGCATGGGCTGCCGCCTACGAGCCCCTGGTGGAGGCCGACTTCAAAGCCGCGGAGTTGTTCGAGCGTGCCCAGTTGATCGCCGAAATCGCCATTGTCTTCGCTTCGCTGGCCGTTCTGATGACCAGCCGCCCGGCATGGTATTTCTCCATGGTGCTTGCAGTCTGCTCCCTGGGACAGCTGGGCTGGGCCTACGTTCACGCGCGCCAGCAGGCCGAGCCGAACCAGAAACAAGTCGAGCAGCATCGCGATGCGTATCAGGAGTTGAGACGGGCCCATACGGCCGATCACTCCGACGAAACCGCCGTCGAAGCCCTCGATCCTGGCGGCGTCATCCGCAAAGCGATCGAGTCCGCAGAACAACCAGCAGCCGAATCGCCTCGCTAGCTGGTCGTTTCGCAGCAACCAGTCTACTCAGGCCCAGGGGGCCGGCGCTGTCATGTAATCAGTCTCCAGACCGGCTGTCGTGCGGGCGGTCTCCGCCCGCACTCGCTCGCAGCAATCTCGACCCGTACCCATGCCGCGATGACCCACACGGGTTATCCCCCTCAAGGCCTCTCAGGGAATACACTCATAGACGCGAAGAGGCAAATCGTTTGCACCTGAATGACACCATCCTGGTCACCGGCGGAGCGGGATTCATCGGCTCCAACTTTGTGCTTGATTCGCTTTCCCGCGAGCAGGGAAACATTGTCACGCTCGACAAGCTCACCTATGCCGGCAATCTGCGCAACCTTGAGAGCGTGAACGGAGATGCGCGCCACACCTTCGTCCAGGGAGATATTTGCGACGCCGACCTCGTGGCCGATCTGCTCCGCACTCATCGTCCCCGCGCTATCGTTCACTTTGCCGCCGAAAGCCATGTGGACCGCTCCATCAACGAGCCGGGCGAGTTTGTCCGCACCAACGTGCAGGGCACGCTCAATCTGCTCGAAAGATCGCGCCGCTTCCGGGCGGAACTCGATGCGGCCGAGCGCGAGCAATTTCGTTTTCTGCACGTGTCCACCGATGAAGTCTACGGCTCGCTTGGTCCCTCAGACCCGGCCTTTACCGAACTGACTCCGTATGCGCCCAACAGTCCTTACGCGGCGACCAAGGCGGCCTCGGACCATTTAGTGCGCGCATACCATCACACCCATGGGCTGCCGACCCTGACGACTAACTGCTCCAATAACTACGGGCCATTTCATTTTCCTGAGAAACTGATTCCGCTGGTGTTGCTCAATGCTCTCGAGGGCAAGCCGCTGCCTGTCTATGGCGATGGACAGAACGTGCGCGACTGGCTCTATGTCCTCGATCACTGCGCCGGCATTCGCTGCGTACTCGCAAAAGGCCGGCCGGGCGAAACCTATAACATCGGCGGACGCAATGAGCGCAGAAACATCGATGTTGTTACCGCGATCTGCGACATTCTCGATGAATTGCGTCCCGACGGCGCGATCGGCCCGCGCAGCAATCTCATCACCTATATCAAAGACCGCCCCGGCCACGATAGGCGCTATGCTATCGATGCCGGCAAGATACAAGCCGAGTTAGGCTGGGCGCCGCAGACTTCGTTCGAGCAGGGTATTCGACTTACCATCGAGTGGTATCTTGCGCACATGGACTGGGTAAACGATGTACGCTCCGGCGCATACCACGAATGGATGCAACTCAATTACAAAGGACGCTGATGGCACGCAAGGGAATCATACTGGCCGGAGGATCGGGAACGCGTCTCTATCCGCTGACGGAGTCCATCTCGAAGCAGCTCCTGCCTGTCTATGACAAGCCGATGATCTATTACCCGCTCAGCATCCTCATGCTGGCGGGCATTCGCGATGTGCTGGTCATTTCCACGCCTGAGGATACGCCGCGCTTTGCCGCCCTGCTCAAGGACGGCCATCGCTGGGGACTCAACATCGAGTACGCCGTGCAGCCCACGCCGGGCGGGCTTGCGCAGGCCTTTCTCATCGGCGAGAACTATCTCGCTGGCCAGCCCAGCACGCTGGTTCTCGGCGATAACATCTTCTTCGGCTACTCGCTCTCGGAGCAATTGCAATCAGCCGCGGCTCACACCGCTGGCGCAACGGTTTTCGCCTACCGTGTCAGCGATCCCGAGCGCTACGGCGTGGTCGAATTCGACCGCGCCGGCCGCGCCATCAGCATTGAAGAAAAACCGCAGAAGCCGAAGTCTTCCTTCGCCGTGACTGGCCTCTATTTCTACGACAGCGATGTAGTCGCGATCGCCAGGTCCATCACGCCGTCGGCGCGCGGCGAGCTTGAAATCACCGACGTCAACCGCCGCTATCTCGAGCGCGGCGACTTGAATGTGAAGACGCTCGGACGCGGCATCGCGTGGCTCGACACCGGCACACACGACACGCTGCTTGAGGCTGCCACCTTCATTCAGACCATCGAGCGGCGCCAGGGGATGAAGGTCGCCTGCCCCGAAGAGATTGCCTATCGCATGAAATTCATTACTGCCGAAGAGACTGCGAAGCTGGCCGAGCCACTTATGAAGAGCGGCTACGGCGAGTACCTTCTTTCCATTCTTCGCGAAGAGGCGAACTAACCTATGGTAAAGATCGTTGAAACCAGCCTGCCGGGGGCCGTAATTCTTCAGTCGCCTGTTTTTCGCGACTCCCGCGGATACTTTCAGGAGCTATTCCGGCTGGATGAGTTGCGCCAGGCAGGGATCGATTGCGATTGGAAGCAGGACAATCTATCTCTCTCCGCGAAGCATGTCCTTCGCGGCCTCCATTACCAGATAGTTAACCCCCAGGCCAAGCTGATCCAGGTGGTGCATGGCGCCGCATTCGATGTGGCCGTCGACATACGCAGGTCGTCGCCCATGTTTGGCAGGCATGTCAGCGTTGAGTTGCGCGCCGGCGACGGTCAGGCATTCTTTATTCCCGCCGGGTTCGCGCATGGATTCCTTGCGACAGAACCGGACACCGTGTTTCTCTACAAGGTGGACGACTATTATGCGCCTCAGGGCGATCGCACCATTCTGTGGAACGATCCAGAACTGGGTATCGCATGGCCCGTGTCCGAATCAGACGCGATTGTCTCGGCGAAAGATCGCAGCGGCCAGCCGTTCCGCTCCGCCGAAGTGTTTCCTTAGGGAACCTCTGAAGAAGTCTGGTTGGTGCGTGGAAAGTCCCTCAGCAGCCTGTGGTGAATGTCAAGATTCCGGGAAAAGCATCCCTCAGTGGCTAAAGCCGCGTTCATTTTGCGGTACTTACGGCACGACTAAAGTCATGCCCTTTCAAAACCAGACTTTCACCACAGGCTGTCAGGGGCTAAAGCCCACGCATATTTTGCTGGGCTAACGTACGGGCTGAAGCCCGTACCCTTCAAAGATGGCGGCTTGATCGGAGATTCCTTAGTCGGGACGTGTGTCAACTGGTGGCTTCGCGCATCTCCTCCACTACCCGCGCCAGCGCATCTTCCCATCGCGGCAGGCGCAGCCCCATCGTTTGCTCGAGCTTGCCGCAATCCAGCACCGAGTTATGCGGCCGCGCTGCCGGAGTAGGGTACTGCTCGGTAGAGATCGGTGTAAGTTCCGGCACGGCAATCTTATCCGCATAACTTGCAAAGATAGCCTGCGCAAACCCAAACCAGCTTGTCGCACCAGCGCACGTCATGTGATAGACGCCGGAATCGAGAGCCGCCCCATTGCGCAATCTTCTCAGGACGTGACGCACGCCGCGAGCGAGTTGACCAGCGCTCGTGGGCGCGCCCACCTGGTCATTCACAATCGACAAGCGAGGCCGCTCGCCCGCCAGCCGCAGCATGGTTCGCATGAAGTTGCTGCCATGCGCCGCATACACCCAGCTCGTACGAAAGATGAGATACTCGCAGTCCGCGGCCGCGATTGCCTCCTCGCCTGCAAGCTTCGAGCGCCCGTAAACACTCAGCGGACGCGGCGCATCCGTCTCTTTCCACGGCGCGTTTCCCGATCCGTCAAATACATAATCGGTAGAGAAATGAATCAGCCGCGCATCGATGCGCCGAGCCTCTTGCGCCAGAATCCGCGGGGCCTCGGCGTTCACGGCATAGGCCAGGTCCGGCTCGCTCTCCGCGCGATCCACGGCCGTGTAGGCGGCGGCATTCACGATGAATCGCGGCTGAACGCGCTCGACCGCCGCGCGCAGCGCAGCGCCGTCTGTCAGGTCGACATCGCGACGCGAAAGCGCACATAGATCGAAGTCCGGCGGCAGAAGTTTGAGTAGCTCAACGCCTAACTGCCCTGTCGATCCGAGAACGAGTACACGCGTCTTCATGAAATGAGGATAAATTGCCGAACTCGTGCACTGAATGCCTCAACGAGCGGACTGGCGCAGCGCCATCCGCGCGGCATGATAGCCGCACATTCCGTGCACGCCGCCGCTGGGCGGAGTGGAAGCTGAACACAGATAGAGATTGCGCGTGCCGGTGAAGTAATTGCTTCGTGCCGGCCGAAACACAAACTGCCGCAGCGAGAGCTCGCCGCCGTTGATATCGCCACCCACCAGGTTGGCATCCATGGCCTCAAGCGCGGCGGGCGACGAAACCCTGCGCGCCAGCACGCAATCGCGAAAACCCGGAGCGAATCGTTCCAGCTGCGCCTCGATACGGGCGGTCATGTCCACATCCGACGCGTTCGGCACATGGCAATAGACCCACGCCACATGCTTGCCTGCAGGCGCTCGCGTTGCGTCGAAGAGCGATGGCTGAGCCACCAGCACAAACGGGCGTTCGGCCGTCTTGCCGTGCGCGACCGCGTACTCCGACTCGGCCACCTCCTCCATCGTGCCGCCGAGATGCACGCTGATGGCGCGGGCGCATTCCGTGGCGCGCCACGGAATCGGCTGCGAGAGCGCGTAGTCGATCTTGAACGCGCCGGGCCCGTAGCGATATTTCTCCAGCGACCGCCGATAGCCGTGAGAGAGATGCGGGCCGGCCACCGAGAGCAACTGGTGCGGCGTCAGGTCGCACAAAACCAGCGAGGTTTCGGCATTGAGTTCATCGATCGAACCGATGCGCCGGCCGGTATGAATCGCACCGCCAAGGTCGCGCAGATAAGAGGCCATCGCATTCACGATGGACTGCGATCCGCCGCGCGGAATCGGCCATCCTACGGAGTGCGCAGCCGCGCCCAGCACCAGGCCTATCGCTGAGCTGAGCGGCTGATCGAGAGCCAGGAACGAGTGCGCCGCAAGACCCGCAAATAAAGCACGCGCGCGCATGCCGCGGAACTGCCGGCGCATCAATCGTGTTGCAGGCTGAAACGCGTAGTATCCAAACCGCGCCATCCGCAACGGGTGCTGCGGCATGCTCACCACCGGCCCCAGCGCGTCCTGTGCAAACTCAGGCCAATGCTGCACCAGCGGCTCGATCATCTTCTTCCATGCGCGCCCATCGGGCTCCAGCGCAGACTCCTCATCGCGCATGTTGTGCTCCAGCATCACGGCCGTGCCGTCGTCCAGCGGATGCGCCAGCGGAGCCTGCCCATGAATCCACATGAGCCCGTGGCGATCAAGCGGCAGCGAAGAAAGAAACGGCGAGCCCGCCGCCATGGGATGCACGGCCGATCCGAAGTCGTGGCGAAAGCCGGGCAGCGTCAACTCCATGGTGCGGGATGCTCCGCCGAGCTGCTCTTCAGCTTCATACACTTCAACGCGCTTCCCGGCCTGCGCCAGCACAATGGCCGCCGCAAGCCCATTGGGCCCGGCGCCAATTACACACGCGCGTTCAGCCTTGTCAGTCATGCGGCGCCAACTCTCCCGGCCATTCCACGACAGCGAACTTCCCATCCGCGGCGCGAGTCAAGACCGGCGCGTAGAGTCCCATCAGGTTGCGCTTCCACCAGTTGCCGGTGCGGCGCTTTTCATCCATCGACGTGAACCAGTATTGATACAGCACCGCGCGCACAAACTTAGGCGGCGACTGCGCAAATGGATTGCCGCGAAACAGCGCGAGCACATCGGCATCGTCGGTAAGCAGCCGCTCCTCGGTCGCAGCCACAAAGTCGCTCTGCTGCCAATCGCCGAGCGAGGCGAACCAAAGGTTCCATTCGAAACGAGGCTGGTATGGCGCGTAGATACCCGGCGCCTGGTCGACGGCCTGCGGCTTGTAGCGGAACAGATACGGCGTCCAGTTTTGCCCGTCGCTGGATCCCTGAAACTCAACCTCGTAGCGGCCGCGCGTCATCACCGCAAACAGCCCGTATTCATTGGCGATGCGCAGGGGCTCGAGCGCCGCTACGGGCTCGGTGGGCAGCGGCGCTTCAGGCCATGGGATGCGAATCATCTCCACGGCCGTTGCGTAAGCAATCCAGGCCAGCATGAATGCGGAAATCGCAACGCCTGCAACATGGAACGATCGCAAGACAAGGCGCAGGCGCCGTGGCGGCGGTGCGGCGGCCTCGCCAGCTTGGCTCTCTGCGGGCACACTGTCATGGTTGGCGCTTTCATGGCCGAGCGCCGATGACCAGCGGCGAATGCGCGCGGGCACGAGCCAAAGCACGCTGCGATCGTCCAGCAGCAAAAACCCCAGCGCCAGCACCAGGTAATTCAGAAACGTGTAATTGGCAGTGAGAATCACGCCAATCTCCCACGGCGTGACGATGCAAAAACAGATCAACCGCGCCCGCCGCGGCATGAAGAGCATCCACACCACCGCCAGCTCCATAGCCAGCGTAGCTGCTACCGAGGCCGCTTGAAACCAATGCGGCAGATGCTGCACATACCAGCCGATCCATGTGGGCAGCGGGCCGTTCTGGTAGTACTCATCCATCGCGGTGAAATTGCGCCACTCCACATCGCCACTGAGCAGCTTCACCAGGCCCGATTCGAAGTAGATGCGAAACCACTCCCACAACAGCAGAAACATGCTGGCGCGCGAGGGTGTGCTTGCCGCACCCAGGCCGGGAAGCATGCCGCGCGGCGCAAAGAAGAGGGCAATAAAGCCGGCCTCCAACAACATGCTGTCCGATTGATAGCCCGAGAATGCCTGCGCCGCAGCCACAAACGAC
>Ga0302324_100026272_pt1 | contig 11135 bp, 7 predicted proteins | sample Palsa_T0_1_FD_201949 | JGI IMG/M metagenome (GOLD analysis project Ga0302324, IMG submission 201949) | Peat permafrost microbial communities from Stordalen Mire near Abisko, Sweden - Palsa_T0_1 | ecosystem: Environmental > Terrestrial > Soil > Palsa > Peat permafrost | place: Sweden: Abisko... | reverse complement strand
TTGGAGCTTATTTTCATTCGCCACTCCCAACCGGTTATCCACTCAACGGCTGGAATCGCGAGACTGGTCGCGCTGGCTATCAGGCCGTATGCAGAATCGTGCTCTCCACACTCGACGCAGACTTGAAGTCAGATTCCACAGCAATGGCCAGGACTGAACGCGAGATGCAGCAGAGAAGCGGAATCACCATTCGACATGAAAGCGCTGTTCCACCTCCACCTTCACCGCTGGAGGCCGCAGCGCTCGCTGCCAGCAAAGGCATTGATGCCGCAAAGGCTTCCTTCACCGTCAGTTGCGGACAAGACGCACTAGCGTCGTGCTTGAACATAGATCGCTTCAACACATGGGGCTACAACCTTCTCGGACAGCAACGATCAAAGGATGCTCTTGCTGTCTTTCAATTGAATGTTTGGGCACACCCTCAAAACGCTAACGCGCAAGACAGCTTGTCCGATGGCTTCGGCGCAGTGGGAGATAAAGAAAGTGCGAAGCGGGCGATTGAGCGAGCGATTGCTCTTGCGCCCGCCGATCCCTCTTTTGATTCCGCTGCAAGATCGGCCTTCCTGTCAGAGGAGAACGCCAAGCTCCAGCAATTCAAATAGGATGCCAATCGAACCGTCCATCGAGTTCCCGCGCTTGCCGCTGACGTAAGGCCGTCTGCGAGTCATTAATATGCTCGGACAGGGTGGACTCTTAAATGGTGCCGATGCCAGGATCGACCTGATGAATGGCGGAGATAAGTGCCAGAAGCAAGCTCTTTTCATCCTGAGAGGCCAAGCGTCTCATCCATGCGCGCAGAGTCTTCATGCGGGATCCTCCGTTGGGGCCAGAAAGCGAGCAAGAATTGCTGTTGTCTGCTCCCAGTTGCTGGTCTCTCGTTCGATCTGCCTGCGACCCACGCGAGTCAGCTTGTAAAACTTCGCCTTGCGATTGTTCTCCGAAAGCCCCCACTCGGAGACGATGGCGCCCTCTTGCTCCAGCTTCAACAGCGCCGGATACAGGGTGCCGTAGTTCAGCGACAGCAGATTGCCGCTCGTCTGCTCAATACGGCGCGCGATGCCATATCCGTGCAATGACCCCATGCTCTCCATGGTCTTCAAGACCATCAGTGCCAGCGTGCCCTGCCAAACATCTGCCTTATCTCCCATACCGCTCCTATTGCTTACGAATAGGAGCATGCAATAGCTTCTATGGGAAAGCAATAGAATAGGTGTCTAGCGTGTCGACATCACCCCACCCGGCAGATCAGACATTTCAGATAGCTTGTCTCCGGCAGCGTAAGTACCGCTGGATGATCAGGAGCAGCTCCTCTTATTTCAAGAACCTGTACTCGGCGTCCTGCATCGGAGGCTGCCGCTGCGACCACTTCCGTAAACTCCTGCAACGGAACATGATGCGAACAGGAACACGTGACCAGCATTCCTCCCGGTCGTAACATCTTCATCGCACGAAGGTTGAGTTCCTTATATCCGCGCATCGCTCCTTCGGCTGCGCGCTTGGATTTAGCAAAGGCCGGCGGATCGAGTACGATGGTGTCATATTGCTCCCCGGCTGCTTCGTACTCGCGTAGCAGCTCGAAGGCGTCAGCCTCAATCCACTGCACTCGCGCGCTGAGTTCGGAGTTCAACTCGCCGTTCCTGTCAGCCACTTCGAGCGCGCCGCGGCTCGCATCAACGCCAGTGACCTGCTGACAGCGCTCCGCCAGATGAATCGCAAAGCCACCCTGGTAGGTACACACATCCAGCGCGGAGCCAGTCGCGTATTTCGCAGCAGCAGCATAGTTTAATCGCTGATCGAGAAACGCTCCCGTCTTCTGGCCAGCGCTTGCATCGAAGTGAAAGCGCAGACCGTTGATGGTGAAGATCGTGGCGAGTTGCGGTGAGTCGTTGTCGTTGGAGTGCAGTGGCAAAGGCGAAGGCGCAGCAAGCTGCTCCAGCTCTCGAATCTTCGGGTCAGGCCGCTCCCAGATTGTGATCGCGGCGCCGAAGCGCTCCCGAACTACGTCGGTCAGCACTCGCCTGACATCATCCTGCGCCGTGCCCTGCGTCAGCAACTGAAGGATGACGAGGTCGTTATACCGGTCCGCCACGATCCCCGGGAGACCATCCGCCTCGGAGAAGATCAAGCGGCCGGCATCGTTCTCCATCGACTCCGGCGCAACCTCATCCCGAAGAGCCAGTGCCGCCACAAACCGCTCACGCACCTGCTCCAGGTAAGTAGACCGGGGCACTGCAGGCTGTGCCGATATCATACGCACCGCAATCTGCGACGCTGCGCTATAAAGCCCTGTCCCCAGCGGAATTCCTCGGCTATCCATCACCGTCACCAGCGCCCCTGCCGCCACCTCCGTAGCACCCACCGGGGGCACCAGCGACTCTACATCCGACCGATAGACCCACAGATGCCCAGCCCGCAGCCTGTCGGCCGCCCGCCGTGTGATTGCCGCCGCCGGACCATGCGGTTGCGCTGCAACTACGCGGGGCCCGCGATCTTCAACTTTTCTGACCATGACTCCATGGTCGCACACCACGGTAAAGTCGAATTTAGAATGCCATAAGAGACCTGAGAGATAGGAATGCCGAGGTAGACGGCGGCGGTGAGCAAGCGTGCAAAAGGTTGATGTCGTAATACTGGGCGCGGGTGCCGCCGGCATGATGTGCGCGCTTGAGGCAGGACGGCGTGGACGGCGTGTCGTTCTGCTGGACCATGCGGAACGCGCGGGCAAGAAGATTCTGATCTCCGGCGGGGGGCGCTGCAACTTTACGAACATCCACTGCCGTGCCGAAAACTTCCTATCGGAGAACCCGCACTTTGCAAAATCGGCGCTGGCCCGATTTACACCCGGAGACATCATTGCGCTGGTCGAGAAGCATGGCATCCGGTATCACGAGAAGACGCTCGGCCAACTCTTCTGCGATCGTTCTGCGCAGGATGTTGTCACGATGCTGGAGCGGGAGTGCGCGGAGGCAGGCGTACGCTTGCTCATGAACACGCGTGTAATCTCCGTTGTGCGCGACGGACAATTCCTGGTAGAGACCACAGCCGGCCTCTTTCATGCTGGGGCCCTGGTCGTCGCGACAGGCGGATTGTCTATTCCAAAGATGGGCGCCACGGGGTTCGGCTACAGCCTGGCGGAGCAGTTCGGGCTCCGGATTGTTGAGTGCCGCCCTGGTCTGGTACCACTGGTCTTCAGCGCCGAGGATCACGAGCGGTGGTGCGATCTTGCAGGTGTCTCCGCGGAGGTAATCGCAGAGGCCGGAGTGCGGCAGAGGGGTGCCAGCTTCCGTGAGAAGATGCTGGTGACGCATCGCGGGTTGAGCGGACCGGCGATGCTACAGGTGTCTTCGTACTGGCGCGAAGGCGAGGCGATCACAGTCGACCTTGCTCCAGGTGTCGCTGTCATGGCTCCGCTGTTGGTACGGAACGCACGGCGCGATGCAGCTGCGGCGGTGCTTGCCATACGGTCTGTGCTGCCGGCCCGAATGGCAGAGCGATGGGTGGCACTGCACGAGCCCGCAGACTGGACCAACGCATCGTTGAACAGGATGGAGCAGCAGTTACATGCGTGGAGAATGACACCAGCAGGAACTGAAGGCTATGGCAAAGCAGAGGTCACGGCGGGAGGAGTCGACACGGCAGAGCTCGATGCAAAGACTATGCAGAGCCGAAAGGTGCCTGGGCTCTATTTCATCGGCGAAGTGGTGGATGTGACAGGATGGCTCGGCGGATACAACTTCCAGTGGGCTTGGGCGTCGGGAGTCAGTGCGGGATTGGCTGTTTAGATATTTTACTGCGTGGACCTGACTACTGAACGATGAGCGTGAGATTGACGCTGCGAGTGAGTCCTGCGCTCTCGGCAGAGGTGACCACGGTGTAGGTTCCAGGCGGCGTGGCCGGCCCAGTAGGTGAGCCAGAGCCAGGGTTGCTCGCAAGCGGTATCTCGCGGCCAACCCCGCAACCGGATGCGGCGATAAGAACACATAAAAGCACAGCCGTCACCGCGCGTGGCAGACGATGTCTGCGCAAAGCCATCAGGCTCAGCGGCAACAATGCAGCGAGCCACAGAGTGCGATTTCTTCTAAGCGGGTGGAGCGCGAGAGATGATGTGCTGGTCACTCCAGTAAGAACAGTGACCGAGATTGTGGTCGTGTTGCCGAGAGCGACACTGGCTGGAGTGATGTTGCATGTTGCATTGGCTGGTATGCCGCCACAGGTGAAGACGACGGTACCGGGAATGTTCGCGGCAGATGTGAGGAGCAGAGGAAAGACTGCATTCTGGCCGTTGGCGATGGTGACGGTAGTGCTTCCGTCCGGGCCCAGCGTAAAGTCAACGCCGTTGCCGGTGAGTTGAAGTGTTTGAGGAGAGTTCTGAGCGTTGTCAATGACGGTGAGGACGCCGGAGCGCGGGCCGCCAACGGAAGGAGTGAAGACGACCTGCATGGTGCACGCTGTGTTTGCAGCAAGGCTGCTACCACATTTGTTGCTGCTAGGGACGATGGAGAAATCACCAGTTAGCGAAATGTTCTGCACGAGAAGCTGGGTACTGTTGTTGTTCGTCAGTGTTACGGTCTGCGGTGCGGAGGTGACGCCGACTCCCGTATTTGGGAAGGTGATTGTAGAAAATGGAGCTAGCGATACGCCGGGTGGTGCGATTCCGATGCCGTTGAGCATAACGGTCTGGGTACGGTACTGGTCGGATACCGACAGCAGCCCTGTAAGTGGGCCAATGTTCTTAGGCTGGAAGGCTACACCGATGGAGCAGCTGGAGTGCGGGTTGAGGGAGTTCCCACAAGAGTTGACTGCGGTGAAGTCGCCGCTGGTGATCTGAGCAGCGATCAGCGTCAACGGAAGATCGCCTGAGTTGGTGAGCGTGATCTGCTGTGCCGCGCTCGACGTGGTGATCTGCTGTGCTGCAAAGGCGAGTGTGAGCGGGGAAAGAGCATCGGTCGCGGGCGATGTTCCGATCCCCGTGAGCGAGGCTGTCTGTGTGCCTGCACCATCTCTGATGGTGAAGGTTCCGTTACGAGTGCCGGAGACGGTAGGAACAAATGCAATAGAGACGGTGCAACCTACACTGGGGCCAAGACTCGAACCGCAGGTATTGGCGACAAGTTTGAAATCGCCCGTAATAGACGACACTTGCAATGCGATGGCGCTGCCGCTTGTATTCGAGATCGTAATGTTCTGCAGGGGACTCGTCGCATTGATCGCTGTCGAAGGAAATGTAAGAAGCACGGGCGTAAGAACAATGGCCGCAGCAGCGCTCGCATTGCCGGAGAGCACCGCCGTTGCCTGACCGCCGGAGACATTCCCATAGACCGTAAGGACGCCGCCGCGACTTCCTGTGGCCGTAGGCAGGAAGCTGACCTGAATGGTGCAGGTAGAGTTCGGAGCGATGGGCCCGGTGGTACAGGTATCGGTTTCGCTAAAGTCGCCTGTCGTAGCAACCTGGCTCACACTAAGCGGAACGCTTCCTATATTTGTAACCGTGATGGTCTGCGCCGCGCTCGCCGTGGCGACTGCCTGCGTGCCGAAGGTGAGTGCAGCAGGGCTAAGTGAGATCACAGGCTGCGTAAGGGTGCTAGCTGTGAGCAGAGGAATCTGCCAGATGCCACGGCCATAGGTTGCAGCGCGCAGCTCACCGGCGAGGCCGTTCCCTGTCGGCATCGCCGCAGCAACAGCAAGTTCGATCACAGGCGCGTTAGGCAGACTGGTGCCATAGACACTCCAGCAGTTCGCAGTGGCGCAACTGGCCACCTCGGTAGTGACATAGACGCCCGTGTCCATCGCAACATAGAGCGTGTTCGCGTCATTGGGATCGACGATAATGCTGTTGGCCGGAGCATTGGGTAGATTGCTGCTGATATTGGTCCAGTGCGCGCCCGCATCGGTGGAGCGATAGACATGTGGCGCGTTGATGCCGTTCCCGGTGAAGCCCATCACCGTAGCGTAGACGGTGCCACCGGTCGCATCATGCGGATCAACGGCGACGGAGGATAGATCGAACGCTCCAGCGTTGAACCCTCCTGGGTCGTTGCTGACAGGCGACGCCGTCAGATCAGTCCACACCGTTGTATTGGTTGCTGTGTTGGCTGTAGTCGTGGAAAAGAGATGTCCGCCAAAGTTGCCGCCGCCATCGAGGTGGCCGGCCATACCTGCGTAAAGTACCTGAGAACCTGCGTTCTGCAAGGCCGTAGCTGTGCTCGCAGGGCCGCCTGCGGCAAGCGAGCGCAGAACGGGATTGGTACTGCCACAGGCTGCGTTTTGCGGCCCGGCAAGCAACTGGCTGATGGAGTTCAGTGACGACCACAACGCACCATTCCCAGCCGGGCCGCGCCACACCCGGCAAGTGCCCATCACAATGTTCGAGGTCAACGCCGGATCCAGCAGCCACGGAGCGTCGATCAACGAGTCGTCGAGCGCAACTTGTGCCGAACCGATTGTGGGCACCCCCGTGAAGTCTGCGGTGGTACAAGCGCTGCCATCGGTGCACTGACGAATGCTAACGCCAGCCGCAGTCGAGATGTACCAGAGAAGCGGGTTGTTCTGGTCGATCGCAACCGTACCGCCTTCGCCAGTAGACAGCTGCGACCACACTGTTGGAAGAGAAGAAGCCGCTGCCGTCGCGGCAGTTCCGTTTGCACCCAGGCCTACAAGCAGCGTCGCAGGGTCGGTAGGATGCTGCGCAAAGCTCACTACCTCAGCGAGGGAGCCGAGGCCACCGTTGAGGTTCTGGAAGTGCAATGCATCGCTCGCGGAACATGGTGCCCCTTGCTGATTGACGCCATCGGTCGAACGCCACAAGCCCCCATCATTGCCGAGGTAGAGCAGCGGCTGTGACGTAGTCGCAAGCGTCGCGATGGCGTGTTGCGCAGGAGCGACCCGTGCCGGTGCAGCGCATCCGTTCACCGCGTTGGTGGTGTTGCGCAGAACGCAGCCCGCGCTCAGGGAGCAGCGATACAGGTCGACCGTACCTGCGTAGAGAAGCGTGTCCTGGGTTGAACCGCTTGGCCCAGAGGGCACAGCCGCAAGTGACAGATTATAGTCACCCTGTGCAATAACAGTGCTGCCACTACCCACCTCCAGTGGCGACGAGTTGAGGTGGTTGGCAAAAGTTACAGTGCTGCTGGCGCAGTTTGACCCGGAGAGAGCACAGACATCCTGCCAAAGCCCTTGATCGAGATTGTTACTGTCAACCGTAAGCGCGAAGATGTCTCCTGTCGTCGGTTGCACGGCCAGCGCACCGCGAAAGATTGGGCAAGCGGAACTGCCCGTAGTTCCCGGCGCTGTTGGACATGCCGCCGTAGTAAGACCAATGCCAGGTTGATCGATTAGTCGCGTCCATGTCGCGCCATCTAATGATTCGTAGTAGCCGTGGTACCTGACTGCGGCGTAGAAACGCTGACGTACCGGGTTCCACACAACCGCAGTAGCAGCGTTGCCGCCAAGATCTCCGCCGGTCGGCAGGGGTGTCTGCACAATCTGGCTGCCGTCCATGATGACCGACATCTGCCAGGTCACGCCGGCATCCGTCGAATAGTAAAGCCCCATAACGCTGTTCATGGCGTCCGGCGCATTCACCAGTACACCCTCCGCAGCCTGAGAGACCGCTGCGACCACAGTGCCCGGTACGCTGCTCCAGGCAAAGCCCGCGAAGCCAAGCCCGGTGAAGGAGTGGTTCCCAGCGACGCCATCGTGTGATTCCTGAATGAGCGTCCAGGTAAGGCCTCCATCGGCAGAGCGCAGAATCCCACTGCCATAAAACGAATCGGAGGCGTCGTTTGGGTCGCCAGTGCCGGCCAGCACAACACCTGACTGGACACTGATCGCTCCAATGCTGAGCGATGGAATGGCGGCACCTCCAGCATTTGCACTGAAGACCGGGAGCGTGTCCGTCAGTGCCGTGAAGACTACGTTCGCCGGTAGACCCGCCGCGTCAGTCGACTTCCATACGCCCCCGCCCGTCGTTCCGAGATAGATAGTGTTGCCCGTCGTGTCCGTCGGGTCGATCGCGATGGATGTGATGCGGCCTGTAACGCTGCCATAGGCAATGCTGCCGACCTGGCTGGGGCCCATTGGCTGCCATGCTGCGTTCAAGCTGGTGAGGCGCGGCGAGGCGGCCCGGTCTATCAGCATCGCGGCGTGCTGTTGACGTGCTGAGTCCATCGCCCGTCCGGCTGCAACGTTATCCGCCAGTGTTCGTCCAGCAAGAAAACGACGCGCCTGCTCCGCATACGCCGATCTGACGACAAGCGGCGGATACCCCTTCGACCCGGTTGCAGCTGCGGAAGCAACTGGCGTCTGACCAGTGGCATGCCCGGTGGCGAAACCTGCGAGCCAAACCCCAATCGCAAATAAGAAGAGGCGTCCTGCACCGCTGAAGCATGGCCGCGAGTGACGCACGAGTTGAGGAGATACGATCAGGCCCATAGCGCGAAATACAATAGCTCAGACATCTAGCCTTGATGTTGCAAGCAGATGCCTGGCCAGTCAACACACGATCCGGAGAAGAGTTCCCTAATATTTCCAGAGCCGTATGAGAGACTTCTCATACTTGCACCTAGTTTGCTTGTGGCTCTGCGTCCACTCCCACGACGCAGCCAATTTTGAGTGGCGAAAATGACACGTGTGGCGTCTCTCGAATCTATCACCGACGGAGAACACCCGACAATATCGTCGTAGTTTCACGATCGAGCACCTAAGGCGTCGTAGTCTCACAATCTCTTAAAACGTCAACATCCCTTGCTCCGGCAGAATCTCCATCTGTTGAATGTATCGCTTGGAGTCGAACTTCTTGCCCGTAGACGCTCCCGACATATAGCGGATCTTGCCAAAGATCGGACGCGAGCCCCAGGCCCGATCGAATTTTCCGAGGATGGCCCACGCGATCCCGGCGTAGCCGTTGGGGTCGCGCCCATCGAGGAAGTATTTGTCGTTGAGGTAGACGCAATACTTCACCGCCGTAGCAGCGTCGGGTGTCCACTCCAGAATCTTCTTCGCCCAGTACATGCGCACATAGTTATGCATCCAGCCGTAGCGCACCATTTGGAGCTGTCCTGCGTTCCATAGATCGTCATAGGTCTGTGCCGTTTCAAGCTGATGGAGCGTATATAGATGCTCGCGCTCGTCGCGGGCATGCTGGGCTATCGTGATCTTCGCCCACGCCTCGGCACAGTCGGCTGTGTCATAGTTGGGCGTAAAACGTACGAAGTTGACGGCAAGCTCACGCCACACAATAAGCTCATTGAAGTAGCTGTCGCGGGCAGACTGTAACTTGGGGTTCGCTTTGGCGGCAGCCGCGACCGCAAGTGCAATCGTGACTGGACCGAGGTGGCCGTAGTGCAAATAAGGCGACATGCACGAGGTGCCATCGACCTCGGGATGATTGCGCCGGGCCTCATAGTCTTCGAGAAGCTTGCCCGTGAATAGCTTTAGGCGCTTCAACGCGGCGTGGGTTCCACCCATCCACGCATCGACAGCGCCGACACTGCGGTCGAGGTCTTTCCAGTCACGCGTCATATCTTCATGCACGGAGTCGGAGTGGAAGCCACGCGGCCGTCTCCACGCATGCTGCGCTTTCGGGTTTTCGTAAGGAACCAGATAGTCTGGAAGAAGCTTGTAGAGCCGTGGACGAATCGTATAAGCACCATACTGCGCTTTTTCAATGAGCTTCGATGGCACAACCACATCAGTATCTACTGTCCAGAACGGAATACGAATTCGCGTAGCAAGATGCTTTCGCCAGCGCTCTGGCTCGCGCATCGGGTTTTCGTCCCCGACGAGAAAAGCTGCATGCACGTCAGCCAGCAGTTGCTCGTGCGACTCATGCGGCGCTCGGCGCATGACAAAGCTGATATTGCGCGCTGCAAGGTCGGCCTCAATATCCAGCAACCCCTGGTTCAGAAAAACATAGTGCCGAAGATTTGCATGAGGAAAGTTCGAGATGCCTGCGAAGTACACAACCAGTGGCAGCCCCAGCAGATTGGCCACATGAACTGCGAGGTTTACCGCATGGTTGTCGACGCCTCGCTGTGCACGCTGCATCCAGTAAACAACACACTTCCCTTCATGGTCAGGCGCACCGTCACGACGTATCGTGACGCGCGGATCCTTGGCCAAAACCCGAAGTTCGTCAGGCAATGAAGATTGAATGTCGACCATGAATAGAGTGTAAGGGGAATGTTTGTACGGATTTTGATGCAATAAAAATGCGGCCCAAAGGCCGCATCCCTGTCAAAACAGAAGTGGATTACCAGAGACCCCAGGCGCGGCTCATATAGTCGGTTAGCGTCATCGTCACCAGCACAAGGAAGGTAAAGAACCCGGCCCCAACCGTCATCTTCACCAGTTTGGACTGATACTTGACGTGCATGAAGAACAGAATCACGATCACGGCCTTGAAGCATGCAATCGCCAGCGCGACGACCGGATTGAAGATGCCGAGATCGATGAATGCCGCACCCACCGTAATACCAGTAAAGACCAAAAGCGTGCCAAAGACGATGCAATAGGTGAGCGGGGTGACGATGTGATGATCAGCGTGCTCCGGATTTACTACATTCGCCGCATCATGATATTCGGACATGGTCTTCTCCTTCCAGCCACAATTTGCGGCCGCGGTTACGGCTACGAGCCAGGATGCCTGTTAATGAGGTAGAGCAGCGGAAACAGGAACAGCCAGACAATATCGACAAAGTGCCAATAGAGTCCGAAGTTTTCAATAGGCGCGACATACCCTGAAGAAAAATCACCTCGGTGAGCACGATAGGTTAGCCAGCACAGAAGAACGATGCCAATAATCATGTGAAGCGCGTGCATGCCGGTCATGGCGAAGTAGAGCGAAAAGAATACCTGCGTCTTCTGCGCCATATCCGGAGCAAGCGGCTGCTCATTGATGCCGTAGGCATGCGGATTCACAAACTCGGAGACGTCAAAGTGAGCACCGGGGATGTGGTGCTTTTCCCACTTCTCGTGGTACTCGTCGTACTTGATTCCAAGGAACGCGAGCCCAAGCACCGTGGTGATGATGAGGAAGAGGACCAGAAGGCCTTTTTTTCTGACCTCGGCTGCCCATACGCCAAGCGCCATAAAGAAGCCGGAGCCGATAAGGATGGCGGTATTCGTCGCTCCCAGCG
>Ga0302324_100026271_pt1 | contig 11137 bp, 7 predicted proteins | sample Palsa_T0_1_FD_201949 | JGI IMG/M metagenome (GOLD analysis project Ga0302324, IMG submission 201949) | Peat permafrost microbial communities from Stordalen Mire near Abisko, Sweden - Palsa_T0_1 | ecosystem: Environmental > Terrestrial > Soil > Palsa > Peat permafrost | place: Sweden: Abisko... | reverse complement strand
AGGCCTGTCGGCGGCGCCCTTCTGGGGGGATGATGCAACTGAGGCGGCATCAGCGCGGTGCCCGGCTGGAGGGCATGATGGCGAATCTGAGTTCCCTGCTCGCGCGGGCGGCGGCCGAGCACGCCGGCCGGCCGGCGGTGCGGCTGGACGACCTGGTGCTGACGTACGCGGACCTGGCCGGGGCCGCCGCCCGGATGACCGCGCTGCTGGCGGACCTCGGGGTGGCGCCGGGGGACCGGGTCGCCGTCATGCTCCCCAACGTGCCTGCGTTCCCGATCGCGTTCTACGGCGCGCTCGGCGCCGGGGCCATCGTGGTGCCGATGAACCCGCTGCTGAAAAGCCGCGAGGTCGCTTACTACCTCGGCGACTCCGGCGCGACGGTGCTGCTCGCCTGGCACACGGCGGCGGGCGAGGCCGCGAAGGGCGCCGCGGATACCGGCGCGCAGGTGATCGAGGTGACTGAGCCCGACCTCGCCGCGCTGCTGGCCGGCGTCGCCCCGGTGACCCCCATGACGGACCAGGCCGGCGGCGACGACGCCGTGATCCTGTACACCTCCGGAACCACCGGCAGGCCCAAGGGCGCCGAGCTCACCCACGCCAGCCTCACCCGCAACGCGGAGCTCACCACCACCACCCTGCTACGGGCCGGCCCCGCGGACGTGGTGATGGGCTGCCTGCCGCTGTTCCACGTGTTCGGCCTTACCTGCGGCCTGAACGCGACCGTCGTGGCGGGCGCGAGCCTGACCCTGCTGCCCAGGTTCGACCCCGGAAAGGCGCTGGAGATCATCGGGCGCGACCGGGTGACGATCTTCGAGGGCGTGCCGACGATGTACGCCGCGATGCTGCATCACCCGGCCCGCGACGAGGCCGAGGTGTCGTCGCTGCGGACCTGCATCTCCGGCGGCGCCGCGATGCCGCTGGAGATCATGCGCGGGTTCGAGCAGGTCTTCGGGTGCATGATCCTGGAGGGCTACGGGCTGTCGGAGACCTCCCCGGTCGCCTCCTTCAACCACCCGCACAAAGAACGCAAGCCCGGCACCATCGGAACGCCGTTCGAGGGCGTCCAGATGCGCGTCGTGGACGCCGAGGGCGGAGGGCTGCCGCCCGGCGAGGTCGGCGAGATCGTCATCCGGGGGCACAACGTCATGAAGGGGTACTGGGGCAAGCTCGAGGCCACGGCCGAGGCGATCCCGGACGGCTGGTTCCGCACCGGAGACCTTGCCACGGTGGACGACGACGGCTACTTCACCATCGTGGGACGCAAGAAGGACCTGATCATCCGCGGCGGCTACAACGTGTACCCGCGGGAGATAGAAGAGGTCCTGCACGAGCACCCGGCGGTCGCCGAGGTGGCCGTGGTCGGCATCCCGCACGCCGAGCTTGGCGAGGAGATCGGCGCCGCGGTGCAGCTCAAGCCCGATGCGTCCGCCACCCCGGCCGAGCTGCGCGCGTTCGCCCGGGAGCGGGTCGCGGCGTACAAGTACCCGCGGCACGTCTGGCTGGTGCGCGAGCTGCCGAAAGGCCCCACCGGCAAGATCCTGCACCGCGAGGTGGCGCTGCCGCCGGAGCTACTGCCATGACATCGAACGCTGCCACCGGGGCTGATGAGCCGCCAGAGCCCGACGCTGCCGATACTGCCGCTGCCGACGCCGCGGGGGCGCTGGACCTGCTGCTGGCCGACGCGGCGCTCGGCGCGCTGCGCAGGTTGCGGCCGGACGCCGCCGCGCTGCGGCTCGCGCTGCGGCTGGCCCGCCGCCCGCGCGCGGTGGCCGGCCGGGCCGGGTCGCTGGCCGCGGAACTCGGGAAGATCGCCGTGGGCGGCTCGGACATCGCCGCCGCCCCGCGCGATCGCCGGTTCGCCGACCCGGCGTGGCGCGGCAACCCGCTGCTGCGCCGCGCGGTCCAGGCGTACCTGGCCGCCGGGCAGGCGGCGAGCGGGCTGCTCGCCGACGCCGAGCTTGACTGGCGGGACGACGAACGGCTGAAATTCCTGCTGGTCAACCTGATCGCCGCCGCTGCCCCGAGCAACAACCCGCTGCTCAGCCCGGTCGCCTGGAAGGCGCTGATCGACACCGGCGGCCTGTCCGCCGTCCGCGGCGCCCGCGCCCTGGTGTCGGACCTGTCCACTTCCCCGCGCGTCCCGGCGATGGTGCCGCCGGACGCGTTCGAGGTCGGCAAGGATCTCGCGGTGACGCCCGGCGCCGTGGTGGCCCGCTCCGAGGTCTGCGAGGTGATCCAGTACGAGCCGGTCACCGAGCGGGTGCACAAGTTCCCGCTGCTGATCGTCCCGCCGACGATCAACAAGTTCTACATCACCGACCTGGCGCCCGGCCGCAGCATGATCGAGTACCTGGTCAGCCAGGGCCACCAGGTATTCGCGATCTCGTGGCGCAACCCGGACGAGCGGCACCGGGACTGGGATCTCGACACCTACGGCGGCGCGGTGGCGGAGGCGCTGGCCACCGCGCGGAGCATCACCGGGGCGCCCAGGGTCAGCATCTGCGCGCTGTGCTCCGGCGGCCTCATCTCCTCGATGGTCGCCGCGCACCTGACCGCGGCGGGGCAGTCCGGCCAGCTGGCCAGCCTGTGCCTGGGAGTGACGGTGCTCGACCAGGCCCGCGCGGGCACGGCGGCGGCGATGATCGACGAGCGCACCGCCGGGCTGGCGATCCTCGCCTCCCGGCGCCGCGGCTACCTGGACGGGCGGGCGCTCGCCGAGGTGTTCGCCTGGCTCCGGCCCGACGACCTGATCTGGAACTACTGGGTCAGCAGCTACCTGGAGGGCAAGGCCCCGGCTCCGTTTGACATCCTGTACTGGAACGCCGACACCACCCGGATGCCTGCGGCGCTGCATCGCGATTTCATCGAGCTTGGCCTCGCCAACGCGCTGACCAGGCCAGGGGAGGCCACCATGCTCGGCTCGCCGGTCGACCTGTCCAAGGTCGACGTCGACAGCTACGTGGTGGCGGGCATTGCCGATCACCTGTGCCCCTGGCAGTCGTGCTACCGCAGCACCCAGCTGCTCGGCGGCACCATCCGGTTCGTGCTGTCGACCAGCGGGCACATCGCCTCGATGGTCAACCCGCCGTCCAACCCGAAGGCCACCTTCCGCACCGCGCCGTCCAACCCGGCCGATCCGGCCGAGTGGCTGGCCAGCGCCGTGACGGAGCGCGGCAGCTGGTGGCCGGACTACGCGACCTGGCTGGCGGAGCGCAGCGGCGGCCTGAGGCGCCGCCCGGCCGCGCTGGGCAGCAAGCGGTTCCGGCCGGCCACCCGGGCCCCCGGCAGCTACGTGCTCGACAAGTGAGCGGCAAGCAGGCGTCGCCGCGCCAGCAGGAGAGCGTGCGCGACGTCACCGTCGACGGCCAGCGGCTGCGGGTCGCCGAGCGCCGCGGCCAGCCCGGCCGGCTCCCGCTGCTGGTGATCAACGGCATCGGCGCGCGGCTGGAGCTGCTGCAGCCGTTCGTGGACGCGCTCGATCCCGCGCTTGGGGTGATCCGCTTCGACGTCCCCGGGATCGGCGGCTCGCCCGCGCCGCCCGGTCCGTACCGCTTCAGCGGGCTGTGCAGGATGATCGCCGGGATGCTGGCCGCGCTCGGGCACGACTCGGCCGATGTGCTCGGCATCTCCTGGGGCGGCGGGGTTGCCCAGCACTTCGCTGCCTTCCAGCGGGCGCGCTGCCGCCGCCTGGTGCTGGTCAGCACGGCAACCGGCGCGATCATGGTGCCGGCCCGCCCGAGCGTGCTGCTGCAGCTGGCCACGCCGCGCCGGTTTCTGGATCCCGGCTACCTCGAGCGGATTGCGCCCGGCCTTTACGGCGGATCCGCGCGGACCGACCCGGCGCGGGTGAGCGAGGCGATGCACGCGTTCAGCCACGTCGGTGCCGACCGCGGCTATTTCTACCAGCTCACCGCCGGGCTCGGCTGGACGAGCCTGCCGTTCCTGCCGCTGCTCCGGCAGCCGACGCTCATCCTGTCCGGCGACGACGACCCGATCATCCCGCTCGCGAACGGGTACCTGATGCGTCGGCTCATCCCGCACTCGCGGCTGCACGTCTACCACGGCGGCCATCTCGGCCTGGTCACCGAGGCCGCGCAGCTCGCTCCCGTGGTGGCGGGCTTCCTGGCGGCCGCCGGCGGCGACTTAGCCGCCCCGCTGCGGATGGCGGCCTAGCCGCCTCGCCGTCCGGGGGCGCACGGGAGGCTCAGGGCGCCGGCATGCTGGCGCGGACCGGGCGGCCGCCGCTGCTGCCGGAGATCGTCGCGACCGGGTGGCGGGTGTAGTCGCTGTAGCCCAGCCGGATCCTGGCGGAACGCCCGCGGGAGCCGGTGATTGTCAGCCAGGCGGTCATCCGGCCGGTGACCTGGTTCCACCGGGCGCGGCCGCTGACCGCGGTGTCGGCCGTCCACCGCACCCCGCGGAAGGTGATCCTGGTGGCGCTGGCCGGCCCGGCATAGGCGTAGCTGCCGCCGCGCAGGCCCCAGCCCCGGACGCCGTCGCCGTAGTACCAGCGCCACTCGGCGTCGCCGGTCGCCTCGGCCCCGACCGCTGCGAGCTGCCGGGCCGCCCGCCCCGCGCGGTTGCCGGCCGCTGCGGCGGCCGGCGTCATCCCGGCCAGCCATCGCGGGAAGCTGCCGACCACCCGGATCTCGGGAGTCTTCCTCGCGCATGAGGCGTTCAGCTCCCGCAGCCGCTGCGGCGCGGCGATGAACGCCCGCACCAGGCCCTCGGCGCAGCCGAACGTGTCGTCAAGCGCGTTGATGTGGGTGTCGTTGCGGATCAGTATCCAGCGCGCCGACGGGCCCATGTCGCGGGCCGTCTGCCGGCCCTCGGGCGGCGTGGTGAGCGAGTCCAGGTCACCGGACAGCACGAGCACCGGCAGCGTTCTGGGCGCGTACGGGGGCGGGGTGGTGATCGGTGGGTCGGGATGGGCGGGGGCCGGCCAGTCGAGGCAGGCGTCGAACTCCTCGTCCGGCTCGGTGATCCATTCGCTGACCGTGAACGGGGCGAAGATGTCCTTCGGCAGCGCGGCGGCAGCCGCGTGGTACTGCGCCTCGCGCTCGGCGAAGCCGGCCTGGTAGCTGAACGGCTGCGGGTAGTCCAGGCAGGTGGTGGCCTGGTAGAGGCCGTCGTTGAACTCGCTGACCGGGCCGGAGTTGCCGGTGTAGAGGTCGGTCGCCGCCAGCCGGAGCAGCGGAACGGCGTCGTGATGCTCCAGCAGCGCGCGGGCCGCCGGGTCAAGCTCGCGGTAGACGATGTTGTCCGTTCCCGCGTTGTTGACCAGTTCGATCAGCTCGTCGACGCCGACCCGCTGGGTGATCACCTGGCCGTAGGCGTTCCGCGTCCGGCCGGTGACCGGGTGAGCGCGCAGGTAGCCGGCCAGCCGGACGATCCTCGCCCAGGACGAGCCCGGGGCGGCCGCGTGACAGGCGACGGCGCGCAGGCAGGCGAGGCGGAAAGCCCGCCGCGCCGTGATGATCGTCTCCGGGTACCACGGATCGGTCTCGCTGACCGGGTACGCAGCGTCCAGCGTCACCGACCGCAGCATGCTGGCGTACCGCGCGGTGAACACCTGGCCGAAGAAGGTGCCGTAGGAGTCGCCGTACAGGTCCACCCTGCCGGTGCCCAGCCTGCGCAGCAGCAGGGCGACGTCCCTGGCGGCGTTCGCTGTCGTGTACAGGTCGCTGGCCTGCACATACCCGCCGCCGGGGAGCTTGCGGGTGTGGTTCAGCTGCCGGCCGCACTGCCCCGTATCGGCCGCGTACGCGGCGGTGCTGTCGGCCACCGTCCAGTCCTGCAGGGCCCGGCACACGAACGCGGACGAGTTACCGGTGCCCCGCAGGTTGACCAGCAGCAGGTTGCGGGTGGCGAGCAGCGACAGGAAGGTGGCGCGGTACTCGCCGGCGTAGTCGGTCGTGGCGTAACCGGGGCCGCCCTGGACGGCGAGGATCGTCCCGGTCGCCCGGCCCGAGGTCGCCGGGTACCACTGGAAGCCCAGCCTGATCGTGCCCGCCGCGGGATCGCGGTAGTCGTAGGGCACGCTGATCCTGGCGCACCAGGCCAGCCGCGAGGCCCGGCAGGGCGGAATGGTCACCGAGCCGACCCGGATCGGCTGCCGCCCGGCCGCAGCATTCGCGGCAGCGGCAGCGGCGCTGGCGGCTGGCGCCGGGCTCGCCAGCGCCCGGGCCGCGCCGGTGACCGGGGCCGCGCCGGTGACCGAGACGGCGAGCAGGGCCGCTGCGGCCCCGGCTATTGCCCTCGTGCGGAACGGACGAGCCCTCGTGCGGAACGGAAGCGCTGGAACGGGCATAGCGCACCATAGCGGGCTCCGGCGGCGGGGTGTCAAGACCGCGAGCCGACGGTGCCGGGCCCGCCGGTGCTGGGTCTGCCGGTGACGCCCATCGCGTCCAGGACGAACGCCTGCACCTCGGCCTCATAGCCCAGCCGGGCGAGCCGCCCGGATGGCCCGGTGTGCGCGCCCGCGCCGAGCTCGACCCGGAAAAGCACCCGCGAGCCCTCGGTGTCGGTCTCCCGCAGCCGCGCCACCCACTTGGCCGGCTCGTGCACCAGCACCCGGGGATCGTTCACCGCCCCGGTGACCAGCAGGTCCGGGCGCCGCCCCGGCGGCGGGTTCTCCAGCGGCGAGTACGAGAGCAGGCAGGCGAAATCGCCAGGATCACGCGGGTCGCCCCACTCGTCCCATTCGCTGACGGTCAGCGGTATGCCGGGATCGAGCATGGTATGAACGCAGTCGACGAACGGCACCTCGGCCACCACCGCCCGCCACCGGCCGGGTGCCCGTGAGTAGACCGCCCCCTGCAGCAGCCCGCCGGCGGACAGCCCCCTGGAGCAGATCCGGCTGGAGTCCACCAGGGCGGCCGAGCCCGCCGCGTCGCCGGCCGCCGCGTCGCGAGCAGCCGCGTCGCCGGCCAGCCAGTCGGCGACGGCGATGAAGTCGCCGAACGTGTTCGGCTTGGCGCGCAGCCTGCCCTGCATCCACCAGTTCCTGCCGCATTCGCCGCCGCCGCGCACGTGCGCGATCGCGTACACCACGCCGCGGTCCAGCAGCGAGGGCAGGCTGACGTCAAATTCCGGGAACTCGCACGATTCGTAGGCGCCGTAACCGTAGAGCAGGCACGGGGCGCTGCCGTCCAGCGGGGTGCCGGCCCGCCGCGCGAGCGTGACCGGGATCTCCACGCCGTCGGTGGCGGTCGCGCGCAGCCGCCAGGTCCGGTAGCGGGACGGCTCGTAGCCGGGGACGCCGCTGCGCGTGAGTTCCCGCCGCCCCCCGGTGGCCAGGTCGAGCTCGGACCACACCGGGGGCTCGGTCAGCGACTCCTCGGCGATGATCACCGTTCCGGCGTCGTACGCTTCGGCGTGCTCCACCCGGATGCTGCCGGCCGGCATCGCCGCGGGCACCTCGCGGACGCTGCCGCCCGCCAGGCCGGTGATCGCCAGCAGCGGGGCGCCGCCCCGCCGCAGGGTCAGCAGCAGGTGCCCGGCGAACACGTCGCAGCAGGCCAGCCTGGTGTCGGCGCGGGCGGGGCTGACGGCGGCGCACGGCACCTCGGTCCAGTTCCGGCGTCCTGGCGCGGACAGCGGGGCCCGCATCAGCCGGTACTCGGCGGCGCCGTCGTTGGTGACGATGTACAGCTCGCCGGGCCCGCCGCCCGGGCCCGCACCGCCCGGGCCCGCGGCGTCCTGGGTGGCGGCGTCCTGGGTTGCGCCGTCCTGGGTGGCGGCGGCGTGGTCGACCGTGTACTCAATGCCGGGCCTGCGCGGGGCGACGCACACCGGCGGGGCCTCCGGGTCGGCCGCCGGGATCACGTGCACTTCGGTGGTGTCCCGCGACGCCGCGGTGATCACCACCAGGCCGCCGCTGCGGGAGGCGTGCAAGGTGAGCTCGAACCGGGCGTCGGGCTCCGCCAGGACCAGCACGTCGGCGCCAGCGCTGGTCCCGATCCGGTGCCGCCATGCCTGGTGCTGCCGGTTCAGCTCGTCCGGCACCAGGTAGAAAAGCTGCCGGGAGTCCGCGCTCCAGGCGATTCCCGGACTGGTCCGCTCGATAATCTCGGGCAGGTCCGCCCCGGTGGCCAGGTCCCTGATCCGCAGGGCATAAATCTCGGCCCCGGTCGTGTCCGCCGACCAGGCGAGCAGCGCCTGGTCCGGGCTCGGCTCGAACGCGCCGACGTCCACGTAGCCGGTTCCGGCGGCCAGGACGTTCTCGTCCAGCAGCAGTTCCTCCGCGGTCCCGGCCTGCTCGGTCCCGGCCTGCTCGGTCCCGGCCTGCTCGGTCCCGGCCTGCTCGGTCCCGCTCAGTTCGGTTGTCCCGGCATGGTCCGCGGCCTCGGCCTGCTCCGCAGGTCTGGCCTGTGCCGCGGTTCCGGTGGAGCGCGACCGCAGGAACTGGCGGTTCTGCTGTCCCGCGGGGATCCTCGTCCAGTAGGCGAACCCGCCGACTCGCCATCGCACCGAGTCCTCGGCCTGGCCTGGGATCCGTCCGGCCGCCTCGCGGTACAGCTCGCCGGTGAGCCTGGCCAGGCGGCTGCTGTGCGCGTCGTAGTAGGCGCGCTCGGCGGCCAGGTACCCGGCCAGGGCGGGCTCGGCGGGATCCCGCATCCAGCCGTAGTTGTCGGCGATGGTCACGCCGTGCAGGGTCAGCTGGGACGGGACGCGCGGCGCCCTGGGCGGCGGCGGCAGCTCATCGGCTGGCGGCATGGCCGGCCGGCGGCCGGCCGGCGGCGGTTCATCGGCCGGCCGCATCTGCGGCGTGGTGCCGGCTGGCGTCATGGGACGCTCATGCCAGGTGGCAGGCGGCCAGGTGGCCGGCGGCGGGCGCGCCGGCGGGCAGCCGCAGCAGCGGGTCCTCGGTCCGGCAGCGTTCCACGGCCACCGGGCACCGGGGGTGGAACCGGCAGCCCGCGGGGATGTCGGCCGGGTCCGGCGTCTCGCCGGTGAGGATCTGGGGGACCGACCGGTCCCTCGGGTCGCGCTTGGGCACCACCGACAGCAGCGCCCTGGTGTACGGGTGCTGGGGGTTGCCCACCACCTCGCTGGCAGCCGCGTACTCGACGATCCGGCCCAGGTACATCACGGCGATCCGGTCGGCGAAGTGCGCGGCGGTGGACAGGTCATGGGTGATCATGAGGATCCCCATGTCCGCGTCCCTGCGCAGCCCGTCGAGCAGGGCCAGCACCCCGGCCCGGACCGAGACGTCCAGCATGGACACCGGCTCGTCGGCGAGCAGCAGTTCGGGGCCCAGCACGAGCGAGGCGGCTATCGCCACCCGCTGCCGCTGCCCGCCGGACAGCTCGTGCGGGTAACGGTCCAGGTAGATCTCCGCCGGGGTGAGGCCGGCCTGCTCCAGGGCGGCCGCGATCAGGGACCGGCGCTGGCCGCGCGACCCGCCGATGCCGTGCACCAGCATCGGCTCCTCGACCGTCTCGCTGACCCGGAACCGGGGGTCGAGCGACTCGTAGGGATCTTGGTAGATCACCTGAACCGTGCGGCGCAGCGGCCGCATCCGCCGCTCCGGCAGCCCGGCGATGTCGGTGCCGTTCAGCCGGATGGCGCCGCCGGCCGGCCTGACCATGCCCAGGATGGTCTGCACCGTGCTGGTCTTGCCGCAGCCCGACTCCCCGACCAGCGCCATCATCTCGCCCCTGGCGAGGGAGAAGCTGACCCCGTCGACGGCGTGCACCCAGCGCCTGGGCCGGCCCGCCAGCACCTGGGTCAGCGGGCGCCGGACCGGGTAGTCGGTCCTGAGGTCCTCGACCTCGAGCAGCGGAGGGCGGCTGGCAGGGGCCTGGCCAGCGCGGACCGCGTCGGCCCGCCCGGTCCCGCTCACATCGCCTCGGCCAGGTCGCCGCGGCCGGCGTCGTTGAGGTGGCAGGCCGCCTGGTGGAAGAGCCCGACCGGCCGCAGCGCCGGGTGCTCCGCCTCGCACCGGTGCACCGCCACGTCGCAGCGCGGCCGGAACGGGCAGCCGGTGATGGCCAGGTCCAGCCGCGGCGGCGCGCCGGGAATCGAGGCCACCTGCTCGTTGCCGTACAGGTCGGGCGTGGCCGCGAACAGCAGCCGGGTATAAGGATGCCGCGGCTGGTGGAACAGCGTCTCCATCGGCCCGGCCTCGGCGATCTCGCCCGCGTACATGACCGCTGCCCGCTCGCAGGTCTGGGCCACCACCGGCAGGTCGTGCGTGACCAGGACCAGTGCCAGGCCGAGCTCGTCGGACAGCCGGGTGAGCAGCTCGAGTATCTGCGCCTGCACCATCACGTCCAGGGCGGTGGTCGGCTCGTCGGCCAGCAGGATCCGCGGCTGGCAGGCGAGCGCCATCGCGATCGAGGCGCGCTGCCGCATGCCGCCGGAGAACTCGTGCGGGTAGCGGTCGCCGGCCGCCGCCGGGATGCCGACCATCTCCAGCAGTTCGCCGGCCCGCTTGCGGGCCGCGGCACCCTCCGCGACGCCGTGGAAGGCCATCGGCTCGGCGATCTGCCAGCGGACCGTCTTCACCGGGTTCAGGGCGTTCATCGCGCCCTGGAATACCATCGCGATGTCCTTCCACCTATACGGCCGCACCGAGTCCTCGCCGCCCGCCAGGATGTCGCGGCCGTCGATCCGCACCTGCCCGGCGAGGGTCGCGCTCGGCGGCAGCAGGCCCATCAGCGCCAGGACCGTGGTGGTCTTGCCCGAGCCAGACTCACCGACCAGGCCGAACCGCTCGCCCGCGGCGAGGTCGAAGCTCACCCCCTGCACCGCGTGCACCTGCGCGCCGTGCGGCAGGTCGAACCACACGTGCAGGTCGCTCACCTGCAGCAGGCTCATATGGCGTCCGGCCCCCTTCCGACCAGCGTCCGCGGCCGCCACCGGCGGACCGACAGGTGAGCGACTCGCAGCCGCGGGTTGAGCGCGTCCTCGATCGCCTGGCCGAACAGGAAGCAGCCCACGATGACGGCGGCGATGACGAACCCGTCGGGCACGATCGCCCACCAGGCGCCGGAGCTGATCGCGGTCCGCTGGAAGGCGTGCTCCAGGATGGTGCCCCAGGTGGTGACGGTCGGATCCTCCAGCCCGAGGAACGCGAGCGCGGTCTCCAGGTAGATCGCCACCGCCACCGTGAGCACGGTGTTGGCGATCA
>Ga0302324_100026269_pt1 | contig 11137 bp, 8 predicted proteins | sample Palsa_T0_1_FD_201949 | JGI IMG/M metagenome (GOLD analysis project Ga0302324, IMG submission 201949) | Peat permafrost microbial communities from Stordalen Mire near Abisko, Sweden - Palsa_T0_1 | ecosystem: Environmental > Terrestrial > Soil > Palsa > Peat permafrost | place: Sweden: Abisko... | reverse complement strand
CAAAAGGGGCGGTTCTGCTGCACACTGCGGGTATCATCCACCCGAACCGGGTAGGAGAGTTCTATGAGGTCAATGTGAAGGGTACCCGGAATATCTTAGACGCCGCTGTGGCTGCGCAGGTGCGGCGCGCCGTGATGGTCTCGTCCAATTCGCCGATCGGCCTCAACCCTCATTCGGGCCACCTGTTCGACGAATCCTCGCCGTATCGACCGTACATGAACTACGGGAAATCCAAGATGCAGATGGAACTTGCGGTGGAGGAAGTGGGGCGCTCAGGCCGCATCGAAACCGTGATCGTACGCCCGCCTTGGTTCTACGGTGTGCATCAACCGCCGCGTCAGACGCTTTTCTTCTCCATGATCCGGGAGGGAAAAGCTCCGATCGTCGGCTCCGGCAACAACCTTCGCTCCATGGCCTATGTCGATAACCTCTGCGAGGGTGTGTTGCTGGCGGCGTACGTGGAGCGCGCTTGCGGCGGCGTCTACTGGATCGCGGACAAGCGTCCCTACTCTATGAACGAGATTGTCGACACCGTGGAGCGGTTGCTCGAAGAGGACTTCAAGCTGACTGTGGCGCACAAACGGATACGCCTGCCTGGTCTGGTGAGCGAAGTGGCGATGTTGGCCGATGGAACCCTTCAAGCGCTCGGACTCTATAGCCAGAAGATCCATGTGCTCTCCGAAATGAATAAGAATATCGCATGCAGCGTGGCGAGGGCGGAAGCGGAACTGGGCTACAAACCCAGAGTGGCTCTGGAAGAAGGCATGCGCCGCTCTATCGAGTCCTGCCTTCAGCGGGGGATTACGATTTGAGGACGAAGGCACTTGTTACCGGCGGTGCAGGCTACTTTGGCGACCGGCTCTGCCGCAAGCTCCAAGAACAGGGCTGCGACGTTCGTATTTTTGACGTCCGGCCGCCCGACATTACCGGCCCAGGCGCCGAGGTTTTTCAGGGCGACATCCGCGACCGCGCCGCGATCGCCGCAGCTTGCCTGGGAGTCGATGTGATCTTCCACAACGTAGCGCAGGTACCGCTGGCCAAGGACAAGCGCCTCTTCTGGAGCGTGAATCGCGACGGAACGCGCAACATGCTGGAAGCCGCCGTGGACGCGCATGTGAAGAAGGTAATCTACACCTCGTCTAGCGCCGTCTACGGAATCCCCGAATCCAATCCGGTCACCGAAGAAACCGAGCCTCATCCCAGGGAGGACTACGGCAAGGCGAAATTAGCCGGCGAAGGGCTATGTTGGGAGTTTGCACAGCGCGGGCTCGACGTATCCATCGTCCGGCCGCGTACCATCATGGGTCATGGCCGGTTAGGTATCTTTCAGATTCTATTTGAGTGGATCTACCAGGGCGCAAACATTCCCGTACTGAATGATGGGAGGAATGTATACCAGTTCGTGCACGCCGACGATCTGGCCGACGCGATCATTCGGGCGAGCCGGCGCCCCGGCCCCCAAGCCTACAATTGCGGCGCCGCCCGGTTCGGCACGATGCGCGAGACGCTGGAAAACCTCTGCCGCGTGACCGGCACCGGATCGAAGGTGCTTTCCCTGCCGATGGCGCCGATGGTGGCTGCCATGGAAATTAGTTCCAGAATCGGCGTCTCTCCACTGGGCCCCTACCATTCGATGATGTACGGGCGTTCCATGTATTTCAACATCTCGAAAGCACAAAGGGAGCTCGGCTGGCAGCCGGCGTACTCTAACGACGAAATGTTCGTGGAGAGTTATGAATGGTACCTCAAGAATCGCGGATCCACTCTTAAGAAGGCTGGCGGCAGTGCTAGCCATCACCGCTCACCGGTGAAGGCGGGGGCCTTGCAGGTGCTGCGATGGATCATGTAGCAGACGGCGCGGGGCCGGACGCGAGGTTTCCGTCCCCTGGGATATTCGCCCTCCTGCTCATTGTCTGCGTTTTCCTGCTGCGCATACCAGGCGCACTCTATCCACACGAATGGAGTGTGGATGAGAGCCAGATGCTTAGTCAAGGCATGAAACTGCGGGTGGACCCGGTACCATGGCGATCCATGGACGGCACGTCCGGCGGACCTGTAAATTCGTACCTGATTACGCTGCTGTTGCTGCTTGGCATCAAGCCCGGCTACCTGCTGGTCCACTGGCTGGCCTCTGTGCTGGTATGTCTGAACGTGCTGCTCGCATATCTCACGCTGCTGCGTCTGTCTTCAAGGTTCATCGCGGCCTGGATTGTGATGCCGGTGGCGATAACCTATGGCTTCGCCTACGCACCGGCTTTATTACACTATTCCAGCGAACTGCTGCCCACGCTGCTTCTGGGTTGCGGGTTCTACAGCCTCACTATCTGGTGCGGACGCCCCCGGGTTTTGCTCCTTTTCTGGAGCGGGATCGCAGTGGGCACCAGCATTTGGTGCAAACTTCAGGCGTTGCCGGTAGCGGCCACTCTTAGCTTGACGACCGTCTGGATCGTATTTCAGACAGAAACTCTGTCCGGATGGAGGGCACGGCTGACGCACGCGAGCGCGTATGCCGCCGGCGCACTCTTGCCGGCATGCGTCATTCTCGCGACGGTGGCGCAGGCGGGCGCCGGCAGGGATTTCTGGTACTCTTATGTGCTGCAAAATGTCGCATACGCCGGCGGAGAATCCTGGCGAACTACTGCGAACGACGCCTTCCGGTGGTTCGAGATGTTGCCCCTGCAGCCGCTGCTTCCGGTTTGCTTGTTTGCCGTGTTGGCGTTTTTCTGGCGGTCGCCAAACCAGTATTCGGACGTGCGCCGCCAGGACCGGCGGTTGATGGTAGCGCTCGCGATGTACATGGGAGCTGCACTCCTGGCGATCTCCCGGCCCGCAACACTATTCTTGCATTACGCAAATTTCCTCCTGTTCCCGGCTGCCTGTTTGGCCGGAATTGCGATTGCCAATGCAACGCCGCGCAGCCGGCGCACCTGGTTTGTAATCTCCGCGCTGATAGCGGTTGTGCCCATCTCGCTTCAAGCACTCTGCTACTACACAGTCGCGATGCGCTCAGTGCGAGGGGATTCCACGACCGATTCCAACGAGCGCATCGCGAGGGTTTTTGTCGAGATCCGCCAGACCCGGCGCGTGGCCAGTCTTGCCATCTGGGGTTGGGCGCCGGGAGTCTACGTATTGACTGGAATTCCTCCCGCTACTCGAGATTCTATCGGCCACTTCGTGATCAGCCCAGGACCGTTGCAAAGATACTTCCGTCGACGATTCGTGAGCGACTTACGCCAACAGATGCCGGACGTTTTCATCGACGCCGTGGCATCCGGTGCGTTCCTTTGGACTTGGTCTGTCGCTGACGGCTACGAGTCCGACCCAGAGCTGCGGCTCTTTGTCGACAAGAACTACGAACTCGTCAATCAGCTCGAACTGGCGCCTGGTCCCAAGAAGGTCAGGTTCTTCTTGCGCCGGTAGTAACTCCTGCAACATGGCATCTGATATTCGGCTAGGCCCGTAAGACTACAACGTCCGGCTAAGGGAGTTAACCAAAGTAATCGGTTATTCGTTTTGCTGGTGCCGACGGCATGGCGTGGAGTAAGCTGATGACTCGGAGTAACCGTCATCCCAGCCGCGCACCCAGAGCCCAGGCAGCCGAAACATTTTGCCACAAGGTGGCTTGCTGGGCTGTTCCTGAGCGTCCTTGCCCTCTTATATGCGGCACCCACATGTGTACGTGCTGCCAGGGAGAAGCTTTGGTTTGACCTGCTCGGCGAGTTGTTCCCGTTCCGCTCCCATTTCCAGGAGTATCGTTCGTTCCTGGCGACACACAAACGATTCTTTATAGTGGGGACCGAGTGGAGGGTGGTGCGGCACCTGGAAGCGGATCGCATCGACTTGCGGGCCGGGGAAACGGCGGATCACTTCCGGTATTACGAGGTGGGCGCGGACTGATGCGCGGATGGCACGCGACAGTATCGTGCTGGCGGCCTGGGAGGCCGCCGCAGGCCACGGGCCTGCCCCACATAACAAGGGCGGGATGGGTGTGCCTGGGCGTGGGTCTCGTCGCGCTGATTCCGCGCATTGCGCTGCTGCCCGTGCGTCCGATCCCCGACCCGACCGTGAACGACGAATTCAGCTACGTGCTGGGCGCGGAGACGTTTTGGCTCGGCCGGGCGGCCAATCCGCCGCACCCCATGTGGGTGCACTTCGAGACTTTCCACGAGAATTTCGAGCCCACTTATGCCAGCAAGTATCCGCCGGCGCAGGCGCTGTTTCTGGCGTTGGGGTGGAAGCTGTTCGGCCATCCGTGGTATGGCGTATGGCTGAGCTGCGGGCTGATGTGCGCGGCGCTGTGCTGGATGTTGCAAGGCTGGCTGCCACCGCCCTATGCGCTGCTGGGCGGACTGATGGCGGCGGCGCAGTGGGGGATCGCGGGGTATTGGATCAACTCGTACTGGGGCGGCGCGGTGGCCGCCGCCGCGGGAGCGCTGGTGGTGGGGGCAGTGCCGCGACTGGTGCGCCGGCCGTCCGCATCCGTGGCGGCGCTGGCGGCCCTCGGCGCCATCACGCTGGCCAACAGTCGTCCTTATGAAGGGGCGCTGACGGTGGCGGCCGCCCTGGCCGCGACAATCCTCTGGCGGCGCCGCACCGGACACGGGTTGAAGGATCTGCTGGCGCTGCGGGTGATCCTGCCCGCTGCGGCGATCCTGGCGATCGGGATCGCGGCGATGGGTTACTACAACTACCGCGTCACGGGCGATCCGCTGGCGCTGCCGTACGCAGTGAATCAGAAACAATACGGCGACGCGCCACTCTTTTGGATCGTGCCGCCGCCATCGACGCCGGTGTATCGCCACGAAGTCATCCGTAAGTTCTGGGAGGATTGGGATAGGCCAGTCTACGACCGGGCGCGCGCGAATCCGCTGCGTGTGCTGGCGTCGGGCTACTACATGCTGCCGTTTCTGTTGCCGCTGTTCGGATGGGTAGGGATCTGTGCCGCCGTCCTGTTGCGCCGCAGCCGCAAAGTGCAGATCGTGCTCGGCATGCTCGCGGTTCCGGTGCTGGGCCTGTTACTCGAAAAGAACTCGCTGCCCCATTATTTCGCTCCGGCGTTGGGCTTGATGCTGACGCTCGTGCTGCTGGGTGTACAGTACCTGCATGCGCGGTGGGGCAGCTACGCCGTGGTGATTTTCATCGCGCTGTTTTTCACGACCGCGGGATTCTATGTGGCGCGCGACCCGCTCGAATACGGCAACCGGGATTTCGCCGCCGCCCGCCGCCGCGTGATGCGTACGCTCGAGTGCGAAAGCGTCCGCCAGCTAGTGATCGTGCGGTACGGCCCCCGGCATAACGTGCTCGCGGAGTGGGTCTATAACCACGCGGATATCGATGGGTCCGCGATTGTGTGGGCGCGCGATATGGGCGCGGCGGGCAATCGCGAATTGCTGGATTATTATCGCGGCCGCAAGGTTTGGGTGCTGGATGCGGACGCGCCGGAGCCGAAGGCCGTGGCTTACACGCAGTGATGGCGGGGGGCTGCATAAATAGTGGGGCACGGTCGAAAACCTCCTGGAGGGCGGCCAATCCTGGCCGCAGCCGCCTTTTTAGGCGGCTAGAGCCGGCTGCCCTCCCTCCAACTGGGTTTCATCGGATTTTGTGGGCCGTAGGCCCATGACGACCGGTTGCGAAGAATGGATGGCGGCCTGAGAGGCCGCTGCCGGCCGAAGGCCTGCCCCACTTAGGGCCCGAATCCGCGATTCATATCCCATAGCGGGTGGTGCGGCAACCTCCCCGCCGGATCGGCTACGAACGCCTCGGTCTGCGCCACCAGATCGCGCATGCGCTGCCGCGCCGCTACTCCCACATCCCGGCGGCCCAGCGCGGGCGCCTGGTCGCCTGCGCGCACGGTGCCTGCGGGTGGAACCAAGCCTTCCGAAACCAGCGGCACGCCTCCGCTATGCCGGTCGAACAATCCCTGCAACGACGCGCGCAGTGTAGCGATCGCCTCTTTGCCAAATCTCTCCTCCCAGCGCTTCTCGATCTCCCAAATCAGCCGTTGGTATGTCTGCTGCGCCCGCAGACCCCGCGGCGACAGGCGCGCCACTTTTCCGCGGCTGGCCGTCGGATCGGGGCTGACCACCACATACGGCTTGAGCTGCCATCCAATGCCGGTGGTTTCCGGAGATCCCCCTGTCAGGCGCGGGATCTCCGCAACGCGTATGGGCCGCTCCCCCAGCACCCGCAGCGTGTTGGCGCAGTGAACCAGCGGCGCCGGCGATTCGCGATCGAACTCCAGGCCGAACGTCAGTAACAACTGGGAGAACAGCGTTGGCAAAGCAAGACTCTCCTTGCCGCGCTTGACTCGGGACGGATACTCCCCGGTCTCCAGCCACATGCCCGGCAGACCATGTGGCAGTTCGATGTCCAGTTTGTCTACGACGCCTTCGAGAGCCTGTCGCAGGTGGCGGATCTCGCCCTTGCCAAACCGCTGCTCCCAGCGCCCTTCGATCTCGCCGAACAACGGCGGCCAGATCCCGCTCGCTATGAGGCCCTTGGAAGTGAGACGGACGATCCAGTCCGCACGAATGGCCCGTCCGCTGCCCCAACCGGCCCGGCGTTCGCGGCCGGATCGCCGGTGCAACTCAAAGCGCACGGGCCGGTCGTTCGACGGGTCCGGCTGCAATACGACGAATCCCCACCTCTCCAGACACCCCAGCTCAAATTTCACCTCATTTTCGGGCACCAGGGCTTGGGCTGCCAGATCGCGCACGACCACGCCCTGGCCGACGAAGCGCATCAGGTTCGTCCACACCACCAGTGACAATCGCGCTCCGGGGTAACCCGCGTCGCCCATCCGCCGCTCGAACTCGTTATCGAATTCGACCGTAAACGCAACCAGCACCTGCGAAAGCAAGGCCGAGAGGGCCTGCTCGATGCCCATATACCTTAAGTTTAGCCGGGCTGCGCGATTGCGCGCGCACCGTGGGGCGGCCAATCATGGCCGCAGCCGCCTGTCAGGCGGACAGAGCCGGCTGAAAGCCGGCTGCGGGCAGAATTGCCCGCCCCACGGACTGTTAACCAAAGCGAGCTACGGCCACCGTTTGCCAACCCCACGGGTTGATCAGATTGCAGTGGAACAAGGCTCCGAATACCGGGCCTCCCGCGCGCACCAACCAGGAGGGCTGCCCCGATACATCCTGTATGAGCCGACGCCCGCGCATGGTGGTGAAAATGCGATAGAGATTGAAGAACGGAAAGCCTGCCGCATACACGCGCTCTACCGTGAAGCCGGCGCGCTCCAGCAAGTCGCGCAGCTCGGCCGGAGTGTAGTGCCGCCGATGCCCGATGTGTTCGTCAAACGCGTTTCGCCGCCCGCCCGGCACGGTGACGACCAACTTGCATCCGGCCGCCATGTACTCCGCGGAGCGGTGAAGCAGGCGGATAGGGTCGTCGATGTGCTCCAGCACTTCGCTGCACAGCGCGTGCGTGGCGCGGTAGCCGAGCTGCTGTGCCGGTTGCGCGGGTTGCAACAAATCGCGCTGGATGAACGTGGCGGACGGCACGCGGCGAGCGGACAACTCGACGCCCGCGCGGCTCAGGTCCACCCCGAGAAAACGGCAGTGCGGGAGCCGTGCGCAAAATTCCTGGGCGAAGCTGCCGGTGCCGCTGCCGATCTCCAGCATCCGGGCAGCGGTATCGCGCAGGTCGATGGCCAACAGACGAAAGGCCAGGCGCCGGCGATAGAGGGTGGCTGGGGCCTTCTCGGAAGTAGCGCTGAAGTCCAGCCAGTGGCGGTCCCAATCGTCGGCGCGCGCGCGGCGCAAATCAACGGTAGTAAAGCTGGACATCGCTCGAATCCCTTCTCGCCGGCGCGCGCAGATACTCTTCAATCGCCCGCAGGCGCTCCGGCGTTCCGATATCGTAGAATCGCTGCAACGTCGGCAGCGCCGCCAATTGCCGCCGTTCGATCAAGCGCGGAAATACGTTCTGCTCGAACGACGCGGGTCCGCCGGCGGGCAGCAGATCGAGCACCTCGCGCCGGAAGCAGGAGACGCCCGCTTCGACGAATTCCAGATCCGCGCCCCCGCCCTTGTCGTAGCGCGACACCAGGCCGCTGCGGTCCAGCGCCACGTTGGGTTGCACGCCGGTATCGCCCGCGGCGTCGCGGTAGACCACAATCGCGCCCAAAGCAGCCGAGTCTTTCAATCGCCGCACGGTGGCGGCATATTCGATGGGCAGCAGCGAATCGCCGTACATCAGCAGGAAGTTGTCGTCGAGCAGGCGGCGCGCCTCGCGCAGGGCTCCGCCGGTGCCCAGCGGCTGGCGCTCGCGGGAGTAGCGGATGCGCAGCCCCAGCGCGGCGCCGCTGCCGAAGTAATTCTCGATGCGTTCGCCCAGGTAGCCGGTGAGCAGCACGATATCGCGGATGGACTGCTCGCCCAGTAAGCGAAGCTGATGCTCCAGGTAGGGAGCGCCCGCGACGGGCGCCATTGGTTTGGGAATTTTGCGCGTGAGCGGGCCGAGGCGGGTGCCCAGTCCGCCGGCCAGGATTACGGCCTGCATGCAGTCTCCGGGATCGGCGCCAAAGACGCTTCAATCGCCAGCGCCACGGCCTCTTCCGAGTTGTAGCGCGCGCGCCAGCCCAGCCGGTTGATGGCGGTCACGTCCAGCTTGAAACGCGGCACGTCGCCCAGCCAGCCGCCCTCGCCGCCGGTGTATTCGTGCTTCACGCCGGCCAGGCCCATGGCGCGCGCCACCATTTCGGCTATGCGATCCACGGTGAGCGAATCGTCGCATCCCAGGTTGAAGATGTGCAGGCCGCGCGGCGCGTGGTCCACGGCGAAGAGCATGGCTTCCACGCACTCTTCGGCCAGCAGGTACGACTTCGCCTGTCGGCCGTTGCCGAGAATTTGCAGCCGGGTGGGATCGCGGTGCAGCTTGTCGATGAAGTCGCCGATGACGGTGCGTCCGCGCTTGCGGACTTTCGGGCCGACCACGTTGGCGAAGCGGAAGATCCAGCAGTCCCAATCGAACAGGTGCTGGAATGCGCCGATCATGGCCTCGCAGCTCAGCTTGGTGGCGCCGTAGAGCGAGATGGGACGCGCGGTTTGGTCTTCGGCGATGGGCTGGCGTTCCGAGATGCCGTAGATCGCCGAGGTGGAGGCGAAGGCCAGCCGCCGCACACCGCGCAGTCGCATGCCTTCGAGCACGTTGTAGGTGCAGAGCGTGTTCTGCCGCAAGTCTTTATCGGTGGGGTCGCCGGGGACGAATTTCACGTCGGGATTGGCGGCCAGGTGGTAGACCATGCCGACGCCATCTAGCGCGGCGTCCAGAGCGGCTGGATCGAGGAGGTCGGCTTCGATAAAGCGGAAACCGGGGCGTCGGAGCAGGCCGGCGATGTGCTCGCGTTTGCCGCTGCTGAGGTTATCGATAACGGTGACCGATTGGCCGCGGTCGAGTAGCGCTTCGGCGAGATCCGAGCCGATGCAACCCGCTCCACCGGTGACCAGAACGCGGTGGATCATAGGGCCTGGACCCTGGGACGCCGCACCCGCGTATTGGCGGCGTGCAGCACCAGCGTACAACTGAAGGTGTGAAAAGCGGCGATCAGGAAGAGCAGGCCGAGCACCGCCAAATGCATTTGCGGCGTGGGGGACGACGGCAGGCGCAAGCCCCCGCCGATGTATTCGCGCACCAGCGGCAGGCCGAGGGCCAAGCCCGCCAGCCCGGCGAGGCCGCTCGACAGCATGGCGCGATCGTAGGAGAACAGACGCAGCCAGCGTTCCGCGCGGGCCGCCGAATAGCGGTACATCACCTGCACGATGCACCCGAGAAAGAAACACTGCAGGCCCATCACGGAGAGCGTCAGGCCCAGCAGCATCCAGTTGAGTGAGAGTGTGATGGGGCCGAGCGGCACGGGACCCAGACTTACCGGCACGGTCAGCAGCAGGCCCAGCGCCAGCAGCGCGAGACCCGGACGCAGCAGGAAGAAATCCGCGCCGTAGAGCAGCATGGCGCGCAGATTGATCCAGCCGGCGCGCCAGGGTTCCAGCCAGCCGTTGCGTTTCATGTGGCTTTGGCGGCCGGCCGGGTCCTTCATGAAATGCACGGGCACTTCGGCGGTCTTCAGCTTCAGGCAGACGGCCTTCAGCACCATCTCGGAGGCGTATTCCCAGGATTGCGATTCGAGTTCCAGGCGCACCAGCGCGTCGCGGGTGATGCCGCGCATGCCGCAATGAATGTCGGAAAAGCGCGTGGAGTAGAGGATGTTCAGGATGGCAGTAGTGACAGGCGTGCCGAAGTAACGATGGAGCGCGGGCATGGAGTGCGGTTCGATGACTCCGTGGAAGCGCGATCCCATGATGAACTGATAACCGGCGCGGAACTGAGTGACAAATCCGGATAACTCGCGGAAGTCATAAGTACAATCGGCGTCACCCATCAGGACGTACTTACCGCGGATATAGGGGATGGCGTCGATATAGGCGCGGCCGAGTCCGCGCTTGGGCGTGCGCAGCACGCGCGCGCCTTGGGCCAGGGCGATGGCGGGTGTTTCGTCGGTGGAGCTATCCACAATCAGGATCTCGCCGCGCACGCCCGCGCTGGCCATGCCTGCTTTGCACCACTGCACAAAGTCGGCAATCGTGATGCGCTCATTGAGTGCGGGTACTACGATGGAGAGCAGCGGATCGGCGACATCGTCGTCGGGGATCAGCAGCTCGATTTCGCTCTCGACCGGATGAAGAGACTCAACCGGGTACACTGCGGCGGCCATCGCTCGGTAGGATAACATGCGCCCGCGCAAGTTAGACGCGTTTTAGACCCTGTCTTTAGTTAGTGGGGCGGAGTCATCCGAGGGTATTAGAGCGCAATGTCACATACTTTTGCACCGTGGGGCGGGCAATTCTGCCCGCAGCCGGCTTTCAGCCGGCTCTGGCCGCCTAAAAGGCGGCTGCGGCCATGATTGGCCGCCCCACGGTGAACGGGGAATCGCGTATTTGTCAAAAAGTATGTGGCATTGCGCTAAGAGCGTGCGCCACGTCGGCGATCTATGGCGTGATGTTAATCAGCGTCAAAAAGCTCTCATTCGAGCTGGGAAGCACGGCACCGGGTTTCCCGTCTCCGGCCAAATCGCCGACCACCACCGTGGTTTGGCCGGCGTTAGCGGCAAAGCCGGCCTTGGGGGCCTGGA
>Ga0302324_100026264_pt1 | contig 11138 bp, 12 predicted proteins | sample Palsa_T0_1_FD_201949 | JGI IMG/M metagenome (GOLD analysis project Ga0302324, IMG submission 201949) | Peat permafrost microbial communities from Stordalen Mire near Abisko, Sweden - Palsa_T0_1 | ecosystem: Environmental > Terrestrial > Soil > Palsa > Peat permafrost | place: Sweden: Abisko... | reverse complement strand
GACCCCTTGCACCCCATGTGAGACTACGGCCCCATGGCGATCCGAGTCAAATCGCAACAGGGCGCAACAGTTAGCAACCTCGCAAGCGCTCAAACCCTATGTTTTTAGGCATTTCCGTGCACACTATGCGCGGCGATGAACGAGCATACCGGCGCAACGTGATGCACGGTGTTGCACCCCAAGGTGTCCATAAGGTGTCCATAAGGTGTCCATGGAACTCGAGCAGGTATGAACCCCGAGGTCATCCGGTTTACGAACACCCACCTGCAGTCCCTGCGCGCCGGGCCCAAACAGAGGGATATTACTGACCCGGGTACCCGCGGGCTAGTTCTGCGCATTGAGCCCAATGGCACCAAGTCCTGGCTGTTCCGGTACAAGTGGGCTGGAGAGCCGGTCCGCCTGGCCCTCGGGGTCTTCCCCATCACCTCGCTGCACGAGGCCCGGAAGATCGCCTTGGAGCGCCGCGATTTGATACGTCGGCGCATTGATCCGCGAAAAGCGGCCCGTCCTGAGCGCGGCATCCCGGGTATGGGAGCCAATCGCCAGAGCTCTGTGCCCATGAGGCCTCAAACTGCCCAAGCGTCGGCGGGCGACCCAGACCCGGCAGTCCTCAAGAACCCGGACCGCAAGGCGCTGGAACAGCTCCTGGATGCCGAGGTCATCTCGCTCGATCCCCACAGCTTCGAGTTCCTTGCCCACGAGTTCTACCGCCGCTACATCATCCCCAATCGAGAAAAACCCGCATACATCAAGCGCATTTTCGCCGCTGACGTCCTGCCACGATGGTTGGGACGTGACGCCAGAACGATCAAGGCACGTGAGATCGTGGAGTTTTTAGACACCATCGTCGCCCGTGGTTCGCGGGTGATGGCCAATCGGATTGCCGCGATATTGGGTCAGCTTTTCATGTATGGCATTCAGCGCGACATCGTCGCTGACTCGCCCGTCAAGCTCCTCTGTCAGCCCGGCGGTAAGGAAAGGCCTCGCAAGCGCAGATTCAGCGAGGAGGAGCTGCAGGCCTTTGTTCAAGGAATCCACAAAGCTTGTCGCTCGAAACTCAAAGCCCATGTCTTAATGTTCCTGCTCCTCACCCTGCAGCGGCGCAGCGAAGTTGGGCTCGCAGAGCTGCGTGAGTTCGACTTCAACCAGCGCACGTGGCACATCCCCGACGAACATTCTCGGAAGCATCAGGGCCACATCCTTCCGCTTTGCGATTGGGCGCTGCAGGAACTGGAAGCCATCCGGCGGATCACCCGCCATCAACGGTTCCTATTGCCCAGCACGAAGTATCCGGACCGGCCGGCGAGCCCCAAACTGATCACGCGCAGTGTTGCCAAGTCCCTAAAACGCTTCGCAAAGCTCGGCATCGCACCCTTCACACCCCACGACCTGCGGCGCACCGGACGCACCATGTTGTCGCGACTGGGCATCTTGCGCGATATCAAGGAGAGGGTCATCAACCACTCTATGGGGAGGGTTGAAGGAACCTATGATCTTTGGGAATACGTCGCCGAGAAGCGCGCCGCACTTGAGAAATGGGAACAGTATCTGAAGGAGCTGCGTGACTCGCCGCCGCTCGCTGATTCGCGAATCGCACAACCCTGAGGGTCGTTGAGTAAGCAGGCCCTAGTTCATTTGACGCATCGCACCAATAACGTGTCTACAAACAGAGAACTTGCAGCGTGCGCTTTGATTCCGTGCGCATCCCGTGTAGTTCATGTCACCGATGGCTCTCGGAGAACGTGCGTGGGGGCCGTTTGTTCAAGCTCTATTTCAAGCCAGTCGTCATCCTCATCTGGGCAGTGCTCAACGCCAACGGAAGAAATGATGAATCCGCGGTCGGTGGCGAGCTTGAATTGCTTCATCAGCTCTGCGTTTCCTTCCACGAATTTGTTGGCCGGAATGTGGCCCGACAACAGGTATTGTAGCGATAGAAGTGACATGCGGATCTTCATTGGATTGGACCCCCGTACAGAGAATCCACCGTAGTGTAGCGGCCATTTCGATTTGCGTCGGGCGTTGTTCGGAGAGCGCGCAATGCGCGGCAGGTGCCTCGCTGCGGTGGAGAGTTCGGCGAGTGTAGCGTCGTCCAACGGAAAGTGCGTCTGTGCGACGTTCTTAATGTGCTTAGGGTCGGTGAAGTAGCGCGGCGGCTTGCCGGACATTGGACTGTAGTCGATGAACACGGGCCAAAGAGAAACGCCGTTAATACGGCGAGACTGGCCGCGAACATTCAGAAATGTGTGGATGACCTGCCCTGCTGACTGCGCGGCGAAAGACGGCAGCGTTGCGTGGAGCGCATGACAGTCGGCGTCACACAGGATGACGACCGCCGGTAAATCGAGCCTAGCGCGGGCGATTTGGTCGTCCTTGGTATTCAGGCGGGACGTAATCGGGTTTTTGTAGGGATCAAACAAAAGATTGTGGACGATATGGCCACCGCCCCCGGTCGGCCGGCCGGGGGAGAATATTAATCTGCTTCTAGCCTCGTTGAATTTAAATTCCAGTACGTGCGGCTGCATAGGTAGTGCTTTGATATCGGCGATGAATTGGGTGAATTCGGAGGAATTAAAGAATCGGGACAGTGCTCGGGCAGGGGGAAGTCCCAAGATCGGGCCCCGCGATCCTCGGACGTCGCCGATGTCGGAGCGAATTCCACCAATCTTGTGAATATTGTGCTTTAGAGTGACCTTGAGAAGTTCCTCACTGAAGGCTTGGGTTGGATTAGTCTCGTAATAGGACTTGTCCGATACGGACGTGACCTCGACCGCAACTCGCGTGCCGGTGTTGCGGGACGTGTAAATGACTTCCAGGTCGGCAACACCCTTTTGCCGTGGCGCGGCGTCGATCGTCCCCTGCTTCGAGAGACAGTAAAGCGCCGCAATCTCCCACTCTGTGGCGATCGCGGAGTCGGCGTTTGAGTTCAAGCGAGACAGCCATTCGGCCTTGCGCGCAGGTCCCAGGATAGCGGTCACGTGGTCCAGCATGTCGGCTATGGACCGGTTAGAGAAGATTGGCACCTGGTGGAGTCCGCTCAATAATCCTCTGGCGCGAGGCCGCCATTCTAATCCACGCAGAACTGATCCAACCGCGATGGTGATAAAGCTGCGGAAATGGACAAATGCCCGTGACCGTGTCGTCGTTGCGCATCCGACGGACACACTTTGACGCATTGTGATCAATTCCCGGATTTTAGCCTTGGTGAGAGTACCCTCTCATATCGACTCCGGCCCACCAGGTAATAGCAACGCAGTCGCAACCCTTAGGGTCTATGGATGGCTCGCGCGATGGCAACTACGGAACCGCCTCTACAGGCACTTACCATTTTCCTGTTGCGTGAGCTTAAGGACCCCATCAAGAGCCTCAAATCGGCCGGCCGACTGCAACGGATCGACCTCGATCCAAACCACATTGTTTTTATCAAGCGAACGGCGGCGCACCCACCATCGTGGGCAAAGTTCTTTGGCAGTCGCGTCGACCCGGATCGATTTGGGCGGGTAAAATCCTCTGCGGCAGTGCTCCTCTGCGCCGCCGCCGGCCGCCACTTTGCGGTGGTGTTCGGGACTGGTCGATACCTACTGAATCCTCAGAGCATCGAACAGCGATTCGGGCTTTTGGTAACGTTAAACGCCGTCGATCCGCGCAAGGTTCGCAGCATCGACAAGGCGAGCCTAGACCGCCAGGGAATGCAGAGCCGGATACAAGCGAGTCGAGATGCATCGGCTAAGGATTTCGGCTTGGACATCGAACAGGACCTCGTGCGAGCCGTTGCAGGAACTCCCATCGATGGATTGATCGGTGAGACGATCGCCGGCTTTGATTCATTACACATCGCCGCCCGCATCGATTTTGACGATCTTCGGGGGCGTCTGGCTACCTACCTCCAAAAATCGCAGGAAAAGATCTACCAACAGGAGTTCGGCTGGATCGATCACATCCGCGAAGTGCGTGACGCGAAACTAAAAGCACAGCTGACTCGACAATTGGTCAAAGAAATAAGGTCCACTCGTCCGCATCAGTGCTGGATGGCACCAGACGGCATCATCGACTGGAACGAGGTCAGTTACTTTCAATTCGGAACTGCACAGAGCGCACCGCGATTCAGCACTTTGACTCTCGAGCGGTTCATCGAGTATATCGGCGGACCCAAGAAACTTACGCCTGATGCACTGGAGAATGGCCGCGTTCGTGCCATCCGAGCCGATGATTCGGTTGCGCACGAGTGGCCGTCAGGGCGTTGCCTGCAGGCTGAACTTCAGTTAAACCAGCGTTCCTACCTCTTGAGCTCCGGCAAGTGGTACCAGGTCGACGATGATTTTGTGGCAAGCATCAATAACATTGTCCGCGTTATTCCGACATGCAACCTGGGATTGCCAGAATACGAGGACACGTCGGAAGGCGAGTACAACGAGCGCGCGGCAGCACTTTCCAACAGTCGATTCGCATTGGTTGATGCAGACAATGTTCGTCACGGAGGCGGGCATAGCCAGATCGAATTCTGCGATCTTTATTCGATCGATCGCGACATGGTCCACGTCAAACGCTACTCGGGCTCGGGCGTTTTAAGTCACCTGTTCTCTCAAGCAGCGGTCTCCGGCCAACTGTTCAAGTCAGATGCTGATTTTCGGACAAAGGTGAATGCGATACTACCTGTCTCCCATCGAATCGCCGACGTCCAAGCTGTCGTACAGCAAGGGTATTACCGAGTGGTCATCGCAATTATCGGCGGACCGGGTTCCTGCGACAAACTCCCGTTATTCTCGCGCGTGACGTTGAAGAACAGCTATAAGCTGTTGGAGGCATACGGTTACAAGGTCGCCGTCTCACACGTGCCTTTCGAGGCGCGGTTTGCCCGCCTCTCGGAAATCCGCGAGAAGCAAAGGCGTCAGGTACGTCACGCGCGTAGACGAAACCGTCCTTGACTGACTCCTGGCTGCTTCCAATTCCTGCTGAGCCAAGTGAGGGGCACACGATCGCCATGAATCGGGAATCGAAAGGCGTTCAATTCGATCACTTTTCCGGAACTGCGGAATAAGTTCCGAGCGGCGAAGCGAAGAATTTATTAATAAATCAATGATCTATAATAATGGTAGCGGGGGCATGATTCGGAATTCTAGGAACCTGATTTTTCACGACATTGTTTTCGACCACGAGACTAAAGCTAGGTCGCTGGGAAGGCCTGCGAAGCGGCGCCGGTAGACGCTGGGGAATACTCTGGCCGCCACATCGACTTCACTGTTCCACTTCATGCCGATGCACTCAAGGCTATGGCACTTGCTACAGCGACTAAGCTCGTATGACTCATACTCACTAGCCATCGGCCGATCGAACGCTCTTTTTCAAGCGTCGATAAGCGGCGATGCAGCACTACGGCAGGCGCGCCGCTGTCGTTTGACACGGTCTCGACGTCGGTGAAGGCGATGCCATCGCCCCAGCCAACACGCAGCGCTTTCAGCACAGCCTCCTTGATCGCAAGTCGACCGGCAAGCCTTTCAACTTGACGCGCACCCTGGCCAATATCTGCCAGTTCTGTCGCGGTAAAGTATCGACTCAAGTGACTACCCCCTGCCAAGATCATCAGGCGCGAGCAATCAGCGATGTCCACGGCGTCTACACCGTGTCCGACCAAGTATTCAGGAGAAGTCATTAAACCTTGCTCGGTCCTACGCGTTTCAAAGCGGTGCGGCTCGCCGGCGAGGCTGACCGCGCCCATTTCGTGCCTGGCTTGTTAGGCGGGCCAAGATACTTGAGATCCTGTGCATCAAGATCAACAAGAATACGACCTCCGCCAGTTTTCAGCACAGAACGCCACACGTCGAATCCAAGAAGGATCGCGCGCTGCCACTCCCCCATCGAACGCTCGCGAACTTCGAGAAGCGAAGTAACGCCCTTGATGGTCCGGAGAAGTTGATAGTCGAGATCGGTCACGCCTTCCAGCCATTTGTGCCCTTTCGCGTAATCGAACACGAGCGCCGCGACGCCTTCGTCGATCACTTGGGCTCGCCCGCCATCTTGAACCTCGTCCACCTGCGGGTTGCTCCGCCGCTTGCGTTTGAGGAGCTTTCGAACCACGGGCGACCAGCCCAGAATTGCGACGTAGCCCAGATGAAAGACATCGTGAAACCGATATCCATCGGGGTCATCCGCGTTGTCGGTCAGATCGTCGCCAATCTGTTTTCCATTCATATGGGCGCGAATCTTCTTCTTGCCCCTGACGACAACCTCGCTCAGCTGAACTTCAAACTGCCGAGGGAATTTCTCGCCCGCTTTGTACTCAGCGTCGAAGGCGATCAAAGCCGTGTCCTGATTTCCCCAGCGATCCTTGGTTTTCTTCAGGTTGCCTTGCGCAATATCCTCCAGTTTCAGATCGAACTTGGCTGCGACATTGGCGACGTACCAAAGCAGATCGCCAAGTTCCTCCGCGACACGATCTTTGAATAATAGATGAGCGCTGCCATCCCTCAGATGTTTCTTGTACTCGCTCAGCAACTCGCCCGTCTCGCCGGCGAGCCCCAGCAGCGGCACGATGAGATCGACACCGGCTTGCGCGTTCTTTTGGCCTGGAACGCGATCGGTCTGTTGCGCCTCTCGCTGATAGTTGTTCAGGTTCATTGTGACTCCCTCAGTTCCAGGCTCGCTTGCAGCGCCCGAGGATTCGACGCTTCGTCACGACCAGGCGGCTCCATGGTCGGAGAAGCGTTCGCGCCGATTTTGTCGTTGATACCCCATTTCGGTGGATACCACGGCCGCTCCAGCGGACCAGTAGGCGAGAACTTCTGTTTGATGCGAGTGCGGCCCGATATGCCCGACACCTCCGGATGCGCAACTCGCGCATACTTGTCCACCTCGCAAAAGAGATTCTGGCAGTCGATCAACTGCAAGCGCCGCCCCCAAAGCGGCTGGAATTTGATGCTTAGTCTTTCAAACTCGCGCTCCTGGTTGTCAGCCACAAGACGAATCAGTTCCGCCTCATTTAGGCCAGCGCTATCGGCAAAGCACTTTCGCAAGCCATCCCGCGCGCCAGGCCCTGGAATGACAAACTCCATCTCGGAAAAGTCTGTGACTTCGCTGTAGTTGATGTCGGTCACGAACTGATAGGCAAGGAAGTCACCGATGGTTGGATAACTTCGCAGCAGCTCAAAGGCAGGCTGCATCTTTCTCATCTTCGACAGGCTGCCCGCGAGATCATCGGCCATCATTTTTTCGAGCAACCGCAAGTGGTTCTGGTGTTTGGCTACGTGGCCGAACGCCGACCCGCCTGGCGGCATGATGTACGCGGCGGAGTAGATGCGGCCACCCGCGCGCATGGCCTCTCCTAGCAGCCGATCGTAGTGCTCGAACTTGTACGCCTTGAACGTGACCGCACCAAAGGTGTGTTCTAACAACTGCCACGTCTCGATTTTGTTGAACAACTTGAACAACAGCGTCCGAAAAAGCACTTCCGCATGGGAGTTAGGCAAGTCATCACGATAGATCACACGTCGGATCAGATATTGGCTTACCCGGTCAGCGGCCCGATAAGCGTTCGTAAACTTGTGAACCGAGATGATGGGATCATGCGTCCACGGCTCGCGTTGCTTCGCTAGGCGACGGAAGTACACATCTTGACGCTCATCAGCGAAATGCCAGTAGGTGTCAAATACTGAACTCACCTTGATTGGTAGCAGGTGCGAGACACCTTCCTCGATCACATGTTCGCGTATGAATTGACTCTGCGTATCGGGCACCAATGCGTTGGCAGGCCGGCGCTTCACGTTGCCGTCTCAGCTATTGACTGAGAGGACTTCGGGCTCATGGCCGTAGTTGGCTGAGCGAAGCAAGCCCTGGCGGCCGCCACAAGGGGCACCAGAGCCTGATCGGACTTCGATATGCGTTCAAATTTCGCAACACCGACAATTACGTTCATCCTGCTCATCTTCAATTTCATTTCGTGTGCCATGAAGGCTCCCAACTGGGCAATGCCCAGATAGTTGCCGTACGCTTTCACAAACAATTGCTGTGTGGCATAGAACGCAGTGACCACGAGTCCAGCCTCGGTTGGCTCGAAGCTCACGTGCTGCATGCACGGGAACTGCAATTGCGCATTGGCGACGTGATCCCGTTCAGGGTCGAACACGCTTGCCTGGAACATCGAGCGCCTCACGCCTTCGCGCCCTTCGAACTGCGACAGTATCCATTCAAGCTGATTGCCGTCGCACGGTCCACGGCCATAGCTCACAAGGCGCTCGAAGTAAAGACCTCGGCGGTTATCTCTCGGGTTCATCGCTTGATACCTGGGGAACGCATCGCGGTAATACTTGAAGAGAGCGGTGCGGTCGCCCTGCGCTACCTGCCAAATGCGTTGAGGAAAGACAGTGAACGCGACGTCCTCAATGCTGCGCATCTGCTTAGCGACCAACAACGCATCAAGCGCCGTACGTACGGCTGGCGTCTCGGCAACCTCACCGTCTTCATGGAAGCCCGACACGCTCAAGATCAGCGGCGAAATCTCCGGACCAGGGTGATCAAGCACGTGAAGCACCGCTTTCGCCCAAGCGCGAGATACATCAGATTCGTCCACAAGAACAGGACTGGTGGATTGGGCGAGCCTAGTCATCCGCGGTCTCCTCAAGATGGCGGAAGCGCGCAAGCCCGACGTACTGACGGCGAGCAACCCTAACGTATGTCGCCCACGATGAGCCTGGGATCACCACCCTCGTAATGCCTACCTTCGTTGCTTGAAACAGTCGGCTGCCCGCGAGATCGCGCTGCGGCATCAACATCGCTGTATCGACAACGACCCCAGAGGGCAGTGTTAACAAAGAGCCCTGCTCCATGTCGAGGGTCGGCGAGTTCCAATGCTGATCCGCAATCGTTAGCGGCTCGGAGACCACCTGCCCTAGCAACTCGGTCCTGATCATCTTTGGAGTGATTCGTCCAAGCTGCGCCCTCTGTACTGGAGAAATCATATCGATCCCATAGGCCAAGTGGTTCACCAGCGTTGCTTGCCCCACACCGAAATTGCAGGCGATCGCATACATGTCGAGTGCCGACGCCTTATTAGGATCAAAACCACGCTTCACAAATGCCGCACGCAGCCCCAGCGTCGGCATCAGTACGAACGCCGCGAATGAATCCGCTAGCACTTCGTTCGGGGGACGATCGGCGTTTTGGGCATGGTCATCGCGAAGCTCATCGATCGTGGAGCCGTGACCGAAAACGTGATGGCCCAACTCGTGCGCGCATGTGAACGCGCGCCTGGCAAGTGGCCTTAGAGCCGAGACATGAATGCGAGGTTTCGGTTGGCGATCGTACATGCCTTCCATGTTAATGTCGTTGAAGCGCACATTGACGCTGTGTGCCTCGCATAGACTATAGATGCACGTGGGACTCTGGAGGTCGAGTCCGGCTTTGGTACGCGCAGTGATTGATGCCTGCATGCCTTGCATGACAAGCGCCTTCTGCGTAGCGAAGGACGATGATGCCGAGGGTCGGGCACTCATTTGCGCGCGCCTCCGTCATCTTCCGTATCGGAGTTGCGCATAGACGCCAGCAACCTCAAGAGCCGCTCAAGGTCATCCGGCTTGAGCTTGCCCAGTTCGCGCGCGGCGAGTTGAAGCCGTGGGTCATCGGCTTCGAGTTGTTCGGCCGACTCGCCCAATAGCCACGACACCGTGACATCGTAGGTCTCTGCGAACTTAGCTAGCTCTTCGGCAGAGACACGGCGATTGCCTGCCTCGATCTCCGAAATCGTCGGGCGATGCATGGCAAACAATTTGGCAACCTGGCCCTGCGACAGGCCGGCTACCTTCCTCGCCTCACGCAGGCGCGTCGCAATTGCTCCGCGCATCGATTCTTGTATTTCGGTCATTGCGCACTCACCTTCTGAGCTGGAGCCGGAGGTTGCGTATCAGCCAACGCGAGTACGATTGCCACGGCTTCATCGACCGTGAGCGCGACGGTGGTCTTCTCGCGCCGAAAGATGTTTACGTCGTTGGCGATCGTGATGCCGAGCTTCACGCCGAGCATTCCGATCGCGACCGGCCAAATCTTGCTGTCGAACTTGGGCAGCTCTTCAATGGGTTTGGTAGTCCCAGCGATTGCCGGACACTCCAAGCCGCTCAATGTCTGGATGAGCTGTAGGACCTCCACCAAGGCGGCCCGAACTTCGTTGGTGTCCATTTGGTCCTCCGAGTCAATCATTACGGCTGGTAAGAAAATCTTACCATACTGGTCCCAGAACTCAAAACTTCGGCTCTAGCGCGGCATGATTCGGATTTCTAGGAACCTGAATTTCCACGAGATTTTCTTCGACTGATAGTCGGCGGCTACGCTGCAGGGAAGACCAATGAGGCGCCACAAGTCGGGCGGGAGGCGCCCTATTTCGGGCGCAGTCGTTGGGGCTGCCCAGCGCCAGCGTGACGAGGATGGCTTTCCCAGCGCCATGGCGAGCGCACTGTCGCCCCGTGTGAGCGGCGGGATCTCCGAGTACACCTCGGTCGGCATCCCTGTCGGCGACTCAGTGTTCTCACGCTGTCGGGGGAGCGACAACCGGCTTCACACTACCGCGGAGCTTTTAAATATCTGATTTTCATAGATCCCGTTCGGTATTCCAACCTCGAGAAACGGCGACCTCAGCGCCGTGCGCTTGCGCGTGGAGAAGGCTTTTTGCCAGGTCGAGTAGAAGGAGCGCGCGCGAGATGTGTTAGCGGCCACAAAGATAGAGCTCGCAACTGGACAAAGGTGCGATCCTTGGACCGCACTGAAGCAGCCGTCGCCGAATCCGCGAATCCGTACATGCACGGGTCGATACCTGTCAACTTTGACAGTAGCGCGGTTCATTCGACGCTGTTACACATCCGATCGAATCCTTACGGAGTACTGCGAAGTTTACCGTCAGGTCACGAAAGTCGCCGATCCTCGATACCCACGACTTTGCTAAGCATATAGGCGGACGATGATGCGGCGTACCAGACCTCCTAACAGCGAAGTAGTTATGCAAACCAAACCCCTGCGGCGCCTCCCGCCACTCGCGTTGTCGGCGTCCGCTGTTTTGTGCGCCTGCGCAACCGGGCAGCTCGACAGATCGACGGTGGCTACGGGACGAACGGCTACAGACATCCTCTATGCCATGGTACTGGACAATCTGGAAATGATTA
>Ga0302324_100026263_pt1 | contig 11138 bp, 11 predicted proteins | sample Palsa_T0_1_FD_201949 | JGI IMG/M metagenome (GOLD analysis project Ga0302324, IMG submission 201949) | Peat permafrost microbial communities from Stordalen Mire near Abisko, Sweden - Palsa_T0_1 | ecosystem: Environmental > Terrestrial > Soil > Palsa > Peat permafrost | place: Sweden: Abisko... | reverse complement strand
GTTCCGAACGTCTTCCTTACTGTCGACATAGACCTTGACCATCTGTCGGCCGCGAGAAAGCGAGACATACCATTGCTGGCGGTCGGTCGCACCCCGCGACTCATTACCCATAGCGACGAACTCGCGGTCTACCGTCTTGCTCTGGCTGCCGTAACTGGTATCCACGTAGCCCAATGTGAAGTGCCCGTAGTCTTTTGGCAGGAGCTTGCCTTTTTCGAGGCGAACGTCCCCTTCTTTCGTGAAGCCCTCGACTGTGAAGATGTCGCCGTTATTAATCTTCGCTCCCCTGCCCGGTTTGTCTGCTTTCGCGGTGCCGTTCTTCGTGATGCGAATGCGGTCACCTTTGCCGATGGCTAACTCAGAGGCCCTGTACACTTCGAAGCGATCCGGATTATCCATCGCAAGCGGAGCCTGCACGCCGTCCTGCTTTTGCAGAAAGACATCATTGCCGCCGCGCATAACGACCGCCTTATCCCCTTTGGTGAAGCCTTTAACGTTCTGGCTGAACTCGACTACCATGCCGGGCTGGTAGTTGCGCCCGTCGCCTTTCTGCGCATTGGTCCACCCGGTGCTCTTGCGCACCATGAAGTCTTTCTCATTGCCGATGAGCCCCCTTTCTTTAAGCGTCTCGCGCAACTCGCCCGTCAGCCGTGCGCCCTCGGAATGGGTCGGTGCAATGATGAGCGCTGTCTTGCCCTCATCTACCGCCTTTAAGTAATCGGTAACCAGCATCTGGTGCCTTTCGTCCCCGGACGCCTCGACAATCACGCCCATCTTGTCGAGCCGGTCGAAGCCCTTTTGCGCGCCTTTTGCGGTGCCCTTGCTTATCTCCTCAACTGCCTTCTTGTATTCCGGGTCCGTCTGCCGGTGGATCTCCTTCAGCTCCGCGAGCTTTACACCCGCTTCCGATTCAAGAAGCCGGAATGCGTCGCCCGCCTCGACCGATGCATGCTGCCGATAGTCGCCGGAGAGCACGACGCGATTGCCACCCCTTTTTGCGACATCGAAGAACCGTTTCATATCCCCGCTCGATACCAGCCCCGCCTCATCAAGCCAAAGCACGCCGCCGCGCGTCTGCTGCTGGAGCTTTTCATTGCGAAGCAGCATCTCCAGCGTCTCCGCGCCCTCAAATCCATCGTTCCTAAGAACGTTTCGCGAGGCCTGCGCTGACGGCGCGAACACAAAGACCTCACGGCGCTGCTTGCCGTTTTCCATTGCGCCTATCGTGGATCGCATCATCGTCGTCTTTCCCGTGCCTGCGGCCCCCCTCACTCCCACCACTTGGTCACGGCTTTTAAGGATGAGCCTTGCCGCACGCTGCTGTTCGTCCGAAAGTCCCGGCAGCTCCGCCGAGCTATCTCCGAGCGGAGCGTATTTGCCGTGGCTGTCCTGAGCGAATTGCAACATCGCCACTTCCGCATCGAGTGTTTTTTTCGTCGTGGCCATGACCTGGCCCTTAACATCCTTTGCGATGACACCTTCACTCTTGGTGAGGCCCGCAACCTCTTCGGGCAGCACCGAGCCCACGGCATAACGCAGCGCTTCCGCTTTGAGGCGTTTTTCCGAAACGGCGGACGCCCTCTCAAACGAATGCTCCAGCGAATAATCAATGGCCTGAGCCGGGCTGAGTGGCCCGTCGTTACCGCCGTTATTGCCGCCCAAAACACGGTCCAGCGCCGCTTTTTCTTCCGGAGCTAGCTGCGCATTCCATTTCTCACGCAGGGCGGCTTTGCCCACATCCTTTTGCTTGGGTTCACGGATACTTGCGCCCAGGCGATGCTTGGCCTTTGCGTCAGTAATGCCTTTTTCCGCAGCCTTCGCTTCAATCTGGTTGCGCCGCAGCGAGAACTTGTCGGTGATGGATTGCGGAAGTCCCGCGAGCGTGAAGCTGCTGCCGTCTTTTAATGTGGAAAACCCGAGATCGTTCAAACGTTTGGCGAACCTCGTATGAAACGCCGCTTCCCAGTAATCGGCATCGCGCTTCAGATCCCCCTGCTGCGATGCTTTCCAGCGATTTTCTGCCTCATCGAAAGTCGTGTTGAAGACCACGCAGTGTGTGTGAAGGTGTGGCGAGAGCTCTCCTTTAACTGGACGCGCGGTAAAGTGCGTGAACTCGGCCGCGACCATATTGCCGGTAATGCGATCCTCGTCCTTTCCGCCTTTTCGTACGCGGGTTTTCATTTCAGCTTCGGCGTCGTTAAGCGTCTCGCGGTAGCTTTGCGTGAACGCATCCCGGATACGTTCATCGCCTGAATATTCGTACAGAACCGAGACGGCTTTGGGCGCTGAAAATGTCCAGTCGTACATCGGCCTGCGATTTTGTTTCTGACGGGGGGTGAGTTGCTCGCCGGTCGCTGGATTCAGGTTGTCACAGAGTGCAAAATAACTCTCCTGATCGACTTGGCCTTTGAGCCCCAATTTGTCTGCGCCCTTGCCAAACCACTGACCGGCAACTTCCTGATCGCGGGTGTAGTAATCGTCCCGTGAAAGGCTTTCGCCGAAATAACGCTTTGCCCGTTCCGAGGAGAGACTTGGTGTGACAATCAGCATGAGCAGTCCGCGTTCTCAATCACAATATGTAGAGGGTGAGCACAATCGATCAACCCCACTGCTAGTAGCAAAATCTGAAAACCAAGCAAGTACAAATTAAGCTGCATACCTCTCCCCTAAGCTCTGCTTGAGGGCAAAACGTCCCGTTTTGCTGAGAACCCTTGCGGCATTGTGGCGAAACGCTTTTCTAGTGGTCTGCATCCGTGCTATTTGCGTCACAGCAACGCTCGCTGAAATGTCACAACTCCGCTCCCGCCGTGATTCCGAATGCCGTTTCTCCGCTTGGCTAACAACATTCATCCGGCTATGATTCCAAGGACACAAACCATTCCTCAACCCCATCCTTCCGGAGGTATCCATGTCCGTTTCCACCCTGCTCACATTCTCGGAAGATGCCGGCCGCATGACCTTCGCCGACGGTCTTGCCTTCATCGAAAAAACCCGCCGCCAGCTCGACCGTTTTGATGTGGCATTTCCGGGCGCAGGCGGCCAACGCATGAACCCGGAAACGGAAGCGAAGATAAGAAGCATCTGTGACGAGCTGGAAGCCGACATCAATAGATCTCTTGGGACCATTTAGCGTTCGTACGAAGGCCGGGTGCGAGCCATCGTCGGCTTGGGTGCCTCCTGCGATTTCTGCGGTGACTTTTCAGTCGGCTCCTTCGATGGCGAGAGTGTTTCCTTTTCAGTTGTGCGGGTGCCCATCTGCGCACTGGTCGGACTCTGCGGCGGAGCCACCTTGTCCTGATTCATGGATTTCTGCACCATCACCTGCGGACTCTCCGCACCGTCCGCCGGAGCGGGTGCAGGGGCGGTTGTAGCCGGAGCCGTTTCTTGAGTCCCTTTGCGGAACAAGGACTGCGCTTCGGATACCATCTCTTTTTGGTCGGGACGCATATTCTCGACCCGTTTGGCCGTGGCGTTTACGAGCGCTGCGCCCCGCGTGTTCAGTTCTTTGGAAGGATCAGGTTGTTTCTGCTGTGATTGCTGCTCTCCAGCGGGACGTTGTCCCTGCCGGTTGGTGATGAAATCAAGGAATGCCATGTGAATCACCTCTGACGGTGATTATCGGGGCGGGCGTTGATGGCCGGAAGGTTAAGGGACGTTAAGGTGGGGTAACCGCAGAATTTACTTGCCGCCTTTTGCGTTCACCGCTACGTGTCTTGGGACAGGCTCTAAAGCGGACACCAGCGCATGACTCCCAAAGGCTCTCATACCCAGAAAGACATCGAGGCGCGCAATTTACGGGTGCGTTTCTCGCCTGCCGTCCAGGATGCGTTACGGTCTATCGTCGTCGCTGCCCAGCACAGTAGCAATTTTGACCCGGATATTTGCGAGATCATTAAAAACTGGAGCAGCGATAAGCCAACTACAGTTCATGATTTCATCATTGCTTTTCCCACTATTGCGGGAGAAGTTATGGAGCACCTCAGCGCAACGCGCGATGCAGCCATGAAGCAAGCCTGGGATGATCTGTGCGTGCAATTGCCAGAAAGTGGATTCAAGGTTTCACAATCGGTTCAGAATCGCCGTTAGTGCCCAATAAGAGCTTGGCAATACTGCCTTTGAGATCGTATTGCTCCTCGGCATCGGTAAGGAATTTAGCGATGCGCTCGAATGAGCGCGCATCGCAGAGCGCTTTTAGTGCCAACAGGTGTACCGCCAAGCTCTTCAGGTCTCTCTGTGTTAACCGTACTGCTGCCATTGTTTCGTGGGCCAGAATATTTCCAGGGTCCATGGTCAAAGAGGTTTGCACATGGTTTAAACCGGATTCGCCGCGCCCAACGGAAAGAAGAATCTGCCCATACTGTGCAACCGCCGTACTGTCTTCGATGCGGTCATTCATATAAGCCTGAGCGAGCACCATCGCTTCGTCGGTTCTGCCGGTATCCACCAGAAATTCGATGTACGGGAGATACGACTCGGTGGACTGGCGATCCAGAGCCAGCGCTTTTTCGTAGAATGAAGAGGAGAGTTCGTTCTTTTCCTCACCCTTGTACAGGTATGCTCTCACAGCCCAGAATCGCCAGTAGCTGTCCGCACGCTTCTCTAAGTTAGCAAGTACATTCTTGCAAGCAGATGGACCTGCCCCATCAGGGTTTTCCCAGCGGCGATCCGCGCATTTACAACACATTTCGACCATGCCCAGGGTAGCCCCAAGGTTCTCCGGATCTCGCCCAAGAATGTCTGCAAATATGCGGGAGGCCCGATCAAAGTCGCTATAGGTAGATTGTTCAAGAGAGCGAAACGCGATTCGTAGGAAAATCTGCGTTTCGTGTCTGGGGTTGTATGAAAACTGCGGCGTGTACGCCTCGCCTTCCACCGGCCTTATGCTTTTGTCTTGCGCCGGTTTTGGAAGAGAGATGATGACGAAATCATTACTTCCTTCACTCGCGTAGTATTTCGCCAAAGTCTTACGCAGATTACCCGCGGTCACTCTTACGTCTGCCGATTCTCCCTGGATAAATTTTCCTTTAAAGAGACCGTCGGCAATTACATGCCCTGTCGTTTTGTTTCCTTCGAGCGCGCGCTCGACCCCTAGCCTCAAGAAATCGGACGGGTTCTCGGCATTTCTGAAACGCGGCGACGCGAGCATCCGCTGCAGCTGGTTCTCTACCTCGTGTTTCGCGGGAGGGAAATCTAGCTTGCTCATACTTTCCGATTATCAATGAGCTGAACGCCTGGAGCCAGCAGGTCTTAACACCCCTTTACCTTCCGCAATTCTCCCCCTGCCCCGATTGTGTAAGTATGATAATTTCAAAATCATTCCTTACCGTTGCAACCTTGATCGCTTCCATAGCTGTTAAGGCCCAGCAAATCCCTCAACCGATCCAATCTGCTCAGCCTTTCCAAACGCCGGTTCAGTCCGCTCCTGCAAACGTTGCTCCATGTGGAAAGCAACCGCCCCCGGCGCCACGCAAGCCAAGCTGGCTTCAACAAAAGACTCAAGCCATAGCTTGCGCACACAACAAGAATCTTTGTGGCATGCCGTCGTCACTGAACGATGCGACCGGCGCAACGCTGAACCCCCAACCGTGTCCCGTACCTATTCCCAATTCTCCAACGATTAAACCTGTGCCGTTGAGCACAGAGAAAATACCAGCTCCCACAAGCCCAGCAGCGGCGACGCCCGCTAAGCCGGCGTTCGTCTGTCCTCCGAGATCGAACCTGATCACGGGCTATGCATATTGCGTTTATCCAGACCACACCACGGTGGATGCAATACCGCTCCCAGCCAGCTTGTCCATACCGGCTCCGCCAGCTTCTGCGGCTACCGGCCCCGCGCAGCACTAACGCGCATCGGGGCGGCGGGCGCGACGCCGCCCCGAATCCATTCGACACCGTGACACGACCGATGCGGCGAAGTCGAAGTTCATAACGCCTCACCATTGCTTAAGGAGAGAAACGATGGCCAAAGATCCTGTTCTCGACCGTGAAATCGTTCGCCTCTCGGAAACTGACTCGATTCGATTCCGAGACCTCATAGAAGGCGGCTGCCTCATAACTGGCGGCCTTGGAAGCGGGAAAAGTTCAACCTCGGCCCGGACGATCGCCTTATCGTTTCTCCGCGCCGGTTATGGCGGTTTGGTTTTAACTGTGAAATCGGATGAAACCGAGCACTTTATTGAATACGCGCGGCAGACGGGTCGAGAAGACGATCTCGTGATTTTCAATGCGGCCTCTGATCTCTCTTTTGATCCGCTGGCTTACAGCTGGGCTGCGGGAGGGAGGGCAGCCGCTCACATCGAGACCGTCGTGGAGATGTTCACGACCTTGATGGCAGTGGGCAAAGTCTACGCACCATCAAGCGGAGAGCGCTACTTCGAGCAGGCAGTCCAAGAGTTGTTAAGGGCGACGCTGGTCATTCTTTCGAACGCCAAGGAGCCCATCTCAATTACGTCCATCCATAAAGTCATCAGCTCCTTACCAACAGATAAAGAGCAAATCGAAGATCCAAAATGGCGGGAATCGTCCGCCTGCGGCCGAGTTATCGCAAAACTATACGAACGGCAGGATTCATTCACGAAGTCACAATGGGAAGACCTTGAAGTAGCTATCCAATACGTCGCGGACAAATTCATAACACTCGACCCCCGCACTCGCTCCAATATTGAATCCAGCTGGTCGGGTATGGCCAGTAAGTTCACGTACGACCCTTTCCGCTCTCTATTTTGTTCCGGACGATTCGACTTTTCTCCCGAGCAGACCACCCACGAAAACAAGGTTGTGATTGTTGATATGCCGGCTCTGGAGTACGGACGCGAAACATCCCGTACAGCGCAAGTGTTGATGAAGATTACATTCCAAAGGGCGTGGCTGCGTCATCAATACAAGCCCGGCTGTTGCAACGGCGCGTTCTTATTTCAGGACGAGTTCGCCCTCCTGATGCAAAAGGACGAACCGCACTTTCATATGGTTTGCCGGGGAAGCGCCATCGCCCCGATCTGTATCACTCCCAACATACTCAATATCGCGGCTGAAGAATTCGGGGAGGACGATCCCGGAGCCAAGACGCTCGGATTTCTAGGGCTGCTAGCCTGCAAGATCTTTCATGCCAACAACGAAACACGAACCAATGAATATGCCGCCGACCAGATCGGCAAGGAATACAGGTACCTCCCCAACTACAACAGCGGCTCGAACGAAGAGAACCATTCCCATACCAGCTTTGGCGGGTCAAAACAGCTGGTTCACATTCTGCAGCCGATAGAACTGACGCGGCTCATGAAACCCGATGGGGACAATCCGCTCTCGCAGGCCATCGTCTACATGTCCGGCCGCACCTTCAACGCCAGTAAAACCCAGGAGCATCCGCAAGGGACCAGCTACCTTTCCGTTTATTTCTCACGCGAATAGGAGATCACAAATGTTTGATAACGACTTGAATTCCGGCGCACTAAACATGGAGCACCTGCAGAACACCTCCCTTAACTTTGTTGAGACGATCTGCGCAATCGTCTCGATGCCGGTAGAAATGCTCATCCGGCCGCAGTACGGCACGATGTATTTTCCAGTTCCCGTGGTTTTTTGCTGCGGGATACTGATGCTCCTCCTGCCCGCTGTCTCTTCTGCTTGGACGAGCCTCACGCAGATGGTTCCGTTCTTTCACTACCCTCCACCGCTAGGGCTCTTTGATTTTGGAGCTTTAGCCAAGCTTTACTACCTTCTTTCCGCCGTTCACGGCTACAGGCTCTGGCAGCGAATGGAGCGGGAGCAGCATTCTCAGTATGAAGGCCCACCCCTGCCCTTCTTCGCCATTCTGCCGAAAGGCCAGAGTTTCTGGTTTACGCGAATTGTCCTGGAGCCCTGCTTCGTTTTCTTGGCCGCAACCGTGCTCGAAGACCTTTTCATCGTGCAACCCAGTCTTGGCGCGTACCTGCACTGCGCTGGCCTCGCCCTCGCGATGAAAAACTTTGTGAGTTATTTCAGATCCTGGCGCGGGCTGCGAAAAATCCTCGATATACAAAACTCAGCGCCCGCCATCGTGAGACTCGTAGAGAACAAGAGTACTCCCGAGGATGAGGCCACCCTGCACATTGCAAGTTTTCCGAAGAATCTCGACCCGCAGATACGACGTGCGGCTGCCGTGCATTACGCGCACAGCGTGTCGCCCGAAATCAACAACCCTGAAATCTCACGAGGAGAGTGATATGACAAAACTGACAGACAAACAAAAGAAAGCCGTATGGATAGTCGCCGGAATTCTGGTGGTAATCCACTATGCCCCCTCACTCATAACCAGCTTCATGCGACAAAGAGCGGCCGCTCATTTTGTCCAGGCTAAGCCGTCACCGGCATTCCGAGCCCCCGACCGTGCTCCACAAACCGCACCTCCGCCTCCGGCACCTGTCCCACCTTCTCCCGAACAAGTAACGGAGCAACAGCTCGCAGGACTCGTGGGGATCTGGGGCGGAAATATGCCAGTCCCGACTGTTGGTTTTTGCCAAATTCGGCTGGAGGTGAAGCCCGGAGCGGACAAATCCAGCTTCACCGGCTACAGCACGATGAGCTGCGCTGACGTGCAGCGCTTCCGGCCGGGACAGCGGAGCAATATGCAAAACGTAAATAACGCGGTTATGGACGCCACTCCTGTATCCGCGATATTGAGCGGGGCGATCAAGAGCGGCTCGATAGAGCTGAAGCAGGATAAGGCCATCGGCGCAAACCGCCTCGGTTGCAACCTTACCGAGGCGTCGCTCACCCCGTTTACGGAATTCATGGCGGTGAGCTGGAAAGAAGGCCCCGCGAACTGGAAGGAGCACCCTGACTCAGCTTGCGGCGGCGGAGATGTGGTGATGCACCGTGTCAAAACATTCTGATCGGTCAAATCCAGCGGAGGCGAATGCCATGCACATAAAGATGTGGGTTGCTACAGCGTTGCTGCTCCTGTCATTCGGGGCTCGGTCGTCAGGAGCGCAAGAAAGTCTGCGGACATACCCTGGCGCTATCACGCCAGACGATCCCAAGGCTTTCGAGTCCCTGCTGAACCTGGAGAGAACGACGGACGGCGCTTTCATCCTTCGCGCCGGCTTGTTCGAGGTGGATGTGCAGGGGATTCGCTTGAATGCGAAGGGTGGCCTATGCCAGGACTCCGTGCCCCCGCACCCCGCCAAGAACACTCGTGCGCGCTCAGTGACCCGGTTTCCGTCATCAGCGGAGCCGGGAAGCTGGACAGAGACGCCGGACGGGTTGTACGTCAGATGTCTGCCGGCAGCCCGAGCAAAGATACGGCTACAGCTGATTGTTCCCAATGCCGCCGTCCCCGCCAGCCGGCAGTTGAGCGGCTTCTATCAACCGTCCTTATACATGGTCTATACGCTCGGCTCCGAGGACGGACCAAAGCCACCGATAACCCGCGACGTGACATTCGACCCAAGGCAATTTCTCGCGGCCCAAACGAACGATTCATCACTCCGCCTGGAGATGACAGGCCCCGCGAAATAAACGGCTGAGGGGGAAGCGATGAACCCGGATGACAAATTCACGGTCGAGCCATTCGTTTCAGCCGACGAAGCCGCGAAGTTTCTCTCGATAGACCGCCGCTTCCTCCTGTCGCTTGCGCGACGTGGCATCGCCGGTGCCTATGCCCTCGGCACTGGCGAGCGCCGCAAGACATGGGTATTCCGGCTCTCCGAACTTGCATCTGCCGTCGCCCGAAAAGCTGATCCACAAAACGCTGGAATTGTGCGATCATCCGGCTCAGGCAGTCCCCGCTGAAAAGAGGAACTATGGCTTATCAGCGAGGAAGTTTGAAAGCAGTAAACCGCAAGGAAGGAGAAACCTGGGTGCTGCGTTACCGCGTCACAGGGTCTGACGGAAGACGGGTTGAGAACACTTTGCCAGTCGGCTTGCTCAAGGATTTCCCGAGCGAAAACGCCGCATGGCGCGAGGTGGATAAACTCGCACTGCTTGTCAGAATCAACGAAGCCCCCTGCCCCGGCCGCATCCGGTTCGATTTTCTGGCGGAGCATTACCTCAAGGCCGATTTTGGCGCGGATGCAGTGCGCCCGAAGTCGGTAAACACCATCCCTATCGTTGAGCATTATGTCCGCGACTACCTCGTCGATCGTTTCGGCGAATCCATCGCGGAGGACGTCAAGCCGCTTGAAATCCAGAAGTGGCTGAAATCCCTCCACGAAGTTAACGGGCTTGCCTGGACGACGATCTCAAAGATTCGGGGCCTCATGCACCGCATCTACAAAATCGGCATCCTGCATGAATGCGTCGCGAAGAATCCGGTCGAGCATGTTGAGACGCGCTCAAAGTCCAACTACCGGGCAATCATCATGAGCCCGGCCCAGACGCTTGCGATCCTGCACTCTCTCCCCTCCCCGCTTCATTACGCCCTAGTGCTTACCTGTGCGGCTACGGCTCTTCGCTCGTCGGAGATTCTGGCGCTGCGCTGGCAGGACGTGCTTTGGCAGGAGAACAGAATCCGGATATCAAAACGCTGGGCCAAGGGTGAAGACGGAGAAACAAAAACCGATGCGTCAGACGGTTATGTTCCGCTGCATCCGCTTTTGGCGGGCCCCCTTCGCGAATGGCAGCAGAAAACGGCATACTCGAAGGAGCTGGACTTTGTGTTTCCGTCCATGAGGGCCAAGGGCAAGAAACCGCTCTACTCGTCCAGTTTCGTTGCGGACTATCTGCGGCCGGCAGCCAAGAAAGCCGGAGTGCATATCGCGGACGGCCAGAGGTTCGGGCTTCACAACTTGCGTCACAGCTTAAGCAACTGGCTCGTGAACAAAGCGAAGACCGATCCAAAGACCGTACAGGGAATCTTGCGGCACGCCAAGATTCAGACGACGCTCGATCTGTACACGCAGGAAGACAGCGATGAAACACGCGCGGCGCAGGGAGCGTTTCTTAGTGCTGTGGGGATGAATTTGACCGTGCAGTAGATGTGGGCTGGATTGTGGGTTGGGATTTTGGGTGCCATTCCTTCCAACCTACTGAAAAGAAATGGCGGGGACGACGGGACTCGAACCCGCGGCCTCTGCCGTGACAGGGCAGCGTTCTAACCAACTGAACTACGTCCCCACTCGCCAAATCAACAAGATGCGAAATCGCCAGTGTTTATGCTGCTT
>Ga0302324_100026260_pt1 | contig 11139 bp, 4 predicted proteins | sample Palsa_T0_1_FD_201949 | JGI IMG/M metagenome (GOLD analysis project Ga0302324, IMG submission 201949) | Peat permafrost microbial communities from Stordalen Mire near Abisko, Sweden - Palsa_T0_1 | ecosystem: Environmental > Terrestrial > Soil > Palsa > Peat permafrost | place: Sweden: Abisko... | reverse complement strand
CCGACTTGCCGTCAGTTCTCGGGAAACGCGTCGTCGAAGTTGTATCCGTCCTGAAAATCTTCTTTGCGATCTGATGGCCGCTTTCCGAGCAACCCCACATCAACCAGATTGAATACAATCTCGCCAAAATCTTCACAACTCTTGACACCCCATCCATTCAAACGTTGCTTCGCCTCTTTCCCAAAGCGCAAAAGGGCAAACACGCGCAGAACATCCAAAAGCTCCTTTGCCGGAATGTTGGCACGAGTGAATGTTTCTCGAACCGGATCTTTCATGAGCAGGGCCTCGTTGACAGCTTCCCTCACGAACTCGTAAGCCTCGATTCGATAACGCGGATCGCGCTCAACAATCTTCACGCTCTGCTTATGAAGCGGTAGATAGGCCGCGAATTGAGGCATACGATATAGTGATTGTGCAGCGTCACTTACGCAGTCTTCACAGAGATCAAGCTTTGTCACTTGGCCGTCTGCAACTGATGTTAGATGAATCGTCGCTTCCTTCTGTCCGCATTTTTCACACAGCATTGTTGTTACTCCTTCGGCTTGCTTCCGAACAAATACATCTGCGGTGCCTCCTTCGCTTCTGTCTTCTGGCTCCTGTCGCCTGACTTCTTCTTCCGCTCCGCCAGCTTCGGTTTGCCCTCGGCGGATAGCTCGGCTTCTTCGAGGTTGTTGAGTACTTCCTTCGCACGGGCGAGCACCTCTTTTGGCAAACCCGCGAGGCGCGCGACCTGGATGCCGTAGCTCTTGTCGGTGCCGCCAGGGAGAATCTTGTGGAGGAAAATCACCTGGTCGTGCCATTCGCGGACGGCGACGTTGTAGTTCTTCACGCGCGGCAGCGTGACCGCGAGTTCGGTGAGTTCGTGGTAGTGCGTCGCGAACAACGTCTTCGCGCCCACTGCGCTGTGCAGATATTCGGCCACCGCCCATGCGATGCTCAACCCGTCGAACGTGCTCGTGCCGCGCCCGATTTCATCCAGCACGATCAGGCTTTTCGGCGTGGCGTTGTTGAGGATGCTCGCGGTTTCATTCATCTCGACCATGAACGTGCTCTGGCCGCGCGCCAGATCGTCGGTCGCGCCCACACGAGTGAAAATCCGGTCCACCAACCCGACCGTCGCCCGCGCCGCCGGGATAAACGAGCCGGTCTGCGCCATCAACACCAGCAGCGCCACCTGACGGATGTACGTGCTCTTGCCCGCCATATTCGGACCGGTAATGATGAGAAGCTGTTGCTCCCGATTGTCGAGCAGCGTGTCGTTCGGCACAAACCGCTCTTCAACCAGCGTCTGCTCCAACACCGGATGCCGTCCATCCACAAACTCGACCCGGTCCCCGTCGTTCACGGTGGGCCGACAGTAATTCTGGTGGCGCGCCAGCTCCGCCAGACCCGCCAATACGTCCAGCGCCGCGATGGCCGACGCCGATTCCTGGATCGGGGCCGATTTCTCGACCGCGGCGGCGCGGATTTGCTGGAAGATTTCGTATTCAAGCGCGTTCGCGCGTTCCTCGGCCCCGAGAATCTTGTGTTCCATCTCCTTCAACTCGGGCGTAAAGAACCGCTCGCCGTTCGCAATGGTCTGTTTGCGGATGTAATCGGCGGGAACTTTTTCGAGATTCGCTTTCGTGACCTCGATGTAATAGCCGAACACGGAATTGAACCGCACCTTCAGCGACGCAATGCCCGTCCGCTCAATCTCCTTCTGTTGCAACGCCGCAATCCACGCCTTGCCATCGGTCCCCGCCCGCCGCAGTTCGTCCAATTCCGCATGGTATCCCGTCTTGATTAGCCCGCCTTCCTTCAACGCCAGCGGCGGCGCGTCGGCAATCGCACGGGCGATGAGATCGACGAGATCGGGAAGCTCGGTGATTTGGGAAACGAGCCGCGCGAGTAAATCTGGAGGGCCAAGCTCCTGCTTGGCCGATTCGGACGACGGCCGCGCGGGAGCGTGACCCTCCAATGTCGGTTGGAGCGTCCCTTTCAATTTCGGCGCGGCGACAAGTGATTCCTTGAGCACCGCAAGATCGCGCGCGTTGCCCGTGCCGACGCTCAGCCGCGCCAGCGTCCGCTCCATGTCGCGCACGCCATGAAGCTGCTCGCGAAAATCCGCCAGGACATTCGGCGCGTCGCAAAACGTCGCGATAACATCCTGCCGTGCGTGGATCTGAGCCACATCCTTCAAGGGACGGGTCAGCCATTCGCGCAACAACCGCGCGCCCATCGGCGTCAACGTGCGGTCCATGCAGCCGATCAATGTGTGCCGGCGGTCAGAGCGCGCCGATTCAAGCAATTCGAGGTTCCGTTGCGTCGTCGCATCGAGCACCATAAAATCACTGACGCTGTACACCGTGAGACGGTGAATATGCGATGTGCTGCGCCGCAGGGATTGTTGCAGGTAATGAAGCGCCGCGCCCGCCGCGCCGACGCCCACGGTCAACGCGCCCGCGCCAAAACCGTCCAGCGACTGCGTCTTGAAATGGTCGCGCAACGTAAAGAACGCGGTCTCGCGCTCGAACGTCCAGCCGTCATGCGGTGTGATTGGCAGCGCAAGAGCGGCCAACAGCGATTTCGCTTCCTCGAACCACTCGGCGGGCACGATGATCTCCGCAGGCCGCGTGCGCGTAAGTTCGTTGTGGAGTTGCTCGGTGGACGACAGCTCGGTGACCTTGAAATCACCGGTCGTTAAATCCACGAGCGCCAGCCCAAATTTCTCACCACGGCAAATCGCCGCGAGAAAGTTGTTCCGCTCCGCGTGCAGCAGATGCGCATCGAAATGCGTGCCCGGGCTGAGGATTTGGGTGACGTCACGATTGACCAGCTTGCCGGGTGTCGCTTCCTCAAGTTGGTCACAAATGGCCACCTTGCGGCCCTGCCTCAGGAGTTTGCCGATATACGTTTCAGCCGCGTGATGTGGAATCCCACACATCGGCACGCCGTTGCGATTGGTCAGCGCGAGGTTGAGCAGTTGCGAGCCCGTCTTGGCGTCATCGAAAAACATCTCGTAAAAATCACCCAACCGGAACAACAGCAGCGCATCGGGCGGAATCTGGTGTTTGACGCGCCGATACTGCTGCATCATGGGCGTCAAGCCGTCGCCCGCCGGCTCGTTGTGACTCCGGGGTTGGGACTGGGATTTTCCACTCGCCATCGCGGGTCGGATTATAGCGGCGGCACGGTCGTGGTCACGACCTAAAAAGCACGGTGGCCGACCCCGAACGTGTTCGGAATCGGCCCGCGCATATTGCTTGAACCGCTTTCTGTGTCGCGCAGGCGTCGATCGTTCAACACCGGCTTCCCAGCGCGGTTCTTCATCCGTGCGCCAGTCGCAGATCGTTCCACAACCGCGTTACGGCGAGGGTTGCCTCCTGAAACCGCCGGGCATCCCCCAACCCGGCGCCGATTCCGTTAAGCATCGGCCTTGCCAATTCGCCAGGTCGCATGAAACCAAGCTTCCAGTATCGAAGACTCCGCGAAGAAACCGTCTTTCGACGGTCAAAATGGACCGCGACGGAACAAAAATGTCGGTGTGTCAGGCGTTTAGCGTTCCAGGGTTTCGCGCACTGCGACGCGGAACGCCTGGATATCAAACGGCTTTTCGATGAGATGGTTTCCCGTGCGCGACACGAAGTCGCTGAAACCCGCCTTGCGCGAGGCTTGTCCCGTTACGAACAAAAACCGATCGGCGAGATGGGGGAAATCCCGCACGGCCTCGTTGTACAGCGCCTGACCATCCACGCGCGGCATCATCAGGTCGCAAATGACGGCTTCGTAGTCGCCCGCCCGCAGGCGATCCATGGCCTCCAAGCCATTGCCGGCGATGTCCGCTTCGCAGTTCTCGTATGTCAGCACCTCGCGCAACAACTGCGCGAAGTCGTAATCATCGTCAACCACCAGAACGCGATACATGGTTTGCTGTGGTTGTTTTGCTTCACTCATGTGCACCTCAAATTAGGGGAATTATATATTTAAGTCCCTTCGTTTACCTCGCTACCCTCATCAATTGTGTGTCCCCTCACAATAACTAGAGTTGAAAGGACAACCGTTAATGGCATCAAAATGTGCCAAGCCAGTCTCGGAAGCGATAAATACAATGGTGCCTTATCGAAATTGAAGTAACTGTATCTGGCCAGAAAATCTGGTCGCATGCGCGGTAGCACAACGAAATGATTCCAAAGTTCTCGCCCGACGAATAACCACAAGCCAACAGTCGCCACTGTGAGCGCCGCCCACAGCCAGAATCTCACCCGACTACGCAGTACAAAGAACCCGACAATCATTGCGGCGACAGCAAAGCCATAGCACTCGATACTTGAGCGAATAGCAAAATTGTGTGCAAACCTGCGCAGCTCGGGAGGCGGGTTGGCGGCAAGGAGGCCAGATGTCTGTGCAAAGCAGACCAGAACTGCCACCACCAAGAACAGCCATCCCAAAACGCGCTGTACCTGCAAACGATTAAGCGAATTCATCGGGTCCCGTTTCTTGCCGGCGATTACAGATATAGTAACACATGACCCCAAGCAAGTCGATGGATTCCAAGCCCGGCGACCTCAGACGTCAATACTGTTGTGGCTTGCACGGAAGCACTGTGGCTGGACGACAAGCGCGCCCTTGACTGTGGGTCAATGTCTTGTTAGACGTTGCGCGATCCCATAGGAGACAAACGATGAACAAACTGTCCCAATGCATCGCGGAAGCCGTTGGTACGTTCGCCCTTATCTTCATCGGCATCGGCGCAATTTACGCCAGCAACCAACACCAGATGGATTTGCTCGGCGTCGCGATCGCCCACGGCCTCGCCATTGCCGTCATGGTCTCGGCCACGGCTGGCATCTCCGGCGGTCACCTCAACCCCGCCGTCACCTTCGGCCTGCTCGTCGGCGGCAAGGTCGATCTCAAAACTGCGATCAGCTACTGGGTCTCACAGCTCGCCGGCGCCACGCTCGCCGGGTTTGTCTGCTATGGATTGTTCAGTCGCGCGGTCGTCATCGCTGGCACGCCGCAACTGGGCAACGGCACCACTCCGCTGGCGGGCATCGTGATCGAAGCAATCACCACCTTCTTCCTCGTGTTCGTGGTGTACGGGACCGCTGTCGACCCGCGCGCTCCGAAAATTGGCGGACTCGCCATCGGATTTACGATCACCATGGGCATCCTGTTCGCCGGCCCGCTCACGGGCGGCGCGATCAACCCCGCCCGGGTGTTCGGCCCCGCACTGGCAGTCAGTTTCTGGGATGCCCACTACGTGTATTGGCTCGGCCCCATGCTTGGCGGCGCCGTGGCCGGTATCCTTTACAAGGCGTTCTTGCTGCCACGTTCGTCGTGACCGTTTGAGGGGCACCCGACGGATTCGCGTGAGTCTATTTACTCACGCGGCGTCCACGACGGCGACGATAGTAAGTGATGCTCACCGCCCCGATGGTCATCAACATGAGGACGCTCGGTTCAGGCACCATGGTCAGTTGGTGGAAGGAACTGCCGTCCAACAACAGCACGTTGTCCCCCGCGCCCAGTGTGCCGAAGCCGATGCCGGTCACGCCATTGGTGTTCTGGAAGTACAGCTCGACATTATTGCTGATGATCAGCAACGAGCCGGGATCCAGGGTCAGCGTGTTCAGGTACAAGCCGGCCACCAGATTGGAGTTGTCGAAGACGTCGTAGGTACTCGCCAGCACGGTCGTAGACAGATCGCTTAACTCCAGCGTGCCCAACGCAAAGTTGTTGGAGTAGCCAAATGCGGAATCACCCCGGGCAAAGCTGAACGAGTTGGTCGAGAACGTCCCGCCGCCGGTGGTGAAGTAGGTTTCGTTGGACGATTGCAGCGAGCTGCGAAAACCACCGAGATTGATCCCGGCCACGTAGAATTGCTGCGTCCCCTGCCCGTTCATCACAAACTTGCCATTGAGCGTGTTGTACTGGTTGGACAACGTGCTGACGTTGACGAAGTTGCTCTGGAACTCGTACACGTCGCCCGACGCCATACTGATGTAACCGTTGGTGGCCACCGTGTAGTTGGACAGAAACACGTTGGTGCTCGGATCGCTGATCCACGCCCCCTGGTTAATCACGGCGCTGGCAAACGTGCCCACGCTGTTGATGAAGCTCACCGTTCCCGCGTTGGTAAACACCGCGTCCACCAGCAACCGTCCATTGTTCGCTCCCAACACCCCGGAGGTCTGGTTGAACACCGAATTGCCGGTCAGATTCAGCGACGCGGACACTGACGTGGCCAGCCCGGTGCCGGAATTGAAGATGCTCGACGTGATCGTCCCGAACCCCTCGAACGTGGCGCCGAAGTTGTTGGTCAACACCCCGCTGCTCAACGTGCCGCCGGCCATGACGATGGTCCCGCCGTTCAACAACGGCGCGTTGGTATTGCTGCCGAAGATCATCTGGCTGCCGGCTTCCACCGCCAGCGTGCCGCTCTGGTTGATCTGCAACGCGCTGCCAATTGGGTTTACGAACTGCAAGACCCCATTGCCGGTCAGCGTCGTGTTCGTTGAGAGAATCGTGCCGAGGTTGACCAACTGATTGGTCAACGCAATCGTCCCGTAGCCCTGGATCAGCCCCGGCAGCGATGTGCTGAGGAATTGATTGGTGATGGCCGTATTGGCCGTCAACGTGCCGCCGTTGATCAGAATCGTGCCCGTGTTGAGAACAAAGTTGCTGTTGAGACCCGATTGGGCCGCCCGTTCGAGAACCAATGTGTCCGTCGGATTGCTGACAATCATCGTCCCGAAATTCGCGATGCCGTTGCTCAACGTGGACACACCCGTGTAGATGGTCAGTGTGCCGCCATCGGCCACGATGGTGCCCAGGTTCAGAATCGCCTTGTCAAAGCCGACGCCATTTGTGTTGAACGCTCCGCCGCCAATGATGGTCCCGAACCCGACCATGTAATTGAGATTGGTGAATGGCTCGCCGCCGGCGTCGACATTCGTTGGCCCGCCCGTGCGGAGTGTGCCGCCCAGCAGACTGACCGTCCCCTGGTTCTTCCACGAGTTGGTGGCATCCCACGTCAGCGTCGCGTTGTTGTCGATTTCGAACGTGCCCTGGTTGACGGGGAACACCGTGCTGGTCATCGACAGCAGACCGTTGGTCGCGCGAATCGTGCCACCCGACTGGTTGACGATGCTCGCCGTCAATGTGCCGTAGCCCTGGATAATGCCGTTGCCCGTGTTGGTGATCGTACTGGTGCTGGCCAGTATCCCGTTGTTGATTGTGATCGTGCCGGTGTTGAGTATGGGCAACCCGCCTCGATCCAGCGCCAGCGTGTTGTTCGACGACACGATCATATTCCCCAGGTTCTCGATCCCGTTGCCGGTGGTTGCCCCGCCGGTGGTGATGTACAGCGTCTGCGCCGTGCCACTGATCGGGTTCGTCGCCAGGATCGTCCCGAGGTTGGCAAACGACTTGTCGAAGCCCGCACCGGTTTGTCCGTACGCCCCGCCGCCGATAATCGTGCCGTACCCGACGATCAGGTTGCTGTTGGTGAAGATCGCGCTGCCGGCCGCGTTGGTGAACCCACCGGTACGCAACGTGCCGCCCAGCATGTTGATCGTGCCGGCGTTGGCCCAGGAATTCGATGAATTGGACTGGAACGTCCCGCCGTTGCCGATATCGATCGTGCCGGCGTTGCCAAGGCCGTTGACCGCATTGAAGCTGACCGTGCCGTTGGTGGCGTAAATATAGTTGTTGTTCTGGACGAAGGCATTGAACGCCAAGCCGTTGATCCCCTGAATGGTGCCCAGGTTGCTCAGGATGCCCCCGACCACCGACGGCCCGAACTGGATCGTGCCACCCTGTACCCCGACCGGCCCGATGGTGCCCTGGTTGACCAGCGAGCTGTTCTCGAATTGCAGGGTCGCACCCGTACCCGCGCCGAGGTAGCCGCTGCTGCCGTTGGTGCCACCGAGCAGCGACACGTCCAGTGCGCCGCCGTTGACCGTGGCTTCGATGGTGCTGTTGTTGAAGATGTTCGGCGTGATCGTGCCGACGCCGCCGACGAACAGAGTGTTCGTGATCACCCCGGGCGTGCCGTTGGAGATGACCAGTGTGCCGCCAATCATCGCGATCGATCCGTTATTGTTGAAGGTGCTGCCCACCCCGCCGCTGAGCACCACGTTCAAAATCGCGTTGTTGCTGGCGCCGATGGTGGCCAGGTTCGGATCGCTCAGTCCGACGGAGAAAACATTCAACCCGCTGACCGGGTTGGCCGCCATGATTGTGCCCTGGTTGAGCACCGACTGCGTCACATCGCCTACACCCATGATCACGCCGGTACTCGTGTTGGTGATCGTCCCGGTGCTCGTCCCGTTGGCCAACAGCGTGCCTCCCGCAAAACTCAATGTGCCCCGGTTGATCAAGGACTGGCCGGCCCCGCCGGGCATTTGGACGTTCAGGGTGGCGTTGGTGGTTAGCGTGCCCATCGTGGCCCCGATCCCGTTCGTGAAACTGCCCAGGCTCGCCGACAATACCCCGTTGCTGGCAAACAGGAAGCTGTTGTTGAGGTTGGCCACGCCGCCGCCGCTGATCGTGCCGAATCCGCTGATCGTGCCGGCATTGGTGATGACCCCGGCCAGCAGTTCACCACCGGACATCTGGATCGTTCCGGCGTTGGAGAACGTCAGACCGATCTGCGCCCCCAGATTCGTCAACACCAACGTGTTGCCCGCGTTCAGCGCGAACGTCCCGCTGTTGCCAAACCCGCCCGAGCCGTTGATCGTCAGCGTGCCACCCGATGGGGCAATCGTGCCCGCCACTGCGTTCGTCACGCCCGCGATAATCACGCCGTTGCCGGTTATGGATCCGTTGTTGATGAAGCCGGCGGCGTTGCTCTGGACCCCGTCCGCCGCGAACTCCAATGTGCCGCCGCCCATGGTGATCGCACCTAGGTTGGTCACGGTATTGCCGCTTTGGGACCATGCCTGGTAGCTGCGGTTGATCTCCAGCGTCGTGTTCGTCGCAACCTGGACCACGCCCCCCGCTAGGTTCTCGAACCCGCCACCGGAATACGCGTTGCCCGTGCTGATGAACAGCGTGCCACCGCCGCCACCCCAGTTCGTGGCGATTAAGGTCCCTGTGTTCAGGAAGTGGGCGTTGGCTCCGCCGGTGGGTGGCGCTGTTGTGTTATTCGCGTTGGTGACGCCGAGCGTGATGGTTCCCTGGCCTTCGATCAACCCCTGGTTTCCGAAGTTATTGCCGTTTTGGCCAGCGTTGGTCGCGACCAGCGAGCCCGACGCGTTAAGCGCTCCAAGGAAAATCTGGCCCGACGTGTTGTTCGTTACCGCGTTCATCGTCAGGATGCTGAACACATTGTTGTTCGTGATGTAAATCGTGCCCTTGTTCAACAGGCCGGATCCCCACGTATTGGTGGCCGTGCCAGTGCCCTGCGCAATGATCGTACCGTTGTTCACAATACCGATGCTCGCGTTGCCGCCGCCGTTCGTCTCGAAGCCATTGTAATACAGCGTGACGGTGCCGCCGTTGAGTACAACGGTGCCCTGATTGGCCAGGGGTCCGCCGTTGTTCCAGTAGTTCCCCGTCTTGTTGACGGCGAACGTCGCGCCGTTGGAAACTGCAATCGTGCCATTCGCGGCGTTGCTGAAACCACCTTGGGTGAATGAATCCGCCGCGTTGATCATCAGCAGCCCATTGCTCGCGAGAATCACTCCCGAGTTTACGAAATTCGGGTTGAAACCGCTGCCTTCATGCAAGCTGAACGTGGGATTCAGGCTGTTCGTGCCGAACCCGGCGATCACGCCATTGTTTATGAACGTTCCCGTGAAAGTCGTGCCGGCCACCGTGTTGGTGAACACCATCACACCGCCAGAAAGATTGATGGTGCCGCCGTTGGTAAACGTGCCACTACTCAAGGCCATGGTCAGGGTCGAGCCGGAGGTAATAGCGACGTTTCCGTTTTGCGTCGGATTGTTCGTGAGCGTCAAATTGCCACCGCTGGCGGTCAATGTGCCGCCGGCGGCATTCACCAGGACGCTGTCGATGGTGCCATTACCCGAAATCGTGCCTGTGTTTGTCACCGCGCCGCCGGTCAGTACGCCGCCGGCCAGGATCACCTGGCCCGTTCCGTTAGCCGTCGTGAGGTTGTTCCACGACACCGGGGTCGTGCCGCCGACCTGAAGCGTGCTCCCATTCTGGATGCTGATCGTGCCCGCGTTGGCGACGGACTCGGTCGCGGGGCCGTTCGTGGCGATGGCCAGCGTGCCGCTCTGGGCGATCACCGTGCCGTCAGTGGCGTTGTAGAGGCCCGACGAATAATTACCGGGACCAATGATCGTCCCATCGTTGGTGATCACGCTGCCGCCCATGATCAAGCCGCCGCCGTTCAGGGCGATGGTGCCGGTGTTCTGTAGAATCGTGTTGGTCATTACCAGCGTTGCACTCGAACTGAAATTGCTCAAGCACCCCTGGTTCAGGTTGTTGAGCGCCCCAAACCGCAGCGCGCCATTGCTGGCCATCACGCTCGCGCCCCCAAGATTGGCCACGTTCAGGTTGCTCTCGGCGCCCGCCGCGCCAAAAATAAGCCCGAGGTTGGTCACTCCGCTCTGGCCGCCATTGAAGGTGATGAACCCGCCATTCAAATTGATCACGCCGTTCGTCGCATTGACAAGGTATGTCATCCCGCCTCCGCCGACCGCCAACGACAGCGTGGCGGCGCCGCTTGACAGGTTGTTGGTGATGGCAGCAAGCAACCCTTGGTTCGTGACGCTCACATTGGCGATCAGGTTGCTCAGGCCCGGAATGGGCACCTCGGCAATGAGTGAGGACCCAGCGACGTTCACAATCGGCAGGTTCGAGACGACGCCGACGCCGGCAAGGATGTTGAAGTTGCTAATCGTGCCGCCCGTGCCGCTGTTGAGCAGGATCGTGCCGCCGGAAACCAAGATCGTGCCGTTGTTGACGAAGAACGCGGAGGCACCCGGCGTGAGAAGATTGAGCACTGCATTTGTCCCAATCGTGCCTACCGTCGCCGTCGAGCCGTTAATCGTGCTCGCTTCCGTTACAGTCAATGTGCCCGCGCTCGCCCCATTCGTGATGGCAAAGATGGAACCGTTGTTGACCACCGAATTACTGATCCCGCCGTACCCGATAACAACGCCCAGATTTGTAAGCAGCGCTCCG
>Ga0302324_100026259_pt1 | contig 11139 bp, 9 predicted proteins | sample Palsa_T0_1_FD_201949 | JGI IMG/M metagenome (GOLD analysis project Ga0302324, IMG submission 201949) | Peat permafrost microbial communities from Stordalen Mire near Abisko, Sweden - Palsa_T0_1 | ecosystem: Environmental > Terrestrial > Soil > Palsa > Peat permafrost | place: Sweden: Abisko... | reverse complement strand
CCATGGAGGGCCCGCAATTCTCCACGCTCGCGGAATCCAATCTCTATCGCTCCTGGGGCTGCGCCGTGATCGGCATGACGGCCATGCCGGAGGCCAAGCTCGCCCGCGAGGCGGAGTTGCCTTACGGCCTTGTCGCCATGGTGACCGATTACGATTGCTGGCATCCCGACCACGATCACGTCACGGTCGAGCAGGTGATCAAGGTGCTGGGCGCCAATGCCGACAAGGCGCGCCGCCTCGTGATGCGGGCCGCACCCAAACTCGGGCCGGAGCGGACGCCGTCGCCGCTCGGCGTCGAACGCGTGCTCGACACCGCCTTCATCACCGCGCCCGACAAACGCGATCCTGCACTCTTCGCCAAGCTCGATGCCGTGGCGGGGCGGGTGTTGAAACAAAAATAGGTGTCATGGCCGGGTTCGTCCCGGCCACCCATCTGGCGCGTGTCGGCGCGCCGGAGAGCGTCAGTTTCAATAGGTGGCCGGGTCGCGCTACGCTGCCCGGCCATGACAGGGGGCTATAGAATGGACTTCACAAGCGTCATCCGCACCATCCCGGACTATCCTAAGAAGGGGATCATGTTCCGCGACATCACCACGCTGCTCGGCAATCCGCGCGCCTTTCGCCGCGCGGTCGACGAACTCGTGCAGCCCTATGCCGGCGTGCGCATCGACAAGGTGGCGGGAATCGAGGCGCGCGGCTTCATCCTGGGCGGCGCCGTCGCGCATCAGCTTTCGGTCGGCTTCGTGCCGGTCCGCAAAAAAGGCAAATTGCCCTGGCAGGTGTTGGGCGAGGACTACGATCTCGAATACGGCAAGGACCGCGTCGAGATCCATACCGACGCCGTCGCTAAGGGCGAACACGTCGTGGTGGTCGACGATCTGATCGCAACCGGCGGCACCGCTTTTGCCGCCATCAAGCTGCTGGAGCGCGCGGGTGCCAAAGTCGTGGGTTGCCTTTTCGTCATCGACCTTCCCGAACTCGGCGGCGCCGACAAGATCCGCGCGCTCGGCAAGGAAGTCACGACGCTGGTCGAATTCGGCGGGCACTGAGCGGCTAACGTCGTCCAAAGATAACGAAACTCAAACACTCACCATGGCTGGCCTTGAGCCAGCCACCCAGCCGCCGCGCGTCTGCGCGGCGAATGACTCATCGCTCGCGGACGCTCGCGACTGGGTGGTCGGGCCAAACCCGACCATGGTGAATAAAGAGAATAAACGATCCAAGAGCGAGTCAGCGAAACTCCGCAAATCGCTTCAACGAAAAGAATCCGACGTCGATTTCCTGCGCAGCATCCAGCGCCAGATTGGCGAGGGCTTCGCCGATCACGGGCGCGAATTTGAAGCCGTGTCCCGAAAGGCCTGCGCCGATTATGAGCCGTGGTTCAAGCGGAAGTCGGTCCACGATGAAATGCTCGTCGCGCGACATGGGATACATGCACACGCTCGCGCGGGTGTGAGCGCCGAGGCCGGGCAGGAAGCGCGACACCAGCGGGCGGATGAAATCGATATCGCGCTGCGTGACATTGCGATCGAGCGCGTCCGGCGATGCGATCCGTTCGACGATGAAATGCTCGGCAACCTTGACCTCACCGCGCGCATTGGCGGGAAAGCCGTAGAAGGCCGCCTCCTCCTCGGTGGTGACGAGAAAAGGGCGGAACCCCGATGCGGAACGGTAGCGGCCGTCCGTATCCGCGAACCAGTGCAACACGCGCCGCTCAATGTGGGTCACGCTCGCGAGGGCGGAGGCGAGTTCACCGATCCAGGCTCCCGTCGTCACGATCACGCGCTCCGCATGGACGTTTCCGAGATCGGTGCTGACGTGAACACCGCGACCCGCGAGTTTGATCGCTGCGCAGCGGCAATTCTTTACAACTGTAGCACCGTGCGATTCGGCGTCACCGAGCAGGGCTGCAATCGCCGCTTCGGCGTCGATGTATCCGCCATCGCGATCGAGAAGGCGTTGCCAATGCGCCGGAGTGGCGAAGGTTTCGTCCGCGCCCGCTTGCGCGAGCGGGACATTCCAGCGTTTGGCGGCCGCCTTGGCGCCAGCAAGAAATTCGCTCGTCGCGGGACCGCAATAGACGACGCCCGTCTGATGGAAGAGCGGCGTGCGCGTGCGGGCTTCGAGGTCACGCCAGAGCGCGATCGCGCGGCGCACCATCGGCACATAGGCTTCGCCTTCCGAATAGGCCGTGCGCAGCATGCGCGTTTCGCCGTGCGAGCTGCCCATCTCGTGGGGCGGCGCGAAGAGGTCAATTCCGACGACTTTCGCGCCCGCGCGCGCCAGCGAGCCGAGTGCGGCGCTTCCCGCAGCGCCGAGGCCGATGACGGCAACGTCGACCCGCGCCGGAAGCCGCGTCATGTGCCGGACCAGACTCCGAACGGAACCACTTTGTTGTCGATGTCATGGCCGATATCGGCGCGGCCAAGATAGGGGATGCCGGAAACCCGGCACCAATGCTGCGCGACATCTTCTTCGGTCTTGCCGAATTCGGGGTCGTTCGGCGGCACCGCGCTGATGCGACCGAGCCGCAGGCCCGCCACCTTGCGGATTTCCGGATTGCTCGTCACATGGAAGAGCGCCCGGTCGATTCTGTACATATGCTCGGCGATATCCTCGATCATCAGCACGTGTCCGGTGAGGTCGGGCTGCCAGGGCGTTCCGATCAGATGGCTGAGGATCGTCAGGTTGAATGCCGCGTGCCGCCCCCCAGCTGCGACGCTGCGCTCGATGACCGCTTTGTTGCCGCCCGCCATAAAGGAAAGCCCGCGCAGCACGGCTCGCTCGCCGCCCTCGCGCAGGATATCGGCGGGCATCGGCCCGTGCGCCACCTGCGGAAAGTCCAGATCGTAGAGTGCGGCCAACAGCGAGCCCGCGTCGCTGTAACCGAGATAGGGCTTCTCATGTGCGGTCGCGTTGAGGCGGGGCAACGCATCGGGAAGGAGCCGGCAGGAACCATAGCCCCCACGCGCAAACCAGACTGCATCGATGGCGCGATCGTTGGCGACTTCGACGAAAGCGTCGGCGCGGGCACGATCGTCGCCGGCGAAATGGCCGTCGGAGAGGAAGCATTGCGGATGGAAATAGAGGTCAATTTCGGGATGATGAGCCCTGGCGAGCACCACGATTCGCTCTGCCATGTCAGGTGTTAGCCGCGAGGCGGGCGCGACGATGCCGATCTTCACGTTTGCGCGCCCCTTTGCTTGTTTCCGCCGAGCCCGGCTTATAGCGTCCGGCGATGAGCAACGACAAACCCTATTTCTTTTGCGGGATCGGCGGTAGCGGCATGCTGCCGCTTGCACTCATCCTGCGCGCGCAAGGCGCTGTGGTCGCCGGCTCCGATCGCGCGCGCGACCAGGGCCGTACGCCGGAGAAATTCGAATTCCTGACAGGGCAGGGCATCACGCTGTATCCGCAGGACGGTAGCGGCGTGACCCGCTCCGAGCAGATCGTCGTCGCGTCGGCGGCCGTAGAAGAGACCGTGCCGGACGTGGTGGCCGCGCGGCGGGCGGGTGCCGCTCTGATCACCCGCGCGGCGTTGCTGGCGGAACTTTTCAATGTGGCGGAGACGAGCATCGGCGTCGCCGGCACCAGCGGCAAATCGACGACCACTGGCATGATCGGCTGGATACTTTCGACGCTGGGCCGCGAGCCGACTGTGATGAACGGCGCCGTGATGAAGAATTTCATGACGACCGAAGCGCCCTTCGCAAGCGCACTCGTGGGCGATGGAGGTCTTTTCGTCAGCGAAGTCGACGAGAGCGACGGCTCGATCGCGCACTATCATCCCCGCATCGCCGTCGTGAACAATATCTCGCTCGATCACAAATCGATGGACGAATTGCGCACGCTGTTCGGCGATTTCGTGGGCAAGGCGGAAACGGCGGTGCTCAATCTCGACAATGCCGAGACCATAACGCTCAAACAGCGCCCACGCCGTACCATCACATACAGTTTGAGCGATCCGAACGCGCAGTTCCGGGCTTCCGACATCGCGCCCGCGCCCGACGGCATCGCCTTTACGGTGCGCGCCGGCAGCGCCAAGGCGCGCATCAAGCTCGGCGTGCCGGGGCGGCACAACGTCGCCAACGCGCTTGCCGCTCTCGCGACTGTCGAGGCCGCCGGCGTGCCTTTGAGAGAATCTGCTGAAGCACTCGAGCGCTTCTCCGGCATCAGGCGCCGGCTTGAAATCGTGGGCCGGTCAAACGGCATCACCGTGATCGACGATTTCGCCCACAATCCCGACAAGATCGCGGCCACCTTGGACACGCTGCACGATTTTCCGGGCAGGCTCCTGATCCTGTTTCAGCCGCACGGCTTCGGCCCGCTCAGGAAGATGAAGAGCGAATTCATTGCCGGCTTCGCAGGAAATCTCGGCAACGACGACGTGTTGATCGTCTCGGAGCCGGCCTACTTCGGCGGCACCACCGACAAAAGCGTTACCAGCGCAGATATCGTTGCAGGGATCGTCACACAGGGGCGCGAAGCGCTTGCGCCGGGCGATCGCGCGGCGAGCGGCGCACAGCTTATCGCTCTGGCGCGTCCCGGCGATCGCATCGTCATCATGGGTGCGCGGGACGACACGCTGTCCACGTTTGCGGCGGAGATTCTGTCGGCGGTGGGGAAGTAGTTTTCGGGAACCCCTCTCCCACAAAGGGAGAGGGAGGCAGCGCGTGCAATCTCAATTTGCTCGGGCACGAGTGAGGGTTAATTCAAGACTCACTGATTGGGCTTAAGCCTGAAATCCAGCACGACGCGCTTCTGCCCGTGGGCCGGAGCGGAGACAGTCGCGCTACGCGTGCCGCCGCCCTGATTGTTGAGAAGCGTCGCGTCGATTTTGTAGCTGCCAGGCGCGACCTTGAAGAGCACCCAGGCACCGGCGCAGTCGAGGGCGGCGAGCGTCTTGCCGCCGGCGGACGACAAGACCACATGGGCGCCCGAGAGGTATTGGGCGCCGCCATTGGAGAATTCGATGCGGATTGGGTAGGTGAGCCAGCGCGGGTCGTGCTGCGCTTCGTCGCCGATGCCCGTGCAAACCGTATCGACTCCGTCGATGGTGATCGGATTGTCCATCGCCACGTAAGACTGGGCCTGTGCCGGCCAAATGAAACCGGCCACGGCTCCCGCCACGATCGCCGTCGCGGCCAAATAGACGAACTTCATGGATATCTCCCACCAGTACAGCGGCCACGCGACCCTGCAAACTCACTATGGCAACGCTGTGGCGGCATGATGGTGCCATAACAATTTTTGCGTGCGTGCCGCGCGGCGGTCGCATGCCTCGTCCCGCCGGAAATCGGGCATGCTGGGACCGACGATTCCGCCAGGGGGGCTTCCCGTGCCGATCCTTCACCAGATGCAGATGTCCGGAAATTGTTACAAAATCCGCCTTGCGGCAAAGCAGCTGGGCATAACCCTGCGGCTGAAAGACTATCCGGAGCATGGCGGGCTCACCCGTCAGCCGGATTATCTCGCGAAGAATCCCAATGGCCGCGTGCCGCTCCTCGAACTTGATGACGGCCGCTACCTGCCCGAATCCGGGGCCATCCTCTGGTACCTCTCGTCCGGCACGCCGCTTCAGCCGACCGACGATTGGGACCGGGCCGAGGCGCTCTCCTGGATGTTCTTCGAGCAGTACAGCCATGAGCCCTATGTGGCGGTCGCCCGCTTTTGGCTTGCCTATTCTCCGCCCGAGGACCTCGCCAGGAAGCGCCACCTGATCCCGGAATGGCATGCCAAGGGGAATGCGGCGCTGGCCGTGATGGAGACGCATCTTGAGACCCAAGACTGGTTCGCGGCCGGGCGTTACTCGGTCGCCGATATCGCCCTCTACGGCTATACCCATTGCGCGGACGAGGGCGGTTTCGACCTGTCCCGATACCCGGCGCTGAACCGTTGGCTCGGCCGGGTCGCCGCCCAGCCGGGGCACATCCCGCTCTCCGAGAGCTGGTAGGGTGCGTCATCTTGCGAAAAATGGGGTCGGCTAATATATCGGCGCGGTTCAAGGCCGCGCGAGCCGGAGAAGTTTCATACGCGCCACGCCGACGTTCCGCCCGGATCGCCGCGCTGGAGGGACGACGACGCTTTCCCTGAAAACTGACGCGACTTTGACAACGCCGGAGACATGGTGTCCCCGGCGAATTCACTGCGTTCGGGAGAAAGCCGTAATGACGACCGGGCAGGTCAAATTCTTCAATATTACCAAGGGCTTTGGGTTCATCGCACCGGAAGGCGGTGGCAAGGACGTGTTCGTCCATGTCACGGCCGTCCAGGCGGCGGGCCTGCGTGGGCTCAACGAAGGGCAGCGGGTCAGCTTCGAGATCGAAGCCGATAAGCGCGGCCCCAAAGCCGTCAATCTGAAGCTCGCCTAGGGGCTGCCGGATGTGCTTGAGACGGCGCGGGACGGAGATGGTCCGCGCCGTTTCATTTGGGCCTGCTTGATCCCGCCGCCCGACTCCGTGTTGATTTCTCGTGCGCATTGGGGGGAACAAAATGGACATGCCGCGCAGGTTGATGGCCGAATTGATCGGCACGTTCTGGCTCGTTCTGGGAGGCTGCGGCAGCGTCGTTCTGGCGGCCCGAATCCCCGAAGTCGGCGTCGGCTATGCCGGCGTCGCGCTGGCCTTCGGACTGACCGTGGTCACCGGAGCCTATGCTTTCGGTCACATCTCCGGGGCGCATTTCAACCCGGCGGTGACGCTGGGCGTATGGGCCTGCGGACGCTTTCCCGGAGCCGATGTCGTGCCCTATTGGATTGCCCAGGTCGCAGGTGCACTCGTCGCAGGCGCGGTGCTGTTTGCCATCGCCAGCGGCACCGCAGGCTTCGAGGCGAGCGCAGGATTCGCCTCCAACGGCTATGGCGAACATTCACCGCAGGGCTATTCGCTGCTTGCCGCCCTCATCTGCGAAACGGTGATGACCTTCATGTTTCTGCTCGTCATCCTGGGCGCAACGTCGGCCGCGGCGCCTCCCGGATTCGCGCCGCTCGCAATTGGCCTCGCGCTCACCATCATTCACCTCGTCTCGATCCCCGTGACCAACACGTCGGTCAATCCCGCCCGTTCTACGGGCGTCGCCGTTTTCCAGGGCGGCTGGGCAGTTGGTCAGCTCTGGGCATTCTGGCTGGCCCCGTTCGTGGGCGCTTTGCTCGCCGGCTTTACCTATCGCTGGCTTGTGGCGGAGAAAACTTAAGCGTTTTATGGCCTCGATGAGTGCCGGTTAGAGTAAAGGCGTGGGATTCGAGGCGCATGTACGCTTGGGTTTTCTGGATGGTGACGCGCTCAGGCGCGACCTGACGGCACTCGCGCGCGCGGAAGGCGACGCATCGAGGCTCCGCAAAGCGGCGCTCGCCCACATCAAGTCGGAGTTCCAGGCGGCGCGCGAACGCGTCAAGACGCGCGTCGAAAGCGGTGCATTGGCGGGACTGATTGCCGCGCGTGCGCTTTCGGATGTGCAGGACGTGCTCATCCAGGTGCTCTACGATTTCGCCACCAAACATTTCTACTACGCGCAGAACCCGACCGAATCCGAGCGCCTGTCGGTCGTGGCGACCGGCGGCTACGGGCGCGGTCAGCTCGCACCCGGCTCCGACATCGACCTCCTCTTCGTACGGCCTTTCAAGCAAACCGCCTGGGGCGAGAGCGTCATCGAATTCATCCTGCACATGCTGTGGGATCTGGGTCTCAGGGTCGGCCACGCCACGCGGTCGCTTGCCGAATGCGTGCGGCTCGCCAAACAGGACATCACCATCCGCACGGCGCTGCTCGAAGCGCGTTTCCTGTGGGGTGACAGGAGCCTCTATGACGAACTGCGCAAGCGCTTCTGGGCCGAAGTGGCGGCCCATAGCGGGCAGGATTTCGTGGCGGCGAAACTCGCCGAGCGCGACCAGCGCCACCTGCGGCAGGGCGAAAGCCGCTATCTCGTCGAGCCCAATATCAAGGAAGGTAAAGGCGGACTGCGCGATCTGCAGACGCTCTACTGGATCGGGAAATATCTCTATCACGTCGACGACGCCGCCGATCTCGTCGAACACAACGTCTTCAGCCGCGAGGAGTACAAGACATTCCAGAAGGCCGAGGCCTTTCTCTGGGACGTGCGCTGCCAGCTGCACTATATCGTCGGGCGCGCCGAAGAGCGGCTGACATTCGACGTGCAGCCGGAGATTGCCGGTCGCATGGGCTTTACCGACGAAAGTCCGCGCCGCGCGGTCGAACATTTCATGCGCGCCTACTTTCTGGTGGCCAAGGATGTCGGCGATCTGACGCGCATCTTCTGCGCGGCTCTCGAAGAGCAAAATCGCAAGGACCGTCCCAAGCTTTCGCGACTTCTGCCGGGATTCTTGAAGCCGCGCGGCGGCAACGAGGATTTCTTCGTCGAAAACGGCCGCCTCAATGCGCGCGGCGATGCCTTCCGCCGCGATCCCGTCAATCTGATCCGCATATTTCACCTCGCCGAGACGAAAGGCGTCGACGTCCATCCTCATGCGCTGCGCACCATCACACGTTCGCTCGCGATGATGACCGACGATGTCCGCAACGACCCCGTCGCCAACCGGTTGTTCCTCGATATTCTGACCTCGCGGCGCGACCCAGAACGGGCGCTGAGGCGCCTCAACGAAGCAGGCGTCCTCGGACGTTTTGTGCCGGCCTTTGCGCATGCCGTGGCGCTGATGCAGTTCAACATGTATCACCACTATACGGTCGACGAGCATCTCATCCGCGCCGTCGGCATCGTCGCCGCCATCGAGCGCGGCGAATTGAGAGCGGATCACCCGCTCTCGTGCGATCTCATCAAACGCATCAAGTCGCGCGAAACGCTTTACTGCGCGATCCTGCTGCACGACATCGCCAAGGGTTTGCCCGGCAATCATTCGCTGGTGGGTGCGTCGATCGCGGAAGGCCTCTGTCCGCGTCTGGGGCTGTCGCCGGAAGACACCGCCGCTGTCGCCTGGCTGGTGAAAAACCACCTCGTGATGAGCGACACGGCGCAACGCCGCGACATCGCCGACCCCAAGACCGTTCGCGATTTCGTCGAGGCCGTACAATCGCCGGAGATGCTGCGCCTCCTGCTGATCCTGACCGTCGCCGATATCCGCGCCGTGGGGCCGGGCGTGTGGAACGGCTGGAAAGGCCAGCTCTTGCGCGAACTCTATTACGAGGCCGACGCCGTCATGTCGGGCGGTGACGCGAGACCTGCGCGTGGGGCCCGCATCGGTGCTGCGAAGGAGGTCCTCGCCAAGCGCCTCGCCGATCTGCCTCTCCCTGCGCGCGAGCGCGCCCTTCAGCGCCACTATGATTCGTACTGGCTTGCCTTCGATGCCGTAACCCACGATCGCCATGCGCGCCTGATGAATGCTGCCGATCAGAAGGGCGAGCTGCTCGCGCTGACCGCCGACAGCAGCGCGTTCCGTGCCGTGACCGAACTTGTCGTTTACACGCCCGATCATCCGGGCCTGTTTTCCCAACTGGCCGGCGCGATCGCCGTCTCCGGCGGTTCAATCGTGGACGCCAAGGCCTTCACCACCGCCGACGGCTTCGCGCTCGACATCTTCTCGGTACAGGACACCGAGGGCGGCCCGTTCGGCGATCCCGAAAGGGTCGAACGCCTGCGCCGGACGATCGCCCAGACGCTCGCCGGCCAGCTCTCTCCGCGCGCGATCATCGCCAAGCGGCAAACGAAAAAGCGCGCGAGCGCCTTCTACATCCGCCCGCAGGTCGATTTCGACAATGAAGCCTCCTCGGCTTCCTCGCTCATCGAGGTGACGGGCACGGACCGCCCAGGGCTCCTCCACCATGTGGCCCGCGCCATCTTCGATTCCGGCCTGTCGATTTCTTCGGCAATCGTGGCGACCTACGGCGAACGGGCCGTCGACGTCTTCTATGTCCGCGACGGCTATGGTCACAAAATCGTCCACCCGGACCGCCAGGAGAGCATTCAGGGGCGCATCATCAAGGCGATGGAAGCCGAGACCCCTTGATGCTCCCTGTCATCCCCGGCCGAGTGCCGCGATAGCGGCACGAGGGGAAGGGGATACAGGTGGTCGAGCAATTTTCGATGATTCAAGGTTCGCGCTCAGCTCAATCTTGCGGTACTGAGACGCGCGACGACCTGGGTCCCCTTCCCTTCGCGTTTCGCGCTCAGCCGGGGATGACAGTTTGTTTTGGATTCTGAAATCAGGTTTCAAACATGAGCACCCATCCCAATCTCGTCCTCTCCGGCATGCAGCCCACCAACACGCTGCACCTTGGAAACTACCTGGGCGCCCTGAAGAATTGGGTGAAGATCCAGGACGAGATGCCCTGCCTCTATTGCGTGGTCGACATGCACGCGCTGACACAGGATTCGGGCTACGGTCATCCCAGGGATGTGGTGCAGGCGACGCGTGAAGTGACGGCGGCCTATATCGCGGCCGGAGTCGATCCCGTTCGTGCGACACTCTTCAACCAGAGCCAGGTCTACGAACACGCCGAGCTTGCCTGGATTTTCAATTGTGTGGGGCGGCTCGGCTGGCTCGATCGCATGACGCAGTTCAAGGAGAAATCCGGCAAGCACAAGGAGCGCGCCTCCGTCGGCCTCTATACCTATCCCGTGCTGATGGCGGCCGACATTCTTGTCTATAAGGCTACACATGTGCCCGTGGGCGAGGACCAGCGTCAGCATCTCGAACTCACGCGCGACATCGCGCAGAAATTCAACAATGATTTCGAAGCGCCCGATTTCTTCCCGTTGCCCGAACCCGTGATCACGGGCGTGGCGACGCGCGTGATGAGCCTGCGCGACGGCACCAAGAAGATGTCGAAGACCGACGACTCGGATTATTCGCGCATCAACCTGACGGACGATGCGGACGCCATTGCGCAAAAGATCCGGAAGGCCAAGACCGATCCCCAACCGCTGCCGGATTCCGAGAAAGGCTTCGAGGGCCGGCCCGAGGCGGAAAATCTCATCAATATCTACGCGGCGTTGGCGGACGAACCGCGCGCGCACACCATCGCGCGCTTCGGAGGTCAAACCTTCTCGGTCTTCAAAAACGACCTGGCGGAGCTTTCGGTCGCGAAGCTCACGCCCATTGCGGCCGAGATGCGCCGGTTGCTGGCCGACCCCGCGGAGATCGACGGCATTCTGAAGGCCGGAGCGAAC